>TARA_R100000501_G_scaffold14680_1_pt1 | contig 68998 bp, 70 predicted proteins | sample TARA_R100000501 | Tara Oceans TARA_R100000501 (sample SAMEA2620120) | marine metagenome | biome: marine biome (ENVO:00000447); feature: mesopelagic zone (ENVO:00000213) & marine oxygen minimum zone (ENVO:01000065); material: "saline water (ENVO:00002010), including plankton... | reverse complement strand
TCGGAAAAGCCGCAAGACGGCACCTTTTCGTAACCGGGGGCACATGGATGTGACCGCAGCTCTGCCAGATCACACTAGTGAGGCATGTATGCGCGTCAGCGAGGTGCTGGCGCGGATCGGCGACAAATGGAGCGTTCAGGTTGTCCGGACATTGGGCCAGGGACCGCACCGGTTCAGCGAACTGAAACGCGGCATAGAGGGCATTTCGCAGCGTATGCTGACGCGCACACTGCGCGGGCTGGAGCGGGATGGGCTGGTCACGCGTACGGTCACACCCAGCATTCCGCCACGGGTGGATTATGAGTTGACGGAATTGGGGCACTCGCTGCTGCAGCCGGTAAATGTGCTGGGCGACTGGGCAATCGCAAACCGGACGAGGATGGACGAGGCCCGGCACGCGTTCGACGCGCGAGAGGCGCACTAGCGACTAGGCTGCCATCGCGTGCTTGCGCGCGGCGAGGATCAGGTCGCTGGCCCTTTCCGCAATCATCACGGTGGGGGCATTGGTATTGCCGGAAATCAGCGTCGGCATCACGCTGGCATCGACAACGCGTAGCCCCTCTACGCCCTTCACGCGAAGGTCGGGCGAAAGAACGGCACGGTCGTCGCGCCCCATGCGGCAGGTTCCGACGGGATGATAGATGGTTTCGCCCCATTCGCGGATGGCCGCGAGTTTCTGTTCACGCGTGTCGACACCGGGACCGGGCCAGACTTCCTTTGCGCCAAATGCGCCAAATGCGGCAAAGGCCGGCTGGCGGCCGATTTCCCGCGTCATGTCGAGGGCAGCCAGGACCGTCTCCACATCATTCTGGGCGCTTAGATAGGCGGGATCTATGTTCGGATGCTCGTCTGGGTCCGGTGTGGCGAGCGTGATCGTACCGCGGCTTTCCGGACGCAGTTGGCACGCATGAATGGAGAAGCCGTGCACCTGTCCCATGGTTCCGCGGCCATGCGGATTGGTCAGTCCGGGGATCAGGTGAAGCTGTATATCAGGCGCGGAGAGGCCGTCGCGGGTTGTCAGAAATGCGCCTGCCACGGTGGGAATATAGCTGCCGCTGCCGCCCCTGCGGGCGAGCCAGAGGCCGAGCGCCTTCATCTGGTTGATGCGCCTTGCATTGCTGTTGAGGCTGAGCGGGCGCTGGATAGTCCATTGCAGCAAAAGGTCGAGATGGTCCTGCAGGTTTGCGCCCACATCGGGCGCGTGATGAACGACAGGGATGCCGAGACGCTGTAATTGGTCCGCTGGTCCGACACCCGAAAGCATCAGGGTCTGGGGCGAATTGACGGCGCCGCCCGCAAGAATGATCTCACCGCCAGGGAAGGACGTCGCCGTGCCGCTCAATCGAACGGCGACGGCGTGGGCGCGCCGGTCCCTGAACAGGATGCGATCGACCAGGACACCGGTGCGTACGTGCAGATTGGGTCGCTGGAGAATCGGGGTGAGATAGCCTCTGGCTACGCTGAAGCGGGCGCCCCCCTTGGTCGTCGAGTCGTAACGTCCGAACCCTTCCAACCGTGCGCCGTTAAAATCCGGATTGAACGAATATCCCGCTTCTGTCCCGGCAGTCAGAAATGCATCCACGAGCGGATGCTGCATCGAGCGTGTCGAAATGTGCAGCGGTCCACCGGTGCCATGAAAATCGCTGGCGCCGCGTTCGGAATTCTCTGATTTCAGGAAATAGGGCAGGACATCGTCCCACCCCCAGCCGGTACAGCCCATTTGCGCCCAGCGGTCGTAATCCGATGGCGCGCCCCTGGTATAGACCATGCCATTTATGGAGGAGGAGCCGCCGAGCGTCTTGCCGCGCGGCCAGAACAGGCGACGGCTCATTAAATGCTGCTGCGGCTGGGTCCAATAGCCCCAATTTTCCTTGGCGAGCCGGTCAGGTGTGATCAGCTTTCCCAGCCCGGCAGGAAAATGGATGAACATCGAGCTGTCCCTGCCCCCCGCCTCAAGAAGAAGGACGCGGATGCCGGGATCGGCGCTCAGCCGGTTTGCCAGAACGCAGCCGGCGCTGCCCGCGCCGACGATGATATAGTCATAGTCCGGCATGCGCCCTTACCACCCCTATTTCGGTGCAGGACTGTCTAGGCGCGCCGCCCTGCCGTCGATACGGCGAAAATACCCAGGCTGCAGGGCAGTTCCGCATGGCATTCGACGAAGCGCCGAACATCGGTCTGACCGATTCGGATCAAGTTGTCTGTAGGTGGTAACCAGTAATTATACGCCCCACGCAATATTCGCCCCTCCTGTTTTGCAAGGAGATGCAAGATGAGCAAGTGGGGTATTCATTTTTTGTCGGCGACCGTCATGATGTCGACGATTGCAGGGCCAGCTTTGGCCGCCACCAACGTCAGCCTGATCGGTGGGATCTTGGATTCCTGTATCCTGACCCTGTCTACACCGGGGCGTCTGGTTGCTGACGATAGCGGCATGAACATGACGAGCACCGCGCCGCTGGGCGCAGCCGCCGTTCTGGCCGTGGTCGCGACCGGCGGGCGGCCTACGGTGGAATTCACCGCACCGACGATGAGCCTGTCACCGGGGGCCTATGCCGGATCGCCCATGGTCGCTGTCGGCTATACGTCCCTGGGTGGTGCCAATCAGACGATGACCAGTGGCGAGAGCAGCTATAGATCGAACCTGTTGCTGGATATCGTCACCATAGACGGCACGATCACTGACGCGAACGGCTTCGTCGCGGGCGATTATGCCGTCTCCTCGGTAGCGACATGCTCGCAATAAGAGGGGCTGTCCCCGCGCTGTTGGCAGCATTCTTCCTGACAGGTCAGCCTGCGAAAGCCGTCGGGCTAGGTCCGATGAAGGCGGAGGGCGCGACCCTCAGCCCGCGCAAGGGCTTCTACCTGACGGTAATGAATCCTTATGATGAGCAGCAGAAGTTCCGGCTGGATGCCTTGGCATGGGCCAGCGAGGCGGGCGAAACCGCAATCGACATCCTGCCGGCCAGCGCCGTCCTGGGCCCGGGCCAGCGGCGCCGGGTGCTGGTCATATTCAACAATCTCGAAAAAGGCGAAGAGCGGCGCGCCCGCGTCTGCGCCAGACTCGACCGATCACTGGAAGGGGTGGCTATCGATGCGCGCGTTTGCTCGAAACTTATTGCTCGTCGCAAGTCTTAGCCTCTGGGCGCCGGCGCTTGCGACGGACGGTATCTATTTGCCGCAGGCCCCGCGCGGATCGGGCGGCGACGATACGATCCAGTCGGCAACCGGCACGCGCTGCAGTCAGAGCATGAACGCCAATGGCGCCTATCTGGACTTTGGCGTGGTCGGCCGGGCCGGTTCCTCTCTGCCAGAGGAGAACCGGGCGTTCATCAGCGATCCACGCGATGAGGAGGCAGTCGCTTATGCCCGCGTCACCCTGCCGCTGGGACGTCAGCCGAAGCGCCTGGACTGCAGCCGCCTGTATGAACTGGAGATCGAAAGGCTGCGGCGGGAGCTGGACCTTTTGGAGATCAACGCGGAGTAGCCGCCGCGATGGCGGCGGCGGCACGGGCGTCCTTGGTCGCCTCTGCCAGCGGCAGGCGCTTGTAGAGGACGAAAAGGCAGATGAGCGTGACCGGCATCATGAGGAGCAGGCTGAGAACGCCTGTCGACAGGTCGCCGGTACGCGCGCTGACTTCCCCCGCAAACCATGGGCCAAGGCCGAGGCCGATCAGCGTCGTGCCGAGGAAATAGGTCGCGGTCGCCGCCCCGCGCATGCGCGGCTGCACCAGATCCTGGCTGGTGGCGGCGGCGACGCCGACCCAGGTGCTGGCGACGATATTGCTGGGGACGCTAACCAAGTAGAACACGAGCAGGCTGTCGGTCGTGAACAGGATCAGAAGGGCGGGGGCCATGGCAAGGATGGCGAAAATGCCGACGAGGACGCGGCCGGCCGGATTGCGGCGCTTCAGCAGATCTGAAATCCTGCCGCCGAGGACAACGCCGATGAAGCCGCCGCCTGCGCCGAGGCCGCCAAGGATCAGGCCGACCGTGGCCGGGTTAACGCCGTCGAACGTGCGCAGCACATAGGGTGCGGACCAGAAGGTCGCTGCATAGGTGTTGAATGCAATCGAGCCGAAACCGACCACGGTGAGGATGAAACTGGGCGTGCCCCAGATCAGCGCATAGGTCGCCGGATCGCGCCGCTTGATGGACTGCGACCAGGAAAAGACGGCATAGGCGCCAATGCCGAGAGCGCCGAACTGCAGCATATTGTCCGTCAGCAGGATCATGCCATAGGCTGCCGCCGCGATGATGGCAGCAGCGATAAGGTTGCGAACCAGCCCCCGGATGCCGCCCCTGGCCGCGTCGATCAGCGTCAGAGGCGGGATGACGCTTGTCAGTTCCTCAAAGAATTTCGGCCATGGATTGGGGTCCGGCGGCTGATACGTTCCCTCCGACATGCCGCGCAGGGGTTCCCGCAGGGTTGTGACCCACAGGGCGACCAGAAGACCGGGAATGCCGACCGCCAGAAATGCCGCCTGCCAGCCGACGATGTTAAATCCGGCAAGGGCGAGACCGCCGGGGAAAGCCTCGTTCCAATTCCCGGCGACCGCGCCGCCGATGAACAGGGATATGCCGCTGCCCAGATAAAGCCCGCCCGAATAAATGGCGAGCGCGGTGGCGCGGCTTTCTTTTGGAAAATAATCCGAAATCATTGAGAAGGCGGCGGGACTGGCGGTTGCCTCGCCAATGCCGACACCGATGCGAGCGCCGGCGATCTGCGCGAAATTGCCCGCCAGACCGCTGAGCGCCGTCATTGTCGACCACACGGCAAGACCGATGGCCATTAGTCGCTTCCTCATCCACATGTCGGCGAGGCGGCCAAGCGGAATACCGAACAAGGCATAAAAAACGGCAAAGGCGGTACCGTAGAGAAAACCCATCTGACCGTCGTCGATGCCAAGATCGGCCTTTATGTCCTCCGCCAGAATCGAAAGGATCTGCCGGTCGACGAAATTCAATATGTAGACGAGGACGAGGACGCCCAGAACGTACCACGCATAGGGACTGCCGACGTCCTTCTGTCGGGATTGAAGCAGTTCGGCATCATCCCGTGATTCCGCAGCCATGCGCGTTCCTCCCCCGAATGCGACGCCTTGTGGCGATTGAACGTCAGGGCTAGCAGCGCGGACTTCGTTTAGATAGCGACAACAGACCCATGCAAAACGCCAGTATTCTTTTCGTTTGTCTCGGTAATATCTGCCGTTCCCCGGTTGCCGAAGGGCTGCTGCGAAGCCGTGCAGCGGCGGCAGGTATCGAGGTTCTGGTAGATTCCGCCGGCACGGGCGACTGGCATCTGGGTCAGCCGCCCCACGAGGGCGCGCAGGCCGTCGCCACCGCGAATGGCCTGGACCTGTCCGGCCTTTGCGCGCGGCAGGTGACCGAACAGGACTGGTTCGATTTCACGCACCTGATCGCGCTCGACCGTTCCAATTTCCAGGATTTGGAGGAACTGCGTCCGGCAAATGCCAAAGCCAGCCTGTCCATGTTGATGGATCATGCGGGGCGAGACGGGGAAGACGTGATCGATCCCTATGGCATGGAAGAGGCTGCGTTCAGCCAGATGTACGCACAGATCGACGAGGGTGTCGCGGGCCTCTTGCAGGCGCTTTCTCGCTAGAGCAGCGCGCCCTGAGCGAAGGAATAGCGCGCGACGATATCGTAATGCGCGCCTTCATTGGTCAAATGGCTTTCGTAGAGGCAGAATTCATACGCCTCGAACGCAGGCAGCCGCAGATCGCCATGACGGATCATGAAATCGTCGAGCGGCCCAGCGCCGTGGGAGAAGCGCGCGAGAGTGATGTGCGGCAGATAGGCGCGCGTATCGGGTTCCACGCCGATCAGCTGTAGCGCGCGGTCCACCTTGCGATGCAGGCGCTTCGCATCATCCGGCGGGGAAATCCGGGCGTAGAGCTGGTGCGGACGACCACGCCGGTCGAACAGTCCGACCCCGTCGATGGTGATCGTGGCGGGGCGGGTCAGGACCTGGGAAAGCGTATGGGCGATATCGTCGGCCTGCGCGGCGCTGCGCTCTCCCAGGAAGCGCAGCGTCATGTGCAGCTGCTCCTCGTCCTGCCAGCGGGCGCCGATGACGCCGCCCATGACATCCATCAGCGCCTCCTTCACGTCGAAGGGTGGATCTATGCCAACGAACAGGCGGTGCATGTGCCGGTCTTAGCGCCAGCTGAGGTGCGCGTCACCTGCGCGCCGGGCCGGAAATCGCCTAATTTAGCGCCTGCACGACGCTGGGGGCGATGCCCTCTACGATGATTTTTACGCCCTCTGCATTGGGGTGCAGATAATCCTCCAGCAGATATTTCTGCCGCATTGCCACGCCCCGCAGGAAGAAGGGGTAAAGCGGCACATCGTGACGACGCGCAAGGAAGGGATAGATGCGGTTGAAATAGCGGAACCGCTCCTCGCCCACATTGGGGGTCGCCAGCATTCCTGCGATCAGCACGTCGATGCCGCGACGGTCTATCTCTTCAATGATGCCGTTCAGATTGCGCAGCGTCTGTTTGGGGTCGAGATTGCGTAACATGTCATTGGCGCCCAGTTCCACGATGACAAGGTCCGGCTTCACCGGCAGATTGTCGAGCGTCCATCCGATGCGCTGTAGCCCGCCCCGGCTGGTATCGCCCGAAACGCCCGCGCCGATCACCCGCGCATCTATGCCGCGTTCGCCAAGTTCACGCTCCAGCTGCGGCGCGAAGCCGTCGCCCTGGTCGAGCTGATACCCGGCCATCAGGGAATCGCCGAACGCCAGAACCGTCTTTGTCTGCGCTAGAGCCGGCGCCGTCATCACAAATGCCAGAACCATCAGTGCCGCATGGACAAAGGCGCGGATGCCCCATATGAGTGCGGCTTAAAATTTTCTGGCACGGGATCATTCCTTCATGGCGAAACCGGATGGTGGTTCCGCGAACGATATTGTCATTGATGCACTGAATGTCACCTTGACGCTGTCGGGCGCGGCCGGACCGGTCGAGATATTGAAGGGGGTCGATCTGAGCCTGCGGGCGGGGGGCAGCGTTGCTGTGCTGGGGCCGTCGGGCTCTGGCAAATCCTCCCTGATGGCAGTGCTGTCGGGCCTTGAGCGGGCGACATCCGGCACGATCCGCGTCGCCGGCGCGGAGTTCGGCAGTCTGTCGGAGGATCAGCTGGCGCGGGCGCGTCGCGGCCGCATCGGCATTGTCCTGCAAGCATTTCACCTGCTGCCTACGATGACCGCGCTGGAAAATGTCGCCGTACCGTTGGAGCTGTCAGGGGCCAGCGATGCCTTTGAGCGGGCGGAGGCCGAACTGAGGGCCGTCGGGCTGGGCCATCGGCTGACCCATTACCCCGCGCAATTGTCGGGCGGCGAACAGCAACGCGTGGCCATCGCGCGTGCTACTGCGCCGGGCCCGGCCATCCTGTTCGCGGACGAACCCACTGGCAATCTAGACGGCACTACCGGCCATGAGATCATCGATCTGCTGTTCGACCGGCAGGCCGCGCAGGGAACGACGCTGCTGCTGGTGACGCATGATCCAGAGGTTGCGGTCCGTTGCGCGCGTATCGTCGAGATGAAGGATGGCCGCATCATTTCCGACCGCGAGCGTGCCAGTTGATGCGGCAAAAATGGATGCGTCCGCGCGGCAGGGCGGCGGCATGACCAAGTGGCTGCCATTACGGCTGGCGCTGCGCGATTTGCGGGGCGGTCTGGGCGGCTTGCGCTTGCTGGCTATCTGTCTGTTTCTGGGTGTGGCGGCGATCGCAGGTGTCGGCAGTCTGTCATCCTCCATTGCCGCCGCGCTGGCAGCGCAGGGCCAGGCGATTTTGGGCGGTGACGTTGAGGTTCGCATTGCCCAGCGCCGTGCAACCGAGGAGGAGCGCCAATCCTTCGCCGCAGAGGGAGCCGTGGCCGAGGTCGTGCAGATGCGGGCCAATGTCTCCACCGACGAAGAGTCGATGATCGGCGAGCTGAAAGCGGTCGATGACGCATATCCGCTTTACGGCGAATTTACGCTGGTGGGAGGCGGCAGCCTTCAATCTGCGCTGCAAGAAGGAGTGCTGATCGGACGCCAGGCAAGTGAGAAGCTGGGCGTCGGCGTTGGAGATTTCGTGCGGATCGGTCTGACGCAATTGCCGGTATCGGGCGTTCTGGATCAGGAGCCTGATAAGGTTGCGGAGGGCTTCGTCCTGGGGCCCACATTGCTGATAAATCAGGCGCGGCTGACGCAGACTCAGCTGGAGCGGCCGGGCAGCCTTTATCGCGTGCATTACCGCATCCGGACGCCCGAGACAGCCGACCCGGAAGCGGTCGCGACGCGTCTGGAAGAGGCTTTCCCTGAATCAGGCTTTCGTGTGCAGGATCGCACAAATGCAGCCCCCGGCGCACGCCGTTTCATCCTGAATACCGGGCAGTTTCTGACCATGGTGGGCCTTACCAGCCTGCTGGTCGCGGGCGTCGGCGTGGCGAGCGGGGTCGGTTCTTACCTGGCGTCCAAGACGCGATCCATCGCCAGCCTGAAAAGCATCGGCGCGGATTCGGGCACGATCTTTGCCATTTATCTGATCCAGATCGGGATCGTCGCTTTGGCGGCGGTAATGGCGGGCGCCATTGTCGGTGCGTTGGTGCCGGGAATCGTCGGCCAGATTGCCGGTGACGCGCTGCCGGTGCCGCCGCGCGCGGGCATATATCCCCTGCCGCTGTTGAGTGCCGCCGTTTATGGCCTGCTCGCCGCGACGGTTTTTGCGCTCGTACCGCTAACCCGGGCGCGGGATGTGCCGGCGGCCCGCCTGTTCCGAGTCGGCGTTGAAACGATGCAAAGGCCGCCGGCGCGCGTCGTCGCCATCATCGCCGCCGCCGCACTGATCATTGCGGCCCTCGCGGTTGTGCAGGCGCGCGAGCCCCTGTTCGCCGCCGGATTCCTCGCCGCGGCGGTTGCCGTCCTGATCATTCTTGGCCTGCTGGCCAGCCTGATTACAGCCGCAGCCCGCCGGGTGCCGCGCCCGCGTCAGCCGCTCCTCAGGCTGGCGCTTGCCAATCTGACGCGGCCGGGCGGGATGACCAGGGAGCTGACGGTGGCCCTTGGGCTCGGCCTGACATTGTTCGCGACGCTGGCGGTCATCGAAACCAATCTTGGACGGCAGATCGAGCAGACGATCCCGGCCGAGGCGCCGAGCCATTTCATTCTCGACATCCCCTCTGGCGAGGCCCCTGAATTCCGGGCGGTCGTGGAAGGCGCCGCCGAAGGTGCGGGTGTTCGCATCGTTCCCAGCCTGCGCGGTCCGGTCACGATGCTGAACGATGTCAGGGTTGCCGATATGGAAGAAATTCCGGAAGGCGGCTGGATCCTGCGCGGCGATCGTGGCCTGACCTATGCCGCCGATCTGCCCGAAGGAAACCGCGTGGTTGCAGGCGACTGGTGGCCGAAGGATTATGACGGCCCGCAACTCGTGGCCATGGACGCGGAGATTGCGGAAAATCTCAGCCTGGCGGTCGGTGATCGCATTACGGTGACGATACTCGGCCTGCCACTGGAGGCAAGGATCGCCAATCTGCGCGAGATCGACTGGCGCTCCATGGGGTTCAACTTTGGGCTGGTTTATTCTCCGGGGCCGATCGAAAACGCACCGCACAGCTTCATGGCGACAATCCGTGCGCCGGACAGCGCCGATCGAGCCCTGTCGGAGGCATTGGGCCAGGCATTTCCAAGTGCGAGTGTGATCCGGGTCCGCGATGTGGTCGACAGTGCCGAGGCACTGCTGGGGCAATTGACCACAGCCATACGCGCATCCGCCGCCGTTGCCATTCTGGCGGGCATTGCCGTTCTGATCGGTGCCATCGCTGCCGCGCGCCGTGCCCGCACCTATGATGCCGTCATGCTGAAGGTTCTGGGCGCGACCCGGACGCAGGTGCTGATCGCATTCCTGATTGAGTTCGTCCTACTGGCCGTCACCGTCTCTGTCCTGGCACTAAGCCTCGGGGTGATGGGGGGGTGGTACGTCGTGACGCAGGTGTTCGAGCTGGACTGGTTACCCGAATGGGCGCCGGTATTAGGGATTACCGCAGCCGGTGCCATCACGGTTATCATGTTCAGCCTGATCGGGTCATGGCAGTCGCTGCGTGTTCGTCCGGCGCAGGCGCTGAGAACCCTATAGCGGTTTTGCTTGAAATTGGAGTGTCGCGACCCCACAATACACCCATGAGCGTCGCGCCTATCGCGCGCGCACGATTGGGAGAGAGTACAGAGCGATGGTAAACCGTACCGATCCTCGTTTCACCGTCCGCCAGCATGGCGCATCCGCGACCGCGGTACCGCGCGCCGGCGGGGCCAGCTATGATGCGGGCCTCAGGAAGTACATGCTGTCGGTCTATAATTACATGGCGTCCGGCGTCCTGCTGACCGGCCTCGTCGCGTTTCTGTTCGCGCAGAGCGGTATGGCCGAGCAGCTGTTCTATTCCGGCGGCATTCTGCGCTGGGTCGTGATGCTGGCTCCGCTGGGCTTTGTCCTGGCGCTCAGCTTTGGCCTGAACAGAATGTCGACATTCGCCGCGCAAGCCACCTTCTGGGGCTTTGCGACGGTGATGGGCGTCAGCATTTCGTATATCTTCCTGGCCTATACGAACACGTCGATTGCGCAGGTCTTCTTTGCCACGGCAGCTGCCTTTGCTGGCCTTAGCCTGTGGGGTTACACCACGAAGAAAGATCTGAGCGGGATGGGCACGTTCCTGATCATGGGTGTGATCGGTATCCTGGTCGCATCACTGATCAACATCTTCGTCGGATCGTCGGTCCTGCAACTGGCCATTTCGATCCTTGGCGTGCTGATCTTCGCCGGCCTGACGGCGTATGATACGCAGAAGATCAAGAACATCTACTTCCAGGTCGCAGGCACCGATTTCATGGGCAAGTCCATCGTGATGGGCGCCCTGACCCTCTACCTCGACTTCATCAACATGTTCCTGTTCCTGCTGCAATTGTTCGGCAACCGCGAATAGATCAGGAGGGGCGTGAGCGCCCGATCCGATCGGACTTGAGAGGTCCGGCAAGGGAAACCTTGCCGGACCTTTTTTATGTGTGGCCCAGATCTGCGGACATCGCGGGAATGCCGTGTGCTGGTGACGCGTTTAATCTGTCGGCAAGGCACCAATGCCCAAGAGACGGCAGACGCCAGGAGCCGTTCTGCGCGCGCACATCGGCACGGATAAGAGATTACTCACGAAAACCGCTGCCTGAGGGGCGAGCATCGAAGCTGACCTGAACGACGGCTGGAGGGTGTCGCGTGTCTTTTCAGCTAGAGGAGCTTTCCAACCGGGCGACCGCCATTTGCAGGTGGAGACGATAGCAGGGTCGCTTGGTGGTGCGGAACAGCACGAGCGGCCGCTGCCTTAATCGTCCGGTGCGGACGCGCGTCAGTGGCGTCAGGCGACGGGAGTGCCGATCATCCGCCGGCGCCGCGCTGGGCGCAGCCTATTGACCCAGTGCCTCGCTAATTGCGTTGCCGGCCATTTCCGTGGTCAGTTGCGCCATTCGCCCGCCCAATTGCCGCATCTGCGATTCGATTGCCGCGCGTTCTGCGCCGCGTGCATCCTCATGCTCGTCGGCGAGCTTTTCGAGCTGGTCAGCAAGACGTTCCATCTCAAGCTCGAACGCATCCGAGCTTGCTTCGAAGGCGCCGCTGCCGTTGGCAAGGCGCCCATCCATGTTCTGCATCCGGTCGCGGACGGCATCGACCTCGACGCGCACATCGGCACGTTCGTGCGGGACGTGCAGACCGAAATCGTCGCCGGAAGAATGCCAGACCAGTCCAGCGCGGGAATCGCGATCGAACAGATTATCGATCTGTGACACGCCGATCAGCGCGGCGACGGCACCGGCGACGAGGCCGGTGCGTTTCCAGTCTATTCCGTCATTATGCATCGACCTTGTCTCCTTCGTCGCCCCCCTTGCCGGCACTGGAGGCCTCCGCATCGTCAGACACCTTCTTCTTGCCGGGCGATTTGCGCTTGGGCTTGGGCGGAGCTGCGGTGATTTCGAAGGAAGGCTTGCCGTCCTTCATACGCACCACGACCTCGCCGCCATGCATCAGTCTGCCAAATAGCAGCTCCTCCGCAAGGGGTTGTTTGATTTCCGTTTGAATAAGACGGCCCATCGGTCGGGCGCCATACAGACGATCATAACCCCGTTCCGTCAGCCACGCCTTCGCATCGTCGCCAAGGCTGATGTGGACATCACGGTCTGCCAGTTGCAGCTCCAGCTCCAGAACGAATTTTTCCGCGACCATGCCGACGACTTCCGTGGGCAGATAGTCGAAGGGCACCACTGCATCCAGGCGGTTGCGGAATTCGGGCGAGAACAAGCGCTTGATGGCCTCCTCATCCTCTCCCTCCCGCGTGGAGGCACCAAAGCCGATGGCTTCCTTCGCCATTTCCGCCGCGCCTGCATTGGTCGTCATGATCAGGATGATGTTGCGGAAATCCACCGTCTTTCCATGATGGTCGGTCAGCTTTCCGGCATCCATCACTTGCAGGAGGATGTTGAAGAGGTCCGGGTGCGCCTTTTCGATCTCGTCGAGCAGAAGGACGCTGTGCGGGTTCTGGTCCACGGCATCGGTCAGCTGTCCGCCCTGATCATAGCCGACATAGCCCGGAGGGGCGCCGATCAGGCGCGAGACACTGTGGCGTTCCATATATTCCGACATGTCGAAGCGTTGCAGCGGGATGCCGAGAGTGGAGGCAAGCTGCTTTGCAACTTCGGTCTTGCCGACGCCCGTGGGGCCGGAGAACAGATAATTGCCGATGGGCTTGTTCGGCTCGCGAAGGCCAGCGCGCGACAGCTTGATCGCGGAGGATAGCGTGGAAATGGCCTTGTCCTGGCCAAATACAACGCGTTTCAGATCCTGTTCCAGCGTCGCAAGCTGCAATTTATCGTCCGATGACACCGATTTCGGCGGAATGCGCGCCATGGTGGAAATGACCGCCTCCACCTCTTTCACGCCCATCGTCTTTTTGCGCTTCGACTTTGCGAGCAGGTTCTGCGACGCGCCAACCTCGTCGATGACGTCGATGGCCTTGTCCGGCAGCTTGCGGTCATTGATGTAACGGGCGCTCAGCTCCACCGCCGATTTGATCGCGTCATGGGTATATTTCACCGCATGATGGCGCTCGAAATAGGATTTCAGGCCGTGCATGATCTTGATCGTGTCCTCAACGGTCGGTTCCGTGACATCGATCTTCTGGAACCGGCGCAGCAGGGCCCGGTCCTTCTCGAAATGATTGCGGAATTCCTTGTAGGTGGTCGAACCGATGCAGCGGATCGATCCAGATGACAGGGCCGGCTTCAAAAGGTTCGACGCATCCATGGCGCCGCCGGACGTGGCGCCCGCGCCGATCACCGTGTGGATTTCGTCAATGAACAGAATGGCCTCTGGCTTATCCTCAAGCTCTGACACGACGCCCTTCAGCCGCTCCTCGAAATCGCCGCGATAGCGCGTTCCGGCAAGGAGGGCGCCCATGTCTAGCGAGAAGATGACGGCGTCCTTCAGGACTTCCGGCACGTCCCCTTCCGTGATGCGGCGCGCCAAGCCCTCGGCGATGGCGGTCTTGCCGACGCCCGGGTCGCCCACATAGAGCGGGTTGTTCTTTGAGCGGCGGCAGAGAATCTGGATCGTGCGATCCACCTCTCCATGACGGCCGATCAGAGGGTCGATCTTGCCCGATTTCGCCTTTTCATTGAGGTTCACGGTGAACTGATCGAGCGGCGATTCGGTTTGCTTGCCCTTTTTCTTGGTGTCGGCGGCGTCGGCCTCTTCCGTCCCTTGCGCAACCTTCGGCTTGGCGGTGCCGTTCTTGGCCACGCCGTGGCTGAGATAGGACACGGCATCCAGGCGCGTCATGTCCTGTTGCTGCAGGAAATAGACGGCATGGCTCTCACGCTCCGAAAACAGGGCGACGAGGACGTTGGCCCCCGTGACCTCGTCCCGGCCGGACGATTGCACGTGCAGGATGGCGCGCTGAACCACGCGCTGAAAACCGGCCGTGGGATTGGGATCGACCGAGGCGCTGGTGCGCAGCGGCTCAAGCTCATTATCCAGATATTCCGTCAGCTGTCCGCCCAGGATTTCCAGATCGACACCGCAGGCGCGAATGACCGCGCCCGCATGCTCGTCCGACATCAATGCGAACAGCAGATGTTCCAGCGTCGCATATTCATGGCTGCGCTGTGCCGCCTGGGCGAGCGCGTTGTGGAGGGTAGCTTCAAGTTCGCGTGAAAACGCAGGCATATAAGGTTCCTCATCCCAGGAACCGGCCGCGCCAGTGCGGCGGCCCCGCTTGTCCAGTAGATTTGCACGGTGCGCGTAAACGTCAAGTGCATATGGGACGGAACGTGTAAGGATTTACGCTGCTTCTATCCCGCCGGGATGGGATCGCGATCCGCTAGCCCGGGTCTCCATAGCCGCCGCCGCCTGGTGTTTCGATCAGGAAGGCGTCGCCGCGCGCCAGCGATGCGCTGCCCGTGCTGCCGATGGTTTCTATCGTACCATCGGCGCGCTCGACCCGGGCCGTACCTGGCAGGGCGTCTCCGCCACCGAAGAGGCCAAAGGGTGCTACACGCCTGCGGTTTGCCAGCAGGTTCGCCTCCACCGCTTTGCGGAACCGCAGACGGCGAACGACCCCGTCTCCGCCCTTGTGAAGGCCAGCGCCGCCCGAACCCCGTCGAATGGAAAATTCCTCCAGCACGACGGGAAAGCGCGTCTCCAGGATTTCGGGATCGGTCAGGCGGCTGTTGGTCATATGCGTTTGCACCGCGTCGGCGCCGTCAAAGTCGGCGCCTGCTCCCGATCCGCCCGCTATGGTTTCATAATATTGGTAGGAATCATTGCCGAAGGTGAAATTGTTCATCGTGCCCTGTGCCGCCGCCATCGCGCCCAGCGCGCCGAACAGCGCGTCGCAAATGACCTGGCTGGTTTCGACATTGCCGGCGACCACCGCGGCGGGAGGGCGCGGGTTCAGCATCGACCCCTCGGGAACGTGAATTTCGACCGGCCGCAGGCAGCCGTCATTCATCGGTATATCCTCATCGAGCAGCGTCCGGACGACATACAGGACGGCGGCCCGAACGACCGCGTAGGGCGCGTTGAAATTTCCATCCAATTGGGGCGAGGTGCCGGTAAAGTCCACGCTTGCGCGGTCCCCCTCTATATCGACCCTCACTTCAACCGCGGCCCCCTGGTCGAGCTCGTAGCGCATATGGCCGCCGCTGATCCGGCCAAGCAGGCGGCGGACGGCCGCCTCTGCCTGGTCCTGCACATGTTCCATATAGGCGTCGACGACACCGCGCCCGTAATCGGCTGCGATGCGACGCAGCTGTTCGGCGCCGCGCGCGCAGGCGGCAATCTGCGCCTTCAGGTCGGCAATGTTCTGATCGGGGTTTCGTGCCGGATGAGGGCCGGAGCCGAGCAGTGCGCGGACCTCGCCATCCTGAAACGCGCCATTGGTCACGATGCGTACATTGTCGAACAATATGCCCTCTTCCGCGATCGTGCGGCTGCCCGGCGGCATCGACCCGGGGGCGATACCGCCAATGTCCGCATGATGACCACGCGCGGCCACCCAATAGGCGGGGGCGTCATCTTCCGGACGCAGGAAAACCGGCATGATCACCGTAATGTCGGGCAGGTGCGTGCCGCCAGCATAAGGATCGTTCAGCGCATAGACGTCGCCGGGGCGAACGCCATTGCCGCTCCTTTCGCGGACCGCAGCCACGCTGGCGCCCATGGAACCCAGATGGACGGGCATGTGCGGCGCATTGGCGATCAAGGCGCCCTTTGCGTCGAACAATGCACAGCTGAAATCCAGCCGCTCGCGAATATTGACGCTGGAGGCAGAACGCTGCAGCGCCGCGCCCATCTCCTCGGCAATAGCCATGAACAGGCCATTGAATATCTCCAGGCGGACAGGGTCCGGCGAAGCCACTGCCTGCGTTTCGCCGCCGGATGAAGAATCGAGAGCGCGGGGGGCGTGTCTGTCGCTCTCGGCGATGTTGTCCGCCGATCCGGTGCGCTCAAGAATTAGATTGCCGAGCCGGTCGACCTGCGCCGTCCAACCGGGTTCCACCATGGTCGTCGATACGCTGTCGAAGATCAGCGAAGGACCGCAAACCGAAAACCCGCCCGCCAGGGTGCTTCGGTCGTAAAGCGGCATCGGCGCCCCTGCATAGTTTGTTTGTCCGATGGGTTCGCCGGAACTGTCCGGCAGATCTACTTTGTTCTCTCGCCCCGACCCGGTCGCGGCAATTGCATCCACGCGGATCATCTCGACGATCAGTGGCGCATCGCCGACAAAGCCGAATTGCGCGCGGTGAGCATCCTCGAATGCAGCGCGCATTTCGGTGGTCGATGCAAAGGCAAGTTCTATGGCGTGGTCGGTACCTTCGTAGCGCAAAAATACCCGCGTCTCGGTCCGCGGCTCGGTCTCTGTGCCGCGCGCCTCTCCCAATTCGTCGAGGGCGGCGGCGGCGAGCGTCTGCCGCGCATTCGTGATGGCGTCCTGATCCTCCAGCGGAATGCCCAGCGTCCTGCCGCGCGATGCCCGCCGGTCGGCCAGGCCCATGCCATAGGCGCTGAGCACGCCGGCATGCTGGTGGATCATGACGCGTTTCATGCCCAGCGCGTCGGCAACCAGACAGGCATGCTGTCCGCCTGCGCCACCGAAGCAGGCGAGGGTATAGCGCGTGACGTCGCGTCCGCGCCCGACGCTGATACGCTTGATCGCATTCGCCATATTGGAGACCGCAATGTCGATCAGGCCCCGTGCAGCATCCTCTGCCGCCATGCGCTGACCCGTCGCGGCCTCCATCTCGTCGAGGAGGCTGGTCATTCGACGCTCCGATGCGGCGCGGTCGAGCGGCTGATCGCCGGTTTCGCCGAACACATGCGGGAAGTGGTCCGGCTGTACCTTGCCCAGGATCAGATTGCAGTCGCTGATGGTCATGGGACCGCCCCGCCGATAGCAGGCCGGGCCGGGTACCGCCCCCGCGCTCTCAGGGCCGACCAGCAGGCGCACGCCATCGAAGCGGCAGACGGAACCGCCGCCCGCCGCCACTGTGTGGATCGCCATCATCGGTGCGCGAATGCGGGCGCCGGCCACTTGGGTTTCGTGGCTTAGCTCATATTCGCCGGCATAATGCGACACGTCCGTCGACGTGCCGCCCATGTCGAAGCCGATTATCTGATCGAAACCCGCAGCTTCGGCCGTCTTTGCCATGCCGACGATGCCGCCTGCAGGGCCGGACAGGATCGCATCCTTGCCGCGAAACCGGCCGGGCTCGGACAGACCGCCATTGGATTGCATGAAAAGAACGTCCGCATCCTCGCCCAGACTGGCGGTCAGGCGGGCGATGTAACGGTCGAGGACGGGGGACAGATATGCATCCACAACCGTCGTGTCGCCGCGTCCGATCAGCTTGATCAGTGCGCCGACCTCGTGGCTGACCGAAACCTGGGTAAAGCCCACTTCCCGCGCCAGCTCCGCCAGCCTTGCCTCATGTGCGGGATGGGCATGGCCATGCATGGTGACAATGGCCGCAGCGCGCAGGCCGCGTTTTCGGGCGGCGGCGAGGCCTACACGGGCATGATCCTCGTCGAGCGGCAAAAGAACTTCGCCGTCGCCGGTGATCCGTTCCTGCACCTCCAGTACGTCGGCATAGACGGGTGCGGGCTTGACGATGTGACGCGCAAAGAGCTCGGGGCGCGCCTGATATCCGATCGCCAGTGCGTCGCCAAAGCCCTGTGTGATGACGAGCAAAACAGGCTCGCCCTTGCGTTCCAGCAGGGCGTTGGTGGCAACCGTCGTTCCCATACGAAGATCGAGCGGCGGCAGCGCATCGCCCTTCGCCGTGCCGGTCAGTTGCCGCATGCCCTCAACCGCCGCATCGTCATATGCTTCGGGATTATCGGACAGCAGCTTTGCCGTCGTCACGCGGCCATCCGGCCCCAGCGCAACGATATCGGTAAAGGTGCCGCCCCGGTCGATCCGGAATTGCCATTCGCGTGCTGCCAGCGCCATGATCCAACTATCGCCGCTGATGCCCGTGGGCACAAGGGGAAGGGTAGCCCCTCCGCGCAGAGGCAGCGGGCATTATGTCCAGCAGGTCACGGCCGCAGGTCTTGCATTCGGCTTCTGACGCCCCGATGAGAGCGGACGCTGATGTACAGGCATAGCTGCGAAATTTGGCGCACATCAATATATATCCTGCATATGGTGTCGCGGATTGCCGCCACTGTGCCTGGCGGATGAAAGAGGACTGAGAATTACATGGGTTTCAAATGCGGTATCGTCGGCCTGCCCAATGTCGGCAAGTCCACTCTGTTCAACGCCTTAACGGAAACGCAGGCTGCGCAGGCGGCGAACTTTCCGTTTTGCACGATCGAACCCAATGTCGGACAGGTGGGCGTTCCCGACCCCCGGCTGGACAAGCTGGCCGAGATCGCGAAATCGGCAAAGATCATCCCGACCCAGCTGGCCTTTGTCGACATTGCCGGGCTGGTGAAAGGCGCGTCCTCGGGCGAAGGGCTCGGCAATCAATTCCTCGCGAACATTCGCGAGGTCGACGCCATCGTTCATGTGCTGCGATGCTTCGAGGATGACGACATCACCCATGTCGATGGCCGCGTCGATCCTGTGGCGGACGCCGAAGTCGTTGAAACCGAACTGATGCTGGCCGACGTTGAAAGTCTAGAACGCCGCGTTCCCGCTGCCGAGAAGAAGGCGGCGCAGGGAGACAAGGAAGCTAAGATTCAAGCCAGCGTTCTGGGGCAGGCGCTGAAATTGCTGCTGGATGGAAAGCCCGCCCGTCTGACCGAACCGAAGGATATCGAGGAGGCGCGGGTATTAAAGCAGGCGCAGCTGCTGACAGCCAAGCCCGTGCTCTACGTCTGCAATGTCGGTGAGGAGGAAGCGGCGACGGGCAATGCATATTCCGAAGCGGTCGCGAAAAAGGCGGAAGCGGAAGGCGCGCTGAGCGTCGTGATATCCGCCGCGATCGAAGCGGAAATCAGCCAGATGGACCCAGCCGATCGCGCCGATTTCCTGTCCGATCTCGGCCTCTCCGAAACCGGCCTCTCCCGCATCATCCGCGCCGGATACAGCCTGTTGGACTTGATCACCTTCTTCACCGTGGGGCCAAAGGAGGCGCGGGCCTGGACGACGCCGAAGGGCGCCACTGCGCCGAATGCAGCGGGTGAGATCCACACCGACTTCGAGAAGGGCTTCATCCGCGCCGAAACCACCGCCTATGACGATTTCGTCGCTTGCGGCGGAGAAACGGGTGCGAAAGAGGCCGGCAAACTGCGCCTGGAGGGCAAGGAATATCTGGTCCGCGACGGCGACGTCATGCATTTCCGCTTTAATGTGTGAGGCAGAACGCGCGGTGACGGTCGCCCTTTTTCCAGCGCAGGAATCCTAATCATGAAATATCTAGAAGACCTGATCGTCGGTACGAAGGCGCAGTTTGGTCGCTATGAGGTCACGCGCGAAGAGGTGCTGGATTTTGCGCGCAAGTATGACCCCCAGGCGTTTCACTTGGATGACGAAGCAGCGGCCAAGACGCATTTCGGTCGGTTGAGCGCATCGGGATGGCACACTTGCGCGATGACCATGGCGATGATCGTGGAGGATCAGAAAGGCGACAGGCGAGCCGGGTTGGGTTCACCCGGGATCGACGAACTGCGCTGGCTGAAACCGGTCTTTCCCGGCGACATATTGCGTGTGGAAACCGAAGTGACCGATGTGCGGCCCAGCCGGTCGCGACCGGAACTGGGTTCCGTGCATTCGCTGGTTACCGTCTTCAATCAAAAGGATCAGGCGGTTATGACCATGAAATCCATCGTCCTGGTGGCGACGCGGCCAACGACGAACCCGCAAATGGAGGCGTAGCGGGCAGGAGGCGTTTACGCCCCCGCCGCCGTCAGTGCCTGGTCGAGGTCGGCGATGATGTCGTCACTATGTTCGAGGCCAATGGACAGGCGGACATAGCCGGCCGATACGCCCGTCAGTTCCAGATCCTTTAACGACAGCTGAGAGTGGGTGGTCGATGCGGGATGAATGGCCAGGCTGCGGGCGTCGCCGATATTGGCGACATGGTAGAACAGCTGCAGCGCGTCGATGAAGGCGCGACCTGCCGCCTCTCCCCCCGCCAGTTCAAAGCCGACCAAGGCACCCAGACCGCCGGTCATATATTTCTGCGCGCGGTCCTTCTGCACCCCCGTCGCAAGCGACGGATGGATCGTTCGGGTCACCCCGCTGCGCTCGTTCAGGAAGGCGGCGACCTTCAGCGCATTGTCGCAGTGGCGCGGCATGCGGAGCGGCAGCGTCTCAACACCTTGGATTAACTGAAATGCACTGAGCGGCGACAGCGCGGCGCCCAGATCGCGAAGCAGCACCGTGCGCAGGCGCAGGGCATAAGCGACCGGCCCATGGGCCTTTGCCGCCTCTGCCCAGACAACGCCGTGATAGCTGGGGTCGGGACGGTTCAGCATGGGCTGTCGCTCGGCATGTGCCGCCCAGTCCAAATTACCGCCGTCGATGACCATGCCGCCGATGCTGGTTCCGTGACCGCCAATATATTTCGTCGTCGAATAGACGATGATGGCCGCGCCGTGATCGAACGGCCGGCAGAGGAGGGGAGCGGCCGTATTGTCCATGATCAGCGGAATGCCGAGCGGTCGGCCGGCCGCGGCGATCTCGCCTATGGGGCAGACGGCCAGTTTCGGATTGGGCAGGGTTTCGGCGTAAAAGGCGCGTGTTTTGTCATCCGCAGCACGGGCGAAGGCGTCCGGGTCGGCGGGGTCGACGAAACGTACCTCTATTCCCATGTCCGGCAGGGTGTTGGTGAACAGATTATAGGTGCCGCCATAAAGGTCGGTGCCGCTGACGATATTGTCCCCGGCGCGGGCGAGCGTTTGGATCGCATAGGCGGACGCGGCCTGACCGGACGCAACCGCGACGGCGGCCGCGCCGCCCTCCAGCGCTGTCACACGCTGTTCCAATATGTCGGTCGTGGGATTGCCGATCCGCGTGTAGATATTGCCCATTTCCGACAGAGCGAACAGGTTCGCGGCATGTTCGGTGTCGCGAAACTGATAGGAGGTCGTTTGATAGATAGGCGGGGCGACGGCCCCCGTTGTGGGGTCTGCGCGCCAGCCGGCGTGAAGCGCCAGGGTTTCAGGATGCAGCGTGCGTTCGGCCATGGGACCACCCCTTTTTTGGTAAAAGATCTTGCCTATCCTGCCATGTGGTCTTGAGAAAGCAAATGGCCGGGGCGGGAGCTATTCGCCCTCAAATTCGATCAGGGCGTGAACGTCGAGGCCGCTGTCGCGAAGCCGGGCCGCACCGCCCAGATCCGGCAGATCGATCAGGAAGACGGCACCGGCGCATTCGCCACCCGCGCTTTCGATCAGTTTTGTCGCCGCGATGGCGGTGCCGCCAGTGGCGATCAGATCATCGACGATAAGAACGCGGGCATCTTTCGGTACCGAATTCTGGTGCATTTCCAGCCGGTCGGCACCATATTCCAGCGCATAATCGGCGCCCATGGCGGGACCGGGAAGCTTGCCCGACTTGCGGATCATCAGAACGCCTGCATCCAGCCGGGCAGCCATTGCGCCCGCGAAGAGGAAGCCGCGCGCCTCTATACCGGCGACCAGATCAATGTCGCGGGGCGCAAGCGATACCATGCGTTCGACGGCATCGCCGAAACCGGCCGGGTCGGTCAGCAGGGTCGAGATGTCGCGAAAGCGAATGCCGCGGCGCGGATAATCGGGAATCGTCCGAATCAACGATTTCAGATCGATCGTCACGAGAGGACACGTCCGGCAATCGTTTGCAGCGCACGGACTGTCATGTCCGGCCATGCCGCGCGGGGGGTGATGATGGCGTGGTCGAGTGCCCTGTCGCAGCCATGCGAACACGGTTGGCGGTCGCCATGATCGAGACGGGCAAGGGCGGTAACGATGTTGCGTGCATATTCCACATTGGCATGCATCACAGAAAGGATGTCTGCCGTATGCGCGCCGCCCTCGTCGTCCCGCCAGCTGTCATAGTCGGTGACCATGGCCATGACGGCGTAACAAAGCTCCGCCTCCCGCGCGAGGGCGGCTTCGGGCATGGCTGTCATCCCGATCACATCCAGGCCACCGGCGCGATAAAGGCGCGACTCCGCCCGCGTTGAAAATTGCGGCCCCTCCATGCAGAGATAAGTGCCATTTTGTGTGACGTTGATTTCGGCCTGGGCGGCAGCATCGCCGACAATGCCGCGGAGACGCCCGCAAATAGGATCGGAGAGGCCGACGTGCGCGGCGATCCCCTCTCCGAAGAAGGTGCGCGCCCGCGCTCGCGTGCGGTCGACGATTTGATCGATCATCACGAAACTGCCGGGCGGCAACTCTTCCCGGAAGGAACCGCATGCCGCTACTGACAGGACATCGGTGCAGCCGGCGAGCTTCAGCGCGGCGACGTTTGCCCGATAATTGATTTCATGTGGAAGAAGGCGATGGCCGCGGCCATGCCGGGGCAGGAAGACCATGCGTCGCTCGCCGATACGGCCGAAGAGCAAATCGTCGGAAGGATTGCCCCAAGGGGTCGTGACTGGCCGCCACTCGCGATCTTCCAACGCGTCCAGATCGTAAAGTCCGCTGCCGCCAATGATGCCCAGAACGGTCACGTCAAATATCTGACCCGGGCGAGCGGCAATCCATAAGTCTGCGTGGTTTGCAATGCGGTCTAGCGCGACCGGTTATGGATTGCCGCCCGAAAGGGAGTGACGGCCAAAAGGGCGCTGAAGCCCTCAGTGCTTCACGTCCGCCCACACGCGGCGATATGCGACGTAGGCGAAGGCCGTGAAGATGATCAGGAAGACGATGGTACCGATACCGGCGGCCTTGCGGGCCTCCATCTTCGGTTCCGCCGCCCAGGTCAGGAACGCGGTCACGTCCTGACCCATCTGGTCGACCGTTGCCGGCGTACCATCGGCATAGGTGATGAGGCCATCGGAAAGCTGCGGCGGCATGGCGATCCACAGGCTGTGGAAATGCGGGTTGTAGTGCAGCCCTTCTGAAACCTGGTCCTCAGGGAAGTTGGCAGGGACAGGCTCATAGCCGGTAATCAGCGAGTAAAGATAGTCGGACCCGTGGGGCCGTGCCTTTGTCAGCAGCGACATGTCGGGCGGCAGCGCGTTGTTATTGGCGGCGCGTGCAGCGATCTCGTTCGGATAGACGAGCGGGATCGTATCGGCAGGCGTGGCCTTACGCGTGGTCGTCTCGCCAGTGTCGGGGTTGATGTCCGGAACTTCGTTAATCCAGTCGGCAGCGATCTGCTTCACCTCGGCTTCGTTGAAGCCGATATCCTGAAGGCTGCGGAAAGCGACGCGCTTCAGGCTGTGACAGCTGGAGCAGACTTCCTTGTAGACCTGGAAACCGCGCTGCAACTGGCGATCGTCGAAGCCGCCGAAGACGCCAAGTCCCATCGGCCCTTCCCAGGACCAATGAACGTCCTTGTTGGAGGCGTGGAATTCTTCACGGACCAGATCGGCCTCGCTGGTTTCCGCACCTGCAGAGTCGATGAGGCCCGTGACGGCCGCAAGCGCCAGTACGAAGATGAATACCAGCCCGATGGCGTAGGAGATGAAACGAAACATGTATGCGTCCTATTCAGCGGGCTGAGCTTCGGGAGCGACGGGGGCGGGACCGGAGTCTGGCTGCCCTGCGGGCGCGCCGGTCGATTCCTTGCCCTTAAGAACCGCTTCGGAAATCGATGCGGGCAGCGGCAGGGGCGTCTCCGTCCGCGAAACGAGCGGCAGGATGATCAGGAAGTGCGCGAAATAGTACATCGACGCGATCTGCGAGATGATGATGTACGGCTGTTCCGCGACTGCACCGCCACACCATGACAGCACGATAATGTCCGCGGCCAGCACCCATGTCCACATGCGCGCCTTCGGGCGGTAGCGCATCGACTTGACCGGCGACGAGTCGAGCCATGGCAGGAAGAAGAGCAGCACGATGGCTGCACCCATGGCGATCACGCCCCACAGCTTGGCAGGCAGGATGAAGTCGAACGTAAAGGCGCGCAGGATCGCGTAGAATGGCCAGAAATACCATTCGGGAACGATGTGCTCCGGCGTCGCGAGGGCGTTCGCCTCGATATAATTATCCGGGTGCCCAAGGAAGTTCGGCATGAAGAACAGGAAGATCGAGAAGGCGATCAGGTAGACGCCGACGCCGAACAGGTCCTTTGCCGTGAAATAGGGGTGGAATGGGATGGTGTCCGCAGGCCCCTTCACTTCCACGCCTGTGGGGTTGTTCGACCCGGGAATGTGCAGCGACCAGATCTTCAGGATCACCACGCCGGCGATCACGAAGGGTAGCAGGAAGTGCAGGCTGAAGAAGCGGTTCAGGGTCGCATTGTCCACTGCAAAGCCGCCGAGGAGGAAGGTCACCAGCGTGTCGCCGACGATCGGGATCGCGGAGAACAGGTTGGTGATAACGGTCGCACCCCAGAAGCTCATCTGACCCCAGGGCAGAACGTATCCCATGAACGCCGTTGCCATCATCAGCAGGAAGATGACCACGCCAAGCATCCAGACCATCTCACGAGGGGCCTTGTAAGAGCCGTAATAGAGACCGCGCCACATGTGCAGATAAACGACGATGAAGAAGAAGCTGGCGCCGTTGGCGTGCATGTAGCGCATCAGCCAACCGTAATTGACGTTCCGCATGATGTGCTCAACGGAGGAGAACGCCACCTCGGTATTGGCCGCGTAATGCATGGCCAGAACGATACCGGTGACGATCTGTATCAGCAGCGCGAGGCCGGACAGAACGCCAAAATTATAGAAATAATTGATGTTCTTCGGCACTTCATAGCCGCCGCCGACCGATCCATAGACCAGACGAGGGAGCGGCAGACGTGCGTCCATCCATTTGCCGAAATCGCTCTTCGGCTCGTAGGGTTTGCTCCAGCCAAAGGACATCAGCCGATCCTCACATTGGTGTCGGACAGGAATTCATATTCCGGGATGACAAGGTTTTTTGGCGCCGGACCCTTCCGGATGCGCCCCGCGTCATCATAATGCGAACCATGGCAGGGGCAGAAGAAGCCGTCGAAATCGCCTTTCACCTCGCCAGCGGCTACACCAGCAGGAATGCAGCCGAGATGGGTGCAGACGCCGATCTGGATTAGATACTGGCGATGCCCTTCCTGAGTGCGTTCGTCGTATGTTTGCGGATCACGCAGCGACGAAACGTCCACCGCCTGCGCCTCCGCGATCTTTGCGGGCGGGAGGTGCTGGATGAAGACGGGCTTCCCGCGCCATGACACCTTGATCCCTTGTCCCTCGGCCAGCTGAGCAAGATTGACCTCAATCGATGCGAGCGCCAGCACATCGGCACTGGGGTTCATCTGATCGACGAACGGCCATATGGCGGCAACCGCGCCGACGCCTGCAAAGGCGCCGGTGGCGACATAGATGAAATCGCGACGACGGACACCATCTGGAGAATGACCGACGGCTTCGCCGACAGTGTGATCCCCGGCGTCAGGAGCTGTTGCCATGAAGAAGTCCCTGTACTCTTAGGTTGCGGGAGCGCGCGGGTTCTCGCTGCCAGCCCCCATCTGAAATGCTGCCGCGCCTGATAGCCGCGCAGAGGGCAAAAGTGCAACGGGCAATTTGCCGCGAGACCTACCTCATGTTCCGCGAGTTGTTCGACCTTCACTGGCACCGGGCGGAAATTTCGCATAGAGGCGCGCGGAATATGACCGCGCCCGCCGACCGAAAAACCCTTGCCCGCAACTGGTTCACCAGCTTGCGCGACCGAATCTGCGCGGAATTCGAGGTGCTGGAAGACGAGGCGACGCACCTGTCCGGTTCGCCGGGGCGGTTCGTGCGAAAGTCGTGGGAAAGAGAGGATCCGTCCGGTGAACCCGGCGGCGGCGGCGTAATGTCCAGGATGAAGGGGCGCCTGTTCGAGAAAGTGGGCGTCAACATCTCTACCGTGGAGGGAACCTTCGAACCGGAATTCGCTAAGACGATTCCGGGTGCGGACGACGATCCTCGTTTCTTTGCGACGGGGATTAGTCTGGTGGCGCATATGGTGAGTCCGCACGTTCCAGCGGTCCACATGAATACACGTTATCTGGTGACGACACGCGACTGGTTCGGCGGCGGCGGCGACCTGAATCCGCCCTTGCCGCGCGCGGAGGATACCGAGGACTGGCACCGCGACTGGCAAGACTGCTGCGCACGGCACGAGGTGGCGGACGGGCCCGGCTACCAAAAGTGGTGCGACGAATATTTCTACGTTCCGCATCGCAAGCGCGCCCGCGGTGTCGGCGGTATATTCTACGACCGGCTTTCCAGCGCGGAGGACATCGGCGGCTGGGATGCCGATTTCGCCTTTACCAAGGACGTGGGCGAAACATTCCTGTCCGCTTATCCGAAGCTCGTCCGGCGCCGCATGCACGAGTCATGGACGAAGGAGGATCGGCAGGCGCAACTGCGTTATCGCGGCCTCTATACCGAATTCAATCTGGTGCATGATCGCGGTACCCTGTTCGGGCTGAAGACCGGCGGTAATATCGAAGCGATATTGATGAGCCTTCCTCCGCTGGCGTCATGGGAATGACGCCTGCCGGCGCGAACGGCGACGGTCCTCTGCGCCTCGACATCGACCTGCAGGCACTGACGGCAAACTGGACCTGGTTTCGCGACCATTCGCATGGCGCAGTCACGGGCGCCGCCGTCAAGGCGAACGGCTATGGACTTGGCGCGGACGCGGTCGTCACGGCCCTGGCCGGTGCCGGATGCCGGGAATTTTTCGTCACCACGATTGAAGAGGCGGCGCGGCTATTGCCGCTGGCAGACGGTTGCACCGTTTATGCGCTTCATGGGCTGCGGCCAGGCGAGAAGCCGATAACCGGTATCGTCCCCGTCCTGAACAGTCAGGAGCAGATTGCCCGCTGGCGCGAAGCGGCGCCCGGCAGGAAATGCGACGTCATGGTCGACACCGGAATGAACCGTCTGGGTATTGGCTGGCGTGAATTCGAGACGGGAATGCTGGACGGGTTGAACCTCGGTACTCTGCATTCCCATCTCGCCAGCGCGGACGAGCCGGACAACCCGCTGAACGATATTCAGCAGCGCCGCTTTCAGGAGATCGTCGCGAGCGTCAGACCGCCGCGTGCGGCGCTTGCCGGTTCGGCGGGTATATGCCGGGGGCCGGATTTCGCCTTCGGCATGACGCGGCCCGGCCTTGGTATCTATGGCGGTGTCCCGCATCCAATGGCGGCGGGATGCCTGCAGCAGGTCGTTCGTCCCCAGGCGGAAGTACTCATTGTCCGGCACGTGGCAGTAGGCGATATCGTTGGCTATAACGGTATGTGGCGCGCTGAGGTGGGTACGAGGGTTGCGGTGCTGAACATCGGCTATGCCGACGGCTATCGGCGCGGCTTTTCCAATGAAGGTCAAGTCCTCGTCGGCGGAGAGCGGCGACCTGTCATCGGACGGATTTCGATGGACCTAACGACAGTCGATATTGGCAACGCTCCCGTCGACGAGGGTGACTGGGTCGAAGTGGAATATGACCTGCCGGCGGCCTCGGCCGTTTCGGGGCAGAGCCAATATGAGTTGCTTACTGGCCTCGGCCACCGCTATCAGCGGCGGTATATATGATGGAAACGCTTATTCAGGTCTTTTCTCGTCCGGGCGCGGCCATTATTGCCCTGTTCGCCTCTATCGGACGTGCGTCCATTTTCGCCGCACGCGCCATCTGGTCCGCGATGAGGCCGCCTTATTATCCTATCCGGCTGATCGAGCAGTTGATTTCGCTCGGCTATTTCAGCCTTCCGGTGGTCGGCCTGACGGCCCTTTTTACGGGCGCGGCGCTGGCCCAGCAAATCTATGTCGGCGGTAGCCGCTTCAACGCGGAAAGCACGGTTCCTGCAGTGACGGTGATCGCCATGGTTCGCGAACTGGCCCCGGTTCTGGGCGGGCTGATGGTGGCGGGCCGGGTATCCTCCGCCATGGCGGCAGAGCTGGGGACCATGCGCGTGACCGAACAGATCGACGCGCTGAAGACCCTGCGTACCGACCCCTTTCAATTCCTGATCGCACCGCGCCTGTTCGCCGGTACCATCGTCATGCCGCTGCTCGTGTTGGTTGCCAATGCCATCGGTGTGCTGGGCGGGTATATCCTCGCGGTTTATCGACTGGGCTTCAACGGGGCGAATTATCTGGAAACCACGCGCGCCTATCTGGAATGGGACGATATTGTCTCCTCCATGGTGAAGGCGGGCGTATTCGGATTCCTGCTGGCGCTGATGGGCTGTTATCACGGCTATCATACCGAAGGCGGCGCCGCCGGTGTCGGACGCGCGACGACCAACGGCGTCGTTTCCGCCTTCCTGATGATCCTGCTGGCGAACCTGATCATCACCGTGCTGGTATTCGGCTGATGGTGGAAGACGGGCAACAACGGCGCAAGGGCGCATCCATTGAGATCGCCGGCCTGCGAAAAAGCTTTGGCGACAAGATCGTTCTGGATGGCGTTAATCTGGGCGCCACGCCGGGCGAATCGCTGGTTATCATCGGCGGGTCGGGTACCGGCAAGTCGGTTCTGCTGAAGTGTATTCTGGGCCTGATGCCGCCCGACACAGGTACGATCCTGATCGACGACGTGGATATGACCAACGCGCCCCGCAGCGAGCGTGAGGAAGTGCGCGATCGCTGTGGAATGCTGTTCCAGGGCGGCGCACTGTTCGATTCAATGAACGTGTGGCGCAACATCACCTTTGCCCTGACACGCGGCCGCCAAAGAAAATCGAAGGAGATGCGCCGCATCGCCGTTGCAATGCTGGAAAAGGTGGGCCTGGAAGAAAGGGTCGCCGACCTGCGCCCGGCGGAAATTTCCGGCGGCATGCAAAAGCGTGTGGCGCTGGCGCGGGCGATCGCGGCGAACCCGGACCTGATCTTCTTTGACGAGCCGACGACGGGCCTGGACCCAATCCGTGCGAATACGATCAATCATCTGATTCGCAATCTGACCACGGGCATCGGCGCCACTGCCCTGACCATCACGCACGACATGGAAAGCGCGAAGATCATCGCCGACCGAGTCGCCATGCTGCACGAGGGGCGGATAATCTGGTCTGGCCCGGTGGACCAGCTGGAAAATAGTGGCAATCCGCTGGTCGACCAGTTTGTACACGGGCGGGCAAAATAGCGCCCCGCGCATGATGGCCCGCGCCCTCGGCCCTCGGGCGTGCATTGGCGGCGTGTGCACCACGCCCTATATCGATCGATAATGTCAGAGCAGCTATACAATACCCGCATCCTGCGCCTGGCCGCTGCCATCCCGCTGGACGAGCGGCTCGAGACGCCGCAGGCCTCAGTTCGAAAGGTTTCGCCCATCTGCGGCAGCCGTGTCACCGCCGATGTTACCCTGGACGCGGCGGGACAAGTCAGCCAATTTGGCCAGGAAGTTCGCGCCTGCGCGCTGGGGCAAGCATCGGCTTCATTGCTGGGAAGCCGGGTGATGGGGCTGAACGCTGCCGAACTGCGCGCTGCGGCCGATGCGCTACGAGGATTTCTGGCAGAGGGGACACCCCTGCCGCACCCCCTTACGGAGCTTGAGATATTTGGCCCTGCGCAGCCTCACAAGGCTCGCCATCCCTCCATCCTGCTGGCGTGGGAGGCTGCCGCGGAAGCGGCGGCAGCGGCGCAGGCGGAATCAGAACTGTCGGCGCCGGTCGCATGATAGGGCGCGTACTGATCTTCATCGCAGCCCTTTATGGGCTGACCGGTGTCGCGATGGCGGCGGCGGCGGCGCATATGGGCTTCCCGCCGACGGTGGGAACGGCGACCGTCATGCAATTCATCCACGCTCTGGCATCTCTTGCGGCTCTCGCCCTGTTGAGGGGGCGGGCGTCCATCCTTACCGCGATCGTCTTTCAGACCGGAACGCTGTTGTTTGCAGGCGCTCTTTACAGCAGCGCTCTGTTGGCGGTGTCCCTGGGGCCGGTGGCGCCCACGGGCGGCGTCATTCTGATGGTGGGATGGGCACTGTTGGGATGGTTCGGCCTTACTCGGGCGGCAATGCCACCTTTACGGTGAAGGTGCCGCCATTCGGCGAATCATCGTAACGCGCATCGGAGACGGTGACATTCGTGCCCATCGGGGTTTCCTCAATTCGGGCATAGGGCGTCCGGGCCCAGAAAAGAAAATCGCGCAGCGGCTTCGACACGGCCATCGCCCGTGCCACGGCCGGATCGTCCATATTGTCGGCAAAAGGAGCTTCGCCAAGCCGCAGGTCGAGCCCCGGCGTGAATCGCGCCACGCCTTCGCCGATATTTCCGCTCGCACGGTAGATCATGTCGCGCCGGAACGGATTAACTGGCGGCGGGCTGGCGATCACCGTTTTGGGCGTTCCATAACCGGCAGCTATCACGGCCGCGCGGGTGCGGTTTTCCGCGACCGCCGTGCCAGCGCCCATGGCCCCGATATAAAGCACGACCGCGCCCAGGGCGGCGCGCGCAGGGATGCGGGGAGCGTCCTTTCCTGCCCGCCGACGTCGTTGCGACAGGAATGTGCCGATCGCCAGCACGCTCCACAGCCAGACGTCGATAATGAAAAGCGTATCGCCATAGAACCATTCGTCGCTGAACGGTGCCAGGCAGCGGATCCCGTAGACGTTCAGCCAGTCCAGGAACGGATGGGTCAGGATACCTATGTAAGCGAGCAGCAGCAGCCAGCCGGGTCGGACCGGCAGTCGGGAAGCCGGACGCTTTCCGCGCCGGTCCTGCCAGCGGTCGAACCACACCATCAGGGCGGTCAGGACAAGCGGCAGAACCACCAAGCCGAGGGGACCGTGCGTGACACCCCGGCGGTAGGCGAGGTTCTCTCCGAATGCGAGCACGATGATATCGACATCCGGTAGGTTTGCCGCAATCATCAGGGTGGCGAGACCCAAGCCCGTCTTTTCCTTCAATCCCGCCTCGGCGAGAGCCGCGCCCGCGAGGGTGTGGGCCAGATTGTCCATAGCCGGAGATCGATCCTTCCGTAGGTGCAGGCGAGACGACGATGCGGCATCTGGACCGCAAGGTAAAAACTCTTTTAAGGAAGCCCTATAAAGGGGGCGGGACCATGTGGCCAACGGCGGAAATCAGATGGTGGTGGCAGGCGGATGCCATGCCCGCGTTACGCGACTGGGTCCTGCGCGGCGTATCACCCATTCGGGAGTTTCGGACCGACCTTTACCTCGCCGACAGCCAGCAGACGGACATCGGCATAAAACGCCGGGCCGGCGGCGCGGTTGAGGTGAAGATGCTGTCGGGCTTGCCCGATATCTCTCTGCCGCCGGCAATGTCCGGCCAGGCGGAAACATGGGTGAAGGCGGAAAGCGTCGCCCTGCCGCTGAACGATGAAAACACGATCGCCGTCGGGAAAGAGCGCCTGAGCCGCGTTCTGGGCTTCGCCGATGGGGGCTGGCAGGAGGCGGGTGGACAGGATGAAGTCGAGGAGGGGCTGGCCATCGAATATACGATGGTAGAGGCGCAAGGGTCGAAATGGACGACGATCGCGTTCGAAGCCTTCGGGTCGGATGATCCAGTGCGTCTGTTGCAGGCGGGCATCACCCTGTTCGGAGCCTGGCCGAAGGAGGTGGCGGGCCCGCATCTGATCGGCGGATATCCCCTGTGGCTGAGCGAGCTGGCGCGCGGATCGCGCCGCTGATCGGCAAGCGCAGCCCGCACCTGCCGCTTTCGCCAGAGCATTTCGGCGGCGGCGCGCCTATGGTCGCGCCAAAGCTGAACGAATTGTGGAAGGGCCAATATGACCTATGAGAATATCATACTGGAACAGGCCGGCGGTATTGCGACGCTGACCATCAATCGGCCGGACAAGCTGAACGGCCTGAATCTGGCGACGCTGGCGGAAATGCTGCACGCGGTTCAGGCGGTACGCGACGACGAAGACGCACGTGTGCTGGTCCTGACGGGGGCGGGCAGGGGTTTTTCATCGGGTGCGGACCTGTCCTCCATCGGCGATGATATCAGCAGCGGCAAGGCGGACGCGGGTAAAATGCTGGAAACGCATTACAACCCGCTCCTTGAAAACATGATGGCGCTGAACGTGCCGGTCATTACCGCCGTCAACGGGCCAGCGGCGGGGGCGGGGTGCTCGCTCGCCCTGTTCGGTGATTTCGTGATCGCAGCGGATGACGCCTATTTCCTGCAGGCGTTCGCAAATATCGGTTTGGTGCCAGACATGGGATCCACTTGGTTGCTGCCCCGGGTGGTGGGACGGTCGCGCGCGCTGGAGATGATGATGCTGGGCGAAAAGATTCCGGCATCAAAAGCGCTGGAGTGGGGCATGATCTACAAGGTTGTGCCCGCTGCCGAGCTGATGGACGCCGCGGCGGCGCTGGCGCAACGTTTGGGGAACGGACCGACACAGGCCTATGCGATGATTCGCCAGGGCGTACGCGACTGCATGGAGCACAGCCTGTCCGATGCGCTGAAAACCGAGCGTCGCAATCAAATGCAGGCCAGTCGCACGAAGGACTTCATGGAAGGCGTCACGGCGTTTCTGGGTAAGAGAAAGCCGGAATTTACGGGACGTTAGGGCGGTAGGGCGGTAGGGCGGTAGGGCGCGCACGCCTGTTCTTCTGCCAGCCAAAACTCAAACTGCCTCCGCCTCCGCCTGCTGGCGGGCCCACATGTCGGCATAGAGACCCCGCCGCGAAAGCAGCGCATTGTGCGTGCCTCGTTCGACAATGCGGCCGGCCGACATGACGAGGATTTCGTCGGAATCGGTGATTGTCGAAAGTCGGTGCGCGATAACCAGGCTGGTGCGGCCCTTCTCGACTTCCCGAAGAGACGCCTGGATCGCCTGTTCGGTGCGGCTGTCGAGGGCGCTGGTCGCTTCATCCAGGATCAGGATGGGCGGATTCTTCAACATGGTACGGGCGAGGGCCACGCGTTGCTTCTCTCCGCCGGACAGTTTCAATCCGCGCTCTCCGACCAGGGTGTCGTAACCCTGCGGCAGCGACAGGATGAAGTCGTGGATCTGCGCAGCTTCGGCGGCGGCCTCGATTTCCGCGCGGGTGGCACCGGCGCGGCCGTAGGCGATATTATAGCCAATCGTGTCGTTGAACAGCACCGTGTCCTGCGGAACGATCCCAATCGCCGCGCGCAGACTGTCCTGGGTGACGTCCGCAATGTCCTGTCCATCGATGGAGACGCTGCCCGATTCGATTTCATAGAAGCGGTAGAGAATGCGGCTGAGCGTCGATTTCCCTGCCCCCGATTCGCCGACGATGGCGACGGTTCCGCCCGCCGGGACGGTAAAGGACAGACCATGCAGGATGGTGCGGTCTGCCTCGTAACGGAAGACGACGTCGCGGAAGGCGATTTCACCGCCCGCAACCTTCAGCGGCCGGGCGCGCGGGCGGTCCTCTATCTCCGCCTCCGTATCGATCAGCCGAAACATCTCCTCCATGTCGATCAGGCCCTGCTTGATGGAGCGATAGACCCAACCAAGGGCGTCGAGCGGCCGGAACAGCTGCATCAGCAGCGTGTTAACGAGGACGAGATCGCCGACCGTCATGCGGCCTTGGCGCCACCCCCAGACAGTGAACGCCATCGCGCCGGCCATGGTCAGGTTGGTGATCAGCGCCTGGCCCACATTCAGCAGCGCAAGGGAGTTTTCCGATTTGACGGCGCTGTCGCGATAGGTCGACACCGCACGATCGTAATTTTCTGCCTCAATTTTCTCGGCGTTGAAATATTTCACCGTTTCATAATTCAGCAGGCTGTCGACAGCGCGTTGCGCTGCGTGATTGTCATGGTCGACCATCTGCCGGCGCAGGGCCTGCCGCCATTCCGTCACCTTCTGTGTGAAAATGATATAGGCGGCGACCGCGCCCAGCATCGCCGCCACTGCGGGCGGGCCCAGCTTTACCCAGAAGATGCCGCAAACCACCGCCAGCTCCAGCACCGTCGGCGCAATATTGAAGAGCAGGAAGTAAAGCATCGAATCGATGGATTTCGTCCCACGCTCGATAATCCGGGTCAGCGCGCCTGTGCGGCGATCCAGGTGAAACCGCAGGCTGAGCCGGTGCATGTGACGAAAGACGTCCATGGAAAATTCGGTAGCGGCGTTCTGCCCTACCTTTTCGAACACCGTATTGCGCATATTGTCGAAGAGGGTGCCGCCGAAGCGCGCGCCCGAATAGGCAACCACCATCGCAATCGCGACCCACAGGGCAGATTCCGCCGGTCCGCCATCCGCACTCATCGTGTCGACTGCCGCCTTATAGGCGAAGGGCATCAGCAGGATCACACCTTTCGATGCGAGGACAAGCGCCATTGCCGCAGCGATACGGATGCGGAGGTCCGGTCGTTCGGCAGGCCATAAATAAGGGAGGAAGCGGAGCAGGGTCCGCCGTTCTGATACCATGGATTATATATGGGAAGAATAAGCGCCATTTGCCACAATGGGCCGGTCCACCTCCCTCAAGTCGGGTTCAGAAGGGGAACAAAATGTCGCCACCAGGGTTAGACCATTCAGAAAGGTGGCAAGACGATGCAGGAATTCTTCGTTGCTATGGCAATCATGGGATGTGGCGATGCGGGCAGTGCATGCACTACCTTGAAAATCGTTGATGCCGACTTCAACAGTGTCGAAGCTTGTCATGAAGCGGCGCCCGGCGTTCTGCGTAATCTCATCGACCTCGATTACCCCACGATCAGCATCGACTGCGACGGTCGCCAGAAATTGGCCGCGCGCGCCGAAAAGGAAAAAGAGCGCGTCGGGTAACCTGTGTGGCCTGAGCCCGGGTGGCTTGGGACAAATTCCTGCGTGAATCGCGCCCCGTTTCGTGTATCGCGATCGACATGATCCGCATTCTTCTTTTTCTCGCCCTGTTGTCGCAGCCTGCGTTCGCAAAAGAGCTTCCGCTCTCCGACGGCCCAGTCGAGGTGGCTGTGCGGAACCTTGCCCCGGGTGATTTCCTGTGGAGTGAGAAGGTGTCGCCGGAGGGGCCGGTAACCGCCCTCATCAGCCTGCCATTGCAGCGGGTCTACGTGTACCGAAACGGTGTCATCATAGGCATTTCAAGCGTTTCCACCGGAAAACCGGGACATGAAACCCCCACAGGCGTCTTCACAATCTTGCAAAAGGCCCGGGATCACAAATCCAACCTGTATAATGACGCACCCATGCCATTCATGCAGCGGCTGACCTGGGATGGCATTGCCCTGCATGCAGGTAATTTGCCGGGCCATCCGGCCTCTCATGGGTGTATCCGCCTGCCAGATGCGTTTGCCGAAAAGCTGTTCGCCGTCACCAGCCTCGGCATAACCGTTATCGTTGCGGACAGTGCCGATGTTCCGCGCCTCGCCGCGAGCAAGGGCGAAGGGTCGGCAATGTCCGGCGAAACGGACATTGCCGGGGATGCCCTTTGGAGACCTTGGCTACAGGAAAAGGGGCCGATTTCGATCTTGGTCAGCGCCGCCGATCATCAGCTTCGCGTGGTGAGAAATGCCGTAGAGATCGCCCGCGCGCCGGTGCGTCTGGAGCGGGCGGTTGAACTGACTGAAGTTTATAGCCTGCAGCGGGCCAATGCGGACCGGGACGAATTCCAATGGGTGAGGGTCCCAATCGCGGCGGAGGATTCAGGTGGGCAGGTGGCTCCGGAAGAGCGCGCTAAATTGGTGCTGAACGAGGATTTTCGGCAGAAACTGGCGAGCATCCTGACCCCCGGAACGACGGTCGTGGTGACGCCGGACAGCCTGTCATCCGCCTCATATGACAAGACCATTCAGGTGCTTGCGCCGGAAGATTGAGTCGCGCCTCAGTCGAACAGGCTGGAAACGGAGCTTTCGTCCGCGATACGCCGGATCGCCTCCCCCAGAAGCGGGGCGATGGTCAGCTTGCGCAGGCCATGATCCTCCGCATTGTCGGGCAAGGTGATCGAATCGGTGATCACCAGTTCTTCCAGCACCGAATTTTCAACGCGAGCGACGGCACCGCCCGAAAGCACGCCATGGGTGCAATAAGCGAGCGCCTTTGACGCGCCAGCCTCCGTCAGGGCGGCGGCGGCATTGCACAAAGTACCCGCTGAATCGACGATATCGTCGATCAGAATGCAGAATCGACCATCGACATCGCCGATGATGTTCATCACTTCGGATTCGCCTGCACGTTCGCGACGCTTGTCAACGATGGCGAGCGGTGCGTTGTCGAGGCGCTTTGCCAGCGCGCGTGCACGCACCACACCGCCGACATCGGGGCTGACGATGGTCAGATTGCCAATGTCGAAGCGGGCCTTGATATCTTCGGCCATTACCGGTGCGGCATAAAGATTGTCGGTGGGAATATTGAAGAAGCCCTGGATCTGCCCCGCGTGCAGATCGACCGACAGCACGCGATGTGCACCCGCCGTAGTGATCAGGTCGGCGACCAGCTTGGCCGATATGGGTGTACGCGGGCCCGGCTTCCGGTCTTGCCGCGCATAGCCGTAATAGGGGACCACTGCCGTAATCCGCTTGGCCGACGCACGCTTCAGTGCGTCGATCATGATCAGCAGTTCCATCAGATTGTCATTTGCGGGCGCCGGAGTCGACTGCACGACGAACACGTCCTCGCCACGGACGTTTTCGTGAATTTCCACAAATACTTCCTCGTCGGCGAACCGGCGAACGCTGGCGTCGGTCAGCGATACTTCGAGGTAGGAGCAGATATCCTTGGCCAACGGCAGATTGGCGTTGCCGGTCATGATCTTCATCGGCGTGGCGGTTCCCTGTTCTTGGGGGCGGCGATTCGGCCCCGTCCGTCGTCCGACCGCCTAACCCCCCGCGGCAGTCCCGGCAACGGAGGAGGTGACGAATTTATGTCAGGGGCAGGCCAATCACGCTTATCTGCCGACCATAATCCGGCTCTGCCCGGTGCGTCGAGCGGCGGTAGGAATAATAGCGGCTTTCCTGTGCATAGGTATCCTCGCCCAGCAGGATCACGCGCGTCAGTCCCGCCGCGGCCAGACGAGCGCCATTGAATGCCTCAAGGTCGAATTGGTGGTGTCCGGGGCGCCCGGCGGTGAAGAAACGCTCATGCGCAGGATCGTCGGCAAGGAAGCGCTGCAGGAAACCCTCGTCCACCTCATAGCTGGCGCGGGCGATGCAGGGGCCGACGGCGGCAATGATGCGATCGCGTTCGGCGCCGAGCGCCTCCATTGCTGCGACCGTCGTGCCGGCAATATTCGCCAGCGCGCCCTTCCACCCCGCATGGGCGGCACCGACAACGCCCGCCTGCACATCGGAAAAGAGAATGGGTGTGCAGTCGGCGTTCAATATCCCAAGCAAAAGGCCCGGCCTGCCCGTGACCATGGCATCAGCCTTCGGTCTGGGAGAATCGCAGATCGGCTCCGTCAATGTGACGACGTGGGTGCCGTGAACCTGGTTGAGACTGGACAGAGAGGCGCCGGGAACCAGCGTATCGGCCACGCGACGACGATTCTCTGCGATTGCCTGCTCGGGGTCGTCGGCGCCAAAGCCGCATTGCAGACTGGCCATGACCCCGGTCGATACGCCGCCCTCACGGCCGAAAAAGCCGTTCGGAACGCCAAGGGCTTCAACGCTGATATGCGGAACCGTCTCGGTCATCCGGCAATCTCCTCCGACAGAAAAGATCTGACATCCTCAAGGTCGACATCATGTGCGACGAACGCACGTCCAATGCCCCGCGCCAGGATCAGCGCCACTTTTCCGGAAACGGCCTTTTTATCCTGCCGCATGTGCGCGATCAGGCGGTCCGGATCGGCAGCGAAGTCGGGGATTCGCGTGGAAAGGCCATGTACCTGCAGATGCCTCTCGACTTTTCCGGCGTCCTCGGCGGGGCATAGTCCGCGACGGGCGGAATAGCGAAATGCCAGCGCCATGCCGCTTGCCACCGCTTCGCCGTGCAGCAGACGATCGGAATAGGCGCCCTCAGCTTCCAATGCGTGGCCGAATGTGTGGCCCAAATTTAAAAGCGCGCGCATGTCCGCCGTTTCCCTCTCATCGGCCGCAACGACCGCAGCCTTTGCGCGGCAGGAGGCCGCGATGGCGTGGGTTTGTTCGTCCGTTTCTCCGGCCAGCAATGCCGCCGCATGCGCGTCGCACCATTCGAAGAAATCGGCATCGCCGATCAGCCCGTATTTTACCACTTCTGCATAGCCGGCTCGCAGGTGCCGAGACGGCAGTGTCGCAAGAAAATCCGGATCGATCAGAACCAGGCTGGGCTGGTGGAACGCGCCAACGAGATTCTTGCCCGCTGCGGAGTTGATCGCGGTTTTCCCCCCGACCGACGAATCCACCTGGGCCAGCAGTGTCGTCGGCACCTGCACGAAGCGGCAGCCGCGCCTGAGGATTGCCGCCGCAAAGCCGGTCAGGTCGCCGATAACGCCGCCGCCAAAGGCGATGATGTTATCGCCGCGTTCGACGCCGAAAGAGAGCAGGCGTTCCACCAGCGTCTCTAGCTGCGTCCAGTTTTTCGTCGCCTCGCCGGGTGGCAGAATGATCGTTTCAACCGCACGGTTCAGGCCATTGCGCAGCTTTTCCAGATGCAGGTCGGCCACGGTCTCGTCCGTGACGATGACTTGTGGCCGGTCGCCGCCAGGCCCCTGGATATGCATGCCGGCGTGCGCACTGATGCCGCTTTCGATGAATATGGGATAGCTGCGCCCCGCCAGCGCTACGTCGATGCGAGTCAAAGGATACCGCCCTCTTTCAATGCCTTGATTATCGTGTCGACTGTTCGCGCATGCGGCGCGGGAGAGCTGGAAATATGCAGGTGCGCCTCCGCGTAGATTGGATTGCGCACCTCTGCCAGCTCTCTCAGCACGATCGCCGGATCCTTGCCGGCCAGTAGCGGCCGCGTATTTCGGCGGGAGACGCGGTCGGCCAATATTTCAATATCAGCGTCCAGCCAGATGGCGACGGCCTGATCCAGAATGGTCGCCCTTGTATGGGGATCGATAAAGGCGCCGCCGCCCGTGGCGATGACGCCGCGTCCCTCCTCTATCAGGCGCGACAGTACGCGCCGCTCACCATCACGGAACTGCGCTTCGCCGTAACGTTCGAAGATTTCGGCGATGGAGAGCCCGGCTGCGGCTTCGATCTCGTCATCCGCGTCGACGAAGTCCAGGCGCAGCCGCGCCGCCAGCCGCCGGCCGACGGTGGATTTGCCCGCGCCCATCAGCCCTACGAGCACAAGGGGGCCTGCCGTCGTTTTCGGTTCACTCTGCATCCTGCGCCGCGCTATACACGTCCCACATGCCCCTTGCGAGGGGCGCAGCGTGAATTGCAAAGGTGGTGAGTTTTGGGCCGAATTTTGATGTGGTTGATTGTCCTGATCCTGGTCGTGCTGATCGGCCTGTCGGTCTGGTTCGGTTTCCAGGACGTGCCCGTAGAGCAATCCACGATGGAGCAGGAAGTGAGCGCCGATGCGCTCGGCCTTTAAAGCCGGCCTGTTCGGCACGGCAGTTTTCGCGCTTGCCGTACCCGCCCTGACGCAAAACGCGCCGAAAAGCCTGTTGCCGGACCTGTTCGAGGAAACGCCGGCGCCCGCACCATCGGAGCCGGACCCGCGGGATCGTTCACCGACGCCCTCTCCCTCGTCAACGCCCTCGTCAACGCCCGGGGCGCCCGGTTCTGCCGAAACGCCAGAAGCGACGCTGGATCAAGTGGGGGAGGAGTTCGGCGCTGCCGACCAGCCCATGGACGCACTGGCTCCGCCATCGGCGCCCGATCCAATGGCGACAAGGAGGGCAACCGCCAATATCGGCAATGTCGGTCCGCTGACCCCTGCGCGAGGCGGTTATGGTACGCGTACCTTTGCGGGCTCCGAAGGCAGGTTCATGTCGATTCTGCTGAATCGGCTCGATGCACCGGTTGCCAGCCGCTGGGCACATATCGTGCTGCGACGCGCGCTGTTGTCGCGCGCACCGACGCCAAACGGCATCAATGCTGCCGACTGGGTGGCGGCACGCGCGCTGATGCTGTTGAAGATGGGAGAGGTCGATGGCGCAAAGCTGCTGATCGACCGTTTGCCGATCGATCGCTTCACACCGCGCCTCTATCAGGTCGCCAGCCAGGTTCACATGGCCGCGGGCGATGTGCCGGCGCTATGCCCGCTGGCGCCGACGGCGCGCACGATTTCAGAGGACGATTTCTGGGTGCTGGCGCAGGCCGTCTGTGCCGGCTTCGAGGGCGACGAGGGCACGTCGTCGGCCCTGTTCAACAGTCTGCGCCGATCAGGCAACGCGGATGATTTCAACATTTTGTTGGCGGAGCACGTCACCAGCGTCGCAAGCGGCATTGGCCGCGCGGCGAACATTAACTGGGCGGAGGCCGATTCCCTAACTGCCTATAGATTCGGCATGGCAGCGGCTGGCGAACTCGAGATTTCCGACGATCTGTGGGACGATGCGCCTGTGGGCGTCAAGGGATGGGCGTTTCGCAATGGTCAGGTCGCGCTGGAGCGCAGGGCGCAGGTTGCACCGCGTGCGGCGGTCGCCGGGATCGTTTCCGCACAGGAATTGGCCGCCGTGTCAGCAGCCGTCTCTGCGCGCTCCGACCAGGACGAGGTTCCGGAAAGCGCACGGCAGATGCGCGCCGCCTATGCTGGCCGCACGTCCAGCGAACGGATCTCCGCCATGCGGGAATTGTGGGCGGACCGAGAGACGTCGACGGACACATTCGGCGCACTGATCGCAACGGCACCGGCGGCTGCGTTGATCGAGCCATCTGCCGATTCAATCGAAGCGGCGCCCGACCTGATTCGGTCCATGCTTTCCGCAGGTCGTTTCAATCAGGCGCTGGCCTGGTGGCCGGTATTGGCAAATGCGGAAGAGCCGCTTCAGTTCGAGGGGTGGGCGTTGCTGTTGCTGGCCGATCGGGGCGGTGTCGTGCCGCTGAATCCCGGGTTGATGCGGTCCGCCTATCGCGTGTTTGCAGAGGAAGAGGGCGCCGACGCGGCGCGTCGCAGAATCCGCAGCCTGCTGTCGTCTCTTGCCGGCCTCGGTCGTATTTCGGGGCGAGGCTGGGGGAGCCTGTACGAGGATTTCGGCGTTACCGCGCGGGAGGATATCCATACGGAGGCGCTGGAGCGCGCGGCGCGCAGCGGGCGCCGCGGCGAGGTGGCGATCCTGTCCGGGATCGGCCTGCAAACCGGGTGGAGCGGGGTGCGTCCACAGGACGTGCGCCCGATCCTGTCCGCATGGAGCAGAGTAGGCCTGGGCGACGAGGCCCGCATGCTGGCCGCCGAAGCCTATATGCGGGGCGCGTGACGGCAGAACTGGCAGACGGCGAAGCAATCGCGCTGTTTCTGGACATGATGCGCGCCGAACGCGGCGCGACGGCAAATACAATCATTGCCTATGAGCGTGATTTGAAACAGGCCAGCGAGGCGCTTGGTGGCACGCTGACCACGGCGGAACCGGCGGCGCTGGAGGCCCTGCCGAACCGTTGGTCCGACGCCGCGCCGGCCACGCTGGCGAGGAAGCTGTCCGCAATCCGGCGCTTCTTCACCTTCCTGCAGTCGGACGGGCATCGTGCCGACAATCCGGCAGAGGACATGCCCAGTCCCGCACCACGTCGATCCCTGCCCAAGGTTCTGTCGCGTCAGGATATCGAGGCCCTGTTCCAGACTGCCGAAAGACAGGTTGCCGAGGGGCGCACCCACGCATTGCGCGACCGCGCGCTTCTTGAGCTGCTCTACGGATCGGGGCTGAGGGCGACCGAACTGGTGTCCTTGCCGCGCAGTGCCATTCGCCCGGATACGCCCTTTGCAATCCTGCGCGGCAAGGGCGACAAGGAGCGGCTGGTACCCTTGGGCGCTCGTGCCGCCATCGCGGCGCAGGAGCATAGGGAAACACTGCCGACAACGGGCATCTACCTGTTTCCGTCGCGAAAGGGGCACCTGAGCCGGGTGCGCCTGTTCCAAATCGTACGAGAGGTTGCCGCATCTGCTGGAATCGCGCCCGATCGCATCAGCCCGCATGTTCTGCGCCACGCCTTTGCCACGCACTTGCTGGAGGGCGGAGCGGACCTGCGCGCCTTGCAGACGATGCTGGGGCATTCGGATATTCAGACGACGCAGATCTATACCCACGTCCAGTCCGACGCGCTAGTCGCGCTGGTAAATGCGAAGCACCCGCTGGCGGACCGTTGATCGCCGTTTGCCCACGCGGCAAGCCTTGCTAAAGCGGCGGCATGGTCACTTTTCTAGAATTCGAGAAACCCATTGCCGCCCTGCAGGAGCGCATCGTTGCGCTGGAAGGCAGTGCCGAGGGCAGCCCGGTCAATATTGCCAGCGAAACGAAGAAGCTGAGAAAGAAGGTCGATAGCGAACTCGCGCGGATCTATGCGAATCTGACGCCCTGGCAGAAGGCGCAGGTCGCACGACATCCGGAGCGACCGCATTTTTCCGACTTTACTGAGGCGCTGTTTACGGATTTCGAGCCGCTGGCAGGCGATCGCTATTTCGCGGAGGACGCCGCAATCGTCGGCGGCATGGCACGGTTCGAGGGGCGGCCGGTCATGATCATCGGTCATGAGAAAGGGCGCGATACCGCATCCCGGCTGAAGCATAATTTCGGCATGGGCAAGCCGGAGGGCTACCGCAAGTCGGTGCGCCTGATGGAGTTGGCCGACCGTTTCCAGATACCGGTTCTGACCTTCGTTGACACGGCGGGAGCTTTTCCTGGCATCGAGGCGGAAGAGCGTGGTGCCGCAGAGGCGTTGGCGCGTGGGACAGCGGCGTGCCTGCGTCTGGGCGTACCCATGGTGGCGACGATCACGGGCGAGGGCGGTTCCGGCGGAGCGCTCGCCATGGCCGCGGGCAATCGTATCCTGATGCTCGAACATGGTTTCTATGCGGTGATTTCGCCGGAGGGCTGTGCGTCGATCCTGTGGCGTTCCGCCGACAAGGCAGAGGATGCCGCCGCCGCCATGCGCATTTCCGCCCGCGAGTTGAAGCAACTGGGCCTGATCGACCGTATCGTGGAGGAGCCGCTGGGCGGCGCGCACCGCGATCGTCCAGCGGTCATGGCGTCGCTGGCGAAAGCGCTGTCCGAAGAACTGTCGTCATTGGACGGCCTGTCGCCGGAAGAGCTACGCAAGCAGCGCCGCGAGAAGTTCCTCGCCATGGAGCAGGCCGCCTAGGACAGCCGGGGCGGGCGCGTTATTTTTGCGCGACCCGCCCGTATCCGCCGTTAACCCAGCAGGCCGACAGCCGCCTTGTACGTTTCCAGCAACGCTTCCTGTTCGTCGCGGTCGTCCTTGTCCATCTTCCGCAGGCGCACGATCATGCGCATGATCTTTGGGTCAAATCCTTCGGACTTTGCCTCGCCATAGACCAGTTTCACATCATCGGCGATCGCCTGCTTCTCCTCCTCCAGCCGTTCGATTCTTTCGATGAACAGGCGCAGCTGCTCGGCGGAGTGGGTGGCGTCGGCCATGGTCGGGAATCCTATCGTTCAAAATGAATATGCCATTCCCAAACCAGCGGGAATCCGGAAGAGCGCCTCGTCAGGGTTGCCGAGGCAGACCGTCAGTTGGCTCAGTCACGGATCCCCACCCGCGTGGGAATGGCGATGGCGCAGGTGTAGACGGCGCTACTGATTCTTCGCAACGCTTGTCTTCATCCGGTCCAGCTGTTCGTCGGTTGCATCGGTCTGAAACCGCTCCTTCCACTCCGACTGCGGCATGCCATAGATCGCGGCCCGCGCTTCCTCCTTGGACATGTCGAGGCCCTTCGCCTCTGCAGCCTCCAGATACCAGTCGCCCAGGCAGTTGCGGCAAAATCCGCTGTGCCCCATCAGGTCGATATTCTGCACATCGGTGCGGTGTTGCAAATGGGCGACCAACCGCCTGAATGCGGCAGCCTCCAATTCGATGCGGGTCGCGGTGTCGACATTGTCAGTCATCATCAATCCTTCGCTTGCACTTTCGGGCGTGGGACGGAAAAGGCCGGGCAGGGGGCCGGCCCCTTCGCAATCGGGAGATGAGCCTAGTGATGAGCATCGAACCGCGCCGGCGCAAGGCCCGTATCCTGGCCACGCTGGGCCCGTCATCCAGCACAGCGGAAAAGACCGAGGCGCTGTACCGCGCCGGGGCCGATGCATTTCGCGTCAATATGAGCCATGGCAGCCACCAGGATCATCGGGCCGTCATCGGCCATATCCGGTCGCTGGAGGCGAAGCTGGACAGGCCCATGACCATCCTGGCCGACCTGCAGGGGCCGAAGATCAGGATCGGTACCTTTGCAGACGGGCCGGTGCAGTTGAAGGAGGGCGACCGCTTCACGCTGGATAGGGGCGATGCGCCCGGCAACAGCGCCCGCGTCGGTCTGCCCCATCCGGAAGTGTTTGCCGCGGTCGAGGCGGGGCAACGGCTTTTGCTGAATGACGGCAAGCTGGCCCTGCATATCGACAGCGCCGATTCGGGGCGGATCGTCACCACGGTCATGAACGATGGCGAGCTGAACGACCGCAAGGGCATCAATGTGCCCGACGCGGTCATTCCTTTGCCAGCGTTGACGGAAAAGGATCGCCGAGATCTGGATTTTGCCCTCGATGAAGGGGTCGACTGGATTGCGCTGAGCTTCGTGCAGCGGCCGGATGATGTGGCAGAGGCGCGGCGATTGATTGCGGGTCGTGCCGCGCTGCTGGCAAAGATCGAGAAGCCGCGAGCGATGGATACGCTGGATGGCATATTGGAACTGTCCGACGCGCTGATGGTCGCGCGGGGCGATCTTGGTGTCGAACTGCCGCCGCAGAAGGTGCCACGCGCGCAAAAGGAAATCATCCAGCTGGCGCGCGCAGCGGGCAAGTCCGTTGTGGTTGCGACGCAGATGCTGGATTCAATGGTTGGCGCCCCCTCCCCGACGCGGGCGGAGGTCAGCGATGTCGCCAATGCCATTTACGAGGGCGCCGACTGCCTGATGCTGTCGGCGGAAACCGCGGCCGGCGATTATCCTGTAGAATCGGTCCGGATGATGAACGCCATCGCACTGGAGGCGGAAGCGGACCCGGAATTCGCGCGCCACGTGCACTTTACGCGAACAATGCCGCAGCCGACGACGGCAGATGCCATGGCGTCTGCTGCGGGCCAGGTGCTGCAAACCGTGCCATGTGCGGTGGTCAGCTGCTTTACGTCCTCGGGATCGACCGCGCGGCGTGCCAGCCGCGAACGCCTGCCGGTGCCGCTGCTGGTACTGACGCCAAATCTGGAAACAGCACGGCGGATCGGTCTGTTATGGGGCGTTCATGCCGTCCACACGCGCGACGTGTCGGATTTCGAGGAAATGGTTGGCAAGTCGCGGCGCATGGCCCTCAGGACCGGGCTTGCTGTCGCGGGCGACCGCATGGTGGTGATGGCAGGCGTCCCGTTCGGCACGCCCGGCAGTACGAATGTGCTGCACGTCGCGCGCATCATCGGCGACGAGCTGCAGGACGGGGACAGGCAGGCCGGGTTGGGCATGGCGTTCTGAAACCCGCATTCTGCCTTTATGCCGGCGGGTGCGGTTAGAGGCGCTTTTCCACTTCGTCATGGAAGCGGCGGATCCCCTGTTCCAGCGTTCCAAGCACCATTTCACCCACCGCGCCAGAATCGAGGCCGCGCTGGCCCAGCGCAACGGCGCCGAAATCCTCCTGTCCGAACACCTGACCATCCAGCAGTTGCCAGCTTCGCGCCCAGTGCTGCTCTGCCTTCTCAGTTTGCGGCGCTTCGGGGATCAACATGAAATCCTCGACCAGCGTGTTGCGGACATCCTGCGGCATCAACGTCATGACGTTTACATAGTCGGGTGAGGCGACAATGACCGTGCCGGGCAGCATCTGATATGTATAGGTTCCGACCCGGCGCAGTTGCTCCCAATCTTCGATATCCACTTCGTCCGCATCAAAGTCGCGCGTGACCAGAGACCGTTGATGCGGGCCGATCATGTCGCCGGCGCCCTCTCCATCGGCAAAGAAACGGGCCAGCGTGTTCCTATGCAGCCGCTGGACATGGTAGCTTTCCAGAAAGGCATCCATGATCAGCTTCCAATTGCCCGGAACATGGTGCGTCCGGCGCGCGTAAAGATGCATGCCGGAGAGACCAAGGGCGTCGAAATCGGCGGCGAGAGGCCCCTCCACAAGGGAGAAATCATAGTCGCGATTGCGGTCCAGCCCGACCCAGATCATGCCCCCCGCCTCTCGCACGGGCAGTTCCATCAGCCGCCGCGTCTCCTTGTCGAGGCCGGGAAAGGTCTCGGGCCGCGGCAAGCCCGTCAGGCGCCCGTCGCCGGCATAGGCCCACGCATGATAGGGGCATATTATCCGCGGCGCGCTGACGACCTCATCTGCGTCCAGCAGGCGGGTCCCCCTGTGGCGACAGACGTTCAGAAACGCATGCACTCGCTCCTGGCGATCCCGGGTCAGGATCAGGGGCACGCCAAAGCCGTCATGCGTCACGGCACTATTCGCCTTCGGCAGCAGCGCCGATACGGCGACGGCGATCGGCATGGCGCGAAACAGGCAATCCATCTCCCGCACGAAACGATCTGGATCGGTATAGACAGCGGCATCAATCGCCGTCGTGCAGTCGCTATTTGGCTCCGTAGCGGGCTGTTCGGCACCGCGTGCGATGCGGCGGGCCAAGGCAATCTGGCCGGAGGTTGGACGCAACGGAGGTGCGATTATGTCCATGGCTAGGGATGGTAATGCGGATGAAAGCCCAAAAAAAGCTAGTGCCTTGAAGGGGGCGGGCAGGGGGGTGGTCAAGTCTGGGCAGCCTCTCCGACCTTTGGCGCCTCACGCAGGCTCGCGCTTCCTTACTGTCGGTGCTAGCGCGGGCTTATGAGCCTTCTCGCCCCCGTCCGTGCGGCCTTGCCTGCCGGTGCCCGCCCCTATCTGGAACCTGCCCCGCTGGCAGCGCTCGCGCTTGGAATATCATCGGGTGCGCCCTTCGCGCTGATCGCTGCCACACTGACGACGCGGCTGGCACAGAGCGGGATAGAGAAGTCGACCGTGACGCTCTTCGCGCTGGCGTTTCTTGCCTATAATTTCAAATGGGCCTGGGCTTGGGTGGTTGATGGGGTGAAGCTGCCCCTGATCGGCCGCTTGGGTCAGCGGGTATCATGGATGCTGCTGGCGGGAGTGCTGGTGATCGCGGCCATTGTGAATCTCGCCTTTGCCGATCCCGCGAATGACATCGTCCACACCGCATGGGCAGCCATTTTGCTCGCAGCGGCAGGTGCAACCTATGACATCGTCATCGATGGCTATCGGATCGACCTGCTTGAGCCGCGGCAGCTGGGCATCGGATCGGGCATGAGCCAATATGGCTGGCGCATCGGCGCCGCCGCCGCCGCCGCCGTCGCGCTCGTCGTAGCAGAACGGTCCGGTTGGACCCTGGGCTATCTGGTCTGCGCGCTGTTCGCCGCCCCCGCCATGATCGCAGCGCTGGTGCTGGGAGAGCCGGAACGCCGCAGAAAAGTGGTGGCGCGCGCCAAGGGGATGCGATCGGCCGTCGCCTCTGTGATCGGGCCGTTTTCGGAGTTTCTGCGTCGCAGCGGGGCGTTCGTCGTCCTGCTGTTCATTCTGGTTCACAAGATCGGCGACACGCTTGCCAATCTGACATTCCGCCTGCTGTTTGATGACCTTGGCTTCACCAATGACGAGATCGCCTTTTACGATATCGGGATTGGCTTTTGGGCGTTGCTGGTCGGCGTTTTCGTGGGCGGCTGGCTATATACCCGAATTGGTATGAAGAAATCGGTGATGCTCAGCCTGATCCTGATGGCTGTCAGCAATATCAGCTTTGCCGCGCTGGCGGCAGCGGGCCACAGCAATATCGGCATGGCAGCGGCCATAGGTTTTGAGAATTTTGCTTCTGGATTTGGCGGGGTCGCTGTCGTCGCCTATTTCTCTGCCCTGTGCGACCTACGCTTCACGGCGGCGCAATATGCGCTGATCTCTGCCGCCGCCAGTATTGCCGGACGCTTCCTGACCGGGACGACGGCGGGCGGCCTGATCGAGGCGATGGGATATGTGAATTTCTACCTGCTGACGACCCTGGCGGCCGTGCCAGGCATTCTCATCTACTGGTGGATGATGAAAAGCGGGCTGGTCGACGAGGCGATCGGAACCGCAGGCACCGAACCTGCGCCTGCCGAGGTGCCCGTGGATCGCAAAGTCGAATAGGCAGATGCCGAAAAGGGGCTGACAGCCTATCAGGTAGCGGGCGCGCGCAACGCCTCTGCCCAGCGTTTCCGCTTCTCCTCAAATGCCAGTGTGTAGGCCGGACTGCTTGACGGCAGGGCAGCAAGGGGGACACGATTTTCGGTCAGGACGCGTTGGCCGGATTTGGCCGCGGTGCCGCCGTTGAATGCGATCAGCCGCAGCCGGGGCAGGCGGGCGGCAAGTCCTGGCAAATCGTTCGGTTCGGCGTCGCGGATAGCCGCGTCGAGACTCCCCTCCCGCGTGCAGGATTTGAATACGTCCCACAGGCCGACCTTGTTTCTCAGCAACGCTTGGCAGCGGTCCGGATAGGGCAGGGCGGGAAGATCAATTTCGATCAGGCTGCCCACCAGACGCCAGAATTGGTTGTGTGGATGGGCGTAATATTGCGCGCGTTCCAGGGACAGGGCGCCGGGCATGCTGCCCAGGATCAGGGTTTCCGTACGCTCGTCGACGACCGGCGGAAAGGATTGATGCACAACCCCGCTCATTCGGGCAGGGGGCCGTTTTCCTTCAGCACCTCTCCGGCCAGATAGAGCGAACCGCAGATAAGGATGATGGCGGGAGAGGATGTCTCCTCAGGGCGCATTTTCTGCAGCGCATCGCGCACCGACGCGGCGGGGCGGGCGGTCAGGCCCAGACTACTTGCGATGGCGGTCAGCTCGTCCGGGGTCTGAGTGACATGATCCGACACCGGTACGGCGGACAAATGGGTGGCGCGTTGTGCCAGCGGCTTCAGAAACTCCCGAGCATCCTTTCCCTCGATCATGCCACAGATCAAATGGACCGGCTGGTCGTTCTTATTGATGCGGCGCAGAAAATCGGCGAGCGCGCGGCCCGCTGCGGGGTTGTGCCCACCATCCAGCCAGACCGTGCTCTCCGCCGGTGCCAGGTCAACAAGCGGGCCGCTATCCAGCTTTTGCAGCCGAGCGGGCCAGCGCGCCCAGCCCGGACCTGCGCGCAAGGCGGATTCCGGCATGGTAAGTGCGCTTTGATGGCGCAGCATTGCCGTCGCGATGGCGGCATTGTCATGCTGATGCGCGCCGGGCAGGCGCGGGGCACTGAGCGTCAGCTTTCCAATCTTGTCGCGATAGTGAAGCTGTCCCTTGTAGAATGTTGCGTCCCAGTCGAGGCCGCGCGGGATCAGCTTTGCACCCGCCAGCGCCGCCGTTTCGCCAACCTTGCCCGCGATCGCGGCGGGATAACGCGCCGTCACGATGGGAACGCCGGACTTGGCAATGCCGGCCTTCTCGCCCGCGATTGTCAGTATCTCGGAGCCCAGGAATTTTTCATGGTCGCGGCTGATCTGGCTGATGCCGCAGATCAGCGGCTTTTCGACGACGTTCGTTGCATCGAAGCGGCCGCCAAGCCCCACCTCCAGAACCAGCGCATCCGCCGGGTGGCGCGCAAAGGCGGTGAAGGCGACAGCAGTCGTCAGTTCAAAGAATGTGATCGGGGCGCCGTCGTTCACCGCCATGATTTCGGTCATCAATGCGGTCAGCTCATCATCGCCGATCAACGCCCCGTTCAGGCGGATGCGCTCATTGAACCGCACAAGATGGGGGCTGGAATAGACATGAACGCTGTGCCCCGCCGCCTCCAGCGCCGACCGCAGAAACGCGCAGACGCTGCCCTTCCCATTGGTGCCGGCGACGTGAAAGGTCGGTGGCAGCGCGCGATGTGGATTGCCGAGCTTGTCGAGCAGCGCTTCCAACCGGCCGAGCGTCAGGTCTATGGATTGCGGGTGCAGCGCGCGCGCGCGCTGCAACAGGGCGTTGAGCGCTGGATCGTCGGCGTGCGCGCCGTCCCCAATGATCGGATCAGCCACCCGGAATCCGGTCCCTCATCTCCGCGTCGGGGGGCGTGCGATGAACATTCTTCGGCACGCCCCCCAAGCCGTTCGATACGAAACCTCGCCTGCGTGTAGCCATGGCCTCATCCGGCCTCGGTGCGCGAGGCCTCGGAAGTCAGGGCTTCGGTACGGGTGCCCGTCATCATGGCGAGCAGGCGGCCCAGCACGCCCGCCAATTCCTTCCGATGCACGACCCGGTCGATCATGCCATGTTCCAGCAGGAATTCTGCGCGTTGAAACCCCTCCGGCAGTTTCTCCCGGATGGTCTGTTCTATGACGCGCTGGCCCGCCAGGCCGATCAGGGCGCGGGGTTCTGCGATCTGGACGTCGCCCAGCATCGCATAGCTGGCCGTAACGCCGCCCGTCGTCGGGTCGGTCAGAACGACGACATATGGCAGACCGGCCTCGTTCAGTTCCTCGATCAGAACCGTTGCACGCGGCATCTGCATCAGGCTGAACAGCCCCTCCTGCATGCGGGCGCCGCCCGACGCGGTGCAGACCACATAGGGCAGGCGATGCTTCAGTGCCGCGCGCGCTCCTGCCACGAAAGCGGAACCGACGCCCATCCCCATGGAACCGCCCATATAGGCGAAATTCTGCACGCCCATGATCGAATCGACGCCGCCAATATGGCCGCGGGCAAGGGCGAAGGCTTCGGTCTCGCCGGTTTTCGCGCGCGCCGCCTTGATGCGGGCCGGATAGGGCTTTTGATCCTTGAATTTCAGTGGGTCATCTGCGACCGACGGTAGTGGCAGACGCACATGAGTGCCACCGTCGAACAACTGCTGAAAACGTTCATTGGGGCCAATGCGTTCGTGGAAGTCGCATTCGGGACAGACGTTCAGATTCTTTTCCAGGTCGCGCTGGAAAATCATCTGACCGCAGCCACGGCATTTCGTCCAGAGACTGTCAGCCGTCTCCTTCTTTTGAAGGAATTTCAGGCGCGGGCGCAGGTTCGTAAGCCAACTCATGTCGCCGACTTAACCGCTTCGGACAGGCTTTGCACATATTTGAAGACGGCAGGAGCAGGGTCGCTCGGATTTTCCCCGACCAGATCGACAATGGCGGACCCGACGACGACGCCGTCCGCGACACGTGCAATGGCTGCGGCCTGTTCGGGTGTGCGGATGCCGAAGCCGACTGCGACGGGCAGGTCGGTCTCTCGCTTGATGCGTGCGACGGCTGCGCCCACGTCGGCGGTGGCGGCGCTGGCTGTTCCGGTCACGCCCGCGACGCTGACATAGTATAAAAACCCTGAGGCACCGTTCAGAACGGCAGGCAGGCGATCCTCGTCGGTGGTTGGCGTGGCAAGGCGTATGAAATGCAGGCCGGCCTTACGGAAGGCGGGGCCTAGTTCCTCGTCTTCCTCTGGTGGCAGATCGACGATGATGCAGCCGTCGACGCCCGCCTTCACTGCATCCGCCGCGAACCCGTCACCATAGGAAAGCAGCGGATTCAGATACCCCATTAGGATCAGCGGCGTTTCAGGATGGCGATTCCGGAAATCCGCAGCGATCGCCAAGGTTTTCCTCAGCGTCATGCCGTTCGTCAGCGCGCGAATACCGCCCGCCTGAATGGCCGGGCCATCCGCCATGGGGTCGGTAAACGGCATACCAAGCTCGATCACGTCGGCACCCGCCTCTACCAAGGCATCGAGGACGGCAGGCGTCTGTTCGGCAGACGGGTCACCACAGGTGACGAAGGTAACGAGCGCAGCGCGGTTTTTCGCAAAGGCAGCGGAAAGGCGTTCGCTCACAGTTCGACCCCCAGCGCGTCGGCGACGGTGAAGATGTCCTTGTCACCGCGACCGCAAAGGTTGGCGATGATGATCTGATCCTTTGTCATGCCCTCCGCGATATCGCGCACGACATGCAGGGCATGGGCGGGTTCCAGCGCGGGGATGATGCCCTCTGTCCGGCACAAAAACTGGAAGGCGTCGAGCGCCTGCTGATCGGTTGCGCTGCGATAATCGATCCGGCCGATTTCGTGCAGCCAGGAATGTTCTGGCCCGATGCCGGGATAATCGAGGCCCGCCGAGATGCTGTGCCCCTCGGTAATCTGTCCGTCCTCGTCCTGCAGCAGATAGGTCTTGTTACCGTGAAGAACGCCCGGACGTCCGCCGGTCAGGCTGGCCGCATGTTCGCGGCCGTCGAGGCCCTTGCCCGCCGCTTCTACGCCAATCATGCGAACGGAGGCATCGTCGAGGAACGGGTGGAACAGGCCAATGGCGTTGGAGCCACCGCCGATCGCGGCGACCAGCATATCGGGCAATTTGCCCTCCATGGACTGGATTTGCTCTCGCGCTTCCTTGCCGATCACGCTTTGAAAGTCGCGCACCAGTTCCGGATAGGGGTGCGGGCCGGCGGAGGTGCCGATCAGATAATATGTATCCGCGACGTTCGCGACCCAGTCGCGCAGCGCCTCGTTCATCGCATCCTTCAACGTGCCGCGGCCCGACGTGACGCCGCGCACGTCGGCGCCCAGCAGCTTCATGCGAAAGACGTTCGGCTGTTGCCGGCGCATGTCCTCCGCACCCATGAACACGGTGCAGGGCAGGCCGAAGCGGGCACAGACGGTGGCGGTGGCCACGCCATGCTGTCCGGCGCCGGTTTCCGCGATGATGCGGGTTTTCCCCATGCGGCGGGCAAGTAGGATCTGACCGATGCAATTGTTGATCTTGTGCGCGCCGGTATGGTTCAACTCGTCGCGCTTAAGGTAGATCTTGGCGCCGCCGATCGCGTCCGTCATCCGCTCCGCGAAATAAAGCGGACTCGGACGACCGACATAGTGGTGCAGCAGGTGATGAAATTCGCGCTCGAATTCAGGATCGGCTTGGGCGCGGCGATATTCGCGCTCCAGCTCCAGAATCAGCGGCATCAGCGTTTCGGCGACATAGCGGCCCCCGAACTGACCGAAATGGCCTCGCTCGTCGGGTCCAGCTCTTAGGGATTTCGTGGTCATGCGGATCGAACGGCTTCCATGAAGGCGGCGATTTTCGCCGGGGATTTCTGACCGGGGGCGTCTTCCACACCAGAGGAGGTGTCGACAAGGGGGGCGTTGGTCGCGGCAAGTGCCGCCGCCACATTATCCGGCGTCAGACCGCCAGCCAGCCCCCACGGCATGGCCGGTGCCGCGTCTTTCAGAAGGGTCCAGTCAAACCGAACGCCGCGCCCGCCGGGGACGTTAGCATCCGCAGGTGGCTTGGCATCGAACAGGATCAGGTCGGCTGCGCCGTGATATTCGCGTGACGCGGCAATGTCGGCGCGCGATGAAATGCCGAGCGCGCGCCAGATTTCCCTGCCTGTACGCGCCTTCAATTCGGCGACCCGCGCCGGGCTTTCCCCGCCGTGAAGCTGTATCGCGTCCAACAGCGGCGCAGCGGCGTCGATCAGTGAATCATCGGCGTCGACGAACAGTCCGACGCGACGTAGCCCCTGTGCCTGGACGGAAAGATCGCGGGCAGCAGACAGGTCGAGATTGCGCGGGCTTTTCGCGAAGAACACAAAACCGATGTGGCTGGCGCCTGCGTTTCGCGCAGCGGCGAGCGCCTGTGGATCACAGATGCCACAAATCTTTACCTGTGTCATCGCAGGGAGGCGGCGATAGTGCTGGCCGCCGATGCCGGGTCGGTCGCCTGCGTAATGGGACGGCCGATCACCAAAACGCCGGCACCCGCCGCCATTGCCTGATCCGGGGTGAGCGTACGCTTCTGGTCGCCGGCGTCGCTACCGACGGGGCGGATGCCGGGTACCACGAAAAGTCCATCCGGCCAGTCGCGTCGCCGCTCCGCAACCTCCTGTGGAGAACAGACGATACCGTCCAGGCCGCTATCGCGTGCCAAGGCCGCCAGGCGCGCCACCTGCGACGCGCTGGTCCCGGTAACGCCAATATCGTCAAGGTCCTGGTCGTCGAGGCTGGTAAGGACGGTAACGCCGATCACCGCGGCATGATCGGGGGCGGCCTGCTTTGCTGCCTGCATCATGGCCCGTCCGCCCGCCGCATGGACGGTCAGTATATCGAAGTCCACATTGGCAAGCGCACGTATCCCACCCGCTACGGTATTTGGAATGTCGTGCAATTTCAGGTCGAGGAAGAGCCGTGCCTTCGGTGCTCGCGCCATGACCTCCGCGACGCCAGCGGCGCCGTGGCTGTTCCAGAATTCGAGCCCAAGTTTCAATCCGCCCACATGTGGTGCCACCATACGGGCCAGATTGCAGGCGTGCGAAAGGTCGGCGGTGTCCACCGCGCAGAATATCGGATTGCCGCTCATTGCGGCGAAAGCGGCGGCGTTGCGGTTTCGAGTCGGGGACCGGCTTCGCGTGACATGGCGGGTGTTTCGCGCGCCGCCAGCTCCGCCTCCAGCTTTCTGATCCTGCGTTCCCAGCGCCACCGGCTGATCGAATGCATCAGGCTAAGCGGCAGGGCACCGAGCAGAAGGGCAGCGATCATATATACCGCCAGCGGCCAGTTTGCCTCGTAACCACCAGGCAGCCACATGGAAACACGCCCGAAATTGTTCGACGCGAACCACGCGATGAACAGGCCGATGAGGACGTAGATGACGAGCGTGATAATGCGCATGACGTTGCGGATAGCATGGGATGCGGAGGGTGACCAGAGTCCGGGCAATTCTGAAAAGACGCAATTTCAGAATGACAGGGCATAGAAAATGCGGTCCGCCATCAGGATGCGCGGTGCGGAATTCCCGTCATAAAGGGTGACGAGACGAAAAGAGCGCTGGCGAGTTTGGCCCGGACTGCGTCCTCGGCGCTTAGGCGTTTAGGCGCTCACGCAGGTCCTTGCCAGCCTTGAAGTGGGGGACGCGTTTCGCCTCCACATCGACGGCGTCGCCGGTGCGGGGATTGCGGCCCGTTCGTGCATCGCGGGCACGGGTCGAAAAGGCTCCGAAACCGCGAAGCTCAACACGGCGCCCTTCGGCCAGCGCATCAATGATCGAGTCGAAAATCGTTCCAACGACTCGCTCGGCTTCCCGAGCGGTCAGATGAGGATGTGCGTCCGCCACGGCAGTGACTAGTTCCGAACGGATCATATATTCCCCCTCTTGGAAAGGCACGTCAGCTAGGTTGGGCGCTCGCCATACTAACCTGCGTTACATTATTCAATAAAAAGCACGCTCCAATGGCGAAAACGCCGTTGGAACGTGCCCTTAGTCGAAATTAATGTATATTCAAGTCAGGATTTGTCGGCATCCTTAGATTTTCCGAGCGCCTCGCCGAGAATGTCGCCCAGCGACGCTCCCGAATCGGACGAGCCATATTGCTTCACGGCTTCCTTTTCCTCGGTGATCTGCAGTGCCTTGATGCTGAGGTTCGGCTTCTTCGAACGGTCGAAGCCGGTTACCAGCGCATCGACCTTCTGACCGACCTGGTAGCGTTCCGGACGCTGTTCGTCGCGATCACGTGACAAGTCCGAACGACGAATGAAGCCGGTCGTCGCGCCGCCCTCGATGGAAACCTCGACGCCGCCATCGCGAACATCGACGACTTCGCCGGTGACGGTGTCACCCTTCTTGACGCCGGACGCCACGGATACGCTGGACGCGCCCTCTTCGGCCTGGTCCATCTGCTTGATGCCGAGCGAGATGCGTTCCTTTTCGGCATCCACGTCGAGGACAACCGCCTTAACGGTCTCACCCTTGTGATGCAGGTCGAGCGCTTCCTCGCCGGATACGCCCCAGGCAATGTCAGACATGTGGACCATGCCGTCCACATCGCCGTCCAGACCCACGAACAGACCGAACTCGGTGGTGTTCTTGACCTCGCCCTCGACGATCGATCCGACCGGATGCTTGTCGGCGAAATCTTCCCAGGGGTTGGAGATTGCCTGCTTCAGGCCCAGCGAAATACGACGCTTTTCTTCGTCGACCTCGATGACGATGACATCGACTTCCTGGCTGGTCGAAACGATCTTGCCCGGGTGAACGTTCTTCTTCGTCCAGGACATTTCGGACACGTGCACCAGACCCTCGATCCCGGCTTCCAGCTCCACGAAGGCGCCATAGTCGGTGATGTTGGTGACGCGGCCCGTCGCTTTCTGGCCGATCTGATACTTCGCCGCGACGCCATCCCAGGGGTCGGCCTCCAGTTGCTTCATGCCGAGCGAGATGCGCTGCGTTTCGCGGTTGATGCGGATGATCTGCACCTTCACCTTGTCGCCGATATTGACGATTTCGGAGGGGTGGCCGACGCGCTTGTAGCTCATGTCCGTGACGTGCAGCAGGCCATCGATTCCGCCCAGGTCCACAAAGGCGCCATAGTCGGTGATGTTCTTCACATCGCCCTCGACCACCTGACCCTCGGTCAGGGACTGGATCAGGTCGGAACGCTGCTCCATGCGCGTCTCTTCCAGGATCGCGCGGCGGGAAACGACGATATTGCCACGCTTCCGGTCCATTTTCAGGATCTGGAAAGGCTGCGGCATGCCCATCAGCGGGCCGACGTCGCGCACGGGGCGCACGTCTACCTGGCTGCCGGGCAGGAAGGCGACGGCGCCGCCCAGATCGACGGTGAAGCCACCCTTCACGCGGCCGAAGATCGTGCCTTCGACGCGGGCGGTGTCGTCATATTCAGTTTCCAGGCGGTCCCATGCTGCCTCTCGGCGGGCGCGGTCGCGGCTGAGCATTGCCTCGCCATGAGCGTTCTCGACGCGATCGACAAAGACTTCGACTTCGTCACCGACGGACAAATCCGCCTTTTGACCGGGGGCTGCGAATTCGCGGAGCGCGATGCGCCCTTCCGATTTCAGTCCGACATCGACGATCGCCATGTCGTTTTCGATGGCGGTCACGGTTCCGGTAACGACGCGGCCCTCGAAGGTTTCCGAGCCACCGAGGCTCTCTTCGAGCATGGAGGCGAAATCGTCACGTGTAGGCGCTGCTGCTGTAGCCATAAAGTTCTGATAATCCTTATATTCGTCTATTCATGCCGACCGGTTGGTTCCGGTGGTCTGGAGCGGAATTGCCCCTGTCGTTGAATGACCCGCCACAGGCAAAGCGGGCGGTTTCGGGGAGTGTCCCCGCCGCCCGCTCATCATGAGGCTGGTGCCGGATGCCGCACTTTGGCCACATCGGAAGGCGCGTGCCTAATAGAGGAATTGTGGCGAAATTGCAAGCTGCAAGGCGGTCAGCCGATTGCCTTGTCGACGGCGGCGATGGCGGCCGCAATCGCGTCCTCGATACCAAGGCCGGTGGTGTCGATCACCACCGCATCCGGGGCGACTTTCAGCGGCGCCGACGCGCGGCTGGAATCGCGGGCATCGCGCGCTTCTAGATCCGCGAGAATCGCCGCCTGATCGCTCGGCTCTCCGCGTCCGGTCAACTCCAGGGTACGCCGCCGCGCGCGCTCTGCGACATCGGCCGTGACGAACAGCTTTGCCGTCGCATCGGGCGCGATGACCGTGCCGACATCGCGGCCGTCCAGCACGGCACCGCCGGGCTGGGCCGCGAAATGCCTTTGCCGTTGCAGCAATGCTGCGCGAACTTCTGGATGCGCAGACACGACCGATGCCAGCGCGCCCGCCTGTCGGGATCGGAGTTGTGGATCGGCAAGCAGGCTGTCCGGGAAATTTTCGGCGAGCGCGGCCGCTCTCCCGGCGTTGGCAGGGTCGCAACCATCCGCAATCACCGCCACTGCAACCGCACGATAGAGGGCGCCTGTGTCCAGATGCGGCAGGCTGTAATGACGCGCCAATGCCTTCGCGATCGTTCCCTTGCCCGATGCTGCGGGTCCGTCGACGGCGATGATAAGCGATGCCGTCATCCGGCGCGAACGTCTGTACGATCCATCCTTGACCGCCTAGGCTGGTGCTGATGCCGCTTCAAGGACTTGCGTACCTCGAGACGCGGAGTATCGAGGCATGGGCCAAGTCCGAGGGCAGGGGAGCGATCCGCATCGCCGATTTTCTGATTGTCGTGGGCACGCGGCCGGAAGCGATAAAGCTTGCGCCCGTTCTGTTCGCCCTGCGCCATGCCGGCGCGACCGTCGTCATGGCGACGACGGGGCAGCATCCCGATCTGCTGCCGCCAACCCTGGCGGCATTCGATATTCTCGACGTGGAATTCCCGCTAACTCCGCCGCGGGCGGATTCCTTTCGCCCGCTGGATACCGTGTCGCAACTGCAGCGGGCGATCAGGGAAAGTTCGGCGGCATCGGTTATCGTGCAGGGCGACACGGCGAGCGCCCTTGCAGGCTCCATCGCAGCAAGCATCGAAGGTGTGCCGCTACATCATGTAGAGGCGGGGCTGCGCAGCCATGACTGGCTGAACCCGTATCCCGAGGAGTTCCATCGCGTTCTGATCTCCCGTTTGGCCACCATGCACTTCGCGCCCACTCACACAGCCAAATCTGCGCTGATTCGAGAGGGGCGCGCACAGCAATATGTGCATATGGTCGGCAATACCGTTGTCGATGCCCTGCGCCTTATTCTGTCGGACCCTGGTGCAGGCCTGCCCGATGGGATCGACCCCGCCCGGCGCCTGGTGATCCTGACCGCACATAGGGGGGAGAGCGCGGGGGCACCCATGCGGAATATTCTGGGGGCGGCGGAGCGGATCGCAGCCCGAAATGACGTTCAACTGATCTACCCCGTGCATCCGCGCACGTCGGCGAAAGAGCTTGCTTCGCTTTCGCACGCAGGGCCCGTCGAACTGGTCGAGCCGCTCGCTTATCGCGACTTCATCCCGCTGCTGCGGGCTGCCGATCTGGTCATCACCGATTCGGGAGGCATTCAGGAAGAAGCAGCGGTGCTGGGAACGCCGCTTCTTTGTGTGCGCAAGACAACCGAACGACCGGAGGCGCTGCAAGGTCGCTGCTCTCGCCTCGTTGGGACGGAAAAGAACGCGATCGTTGCGGCGGCAGAGGAGCTTTTGGATCAGGGCCCCGACCGGGTAGGGTCGCTGGCATTCGGGGATGGCCACGCGGCGGCGCGGATCGCCGATGTGCTTACCCGTCCGGGCATTTCAGCATATTAACCATCTTTATGGATGGTGCGACGTTTACACTTTGTTAAGGATGTCAAAAGTGACAAATGGAGGCACGATTCCATGTTCGCCTATGCGATCCGCAGACCGGCATTCGGCCGACGCATCGCCGCAAATGCCCTTCGGACGGCCCGGTCGGAAATATCGTCCGACCTGAGGACCTTCACGCTGACCTATCTTGGCACGACGGCGTTTCTGCTAACTTTCCTGCTGTGAAGCGCCCAAGGTGCACAGCAGCTCCACGAAACCCGGAAAACTGGTGTCGACAGGCCGCGCATCGTCGACAATGATCGGTCGCGCCGCATTCAGGCCCAGGATTGCGAAGCTCATGGCGATCCTGTGATCGAGATGGCTGGCGACGGTGGCGCCACCCACCACCGGCGCGCCGCCCGATCCGGTAATGACGATCCCGTCGCTTAGCAGCCGCACGGGGACCCCACATGCCGCCAGCCCCTCCGCCATCACGGCAAGGCGGTCGGATTCCTTTACCCGTAATTCTTCCAGGCCGCGCATTTCGGTTTCGCCTTCGGCAAAGGCGGCCGCAACCATCAGGATCGGATATTCGTCGATCATCAGCGGCGCAAGCACGGCGGGAATGGACGTGCCGACCAGCGGACCGGCGCGGACGCCTATGTCGCCCACAGGCTCGCTGCCGGCGGGTTTCCCTTCGCGAATGTCGATCTTGGCGCCCAACAGGCGCAGCGCGTCGATCAGGCCGGTGCGCGTAGGATTCAGGCCGACGCCGGTGACCTCGATCTCGCTGCCCGGAACGATCAGCGCCGCGACGAGCGGGAAGGCCGCTGACGAAATGTCGCCGGGCACGATGATATTCATAGGAAGCAGATTGGCCTGGCCATGCAGGCAAATCTGCTTGCCCTCGCCGGTCTGCCGAATCGACAGCTTCGCCCCGAACGCTTCAAGCATGCGTTCCGAATGATCGCGTGTGACGGTCGGTTCGCGGACGATCATGTCGCCCGGGGTATTGAGACCTGCGAGCAGAACCGCCGACTTCACCTGCGCGGACGCGACAGGCAGCGTATAATCGATAGGCAGCGGCTGTTCCGTCCCGGTCATCGTCAGCGGCAGGCGCCCCTCCCGCGAAACGAATCGTGCACCGATGCGCGTCAGCGGCTCGACCACCCGCCCCATAGGCCGCTTCTGCAGCGATCCGTCGCCGATAAAGGTGGCGGTCAGGGGATGGCTGGCCAACAGGCCCATGAACAGACGCGCTGAGGTTCCCGAATTGCCCAGGTCGAGAACGCTTTCCGGCTCCAGCAGGCCGCCGACCCCGACGCCGTCGACTGTCCATATATCGTCCTTCTGCGCTACAAGGGCGCCCATGGCCTGCAGGGCGGCGGCCGTCGCGCGCACGTCCTCTCCTTCCAGAAGGCCGGACACCGTGGTGCGTCCGACGGCGAGCGCCCCCAGCATCAGCGAACGATGCGAAATCGACTTGTCGCCGGGGACCTTGACGTTGCCGGAAAGCGGTCCTTCGGCCCGCAGTGAAAGTGGCCGTGCAGCGCCTTCGGATTGCTCTGACATGAATACCCCTTGAAACCGGCGCCGTGCAGGCGCATTTCGGCGGGGCTTTGACAGTGCGTTCGGAGCGTGGCAAGCGCCCGCCGCAAGAGGCGGCAGGCGGCGAGTCGACAGTCCGCCCGCACGCACCCAATCAGGAGACCGAAATTGGCAGCCGCAGCAAAGGCGGACCTTGGTACCAAACGTACCTGTCCCGAATGCAATACCCGTTTTTACGATTTGGGCGAGGATAGCCCCGTCACCTGCATCGAATGCGGAGAGGCGTGGGAGCCTGAACCCGTTCTGAAATCGAAGCAGCCTCTGCCCTTCGACACCGCCAAGACCTCAAAGGAAAAGGCGGCCGAGGAAGATCTGGACGAAGAAGATCTGGACATTGACGAGGACGACGAGGGCAGCCCCGACGACGAGAACGACCTGGGCGGCGACGAGGACCTGACCGAGGTCGCGAAGTCCAAGGGCGACGACGAGCAGCCCGACACCTGACATCAGCAGTCGCCGGGGTCATGGCCCCGGCGACAAAGTTTCACGTCGTGCTTGTCACGACGCGCGGGCGGCGATATGTGCCCGCCCCTAGCCACCGTTCCTCAAGAGGTGGTGACGACATTCGGGGCCGTAGCTCAGCTGGGAGAGCGCTACACTGGCAGTGTAGAGGTCAGGGGTTCGATCCCCCTCGGCTCCACCAATTTCTAATAAATCAGAAGTTTTTCCTTCGTGAATAGCTTCTGCTCCATTTCCAGCCATAGGCGAAATCTTCCTGATATGCTAAGGATATGATGCAGTTTAGACTGTCTGCACTTTCGCCTTTGGGACAGTCGCTTGTCCGCAATGCTGGTGCAATGTTTTCCGGCAATATGACATCGAGCGTCTTGGGGCTGCTCTCCGTTATGGCGGCTGCCCGAACGCTTGAACCAAAGCTGTTCGGAGTGCTCACCCTAATCGTTACATACGCAACGGTCATGGACCGTCTATTGAATTTCCAGTCGTGGACCGCCGTGGTGCGCTTCGGAGCGTCGGCGCGAGAGCGTGGCAAACAGGAGGAGATGCTCGCGGTTGTTAAGCTCTGTATTTCAGCCGACATTGCGACTGCTTGCCTGGGGACGGTGATTGCTATCGGCGTGGCGCCCCTCGTGGCGGGCCATTTTGAGTGGACCGAGCGGGATGTGATATTTGTTCAGATTTATGCGCTCACTATCGCGACAAATATAGTCGGTGTTACGACCGGCCTTTTACAATTAGAGCGCGACTTTAAGCTGCTTGCCAGGTTAAATGTTCTTGGCGCCATATTAAAAGCCGCGTTTAGTCTGCTTGGCTTTGCTGGAGATTTTGGGTTACCTTATTTCGTAATTTCATGGTTGATTGCCGACCTGCTAAAGAACAGTTCGTTGCTATACGTCGGTATTACGCTTCTTCAACGACTTGGTCTACTCGGTTTTTGGCGGGGGGATACCCGTCAGGTAGAAGGTGGCCGCAGGCGAGCGTTGAAATTCCTGTTGGTTACCAATCTTGTTGCCAGCCTTAAAATGTCCATTCGCGAGTTGGATGTACTATTGGTAGGTGCAATCCTAGATCCGCGTGGAGCGGGTATCTACAAGATCGCAAAGCAATTCGGCTCTACCCTGAGTAAGCCCGTCGATCCTGTGAATGTCGTAATTTACCCTGAGTTTGCGTCGCTTTCAGCTTCTGGCGATGACAAGAGATTTTGGCGGTTGTTTGCTCGTGTGACGATTGCGACAACGGTTATCGCGACAGTTATGCTGATCCTACTGGCAATTGTCGCCAAGCCACTGATTACCCACACGGTGGGCTCGGAATATCTTGCGGCGGTTCCAGTGGTCATTCTATATGCAACAGGTGTGCATATCGCTATTTCAACGATAGCATTTTATCCCGCGCTTACCGCCTTGGGGTACGAAAACCGTTCTCTTTTAGCGATCTCCGTGGGCACCGCCATTTACTTTTGGGCGCTGTATCTGCTAACGCTCAATTACGGTCTGCTCGGAGCCGGCGGCTCCTATTTCGTTTTCTACATAGTGTGGAGTGTTATAATGTCTCTCTCGTTGCGCGCCGCGAGGGTGGGAGGGCGTCGATGAGCAATCGATATTTCCTGCCCAAAGATTATCAAGGCAATGAGGCTCGGATTACGTTTGATAATGAAACCGAAACCTACTGGGACGCAAGACGCCTCGGCAATTCTTTGCGGTATCAGCATCAGGTTTATGCCTTAGCGTCTAAGTTGATTTCAGAACATAGCTTTCAGACCGTCTTTGATGTAGGATGCGGCCCGGCCAGTAAGCTTGCTTGGCTGCATTCCAGGCATCCCGACGTCCATTTTACCGGCTTCGACCAGCCAAATGCCATCGCTTTTTGCCTCAAACATTACGATTGGGGTGAGTGGCGTGCAGACGATTTTGACCACCCGGAGCCGTTTGGCCAAAGTGAAAAGGCCGATCTAATTATATGCTCGGACGTGATCGAGCATTTAACCGACCCCGATCATTTACTCGATTATGTCATGCAACGCATCAAACCTGATGGCATGGTACTTTTTTCGACACCTGATCGAGAGCGTCTATATAGTAAAATATCGAAAAAGCCGCGAAATCCATACCACATCCGCGAATGGGCCGCTTTAGAGTTTATATCCTATCTTCGGAACTACGGATTCGAAATTGTACACACGGAGCATCAACTCCCTGTGCGAATGGCGGTTACCAAAACCTTTTGGGCACAAGTTGTAAGACGAGCTTTCCGAGGTCAGTCAATTTTTTACAATTTTGTTTGCCTCGTGACGCTTGCCCACAAGAAAAAGTAGACCTGCCGTGCTTATTGTGTTTTGTCATCGGGTCATCGTGCACACACCCGATCCCAAAGTGACGCTCGATCATATTTTACGCTTTGTGAAGCCCGATGGAGCCGTCTTCGTACACTCCTATTCCCGCGATATATTCCAGATGACGCGGTGGAAATACGTCTTGCGCCCAATAACCAAACGTATGTCGCCGGAACGGCTATCTCGCATGATCCATCGCGCGGTACCCGTTATATTTCGATTAACTCAAGTCCTAAATAGATCGCGGCTAGGGCGCCGAATTTCATGGCATTTTTTACCCTTTCTAAATTACTCGGCAAAGCCGGAGTTCTCAGGGATGAGCGATGTTGCCATGTTGGAATATGCTGTACACAATACCTTCGACGCATTGAGTCCGCCATACGACAGTCCACTATCTGAGCGCGATTTTAAGGAGGCTGCTGACATGCACCTTAAAGGTGATTGGGAGGTTGAGACCGGCTCAGCGATCACTTTGCAACGCAGTCGCGTGGCAGAACCTTGATAGGGGATAAGCATGTGCGGACTATTTGGCGTCGTGCGCCTTGGCAGCAACTCGCGCCCGATTGATGAACAAACGAGGGCACGGGCCCGCCGTGCTTTGCATACGCTTGAGCACCGCGGGCCAGATGCGTGGGGCGAATGGTATGACGAGCGCGCTTATATCGGCCATCGTCGTTTAAGCATTATCGACACATCCACGCACGGCCTGCAGCCGATGGTACAGAATAGGTCTGGACATGTCCTTTCCTTTAACGGCGAAATCTACAATTTCGCGTCGTTGCGGGATGAATTGGTTCGCGATTATGATTTTGAAAGCTTCACCGACTCCGAAGTCCTTCTACATGGCTATAACAAGTGGGGAATGTCTGGGCTTCTGGAACGTATCGAGGGAATGTTCGCCTTCGTTATTTACGACCCTCGTCAGCGAAAATTGCATCTGGTGCGCGACCGCGTCGGTATTAAACCTTTATATTATGGTATATGGTCGTCGCAAATTACCTTTGCTTCAGAACTGAAAGCAATCGTTGAGTTCAGTGAGCTAGGAGATTTGGAGCACGACACGACCGCTCTTTATGATTTTCTTACTTACGGTTATGTCCCTACGCCTAAATCGTTGTACCGGCAGGTTCAAAAACTGCCGGCTGCCCGGCATTTGGAAATTGATGTTGATACAGGAATTCGACGAGAAACGGCGTACTGGTCGCTAAATGACAGTATCGACAACGTAGAGAACCCTGGGCTATCTGAAGAACTAAACCATTTGCTGAAAACGTCCGTTAACGAGCAGATGGTTGCAGATGTTCCTTTGGGGTTCTTTTTGAGCGGAGGGATAGATTCCAGTGCCGTAACCGCAGCCGCGGCTTATCATGGCGCGCGCCAGAAGACATTTAGCATTGGATTTGACAGCGAACGTTACGACGAAACCCCTTTCGCCCAAATGGTGGCGGATCGTTACGAAACGGATCATCTTCGTAGTATCCTATCTGAGGAAGCATCTGGGGCTATAGCTGAGGATGTTATCCGGAATTATGATGAGCCGTTTGCCGACAGTTCGGCAGTCCCTACCTATTTCGTTTCCAAACTCGCTGCTGAAAGTGTCAAAGTGGCGTTAACAGGCGACGGCGGTGATGAAGTTTTTTGCGGTTATAATTGGTACCGACGCTTTGCCCGTGCGCAGGGGAGAATGGTCCGGTTTCCCCAATTTGTGCAGCCACTGACTCGCTATTTACGGAGGAGGAACGGGCATAGTGAACGTCGACCGATTTCGGCTCGTCTCTCCGAAAGACTGGAGTACGATCATCTCCTGACCGGCTTTGACCTGTATGCGCGACTAATGGGAGGATTAATCGCGCGCGAGAAAAGCAACTATCGTCGATTTTGGGAAATTCCTGACGATTATGACGATTATTGGCAATACCGAGCATTCTACAGAGAAGATTTACCGCTGTTTACTCGCATGCAGTATCTCGATTTTCACACTTATCTCCCGGACGATATCCTAACTAAAGTTGACCGCGCATCTATGATGGTGTCGCTAGAAACACGAGTTCCTCTACTTTCCACGCCGATAATTGAATTTGGTTTCGGAATTTCTGAGCGATCAAGGCTGCTGAACGGAAGATTAAAAGGCGTGTTAGTAGCGTCTCAAAGAAATGAACTCCCCTCAGCTATCCTCGATCGCCCTAAAAAAGGATTTAGCGTTCCAAAACAGCAATGGAGCTCTGGATTATTTTTAAAAGGGCGCACTTTTGGCGAGAATACTCTGCACCAAATGTATGGAGAGTTAGTGCCAAATGAAGCGGGGATTGCTCTGTGAAGATTGCTTATACCGCTGCTTCCATGGTGCCCTCGCTCGCTGCAAATAGTGTGCATGTGATGCGTATGGCATCGGCATTTTCTCGAGCGGGTCACGATGTGACGCTGTATTTGCCAAAGATTAATTATAATGACGAGGCAACGACGTTCGAACATTATGGTACGGAAAACACATTCTCAATCCAACGCGTACTATGGCCAAAGATTCGTGGGCGTGCATACGTGTTTGCTGCTCAATCGGTGCGTCTAGCCAAGAAAGCTGGATGCGATCTTTTTTATTCCCGTTCGATTGCAGCCAGCGCCTTTGCGATCGGCGCTGGGTTGCCGACAGTCTTAGAAATGCATGGGCCTTACACAGACAAGTCACTGGTCGAACAGATGCTATTCAAATGGCTTATCCGCCAGAGATCTTTCTCAAAACTCGTCGTAATAAGTGGTCGTTTAAAGAAATGGTTCGAGGAAAATAACTCCGTGCTACATGGTCGAATCACATGCGCGCATGATGGGGCCGATATTGGCGTAAAACCCGCACCAGCTAGCGGGCCTGTTCAAAAGGCGGGATATTTCGGCGGACTTTACGACGGTCGTGGCATCGACGTCATCCTGAACATGGCCAGATGTACGCCCAGTATCGATTATATTATCTACGGTGGTACGGAAGAGGATGTCGCGCGCTGGAAGCTGGCGGCGCAAACTGTCACGAATTTTTATTTAAAGGGACATGCTCCCCCCGGCAAGGTCATGTCGTTAATGCGGCAGTGCGATGTCTTGCTGGCTCCCTATCAAAATATTGTAGCTGTTTATGGTGGAAGCGGTAACACGGTGCAATGGATGTCGCCTTTGAAATTATTTGAGTATATGGCCGCCGGCCGCGCGATTATTTGTTCTGATGTACCCGTGCTCCGCGAAATACTGACGCCTTGTGAGACCGCGATAATGCCCGAAGCGGCGGAAGTGAATCAATGGATTGCAGCGATATCCGCTTTGGATAGCCCGGATCTCAGGACCAAACTGCAGACCCGCGCATATGAGCGTGTTGAGCGCGAGTTTAGCTGGAACAGGCGCGCTGAAAACGTCCTGCGTTGATAGCTTCGCTCGATCTTTTGATTAGCAGTCTGCGTTTGGGCGGGGCCGAACGCATGTGTACCGTAATCGCAAATCTATTTGCGGAGCGAGGATATTCCGTACGGGTCGTGGTATTGGATGATGGGGATGGGCCGTTGCGTGCTGACCTAGCCAAAAATGTACCCGTCCTCGCGCTCGGAGTTCGGCGCGCGCGCTATGCTGTACCGCCACTTTATAGATTTTTGCGACAGAGCGCAGCGCCACAAGTGCTGGTATTCAATCATCAATTATTAGCGATGCTTCTGTGCTTACGCCCAATTGCTCGCAGCAAAACGCGGTTCGTGCTGCGTAACATCAGTACATTATCGGAGAAGCTAGCGGCAGAGCGATCATTATGGCACGGGAGGGTTGTTCATGGCCTGGCTCGGTATACCATCGCCCGCGCTGATCATGTGATTGCCCAGTCTGAAGGAATGGCGCTTGACCTGGTCGCCAATTACGCCGTGCCTGAGGAAAATATTACCGTAGTCAATAATGCCGTTTCGCCGCAAATGTTGCTAAAGCGCGGGGACAAAATTCATAAAAGACGAGGCTATGAGGTGGTATTTGTAGGAAGGCTTCATGCCGTTAAGGACTTATCGCTGCTGCTGAACGCCTTTGTGCGCTTAAAATCCGTTTTGCCGTCCGCTTTTTTATCGATCTACGGCGATGGGCCGGAGCGAGACGCTTTGGTCAGCCAAGTGACGAAACTTGGTCTCGAAGCCTCCGTGTTTTTCCACGGCCAGGTTGCGAACGTGGCAGATTGCTATACCCGTGCGAATGTAACGGTACTGACATCTCTTTACGAAGGTTTTCCCAACTGTTTAATTGAGTCAATCACAATCGGGACGCCGATTGTGTCGGTAAACTGTCGCTCCGGACCGTCAGAAATTATAAGGCCGGGAAGGAATGGCTATATAGTTCAGACGCGTCATCCGCAAGATTTCGCTGACGCGCTTTTACTAGCGTCTCGCACGCATTGGGATCCTGAAACTGTTCGCGCGACCTCAACAAAATTTAAGCCAGACTTCGTATTTAGAAAATACGAGCAAATATTATTTCCTGATAGGAACTCAGTTCAATGATAGCGAAGACTGATCGGCCTTGCCCCTTTTGTAAGGCGCGGCAAGTCGTGCCTGTTGTCGAGTTGCGGCCAAACGACGGACATACCTACCGAATCGTCAAATGCACAAAGTGTGATTTTGTCTTTACCGCCAATCCATTTGAAAGTACCCATGCTAGGGGTGCCAACACCACACTTCGTGAGCGTCGCCAGCCTGCCGTACGCCATTATCGGATCGAGGGGCTGCTTCGAGCGCTGAAATTGCCGGGAGTGCCGCCGCGAATTGTTGAGGTCGGCGCTGGCCACGGACTTCTAGCCGATCTTCTGAGACACGATTTCGATTATTGTGGCTATGAGCCTAATAAAGAACGGGCCGAACTTTGCCAGGAACAAGGACTAAACGTAACTAATACGTCTTTCGACCGAACGACAGCCGGCGAAGAGAGCGTTGATGGGATTGTCATCGACAATGTGCTCGAACATGTGTCCGACCCAGAACGTATGATAGCGGATAGCTACGTGGCCTTGAAGAGGGGCGGAGTCCTTATCGTCATCGTCCCGTCGATCCGGGACGTACGCCGATTAATGCCAAAATGGCGTCGCAGGCATCATTTTCAGCGTGTACACATTAATTATTTTAGTCCGGAACACCTACAAGTGATGCTAGTTCGCAATGGATTTAAACCTTGCCAATTTGGATTTCGTGGGTTTGACAAGTCCACGGCGCGATTGATTCCATACGCGCTCGCCGATACATTTGGTTTGCACCCGCTAGGTTTATATTATTACGCCATCAAGACCGCTTAGAGCCCGCTTGAGAAAGTGATTGACCGGGTTCGGTATGAGTGATTCAAGCCTGGGATGTGAACCGGAGCGAGCCGTGACCGGAGGGCGGTCCTGAACCGCCTTGGGTTTGCCGGAGGCCATTTGGTTTAAGTTACGCGGCCATGGGGACGTCGTCCAACATGGCATAATATCGTTGCTCGGCTT
>TARA_R100000501_G_scaffold7812_1_pt1 | contig 77109 bp, 88 predicted proteins | sample TARA_R100000501 | Tara Oceans TARA_R100000501 (sample SAMEA2620120) | marine metagenome | biome: marine biome (ENVO:00000447); feature: mesopelagic zone (ENVO:00000213) & marine oxygen minimum zone (ENVO:01000065); material: "saline water (ENVO:00002010), including plankton... | reverse complement strand
CCGCCATGAATTCCTCACATTCCGCGTCCGTGCTATAGTTCATCACCTTCTCGACGCCTGCGCGATTGTACCAGCTACGATTGAACACAACCATCTCGCCCTCAGCCGGAAGATGGTTTGCCCAGCGCTGGAAATACCAGGACCGGCGATCATGGTCCGATGGTGCACCAAGGGCCACCACGCGGGTGTCTCGAGGACTCAGATGCTTGACAATGCGCTTGATCGTGCCGTCCTTGCCGGCGGCATCGCGCCCTTCCAGAATGATCAGCAGCTTGCGGCCATCGGCGATCACCTGGCGTTGCAACGCGCTGAGCGCGATCTGAAGCGCATGGAGTTTCTCGGCGTAGCCGGGCGCAGATCTTTCCTGCTTGTTCTTGCTCATATCGATCTGACAATCTCTACTAGGGCTTCGTCCTGGGCCGTTTTAGAATGGGCGGCGCGGTCGCCTTTTGGGCAGATTTGGATCACCAGACCGCGAGCGCGACAACCTGGGAATAAAACCCGGGACGCGTGCCATGTAGGCGCGATAGTCCTGGCCGAAAGCGGCGAGCGCCTCGCGCTCTTCGCTCCGGGCGAGCCGCACATACATGACAACCAGGACCGGGAACATCGCCAGCGTCAGGACAGTCGGCCATTGGAACAGGAAGCCGAGCATGACGAGGATGAAGCCGTCATATTGCGGATGCCGGACGTAGGAATAGATACCTTCAGTGGCGAGCTTCTCTTGCTTCTGGGCCCGGTAAAGCCGTGCCCAACCGCTCGATATCATCCAGAAGCCACCGCCGATCAGGATGAAGCTCAGGATATGGAAGGGCCCGAAATGAGGGTTGGCTTGCCATCCGAACAACTCCTCGAGCAGATGGCCGGCGTCATGCGAGAACCAGTCCACTTGCGGATAGTTGCTCTGGAGCCAGCCCGAGAGGAGGTAGATGGTCAGCGGGAAGCCGTACATCTCCGCGAAAAGTGCGACGAGAAAAGCACTGAAAGCGCTGAATGATCGCCAATCGCGCTTGGTTTGCGGTTTGAAGAAGCTGAACGCGAAGAAAATGAAGATCGCGGAGTTGAGGATCACCAGACCCCAAAGCCCATAGGCGGCGGATGCGTCGCTATGCATGGCAGGTTTCTGCGGAGTTATCGGCGACGGGCGCTGGAATCAGCGACCTTGTGTCCGCTGTGGCGATCGCGGAGCGGACTCGCGCCGTTGTTGCTGGCGCGCTGATCATCATCACCGCCTTGGCCGCCATGACCTCCGTGTCCACCGTGTCCACCATGCATAAACATGTGGAGCAGCGGGCAGGCCAGCAAAAGCAGAGCCCAGGGAAGAATGCCAAGCGCGTGAACCCTATGCTCGGCAAGCAGGAAATACCCCGCAATCGCTGCGAAACCGAGGAAGACGATCGGCATCCGCCATCCCCGTCTGTCGGACGCGTGCTTGTGACCTTGCCTCATATCTTGCTCCCACCTTCAGCCTAAGGACGGTCGCCACCAATGAAAGGAGGCCACCTCAGCATCATGGACGCGCGGCGGCTCTCCAGATTACAGTCGCTCGGCAGAATAGCACTTGACCCTTTTATCGAGTACCGAGCTGGGGGAAGGCGCTAAAAGTTCCAACGAACACGCTCCATTTTTGCTCGAGAAGCAGCGCGTCAGGACGAGATGAAGGTTTTCGCTAACGTGAGAGTATGTGAGCCGGCAGATGACGTTCGTTCATCGGACCTGTATGCTCGGTTCTATTTTGGCGTAAGAAAGAGAAGCTATGATTCGTTTGGTCATCATGGGCGCGGCCCTCATCTTTGCATCGAATGCGGCACATGCTCGGCAAACCGGAGCGCCGAATGAGGCTATCATGGGTGTTTGGGCTAACCCGTCCGGAAGTGTTCGTGTCCGGATCGAGGAATGCGGCACGAAGCTTTGCGGCGTCGTTGTTTATGCAAACGAGAAAGCGAAGGCCGACGCAGCGAAAGCCGGAACCGACGTGCTCATAGGCATCAATCTTTTCCGCGAGTTCGATCGGTACGGCCGGAACAAATGGCGCGGGAAAGTTCTGGTTCCCGATCTCGACAGAACGGTCGGCGGGGAATTGAAACCGATCAGCGCCGACACCCTCCAGGTTCATGGATGTATGTTCGGGCATGTCGGTTGCAAGAACCAGAAATGGACGCGGGTTTCAAACTGATGTGTACTGCCGGGAGCGTTGCAACCGCAGAGAGCACGTTGAACACGATCGTCCATTTGACGTCTGCCCTTTGCCCTGCGGGGCAGGAAAGTGAAGTGGCAAACTGATTCCCCCATCACGATAAAGGAACCGTCACCGCCTTCTCTCCATGCATTGATTAGTGGCCGATCGATGCGCCATATAACTCCTATATGGCGATGTGTCGATGTGTCGGTCAATTAAGGACATTGTTAGCGAAGCGGACCGGCTGCACAGGTCCGAGGGCGGGAGCCTCGTGGGTTTGGCCTGTCGTGGAGCGACAATGGGCAATAACATGTCCAATGATGATTGCTCCGACGGCGGCAGTTACCGCGATGATGCCAGAGCGTCGAAGCCGGAGATGACATCGAACAGTTCTTCATCAATGTCGCTCTGGCGCAGCTGATGAAAGGCGGCGCGCAGTTGCTCGAGCAATTCGCTGATATTCTTGTCGGCGCGCTCCATGGCTACCAGCCGGCTCGCATTCTCGCTCGCGAGAGACTCGGCGCAGGCCCGAAAGAGTGAGATGAACAGAAACTCGCGGATGAAGGCGCTCGTTGCCGGATAATTGGCGCCTACGATTTCAGGGAGATTCTGGGCGGGCCAGGGGATGTTGAGCAGATCTTGTTGCCACTGTGTGTCGAGCGGCAACAATCGCTGCCCGACCGGTTCATATAGAGAGCCGGGCAACGGGCGATTGTGGAACACCCACAGACTTGCACCATTGGCTGCTTGCGTTTCACTGGCCAACTGAACCTGCGCGACAAGCGAGGCGATGGCCTGGATTGAACTGGGTACTGGCAAGAGTCCCACTAGTTGCAATCCGGCATCCGCCAGGCGGGCAGAAATACGTTCGCCGATCGCCCACACCAAGCATTTGCCGTGAAGCGCGGCAAGGGTCGTGATCGCGTGCTCGGCGATCACGTCGTTAAACTGACCCACCAGACCTTGATCCGACCCGAAAACAATCGCGCTGACTGCTTTGTTGTGCCCGTGTCGTTCTTCGCCGCGCGCTGGAAGCGGGCGCGCGCTTTGCCGAAAGCAGACGCCCAACCCAAGTTCAACAGCGCGCTGGTAATCGGCCAATCCGCGAACGGATCTTTCGAATTGTCCGATGCTCGATGCAGCCAGGGCCTTCATTGTCCGGACGACGGACTGGAGATCGTCGGCACTCTGGATCTTTCGCTTCAGGCCTTCCGTCGTATTGCTCATGACGTGGCCGTTCCATCCTTCGCGGCTTTGAACTGAGCGGCGACCAAAGGGGAACGATTCCTGGACTCGGCTATTGCGTCTGACGGCGGTGCGCCCTGGAAAGGAGCAAGTGCCTGCCGGGCGATTTCGATAATCGCTGCGCGATCGTCATCGCTCAGCTTTTCGGCGCTTTCCAGTTGCGCCCGCACGTTAGCCGGGATGTTGGAGGCAGCCTTCTGAACCGCAAGCTCAGCATTCGCCATCTGGCCGAGCGCAACCGTATCGAAAAGTTTCGTGGTTACGGCCAGAAGGATCGCAATTTGCGCCGGTACTGAGACTGGCGCGTTTTCGGGCTGTTGGAGGCAGGCGCGAATGCGGCGACCATGTTCGATTGTTTTGCGGGTGTCTTGATCAAGCTTGGCACCGAACCGGGCGAAGGTCTCGAGTTCCTCAAACTGAGCATAGGCGAGCTTGAGATCGCCAGCTACAGCGCGGAAAGCTGCGCGTTGCGCCTTGCCGCCGACACGCGAGACGGATTTGCCGACATCGACGGCAGGCAATACACCCAGTTCGAACAACGCAGGGGAGAGATATATCTGGCCATCGGTGATCGAAATCAGGTTGGTTGGAATATATGCGGACAGGTTCTGCGCTTCGGTTTCAACGATCGGGAGCGCCGTGAGCGACCCGCTTCCGAGCTCCTCGCGCAGGTGCGTTGCCCTTTCGAGCAGCCGCGCGTGAATGTAAAAGATATCGCCGGGAAAGGCCTCGCGGCCGGGCGGACGTCGCAATAGCAGGGATAGCTCACGGTAAGCACGGGCATGCTGCGTGAGATCGTCATAAACAATCAGCACGGCGCGACCCTGCGCCATGAAATGCTCTGCGATGCTGGTAGCAGCGTAAGGGGCGATGAAGGTCAGACCCGGCGGATCGTTCCCCTCGGTGACCACAACCACCGTATAGTCCATAGCACCGGCTTCCCGCAGTGTTGCTACCGTCTTTGCAACGGCGGAGGCACGCTGGCCGATGGCACAATACACGCACAGCAGATTCTGATCGCGCTGATTGAGAATGGTGTCGATCGCAATGGCGGTCTTGCCTGTCTGTCGATCACCCAAGATCAATTCGCGTTGACCACGGCCGACCGGAATGAGGGCGTCGATGACCTTGATCCCGGTCTGGAGCGGGATCGTAACTGCCGCGCGATCCATAATGTGCGGCGCGTTACGCTCAATGGGCAAGCGCTCGCTGGTGATGACCGGGCCTTTGTCGTCGAGCGGTCGTCCAAGCGGATCGATAACGCGCCCCAGCAAGCCATCGCCTACTGCGACATCCATCACCCGGCTCGTGCGCCCGACTTCATCACCAGCGTTGAGATGAGAATGGGGCCCGAGGAGCACAACGTCGATTTCGTCTTCGTCGACATTGAACGCTATGCCGAGCGTGCCGCCCTGAAATCTGATGAGTTCCTCAAAGCCGACGGAAGGAAGGCCGGCCACCTTGGCCACACCAGTGGCAATGGCGGTGATCGTGCCGACCTCCTTCGATGTCAGCTGCGGTTTGAATGTTTTTCGCGCCTGTCCAACTGCGGATAAGGCAGGACCGAGAACACTCGGCAAGTTCTCAGGCTTGACGATCATTCGCCCTTCCTGTCCAGTTTTGATGGTTCAGTGATTTTAGGGTTGAGACCCTCGGTTTTCGCGATCGATGTTGAGCCGTACTTTAGGGTGGTCTGGGTCTTTACTTCACCTCTCTCCGCAAGTAGTCCATCGACCTGGCTTTCAAGAGACGTCAGATAATCGGCGATGCTCCAGGCGAGCTTTTGTCCATTTGCGATCAGCTCAATCCCGCCGACCAATTCGGGGGCGACAACGAACCGGACGCGGACGTCGATTGAGAAGATATCGTGGAGCGCTTTTTCGATTGCCGCGCGGTGTTCGGCGGGCAAATCAAATGCGCTGCGCACAAGCGCCGGATCAGGGGTCGTCTCGAGAGCCTTGCCAAGTCGCTCCTTGGACCCGCTGTCCATCTCCAGCAGCCGGTCGATGAAGACCTCGCTTATGCGCTCGTCGACATTCGCGGCGGCAAGATCCTTTAACGCCATTCGCGCAACGGAAAAAACCTCCTGCTGGGCCTGGCGGGAGATTGCTTGATTGAGATTGTGAGCCTCGCTTAGCAGCGCTTCCTGTCGTTTTGCACGCATGCCATCGGCGGCCTTCCGTGCTTCGTCGAGGAGCCGCTGTCGCTCCACGCCCACTTCTATGATCGCCATCTTCATGCGGTCGGTGCGTTGCTGATCGAACTGCTCGTTCTTGCGCCGGAACTCCTCGCGCTCTCGTTCCGCTTCCGCCTTTCTTGCGTCGGCGTCGGCGAGTTCGGCAGCGATCCGTTTTTCGCGCGCATCGATCGCGCCTAGGATCGGGCGATAGAGAAAGCGCTTCAACAGCCACACCAGGATGAGAAAGTTGAGCGCTTGCGCACCGACAGTGAACCAATCGATGAGCACGGACTACTGTCCCGCGGTCTGAGCGATGATGTTACTCCAAAACGGATTGGCGAAGATGAGTATCATCGAGATCACGAAGCAATAGATTGCGACCGACTCGATCATGGCCAGCCCCACAAACAAGGTTCGTGTGATCGTGGCAGAAGCATCCGGCTGCTGTGCCAGCGAGCTCAGCGCCGTGGCGACCGCGCGTCCTTCGCCCAGCGCGGGCCCGATACTCCCCAAGGCGATCGTCAGTCCGGCAGTGACGATTGAAGCAATCGCAATTAGCGTCGCGCTATCCATAATGCCTCCTTTTTGTTGACGCCGTTCATGCTGAAGGAACTGGTCGTGGCTCTGATCTAGGACCAGTAACGCGTGTGGCGGCAGCGATATATACGGTGGCCAGAATGCTGAAGATGTAGGCTTGCACCATGCCGGTGAGCAGTCCGAGCGCACTCATCACGACGGGGAAAATGAACGGCGTGACGCTGAGGAGGATGGCGAGGATGAGCGCTCCGCTCATCATGTTGCCGAACAGACGCACGGCGAGTGCCAATGTGCGCGACAGTTCACTGATGATGTTGAACGGCAGCATGATGGCTGTCGGTTCCAAATATGATTTGAGATATCCGCCCAGACCCTGTTCCCGAATGCCGTACAGCGGGACGATCACCCAGACGCACAGCGCCAGAGCCGCCGTTGTCGAAAGCGAACCGGTCGGTGGCTCGTAGCCAGGGACAATCGTGAACAGACTGGCCAAGGCGACGAACAGGAAGAGCGTTCCTAAAAAGCCGATGTATTTCCGTGCGGGCCGCAGACCCACATCTTCGATTTGCTGCTCGATGCCCGTGACGATGATTTCCAGCAGATTTTGCCAGCGCGAGCGGTGCAATTCCGTGGAGAGGTTTCGCGTGATGAGCATTGCGCCAATGGCCAGCACAAGCATCAGACCCCATGTGAACACGATTGTGCCGTTGAGCTTGAAAAAGCCTTGCTGCCAGAAGACCATGTCGTCGGGACTAAGGCGCATGGCGTGCCTCCGCTGCCGAGCGGGTGAGGATATTGGTCGATGAACCCGTCAGCCATTTCATCGTCAGACGTGCGGCCAGGAAGCCAAGGAGGGACATGAGCCAGCGCTCCCAATGTGATCCTCCCACCAGATAGAACCCCGCCATGGTGATGCCTGTCCGCACCAGCATGCTGCCCATGAACCAAAGTCCCGGCTGTCTTGACGAAATACCCCTGCGGACGGTCCACCATAGTCCCCCGAAGAAGAACACACCGAGCAGAAGGCCAGCGACCAAAGGTGGCCCCAAAGATCCGAGTTCATTCATGGGTGTCTTCCAGATCGTCCTGCATCGCCTTGTCTTCCTTGGCGATCCAGTGCCACGCGTTGAAACAGCCGATGGCAAGACCCGCCACCAACAGGGCGAGAGTCCAGGAAAATTCGGTTGGATGACGTTGATCCAACCAAATGCCGAGCGCGGCCCCGAGCAGCGTCGGGATTGCTACCGACCAGCCGACGAGCCCCATCATTCCCAAACCGAACCAGACGCCTTTGCCGGCATTGCGCCGAGCCTTCAGTTTTCGCTCCGCTTTAGTGCCGATCGTCTTACCGAACGACTGCTCTTGGGTTCGAGGTGTCTTGGTCGGCCTATCTCTCATCGCGGACCGTCACCAAACGGCGGATGAGGTCGCCCTCCAGTTTTGCCAGGGTCGAGCGCATGTCTTGATCGCGTCGGTCGAATGTCAGGAACTCCCGTTCCACCGCGTCGCGCAACTGGCCAAGGACTGTCCCGCTCAGTGCGCGGCGGGCAGAGACGAGCACCTCGGCGCCAGATTTGATAATCACACCTTCATCGATGGCGACGAAAGTCTCCCCGTCAGAGGGCGTTTCGTAAATCAATATACCGGGGACGAGGGCCGCCACGCAGTCCAGACGGTGCGGTAAAATGGCAAACGACCCGTCCGGCGTTTCGGCGACGATGCGCATCACGTCAGTCTTCTCGACGAAGATCTCGAACGGCAGGAGAATCTTGAGATTCATGGGTCAGCCCGCAGGTTCGAGTTCTGATTGAGAGTTCGTTCTGGCTTCGTCGATCGCGCCGATCATGTAGAGCGCGCTTTCGGGGAAGTCCTTGAATTCGTCACGCAGGATGCGCTCACAGCCGCTCAGCGCGTCCTCGAGACTGACCAGTTTGCCCTTGTGGCCTGTGAACTGTTCGGTCGTGAAAAAAGGTTGCGTCAGAAATCGCTCCAACCGGCGTGCGCGCGCGACGATGTTGCGATCGGCGGGGGAAAGCTGTTCCAGACCTAACATGGCGATGATGTCTTTGAGCTCATCATATTGTGCAAGTGTCCGGCGGACCTCCTGGGCCAGGCTATAATGGCGTTCGCCGACGACGCCAGGGGTGGCCATCTTGGATCTGGACTGCAGAGGATCGACGGCCGGGAAAAGCCCTTCGCTGGCCCGCTTGCGCGATAACACGATCGACGCGGAGAGATGCGAGAAGGTGTGCACGGCTGCCGGATCGGTAAAATCATCGGCGGGCACATAGACCGCCTGGATTGAGGTGATTGCGCCGGTGTCGGTGTTGGCGATGCGCTCTTCGAACCCCGATAGCTCGGTGCCCATGGTTGGCTGATAGCCCAGGCGCGACGGCATCTGGCCCATCAAGCCCGACACCTCCATGCCCGCCTGTATGAAGCGGAAGATATTATCGACGAGCAGCAAGACATCGCGGTGTTCGTCGTCGCGGTAATATTCGGCCATCGTCAGGGCCACATGTCCCACACGGAATCGCGCGCCTGGCGGTTCGTTCATCTGCCCAAAGACCATCGCCATGTTCTGTAGCACGCCAGCGTCCTTCATCGCATCGTACAGCTCTTCGCCTTCGCGGCAGCGCTCACCGATACCGCAAAAGATACTGATTCCGGCGTTGTGTCCGATCATATTGTGAATCATTTCGGTCAGCAGCACCGTCTTGCCGACACCCGCTCCGCCGAAAAGTCCCGCCTTGCCGCCGCGTTCGAGCGGCGCCAGAACATCGATGACCTTGATCCCGGTCTCGAAGATCTCCGATTTGGTCGAGCGGTGCATAAGCGAGGGCGGTGCGCGGTGAACCGAACGCCATTCGACTTCGGACAAAGCAGCTTTGCGGTCTATGGCGTTACCAAATACGTCGACCATCCGTGAGAGCACGGACTTACCCACGGGGGCCTTGAGCGGCCCGCCTGTGTTTTCCACCGGCGAGCCGCGAGCCAGGCCCTGTGTCGGTGTTAGGGCAATGCCCCGCACGTGGTGCGCATCTTGCTGCGCCAGCACCTCAATGACGATCTGTCTGTCCGGGCCGGCACGAAGCACGGAATAGATGGGCGGTAAATGATCCTCGAAACGGACATCCACGACACTGCCGCGAACTGCGACGACCACGCCAGCCTTCGCCAATCGCGACGCAGTGCTCATGGCGCCGTGCCAAATGTACTTGCCAGCTGACCTTGGCGTCCGGACGGCCGACAACTTTGCAAGGTTCGAGGGGCGGAGAATGGGCAGGGGGAGGACTCCGCCCCTCGAACGACGCCTGCGCGCTGCTGATTGTTGCCATTATCGCGCGCAGGAACGATCGAAATCATGGATGCGCGCAGCAACAGCGAGGGGCGTATCCCGACCTGGACAGCATGTGAGAATCTCCGTCTGCAAAGTCGTTTCATCAACTGCGGCGCGCCTGGGGCCACTGCAGTGGTTGTCGTTGATTCTGAGATTCTGACGTTCTTCATCTGCGATTCTTACACTTGAAATCTGATTTCTTGGCCTGCGTCGCCCCAAAGGGCATGCGATGGTCGAATCGAGCATATCGATCGTTGTCCAGCCTCCCGGTCCTGAGCCCGAACGCCTGACATGCATTTGTGGTTTGGTTCGGATCATTCACGGCAGGCAGCTGCGGACCGGACTCGGGACATCACCGACATTCTCATACGCCGATTTGCGATGGACGGAGGCGATTCATGGTCTGGCGACCTTCCTTCATTCCATGGCTCTGTAAGATTTCGAATTTCGGCGCGTCTTTGATGGCGTAGTTGCCTCCTATTGGGGCAAGCAGCACATGACAGTGTCCAAGCGATCGGAGAACGAGATGCAGTACGACGCGAGCGGCAACATCTTTACCATAATTGTCATCCTGTTCATTGCGCTGGCAGTTTTCGCAGGCTCGATCCGCATTTTGCGGGAGTATGAGCGCGCGGTTATATTCACGCTCGGTCGTTTTACTGGGGTCAAAGGGCCCGGGCTGATCTTTATTTTCCCGTTTGTACAGACCATTGCACGCGTTGATTTGCGTACGATCGTTCTTGACGTGCCGACCCAGGACCTGATCTCGCGCGACAACGTCTCCATTCACGTGAACGCGGTGATCTACTTCCGCGTGATCGATCCGGAGCGTGCGATCATTCAGGTGGAGCAATTCGATTACGCAATCAGCCAGCTAGCGCAGACCACGCTTCGCTCGGTGCTCGGCAAGCACGAACTCGACGAAATGCTCTCCGAGCGGGACAAGCTCAACAAGGACATCCAGGAAATTCTCGATGCACAAACCGACGCGTGGGGAATCAAGGTCGCCAATGTCGAAATCAAGCATGTCGATATTCAGGAAAGCATGATCCGTGCGATCGGCCAGCAGGCTGAGGCCGAGCGCGAGCGCCGGGCCCGGGTCATCAATGCCGAAGGCGAGCAACAGGCGGCGCAAAAGCTGCTGGAAGCGGCTGAAACTCTTTCGGCACGTCCTGAAGCCATGCAGCTTCGCTATCTGGGTGCTCTGGGCACAATTGCCGGAGATAAGAGCTCGACCATCGTTTTCCCGTTCCCCATTGAATTTGGAGGATTGTTCGAGACTCTGGCCAAGCAAAAAGATGCGCCTGGTGGCGGCGACGCGTAACCCGTAGGGCAAGCCGATGCAGTCCTGCCCCTTGCCCGGACGTAACAAAGAGGAAGATGCCTTCACTATGAGATACAGATCGTTCTGGCGCCAAGCGCTTGCTACGCTGGGCCTAGCAGGAATGCTCTTCGCTCCGGTCACAGCCAACGCGGGTGTAATCGATGGTTCTCAGAGCGCGGGCGGTCTCACGGTGTATCTAGGCGTGGTGCCGGCGGCAGTGGTGAAGGGTCATCCAACCGGCCATCCCGAGGCGGAGATGCATGGCGGCACGCCGGCAAGCTCTCACAGCATGCACATCACGGCCGCTGTCTTCGAAAAGGCTTCAGGGGCCAGAGTCAAGGACGCGAATGTCACCGCGCATATCCTCGAGCCTGGCGGAATACAACGATCGGTTCGCCTGCAACCGATGACTGTCGCGGGCGCGCTGACTTTCGGCGGGTACACAACCTTTGCCCGAGGCATTAATTACCGGATCGGAATTGTCGTGGACCGCCCGCCGCACATGCTGCCGTCGCAATCGAAGCAGACTCCGCACGCGATGCATCGCAAGCCGTCTGTGACGGTGCATTTCACCTATACCCATGATTGAAGCATGTCGCGCGGCAACCCGGACGGTTGACAGGTGCGTTCCAGCGACGACGGAGGCCTTCCTCTTCCATGGCGCTCTTGTCGTCTAAAGCGCGGGTCTGCATAGCGACAGCAAACTGTAATTCACCGGAGGCTCAAACGTCTTCAGAGGGCGGCGGCAGAAATTCGGCACCGTCAGCGGTCCGGCGCAGGAGGACTTCAGAATGGCAGACCCACTCAAAACTCTAGATCAGCACCCCTTACGGTCCCGCGCGGGGGCGCCCGCCCAAATCTACGATTCGGGGCTGCGATCCTATATGCTCGGCGTCTACAATTATATGGCCAGCGGATTGCTGCTCACCGGCTTGGTCGCGCTATTCGTGGCCAGCACGGACAGTGTACGCGCACTGTTCTTTGCTGCAACCGGAGCGCCGACAGGATTGGGCTGGGTCGCTGTATTCGCGCCCCTGGCGCTAGTGCTTGCCCTGAGCTTTGGCATCAATCGGTTTTCCGAGACGGCGGTCAAGGCCATGTTCTGGAGCTACGCGGCACTCATGGGCGTGTCGCTCGCTACCATTTTTCTTGCTTACACTGGGGTCAGCATCGCCCGCACCTTCTTCGTGGCGGCATCGGCCTTTGCCGCGTTGAGCTTGTGGGGCTATACGACCAAGCGCGATTTGTCCGCGTGGGGATCGTTCCTGATCATGGGCGTGTTCGGACTGATCATCGCCATGCTCGTCAACAAGTTTCTGAAATCCTCGGTGATGGACATGATCGTGAGCGGCATTGGAGTTCTGCTGTTTGCCGGGCTCACGGCCTATGACACCCAGAAGATCAGGAACATCTATTCTGAGGTTAAGGGCAGCGATTTCCGCGGCAAGGCGATCGTAATGGGTGCACTGACGCTGTATCTCGATTTCATCAACCTGTTCCTGTTTCTGCTCCGCTTCATGGGTGAGCGCCGATGACCATACCCGCTGGCAGCTCCAACGGGCGCGGTAATGCACCTTTTCCGGTTCCTCCGGCCGAAGGTCCTGGCGGTCGCGAGCACGGCGTATTCAAACGGAGTGCAAGGCGTGAAATCTGCCGCCGGAAGGAAGTGACACGCAAGAAGGCATCCTCCGCCCGGATGAACGGAGGCGGTGCATGCACGACCCGGTACTGATGGCGCAAATCATTGGCGGTGCCGGCTTCGTTGCTGCGCTCGACCAGTCAGGCGGTTCGACGCCGACCGCGCTGACAAACTATGGCATCAGCGCTCACGATTATTCCGGTGAAGAAGAGATGTTCGCCCTCATCCATCAGATGCGGAGCCGGCTCATTACCGCTCCGTCGTTCGATGGCCGCAAGATCCTGGGTGCGATCCTATTCGAGAAAACGATGGAGGGCGAGGTGGACGGCACGCCCGTGCCGGACTTGCTCCGGCAGCGTGGCATCGTGCCCTTCGTCAAGATCGATCGGGGTCTGGAAGACGAAAAGGATGGTGTTCGGCTCATGAAGCCGATCCCGGGTCTCGAGACCTTGCTTGACCGCGCAAAGGCCAAGGGCATTTTTGGCACGAAAATGCGTTCGCTGATCAACGCGGCGTCCGCCGGAGCCATTGGCGCTATTGTCGATCAACAATTCGGCATCGCAAATCGCATTCTGGACAAGGGCCTGATGCCAATCGTCGAGCCGGAGGTGAACCTGAAAAGCAAGTCGCGCGCCGAATGCGACACTATACTTCTTGGCGCGCTGATGAAAGCACTCGATAAACAGCCAATTGGCCGCCGGGTGATGCTCAAGCTTTCCATGCCAGCAGCGCCAGACCTATTTGCGCCGCTTGTGGGACATCCCAGCTGTGCGCGGGTGTTGGCACTTTCGGGCGGGTATTCGCAGGAAGAGGCTTGTGATGAGCTGGCAAAAAATCATGCGCTTGTGGCAAGCTTCAGCCGTGCGCTCCTGCAGGATCTGCGCGCCGGGATGGATGACGAGGAATTCAATCGCGTGCTCGCCGAAGCCATTGAGCGGATTTACCGCGCGTCGACCGTGAAGACCGCTAACAACCCGGTGTGAATCTTTCGAGAGCTGCCAGCGGGGGCTGCATTCGCCTGTTCCCGCTTACGTTCCGTTCGATTTGGCTTGCGCCTTCCAGCACATATCGCAGACCGGGTCGCCGCGGGAGAGCGTCTGTCGCCGCTCATAATGGCCTCGGCCGCCGTCATTCGCGATGATGTCGGCGCCGGGCCAGTCGTACCGGCACCAGCTTTCGTAAAGAGGCTTCTAGATCGCCGCAGTCGCCCGTTTCCGCAATGAGGGTCCGCATAAGGGTCTGCGGCGGACAGTGGGTAAAGTGGGTGATGAGGTCGTCGCCCTCCCGGCGCACCTCCACCGCGTAACCCGGTGCGCCAGGCGCGTTGAACGGAAAACGCAGCAGCAGTCCGATCGTGCCGCGTAGCCGCTTGCCGGGATCCCGCGTGACCAGACGGAGAGGGAGCGAATTCAGCCGGAGAAGAAGCGCATAGACGTTCCACCCGATGTCGGCGACCGCGCTCCGCGACGATTCTCTGGAAAGCCCTGCTTCGAGCAAGGCCCGATAGGCCGCGGCGGTATAGATGGCTAGCTCCACCATGAGGCGATTGCCTGCGCTCGGAAGTTGACCAAGATCGGACAAGGGGCGCAGTTCCTTCGCCTGTGGCTCCAGGTTCGCGAGGAACAGATCAATCTCATCCGGCAACCAGCGCAGCCACACGCCATCTAACCGCTCGAGAGTTCTCGTTTCGAGCACCTTGCGCGCCGACCTGCTCAGCCTCCAGCGGATCAGCCGACGGACAGGGCGCCAGAGCATATTCACACCGTCATGGCTCGCTTCTGAGATCGAGCGTCCGTAGTCTCAGCGCATTGCCGATAACCGACACCGAAGAGAGGCTCATCGCGGCTGCCGCGATCATCGGGCTCAGCAATATGCCAAACCAGGGGAACAGCACGCCAGCGGCGATCGGCACGCCGAGCGAGTTGTAGGCGAAGGCGAAGAACAGATTCTGCCGGATATTGCGCATGGTTGCACTCGAAAGCCGGTGCGCCTGGGCCAGGCCTTCGAGATCTCCGCGCACAAGGGTCATGCCGGCGCTTTCAATCGCGACATCGGTGCCGGTTCCCATCGCCACCCCAACATCGGCCGCGGCGAGCGCAGGCGCATCGTTGATCCCGTCGCCCGCCATTGCGACAGTCTTGCCTGCCGCCTTCAATTCACCGACGATGCGGTTCTTGTCCGCAGGCGAGACATCGGCATGGACCTCGTCGATCCCCACTTCGTTCGCCACGGCGCGCGCGGTTGCCTCGCTGTCGCCGGTCAGCATGACCACCCGAATACCGGCTGCGTGGAGACGGCCGATGGCGCGCGCGCTGGTCGGCTTGATCGGATCGGCGACGCCGATCAGCCCGGCCGGCTTACCGTCGATTGCAACGAACATCACCGTCCGCCCTTTCGCTCGGGCGGTTTCGGCGGCGTCGGCCATGATCGGGTCATAGGCACCGACCCGGCGCATCATCTTTGCGTTGCCGATCGCGACGCGTCGCTTGCCGACGCTTGCCTCGATACCTTCGCCCGTCACGGAGGAAAAATCGCTCGCCGCCGCGAACTTGTGGCCGCGCGCGCGAGCGCCCTTGACGATCGCCTCGGCGAGCGGGTGTTCACTGCCGATTTCGGCGGCGCCCACCAGGCGCAGCATCTCCGATTCATCGATGCCCTGTGCAGGTTCGACCATGACCAGCTCCGGTCGGCCTTCGGTCAGTGTCCCGGTTTTGTCGACGACGATGGTGTCGACCTTCTCGAAGGTCTCGAGCGCCTCGGCGTTCTTCACCAGGATACCGTTTTGCGCACCCTTGCCGGTCCCGGTCATGATCGACATCGGCGTTGCGAGGCCCAGGGCGCAGGGGCAGGCAATGATGAGTACGGCTACGGCATTGACCAGGCCATACGCGAACGCCGGTTCCGGCCCCCAGACCGCCCAGGCAGCGAAGGTAAGTATGGCGATGCCGATTACCACGGGCACGAACCAGCCCGCGACAAGATCGGCCAGACGCTGGATCGGCGCGCGGCTGCGCTGCGCCTCAGCCACCATCTGCACGATCTTGGACAGCATCGTGTCCTTGCCCACGCGTTCCGCAGTCATGACAAAGCCGCCCGTCTGGTTGACCGTACCCCCCGTCACCTCGTCGCCGATCGACTTTTTCACCGGAAGCGGCTCGCCGCTGATCATCGATTCATCGACGCTGCTCGAGCCTTCAAGAATACGGCCGTCGACGGCGATCTTATCGCCGGGGCGGACGCGCAGGCGGTCGCCCGTCGCGACCTGATCGAGAGCGACCTCACGCTCCGAACCGTCGGGCATGAGTTTTAGCGCGGTCGGCGGCGCGAGTTCGAGCAGCGCGCGCAGAGCGCTCGATGTTGCGCCGCGCGCCTTGAGTTCGAGCACCTGCCCGAGCAGGACAAGCGTGGCGATGACCGCCGCCGCTTCGAAATAGACCGCCACCCGCCCATCGGCATCGTGAAAACCGGGCGGGAAGATGTGCGGCGCAATCGTTCCCACGACGCTGAACGCGTAAGCGATGGCGACGCCGAGCCCGATCAGCGTGAACATGTTGAGGTTCATCGTCCGAACCGATTGCAGACCGCGCGTAAAGAATGGCCAAGCGCCCCAGAGCACGACAGGTGTGGCCAGCGCCAGCTGTATCCATTGCGCCAAGGCCGGTTCGACAAGCTGTGAAAACGGCTGTCCCGGGATCAGATCGCCCATCGCGTAGATGAACAACGGGATAGTGAAGACCAGACTTATCCAGAAGCGGCGGTTCATGTCGACGAGCTCCGGATCGGGGCCGTCATCGAGGCTGAAGGTTTCCGGTTCGAGCGCCATGCCGCAAATCGGGCACGAGCCTGGTCCTTGCTGCCGGATTTCCGGGTGCATCGGGCAGGTGTATATCGTGCCCTCGGGCAGATCCTCGACCGCCTGCAGATGCGTTCCGCTCAGATACATTTCGGGATCGGTCACGAATTTCTGCTGGCAGTGCGCGGAGCAGAAGTAGTGGCGCGCACCATCGTGCTCGGCGCTGTGCTCGGCTCCGGCAATCGTAACGCTCATGCCGCAAACCGGATCAATCGCTACGCCTCCGGTCGGCAGCGCGCCGCTGGCAGGGTCGCAGCAGGTCTTGTGATCAGTCATTTGCAGCTCCGAACCAACGCCTTGTGAGGCGGTGCAGGGGGACGAGGAGGGCCGCCGCCCAGAAACCGTAGATCAAGGACCAAAACAGACCCGCGAGAACACCGCCGAGTGTCAGCCATTCGAACCCGGGGAGCCAGGGCGACCAGGCACGGTGCATTTCGAATCCGGAAGGCAGGGCCAAACCGTAAAGAATACAGGCGATAAGACTGATCATCAGGAACAGGCTCAAAGCCGTGCCCCAGACCAGGATCGCGCGGGGAATGGACAATTGCGTCATGATCGGCTCCTTGCTCCTGACCCGGCAAATTCGGCGTGCTTCGCGGTTTGTCCCGCTCCGATGGACAGGCTAGTGCTTCGACACCCATTCTCCGGTAGCGGACAAGCGGACATTTGTAAACTTTACCCCGGTAGGGTAATTAAGTGCGGTGCATTTGGTACGATATGCCCTGAGGCGACGAAGGATCGGGAGATGAAGTTCACCAAGGAAATCGCTCGTCTGCGGCGGGTCGAGGGCCAGGCGAGGGGTGTGATCCGCATGTTGGAAGACGAGCGGTACTGCGTCGATATCATGCATCAAATCGCTGCGATGGAAGCCGCCTTGCGGGCAACGAGAGCCAGGGTTCTCGCCATTCATGCCCAGGACTGTGTTCAGGAAGCGATCGAGAGCGGCGACAAGGAAACGCAGCGCGCCAAATTCGCAGAACTCGCTGCGCTTTTTGGAAAGGCGGGTCGCTGAGGGCAAAATGCCGGTTGTCATAGCGTTCTGCTTTCCCAGGGCCTCTCCATTTGGGTCCTTGGACAAGGCTTTGAAGGAGTGCTGAGTTGCCTGTCGGTCATCGCTGTCTCTCCAGCGAAGCCATCGAGAGGAATGCGCCGATATAGGCAAGCGTCGATTCCGCGCCTGCGTTGGCATTCATCCGGTCCTCGTGAAGGCCATCATGACACAGACCCTTTTCTGGTTCCACGAGCGCGCGGCCAAGATCATTTCGTCCGAAAAACCATGCCATTGCGATATCCGCGCGCTCGCGCCAGAGGGCGGTGTCGGCACCTGAACTGGCGGCGGCGAGGCACCCATCGACCATGGCATGCGCTTCGATGGGTTGCTGATCGAACCTGCACGGCAATTGGTGTCTGCGTCCAAAATTATGCGTACCGACCGGGTGAAAGACCTGTCCATCGTACTGCCAGTCCCAGAGTGCCTGCAGGGCCGATAGTCCGGCTCCGCGCAGATCAGCCATGCCCAGCACCGTACCGGCCGTAATCGCGGCCTCGGCCAGGCGTCCATTGTCGTAGGCCAGCCCGTCTTCGAACCAGGGCCAGGCAGGTTGCACCGCGTCCCGCCATCGCTGAAGCAATTCATGCGCCAGTTGCTCGCGCAGCTGCTCCGCTTCCCTCCAGGGAGAGCTGTTGCGCAGTAATATGTCCAGACCCGTCAGGACCAAGCTCCACGAACGCGGCGAAGCGAGCTCGTGCAGGCGCGGAAGGACCGCTTCGAGAAGATCGCGTCCCCAGACCCGCATCCATTCCTGAGGCGGCATCGCGATCATGACGCACAAGGCATGAACGGCGCGTGCGCAAGCATCCTCAGCCGCTTCTTCGTCCAGCCAGCGCCGATCATACGTCATGAAGTTCCTGAAATGTCGTGTCTGCCGGTCGAAAGAATGATCGAGAAACGCGGCATAAGCGGTGAGAGCGTGTTGCTCTGTGGCGCTTAGCGTGCGCAGGTGGGCCAGACGGCACATTACGGTAACCGCTCGCGCGTTGTCATCGAGACAGTAGCCATGAGAACGGTCGACGAAATGATGCCGGGCGTGTTGGGCCAGACCCGTATCGTCGGTCAGCGCCAGCAAGTGGACGGTGATCGCCAAGTCAATCATCTTGTGCCATCCTTCACGGCCGCACGCTGAAGCCCGCGCACGCTCGCTGCGTTGCCCGGGTGATCCCGACGACGAGACGAGGCGCTGGTCGTCATCGGCATTTGAGTCGTCCACGATAAGCCTGGATTGTGAGCAATCGATTCGGGTTAAACATGTTAAAGCTTCCTGTAGTGTGGCACTCTGTTGCAGAAGTTTGAGGTAGGCGATCCTCAGCGGGAATATTCGTATTGGAAAGCTCGATGGATGATCCTGCCACTTCGGCGGCTGCCGGCGACGATGCCTTGAGGCCGATGGACGAAGCCGTCCGACGGGCGCTGGTGGACAGTCATCAGGACATTCTCAAATTCCTGAATCGGCGTCTTCACAGTTCCCACGAAGCGGAGGAGGTTCTGCAGCGCTTCATGCTCAAGGCGATCGAGCGCGCGGGAGAGCTTCGCGAGGCAAAGTCGGTCAAAGGTTGGCTTTCGCGCGTTCTGGCAACGACGATTGCCGATTTCCAGCGGACTGTCATCCGACGGCGCAGCAAGGAGATCGGTGTCGATCCGCATGAGCTTGCCGAGAGCAGCCATGCGCACACGCAACCGGAGGTGGATCTTGACCAGACAGTGTGCAACTGCCTTTACCGGCTCCTGCCGACATTGAAGCCCGACTATGCGGAGGTCATATGGCGCGCCGATTTGCTCGAAGAGCCGCGGGACGAGATCGCGAAAAGTCTCGACACGACGGTCAACAATGTGACCGTCAGATTGCACCGCGCACGTCGTGCGCTGAAGACCCGACTCCTGCAGATGTGCCGCACGTGCATCGAGCATGGCTTTCTCGACTGTGAATGTGCCCATGCAGAGTCCTCGCTTCGAGCCCATGTGGGAGGGTTCTCGGCTGATTAGAGATGGCAGATATCTGTCAGGTCTCGAGCGGTTCTCCGGGGCGTAGTGGCAAGTGGGCCGTCCGGGACATTGGTTGACAATACCTGCCCGGGCGGGAGCAGGAATGTTTTCGCTCACTTGAAACGAACAAGCACCTGGCATGTTGTCGGGACGACGGCGGCCGCTCATGGGAAGACGACACCGAATCTCGATAAATCTCCTGCATACCGACTGGCTGACCCATCACCACGGTCGCTGCTTCGTGGCGGATGTTCTGTCCGCATCACTACGAAGGGCTTTCGTTGACGCGTTGACGACCCACCGACGAAGATTCCGGCCGGGCTGTTTCATTGCGCCACGCCTTTAGCGCTGCGGCGATTTGTGGGACGACACTGATTGCGTTGGATGGATGCGCAATGGTGTCGGTACTGACGATCCGGCCGTTGCCCGCCGCCTGCAGTTTCCCAAAGGCATCGCCCGCCAGTATCGGATGGACGACGATTGCGATCGGCGCTGCGGCAGCTGCTTCCCGAAGAATGTGCACCGCTTCGATCATGGTGCGCGCGCTCGAGGCGATGTCATCAATGATCACCGGTGTAAGGTTGGATAAATCGGGCAGATTGGCGGCGGAAATACTGACGTCATAGTCGCCCCTGCGCTCCTTGCGGAGAACTGCGTAGCGAGCGCCGGCAAGGCCGGCGATCTCCTCGACCCACTGACCGCTTTCCTCGTCGGGACCGATAAGGAGCGGATTGGAGACCTCAAGCCGGATCCACGCAGCTATTGCGGGCGCGGCCTGAACCGCAATGGCCGGGATGGAATAGACCGCGCCCAGGTCCGAGTGACGATGAAGGTGCGGATCGACGGTGATGAGTGCATCAAACGTGCGCGAGAGTAGGCGCGCGAAAGTGACCGAAGTTACGGCTTCGCCTTCATTGAAGGCCTTGTCCTGGCGCATATAGGCCAGATAGGGTGCAACGAGGCTGACGCGGCGCGCGCCCATTTCGCGTGCCTTGTCGGCCGCGAACAAGAGGGCCAAGGCCTTGGTATCGGGCCGATCGAGCGTGCACAGCAGAACGACGTCTCGCTCACGGACGGAGGACAACAGGCGCACATAGCTCTCGCCGTCCGGAAACTGGCGCCAGACGATTTCTCCAAGTTCCATGCCGGTCTCGGCACACAAGTGAGCCGCCATGTCGGGCGAGGCGCTGAGCGAGAACAGGACCGGATTCACAGGCTTGCCAATCGAATGACGTCGGGATTGGCGGCGGCGAAGGCCAGCGCGTAGTCCAGCTCGCCGCGGCTCTCCGCGTGAACGGTGAAGATCGGCTCTCCCCGCGCCACTGTCGCACCCAGTTTCACATGTAGCGATATGCCTGCCGATTTGGATCGCGGTGCACCCGCCAACTTGGCAATACGCGCCAGCGTCCGATTGTCGAATGCCGCCACCCTGGCACTGCGCGGTGCGCTGATCGTATATCGCAGCGGTGCGGTGGACGGTTCGGAAAAGCCCCCTTGCGCCTCGCAGATCGCCATGAACTTGTCGAGCGCCCGGCCGTCGTTGAGGATCGAGCTGGCCTGCGCACGCCCCCGCCCGGGCGGTCCGCCAGCGAGGTCGAGAATTCTGCCTGACAGATCAATCGCCCGCTCGCGCAGGTCCGCCGGAGCATCGGGTGCTCTGCGCAGGACGGCGAGAACATCGTGCGCCTCGAGCGCTGGCCCGATGCCCGACCCCACCGGCTGTGTCCCGTCGGTCAACACCGGGGTCACCGAGAGATGGAATTCCGCCGCAACCGCGACCAGATGCGCGCTGAGCCTGGCTGCTTCAGCTGGTGAGCGCACTTTGGCGGTTGCGCCCACGGGTAGATCGAGCAGGACGTGCGTCGCCCCGGCGGCGAGCTTCTTGGACAGGATAGACGCGACAAGTTGGACCTCACTATCCACATCGAGCGCGCGCTCGACGCCGATCAGGATGTCGTCAGCCGGGCTCAGGCGCACATTGCCGCCCCAGACGACACATCCGCCCTCACGCTCGACCACGCGCCGCATCGCTGCCAGATCGAGATTGACTGGCGCCATCACTTCCATCGCATCGGCTGTCCCTGCCGGGGAGGTGATGGCGCGGGAAGAGGTTTTGGGCATGGTGAAGCCGGCAGCGGTGACAATCGCCACAATGAGTGGAGTGGTGCGGTTGGCCGGGAGCCCGCCGACGCAGTGTTTGTCCAAAACCAGTTCATCGGGCCAGTCGAGCCGGTCACCCGCTTCGAGCATGGCACGTGTCAACGCCGCAGTTTCGGTTACGTCGAGCGTCTGCCCGGCAAAGGCGGTCACAAAGCCGGCGAGTTCCACGTCGGAATAGCGGCCGGTGGCGATATCCGCGACGATCCGCGTAAGCCGGTCCTGCTCGAGACGATGGCCGTAGATCTTGACGCGCACATCGCTCATCGAAGCGAGTGGCTGCGGATGACGCACCTCAATGACATCGCCATCGCCAGCATGAAGCTGGCGCCAAAGAGCGTTTGGCAGTCCGACCTCGTCGGGGTCGAGCAGGCCATTTGTCGTGAAAAAGAGCGTTGCGAGTGCGCGGCGGCCTCCCGCATGGACTTCCACGCGCGTCCGCGTCGCGAACCCTTCCGAACGGGCGACTGGACAGTCGGCGTGCATGAACACGATCGCTTCGCCGCCGGTCTCGATGCCGAGGCGCCGAACGCGCAGGCCATGAGGCGCCACTGGCTGGTCGGTAAGCATCTGAGGCCCGCTCGCCCTCATGCGAGCACCACGCGCTCGCCGTGTTCGGGGACCCGCGCCTCCCACCCAAGCCGTTCGGTGATGCAACGGCGAAACGTATCGGAGGCCTCGGGCTCACCGTGAGTCACGAATGTCTGGACCGGCGGATCCTCGAAGCCGCCAAGCCATCGCAGGAGTTCGCCCTGATCGGCATGGGCAGACAGCATGTCGAGACTGGCAACCTCTGCGCGCACAGGGATGAACTCTCCGTGGATCTTCAGTTCGCTGGCACCATCGCGCAGGGCTGCGCCCCGCGTCCCGCCAGCCTGGAAACCGGCCAGGAGGATCGTGTTGCGGGGATCGGGGGCATAAGCTTTGAGATGATGCAATATCCTTCCGCCCGTCGCCATCCCGCTCGCCGCGACAATGATTTTGGGCATGGGGTCGCGATTGAGGCGCTTTGAGTCCTCGACGTCACGGACGTATTCGGCAATGCCGCAGGCCTCCCGGCACTGGTCTTCCGTCAGGCGGTGCTCTCCAACATGGTCGCAGAAGATCGAACTTGCGTTGACCGCCATCGGGCTGTTGAGGAAGATCGGTACGGGACCAAGCCGTCCGCGGCGACGCAGCTGGCTCAGATGAAACAGCAGCGTTTGGGCGCGTCCGACCGCAAATGACGGGATGATGACGCTTCCGCCGCGCCCGATGGTGCGGTTGATGACATCTTCCAACGCGGTTTCGGGGTCGGTCTCGTCATGGTGTCGGTTGCCATAGGTCGACTCGACGACAAGATAGTCTGCTCGCGGAACGCGCACCGGATCGATCATCGTTGCTGCGGAGTAGCGGCCGATATCACCCGAAAAGACGATCCGCTTGCCGTTGCAGTTCAGCTCGATGCTGGCCGCCCCGAGAATATGCCCCATTGGCCGGAAGATCGCGCTGCAGCCTTCGGCAACTCTCGTCGGTTCGTCGAAGCCGGTCGGAGCGAAGGAGGCAAGCGCCGCCTTTGCATCGCGTTCGGTATAGAGTGGAAGAGCCGGCGTGTGTTTGCTGAACCCGCGCTTGTTGGCATAGCGCGCGTCCGCTTCCATGAGATAGCCGCTGTCGGGGAGCAGGAGCTCGCACAGCTTGAAGGTCGCGTGCGTGCTGATCACGGGACCACGGAAACCGTCGCGGACAAGCGCCGGAATGAAACCCGAATGATCAAGATGAGCATGCGTGAGGAGAACGGCATCGATATCGCGCGGCGCGATGGGGAGGGGTTGGCGATTGCGCAGGCGTAGCTGCTTGAAACCTTGGAACAGGCCGCAGTCGACAAGGATTTTGCAGTCGCCGGTCTCGACGAGATATTTCGATCCGGTGACCGTACCGGCACCGCCCAGAAAAGTAAGTTGCAAGGTCATTGGCGCCTTCCTCGGGTGTGGAGCGGCACACCGCGCCGCTTGATGGATAGAGACGCGCTCGCTCGACTGTTATTACAACGCGACTGCCCCGCGTTGATTGCTCTGCCGCATTTGTTCGTGCCTGTCCGGGCGTTGTCGGCTGCTCAATCGCTGGAATGATCCCGCTTTGACAGGAGGGGCAATGCGCCAGCGGTATGCTGCGGGTAGCACAACATCACGCAGGAATCGGGCTCGCCGTGGAGCTCCGATCGCTTTCTCCGGACTCCGCTACGCTCCTGCCGATACCTTCCATTCGCGTCCTTTTGAGGAGCAGTGCATTCACGGCCACGAGCGCGGAGCTCCCCGACATGGCGATGGCGGCGACCGCCGGGCTGATGATCAGCGGGTAGAGGACGCCCGCTGCGACCGGAAAGGCAATGACATTGTAAGCGACAGCCCAGAACAGGTTCTGGTGCATCTTGCGCAAGGTTGCTTTCGAAAGAACGATAGCGCCGACCACGTCATAAGGATCGCTGCGCATAAGTACGACATCGGCGCTTTCCATAGCGACATCGGTGCCGGCCCCGATCGCAAAACCCACATCGGCCTGGGTCAGCGCCGGCGCGTCGTTAATTCCGTCTCCAACCATGCCCACGCGCTTGCCCTGCGCCTGCAACTCCTTGACTTTATCGGCCTTCTGGCCGGGCAGGACGTCGGCGAGCACGGTGCCGATGCCAAGCTGTGCCGCCACGCGCTTTGCCGTGCCCTCATTGTCGCCGGTCAGCATTGCCACTTCGACCCCGCGCTTGCGCAGCGCCGCGACCGCCGCAACGGCGGTGGGGCGCGGGGCGTCGGCGATGGCGATCAGACCGACCAGATCGCCCTTGTGCGCGACGTGAACGACCGTTCGTCCGGCACCCTTCAGCTCGTCCGCCGCCTCGGACAAGGCGCCGAGTGGGACGTTCTCCTCGTCCATCAGTCGGCGATTGCCGAGCAGCACCGTGCTGCCACCGACCAGCGCCTCTGCGCCCATGCCTTCCCGGTTGTGAAAGTCGCGGACGTCGTCGAGCGCGAGATCTCCTGCGCGGTCAAGGATGGCGAGTGCGAGCGGATGTTCCGAACCACGCTCGACCGCGGCGGCGAGCCGCAAAACATCCTCGTCGGACCGGCCTTCCGCAGCGACGATGTCGACCACATGCGGCTGCCCCATGGTTAGCGTGCCGGTCTTGTCGAACACGATCACGTCGAGTTTGGTCGCCTCCTCGAGCGCGCCGGCATTCTTGAACAGGATGCCGTTGGTCGCGCCGAGCCCGGTCCCGACCATGACCGCCATCGGGGTCGCGAGTCCCAGAGCATCCGGGCAAGCAATGACGAAGACGGTTATCGTCAGCGTGACGGCGAACAGCAATGGCGCGCCGAGCCACCAGAACCATGTCGCAAAGGTCGCCAGTCCGATAAGGATCGCGATCAAGACCAACCACTGCGACGCGCGGTCGGCAAGCAGCTGCGCCGGGGCCTTGGAATTCTGCGCTTCCTGGACGAGTTTGACGATTTGGGCCAGCGCGGTGTCGGCACCAACCTTGGTTGCCTTGTACCGGAAGCTGCCGCTCTTGTTGATCGATGCGCCGATGACTTCGTCGCCGACCGCCTTGTTGACCGGCATCGACTCGCCGGTAAGCATCGATTCATCGATCAGCGAGGTTCCTTCGACGATTTCCCCGTCGACGGGGATCTTGTTGCCAGGCTTGATGATGATCGTCTCGCCCACCTGGACTTCGGAGGTGGCGATCTCCACTTCGCGGCCATCGCGAATGACGGTCGCCATCGGCGGCGCGAGATCGAGCAGTGCGCGAATCGCCTGCGACGCCCCGGCGCGCGCGCGCATTTCGAGCCAGTGGCCGAGCAGGATGAAGACCAGCAGGACCGCGACTGCCTCGTAGAACTGCACACCGGGAAAGAGGAAGGTCGAGCCGACGCTGAAGAGATAGCCTGTTCCAACCGACAGCACGACAAGCACCGCCATATTGAGGATCCCATTGCGCAGCGCGCGCCAGGCGGCGACGAAGAACGGCCAGCTGGGATAGATGACCGCGGCGCTCGCGAGGAAGAACAGCCACAGATCGAGGCCCAACTCGAAAGGCGGAGCAGGCGGCGTGAACATGCCGCCCATTGGCGAATAGACGAAGATCGGAATGGTAAAGAGGAGAGCCACCCAGAACCGGTTGCGCATGTCGCGGACCATCGCTTGCATGTCGGCACCAGCGCCGTGTCCCATCTCGTGCGCCATGGCATCCTGCGCGTGCGCCTTGCTGGCAGCCGCAACTCTTTCGTGGCCGGCATGAGCGGATGGTACCGGGTCGGGGCCTGGCTTGCAGACATGTCGGGGATGGACCGCGCCGCGGCAGCGGAAGCCGCAGGAGAGCACGGTCCGGCGCAGCTTTTCCTCGCTGGTCAAACCCTCGTCAAAATCAATCGTAACGCTTCCCGAAGCCGGATTGGCGACAGCGCGACTGACGCCGTCCTCGGCTTCCAGTTGTTTCTCTACGCCGAGATGATCGAGTTCCTCGAAGAGGCCGCCGACCTCAAGCGTCACATTTGCCAAACCAACCTCCAGAAGATTTTTCGTTCTCTCGTCCGGCAGCGTGCACTGCGGATTCGTTGCTCGCTTGGCAAAGACGCTTGAACACCGACGGAATTACACCATGAGTTCGGATTCGCTCTTTCACGGTATCGCGGCGCGACCAATTAGCTCGCCGCGTCGCCCGGAATCGGCTCAAACGGTTCGCGCCGCAAATAGATCGGCGGCGCTCATTGACGATGGCACGTGCAGCTTCCTCGGGGAAGCCGATGCCGGTCAGGAGTTCTTCGCACAATTGCAGACTAGCCTCAACGGTGTCGGGTACCCTCCCCGACGCACCGAGTGCTTGCAGTCGGCGTGCATGCTCAGCATCTTGGGCTCTTGCGTAGATGGGCACATGCGGCCAGAGCTGGTGAGCCGCGCCGACAACATGCTCGGCACTGCCGGGCGCATCCATAGTGGACACGAACGCCGCAGCGCGCTCCATACCTAGATGCGGAAGAAGATCCGGCTGAGTGGCGTCGCCAAAGACAACCGGCATTCCCTTCGCACGCTGACGTGCGATGATTTCGGCATCGGTATCGAGCGCGACATAACTGATGCGCTGAGCGTCCAGCAGATCAGCCAGAAGATGCCCAATCCGGCCGAAGCCGCCGATAATCACGCGGGCTTCCCCTGTCCCGAGGTCGGCAGGTACGAGGGTGCCATTCTCCCGCTTCTCCAAAAAATCGGCCCAGCAGACGGCCGGCGGCGGAAAGGGCCGGGGTGAGAAACATCGTCAAGATAACCACAATAAGCATGAACTGACCGACAGTTGGGTCCAGCACGCCGACCGCAAGCCCGGCAGCGAGGACGACGAATGCAAATTCGCCGCCTTGGCAGAACAGGACCGCAGTCTCCGCAGCGACGGCGGCGGGCTGCCGGAACGCTTTCGAAACCACGAACAGGGTCCCAGCTTTGAGTGCGACGAGGCCAATCACTGAAAGAACGACCCAGCCTAGCAACTGCCAGACGGCACTCACGTCAAGGCTCATGCCGACGGACATGAAGAAGAGGCCCAGGAGTAGGCCCTTGAAGGGCTCGATATCACTGGCGACCTGGTGACGATACTCGGTGTCTGCGAACAGCAGCCCGGCAAGAAATGCGCCGAGCGCCATCGAAAGGCCCGCGTGTGCCGTGAGTGCAGCGGTTCCAAGCACAATCAGCAGGACGGCGGCCATAAACACCTCGCGGCTGCCGCTGCCGCCGACGAACCGCAACAGCGGCCGAATAGCAATGCGTCCGACGGCCAGAATGGCGGCGATAATGATAGCAGCCTGAAGGATCGCCCGTGTAGCGGCTCCGGCCAGCGACTCGCTACCTTCCGCGCCGGCCACGCCTACGAGAAAGAGGATGGGGACGACGGCGAGGTCTTGAAACAGGAGGATACCGAACGCTGCGCGCCCGGACCGGGTGCCAAGACGCCCTGTCTCAGTCAAACTCTGCATGACGAGCGCGGTGGATGATAATGCCAGACAAAGCCCTAAAATGGCGGATGCGATCATGGAGTTGCCAAAGGCGTAGGCGATCGCCCCGATGATGGCAGCGGATGCGCAGACTTGCCCGGTGCCAAGACCGAAAACGATCCGTCGCATCCCCCACAATTGCCTCGTTGAGAGTTCAAGGCCGATCATGAACAGCAGAAAGATTATGCCGAGCTCAGCGACGCGACGGACACCGTCGACATCCGCGATAACGACATAGGCGAGCAATGGCACATCCACGACAATGCGATTCAGACCGTGCGGCCCAATCAGGAGACCGGCAAATAGAAATCCGAGGACAGAGCTGACGCCGAGTTTACGGACGGTCGGGATCACCAATCCGGCAGCCGCGAGGAAAACAAAAATTTCCCTCAAGTAGGGAATTTCGTGATCCAACAGTTAAGCCTTTCGAATAGCTGCCATTGAAGCGAGTTGCTCGCACGCTGCCGATCTATGACCCGGTAACGGTCGTCTTGCTTGCAAATGGGTCTTCGAGATACCAGGACGACAAGGATCAAGGAGCATCAGGAATTTTGAGGTGCGTCACCCCGCATCGCTTTTGCCTCCCTCCTCCACCAACAGGAAGACTGTAAACTTTCCCCGATCCAGCGCCACGACATTCCGTCACTCGGCGAGGAAGCGCTCGGATTTTGCTGTGTCCATTCGCGCGCCGGAGGCGAGCGCCGGCGAACGCCGCAAGAAGAACATCAGAACCATCACGCTCATGATCGCCGCAAAGAAACACCAGACCGATATGAACCAGGTTAGGTAAAAGATGCCGGCAAGAAGAAACGACACGATCGCTGCGATGCCAAACCATCGCACCCAGCGGTGGCTCGACAGAAGAGGGCTTATGCAGGTTCCCAAAATATACAGAGCCATGACGATTTTAACGTAGAAGTGGGGTGATACGTAGTCGATATGTCCCTCGGCAGCTGTAGCCACAATCGGAAGCCGGATGAGGAAATAGAGCAGATAAAGACCCACTGCTGTTCCTCCCGCAACCGCTACCAGCAGCGCCTTGCGGCGCCATTTCACAGGTTCGAGAAAATAGACGGCGAGCGGGACAAAGATTGGCCAGAGTACGTGTGAAAATATCGAATAGGCATAAGTCAGCACGGTACTGAGAAGCTGCGTCTTGTCAGGGAATGTCAGCCAAAGTGCGCCCTCGATCAATTGCTGAACGCCAAACAGGAGCGGTATCGCTGCATATGGCCGCTCGGCAGGGTTCCGCGCAAGGCGTATGCTGAATGCACCGGTAACCAGCAACGCTGCTCCGGCGGTGAAACTAGCTGTGGCCGAAAAGCACATATTTGACCTTACCCCCGCAAATTCACGCGCTCATTCTCAATCGACCCTCGCACATTCGGCGGGGACCCGTCTCGATCGACACATGCTTGGGAACTTCCAAAGATGCCACACTAGAGTGCGTACCGCGCGCAGACAAAGATCCCAAACATAAGGCAACCTTGCATGATCGGGAAGACTGATGTCACGGATAAGGGGACCCACGAGCTCGCGGTTCCAGTGTAATACGTATCCGTACCAAGCGTCTCAATGGGCGCCGGAGGTGCAACGCCCGACAGCAGGGGAGTGCTGGCCCGATCACAATAGCCTTGATCCTTGCCGCGCTTGCGCCGCTCATTGCGGTCCTCGGACTGCTGGTCATGCTTCGTTTGCCTGCCGCCGTGGCGATGCCGTTCAGTCTTCTCGTTACCGCCCTTGTGAGCGTCGTCATCTGGCGTGTGCCGGTAATCCAGGTTCTTGCTGCCGCCGCCGAGGGGACGGTGATCGCGGCATCGATCGTCTGGATAGTCTTCGGGGCGATTTTCCTGCTCAAGGTTCTCACGGCAGGCGGAGCCATGACCGTCATCCGGGACGGGTTCACCCGCATTGCCCCTGACCCCCGCGCGCAAATTATAGTCATCGCCTGGCTTTTCGGGGCCTTCCTCGAAGGTGCTGCTGGTTTCGGAACCCCGGCCGCGATCACCGCACCCTTGCTTGTCGCTCTGCGCTTCAAGCCAATGGCAGCCGTGGTGCTTGCGCTGATTGCCGACAGCAGCCCTGTTTCCTTCGGCGCGATCGGCACGCCCGTCGCAATAGGCCTCGCGCAGGGTCTGGAGGAAGACGGACAGGTCGATGCGGCAATCGCGGCCGACGGTGACCAAAGTTTGGAAACCATGCTCGAGGCAGTCGCGGTTCAGGCAGCGATGATAGATCTTTTTGTCGGCAGCCTCATCCCTCTCATCATGATCCTGATCTTCACGCGTTTCTTCGATGTGCGTCAAAGTTGGAAGGCCGGTCTCGCGGCGTGGAAATTCGCCTTGGCGGCCGGCTTTGCCTACACGCTGCCCGCACTTGGCGTGGCGGCAATGCTCGGGCCCGAGCTGCCCGCGCTCATCGGCGCTCTTTGTGGTCTAGCGATCATGGTTCCGATTGCCCGGAAGGGATGGCTTTTGCCGGATGGAGGGCTGAGACCAACTTTAGAGCACGGCGCCCTCGTCGCCTTCCCGATGTCACTCAAGCGTGCCTGGTCACCCTATTTGCTTCTCGCGGTGATGCTTGTCGTTACGCGGATCGAAATCCTGCCGTTCAAGAGTTGGTTGAACAAGGTTTCCATTCAATGGAACGGCATCTTCGGGACAGAGATCAGTGTCTCGGTCGCGCCATTCTACCTGCCAGGCGCCATGTTTGTTGTCATCGCCGTGCTGACGCTTCGCATGCACCGGATGAACCTTGCCCAGGTCCGAACTTCGCTCAATGAGGCTGCCCGAATCGTCGGAACGAGTGCGATGGCACTGGGCGCAGCGGTGCCGATGGTACGCATTTTTATCCAGTCAGGCGTAAACGACGCTGGTCTTCGCAGCATGCCGATGGAGCTTGCCAGCTTTGCCGCTGGCGGTGTCGGGACGAAATGGCCGCTGGTCGCTCCGTTGCTTGGCGCCCTTGGCAGTTTTCTTTCAGGTAGCGCCACATTCAGCAATATGACATTTGCTCTTTTGCAGACGCAGGCCGCTGAGCAGGTCGGCATGCCAACAGTACTGGTGCTCGCCGGACAAATGCTCGGTGCGAATGCCGGCAACATGGTATCTGTGCTGAACGTGGTAGCCGCAGCCGCGGTGGTTGGTCTGATCAGGGAGGAAGGAACGATCATTCGTTTCACCTTCCTGCCGATGCTCATCTACGCGCTGGCCTCGGGCACGATCATCTTTGCGCTCATGCTGGCGTCGTGACAATGGATCGCGGGCTCCGGCAGTTCGATCACTGTCGCACGGCGCGGGGCTAAATCATGCCGAGGCCACGAACATTATCCGGTAAAAGTGGCCAATAAACTTGCCGCCACTTCACCTAACTCTGAGCCGCTAAATTGGGTAGCGGCATTTTCTTGCTAACCGGCGAGACGGGCGACCTCATCCGCCAACATTCGCTGCGATTGCTGGAAGAACTCCCGAGCGTCCAGGCCTGGCGGAATCGGAGGTAGAAGCGAAACTGTAATGACGCCGGACCGCAGGACAGATCCGGCCGGCCAGAAGCGTCCGGAATCGTGAACGAAAACAAGCGCGGGCAGGCCAAGCGTACGATACAACAGTTCCACGCCGCGTTTGAAAATGATTGGCGATCCGACCGGTTGGCGTGTGCCTTCTGGAAAAATCAACAGTGATCGGCCGTCGGAAAGAGCATCCCGGCACGCTGTCACCATGCTTCGCACCGAGCCGGTGGTGTCGCCTCGATCGATGATGACCATGGGAGAATATCGAAGATACCAACCCAGAACGGGTATTTTGAGAAGTTCCTGCTTCGCGACTATGGCCAGATCGGGAAATAACACGAGTGCCGCAATCGTTTCCCAGGGCGACTGATGATTTCCCAGAATCAAGGCTGGTCTGAGAGCAATATGGCAATCGCCGTGTACGCGATGTATTATACCGGTCCACGCGGCAAGGAGTGCCAAGGTCCCTCGCGCCCAGAGCCGCGTAATTCTGCGCACAACTCGCGGAGGTCTTCCGCTGAGGCAGAGAACAGGAATCAGAGGCGCGAAGCTTAGAGTCCAGAGAACCCAGGAAGCTTTGAAAAGCCATGTTCTCAGCGTGAGAATGTGGAAATGCCTTCCATTTGCGTGCCGCGCGGACCCATGCCGAGGGTTCAGATGGGCCATCAAAAGAGACGCGTACAGGGCACAGGAATTACACAAGCACCTGTTGCACGGCGCGCGGACCTGGCTCGTGGTGCGCGGGCGCGGTTCGAAATCTTCGATGGTGATGATGGCGCACTCGGATCGGCCAACTTGCCGTGTCGACGAGCTGGGTGAAACTTCATGGAAGCTGGAAAGGACGACAAAAGCCGACCTTCCCGAGCGCGTTGCGATATCCGGGCGGCCGGAAGATCGGCTTGCTGGGAGGTTTCCGAGCTTCAGAAATGTGTGGAAAGCGGCGGGCCGCAGGCTATGATCGTCCTTATTGCGGTTTTGGTCTCACCGATAAGGGCAACCGGCACAGTTGCGATTCCCGCAGCTCTGACAGGCGCATCATTGCCGCCTGCAAACACTGCATCCCCAAAGAACATCATCTCGTCCTTGCGAATGCTGACCACCTCGGCAAAGCGCGCAAGCCCGTAGGCCTTGTCGACGCCGCGCCGTGTAATATCGAGCGAAGTCGCTCCACCGATACGAATCGAAAAGGCTGGCAACTTTGGCTCGAGGAAAGCTTTGAGCCGCTGACGTTTGCGAAGATCGGGATCCCAGCTTCGTTTTTGGTCGAGTGGCGCCTGCTGGCCGAGACCGGAAAAGGTGATCTGCGTACCTCGATCCTCGATCCGATCGCCCCAGCTCTGCCCGGCATCCAATTCGATCGCCGCGATTGCCTGTTGCAGCGCTGCGTAGATCGCGCTGCGCTCAGTTTCAGTCAGTTCATCGGCATAGATTTGCCGCCAGCGGCGCTCATATTGGAAAAACTTGCTTCCGGAAGTGGGCAAGAGAAAGAGCCGGGACAGGTCAGCGACATCGGGCAGCCGTCCGAGCAGCTGCTTGTCGAATTGGGGCCAGTCCCCGCCTGAGATGACCGCAACCGCCATATGATCGAGCAGGCTGGCCAGAAGGCCACCCATTTCGGCATCAATCGGCTGCTTGCTTTCAGCCAGAGTCCCGTCGAGGTCAAATATGGCGATCGATTTCATGGACGCTCTTTCAAATCCGAATTCAGATTGGGATAGCCACCGAAAACGAGATGCGCGCGCGCTGGGGTCGCGTTTGGCGCAGATCCGGCGATCTCCAATTCAGCCCTCACACTCGCCCATTCACGACAAGCCGTGGCGCATCTGCGCGCAGGGGATCACTGGAGCCGGCCTGCGAAAAGGATGTCTGTGGTTGGGCCTCAAAGTGGGGTTCCGCTTGTTGTAGCGGGATGGGCCGGTTCGCAACATCGCCAATTATCATTGCATACCGTTGCGCCACCGCCGACCAGGTCATTGTGCGGCCGAGCGCAAAGGCGCGTGCCTCGGTCTGGCGCCGCAAGCTGAAGTCCGACAGGAGGCGGCCGACGGCACCGGCCATCGCCTGCGGGTCGCTGAACGGCACCAGCATGCCGCGGCCGTCCGCCAGCAACTCCTGCGCATGCCAATAGGGAGTCGAGACGACCGGCTTTCCCAGGCCAACGGCATAGGCAAGCGTGCCAGAGCAAATCTGCGCCTCGTTAAGATAGGGCGTGACATAGATATCGCAGGCTGCGAGCAGCTGCAGCAGATCGGGCAGATCGACATAGCGATCGACAAAATGGAGATGGCTGGCTACGCCGAACTCGTCCGCCAGTTTGCGAAGACTGTCGCGATAGCGCTCCCCCTCGCTCGCGCGCAGGTGCGGGTGGGTCGCGCCGACGACCGCATAGAGAAGGTCGGGATTGGTCCGGACCAGTTGCGGCAGCGCGGCGATCATCGTCTCGATCCCTTTCCCCGGTGAAAGCAGGCCGAACGTCATGGCAACCGAGCGCCCGCCGAAGCCAAGCGCGTGCTTCGCGCGCTCTGAATCGGACAGAGCAAGGTCGGGAATACCATGCGGCACAACAGCAATCTGGTCTGCCGGTGCAGCATAGATCTGTTCCAGCATCTCACGGCCCTTTTCGGCCATCACGACGAGACGGGCCGAATGCCTAATCAGTTCGGCCATGACCCGTCGCTGATCGTCATCCGGTGTGCTCAGAACTGTATGCAAGATGGTGACCAGAGGTTTGCGAAGCTGGCGCAGGAAGCTCGCGAGATAGGATCCCGCCGGACCGCCATAAAGCCCGAATTCGTGCTGCAGGAGAACGGCATCGACAAGCGAGGAGTTCAGATACTCGGCGGCGTCGGTGTACGTCCGGGCATTTTGCTGTTCAATTTCCAGACCAACTTCCGCAGGGTAATCATACGCTCCAGCTTGATCGGTGACCGCAATCATCTTGCAACCCATTTTGGAAAAACTGCGCAATATCGCACCGCGTAAATCCTGTGAGAAAGTTGCAATTCCGCATTGCCGGGGCACATAGCTGCCGACCATGGCGATCTGAGGGCTGGCGTTCACGACGTTGACTTGATGCATGGTGGATTCTTCACTCGGTCTGTGTGGTAGGGCGAGGCGGTTGCCGATGCTCTCGGGCAAGGTTCGTCCCCTGGATATTGACAAGGACGCGGAGTGAGACTTTTCCTTACGAAGAGCGCGCGCCGCGCGACGCGCGCCGTATGACAACTGTAAGAAGTCGCGCATCGAATCGTCCCTGTGGGCGTTTGATAGGCGGTCCAGAATGGAATGCTATTCATCCGGAGTGCGCATGGCCCGGTAGCGTGGGATCCGAGATGTAAACAACACGGAGCTGCCAATTTCTTCGGATACCGACTGCCCGGCACGGGACGCCCCCCACTCCTCCGTCCCGTGCACGGGGAAGGGCGGCACGTCCAAATCCTGGCGTGTCGCCCTTTCATCTGTCGTCCTTGCGGAACTGGCGCCAATGGGCATTCTCGTTGACGGTGGCAGGTTCTGGGATGGCCGGATCGGCTGCACTGATAGTGCGGCCGGCCCGGCATGAACCTGACAGATCCCATTCCGCTCGCTTACCTGACGCTGGAGTGGACGATCCGCCTTGTCATGCTCGTGACTGTCACATCACGGCGCTCGCCGGAGGAAGCTCGCACCTGGCTTCTGTTCGCTCTCTTTCTTCCGATCCCGACGTTTATATTCTATCTCATCGCAGGCCAACCGAAGGCGCCGCGCTGGCGTAGGCGGCGGTTCGTCGAGGGGCAAATCCTGCTTGCGCGCGCGGCCCGGCAAATCGCCCATTCGCGCCATTGCCTACGGCCGGCGGTGTCGAGTCATCTGGAATCAGCCACGCGTTTCGTCGAAAGCCTCAGTCGATTTCCGGTGCTGGGCGGAAATGCAATCCATTTTCTACCTGATTACGAAGGGGTAATCGATCGGCTTGTTGAGGATATCGAACAGGCAAGCGATCATGTTCATCTGACGACCTATATTTTTGCGGATGACGCAAGCGGCGACCGGATTATGTCGGCGCTGCTGCATGCCGCGAAGCGCGGGATCGATTGCCGCGTGCTGATCGATGCGATGGGTTCGTTTTCCTGGGCATCTTCCGTCACGCGCAGACTGAGGTCGGGAGGTGTCGCGGTCGCTCGCGCGTTCCCCGTCGCATTTCCAGGTTTGGGCAAGGTGCGTGCGGATATTCGCAATCATCGCAAGATCGTCGTGATCGACGGGCAGGTGGGCTACATCGGTTCGCAGAATGTTATCGACAAGAAGGCGTCCTCGGGCCTGATCAACAAGGAACTTGTCCTGCGCGTCGAAGGGCCGATCGTGCTCGAATTGCAAGCGGTCTTTACCGCCGACTGGTTTCTCGAACGAGGGGAGGTGCTCGACCGGAGCCAATTTTTTCCACATGGGCGCGCCAAGGGCAAATACGCCGCTCAGCTTCTGGCGAGCGGTCCGGAATATCCCCTGGCGGGCGCAGGTCCGTTAGTGGTTGCCCTGGTTCATGGCGCGCGGCGCAGTGTCACTTTGACGACCCCATATTTCATTCCGGATGAATCGCTTCTCCAGGCTCTGAAAACAGCCGCGATGCGCGGCGTCGAAGTGCGGATCATTCTTTCGCATGCTAGCGATTCCTGGCTCGTAGGCTTGGCGCAGCGATCCTATTATGAAGAATTTCTGAGCGCCGGGGTCGCGATCTATCTTTACCGCGAGGGGCTGCTGCATGCCAAACACATCAGTATTGACGACGAGATCGTCCTCATCGGATCGCTCAATCTCGACATGCGCTCCTTTTATCTCAATGCCGAGGCCAGCCTGGTTTGCTACGATCGACAGGTTGCTGTCGATCTCAGGATGGAACAGCAGCGCAATCTGGCCGTTAGCGATACGCTCAGCCTGGTGGCTTGGAGGAGGCGATCCTTCCTCGCGACCTTGGCGCAGAACATTGCACGGCTCTTCGGCCCTCTCCTTTGAACGCTTCACCACCCCCGCGCGGAGCATTGGCGGGAGTTTCCTCGGCAGTGATTGCTCGTAATTAGCCTCGTCGATAGGGAGCGCGCAGCCAGTATGCGGAGCGCAGAGCTTGTCGCTTACCGAAGTCTGCGAGCGCATCCTGGATCCGGCATGCTTGCCCGGCTTGCCCGTCCTGGGAGGTCGAATATTGCCGACAGCGCCAAACGCTCGCGGGTTGCGCGCCCCTTTCAGCGCGGTCGCCTCGGCGAAGAAAGCGCCCACATCGCACCAATTCTCAATGCCTGAAAATCGCCGCTCACGCGGCGACCGCATTCAATCTGCCATTCCCGGATAATGACTGGCCGTCCGGGCGCACCGGCCTTGAAGCCATACTACCTTGGAGCGATGTCCTGTAATAGATCGCCTTTGGCGGCGTCTTTCGAAAGTCATCCAGCAAGGTGGGAGCCGAAATGCGCAAATCCAAACAAGTCCATGCCGTACTTGGCCGGCGTTTGCTCGCGGTTCTGGCTCCGTTGCTTCGACGGCTCGTCAAACGGGGCGAACTCATGCTGATCGACGCCGCAGGCAACCGGATGACTTTCGGCACGCCGCAGGATAGTCCGCGAGTGACCGTACGGCTGCACAGGCTTGACCTTCCGCTGCGCCTGCTCATCAATCCCTCGCTGACGCTTGGCGAAGCCTACATGAATGGAGAATGGACGATCGAGGAAGGCACGCTGCGCGACTTCCTGTTTGTTGTCTCATCGAACCTGACCGCGCTGGATGAAGCGCCTTTGGCGCGCCTGCGCACGAAGCTGGGGCGTTTGACGCATGTCCTGCGGCCCATCCGCAAGGCCAAGGCCAAAGCGAATGTTGCGCACCATTACGACCTATCGAGCGGGCTCTATGAAATGTTCCTCGACGAGGATTGGCAATATTCCTGCGCCTATTTTGGCGAGGATTGTGACACGCTCGAGGATGCGCAGGCTGCCAAACGTTCGCACATTGCAAAGAAACTCCTGCCTCAGCCAGGGCACCGGGTTCTCGATATTGGCTGCGGGTGGGGCGGACTAGCGATCGAACTGGCACAGAACTGCGATGCGCAGGTGACGGGGATCACCCTCTCGAAGGAACAGCATCGCCGCGCTGGGGACCGCGCCCGCGAGCAGGGCGTCGATGATCGCGCAGCCTTCAAACTGGCCGACTACCGCGAAATCGACGAGCAATTCGATCGCATTGTCTCGGTGGGAATGTTTGAGCATGTCGGTGCGGCGAGCTTCGGTACCTTTTTCGAGGCGATCAAGCAGAACCTGGCGCCGCGCGGAATAGCCGTCGTACATTCGATCGGCCGCATGGAACCGCCTGGCGGGCGCGACCCGTGGATCGACAAGTATATCTTTCCGGACGGCTATGTTCCCGCCCTGTCGGAAACACTCGCGGCGATCGAGCGCAGCGGCCTTTGGGTGACCGATATCGAAATATTGCGCCTCCATTACGCAGAGACGCTGCGCCACTGGTACGAGAGATTCCAGGAGCGGCGCGCCGCGGCGCACGCACTTTACGACGAACGCTTCTGCCGGATGTGGGAATATTATCTCGCTGCCTGTGAGATGATGTTCCGTAACGGAACCCTGATGGTATTCCAGGTACAGCTTGCCAAGGAGCGCGACGCCGTTCCCCTGACGCGCGACTATCTCTATTCCGATCCGCGGAAGGGGCATCCGCACTGGGCGGATGAGGCGCTCAACGAGCGCGTCGAATCCGAAACCGTCCCGCTGCGCGTGGGCGAATGCGTATGACGCGCAATCCATCATTAGCGACTGGATCGCGCGGCGGGCAGCCCGGGATCATGAAGCGGCTGCCGGTCGAATTGCATCCCGATGCATCGCGGGTCGTCATTCGGCCGTTTTTCCCGGCTGACGATCCCCTTGCCCTGACCATGCCGGAACGCTCGCGGCTGCAGCGCATCGTGGACAGGGTGCTCTCGATGGACCATGCAGCCGTCTCGGCCTACCTTGCGCAGACATTGCTCCCTTTCGAAGACCGCAGCTACTTCGTCGAGAAACTCTTGCTGGCGCGCTTCGAGGAGATCAACGGTCGCATCATCGCGAAATGCTCCGCTACGCGTGAACAGGCGTTGCTCATCGGCGCGTTCTTTCACCAGGAATATTCCTACGAGGCGGCGGCGCTTTTTAATCCGAGTGCCGTCCCGCATCCCGATCAGACGGGTCTGCCGCCAGGCAGCCTACGATTTGTGCTATCGTTGCGCGGCGTGGGGGAGGGGCATATTTCGTCCGTCACGTTTAGGACCGGCAGTTACAATATCAAAACCGGACTCACCATCGATGCGCCAAGCCGCCAGGTCGTCGCGCACCGGCTCGAGCGGGATCCCAATCCATCCGCTAGCGATGGGAGCATCCGGATCGTCTGCAACGAAGGCGATGATCTTTCCGAACGTGTCCTCTTCCCGGTAACGGCGCAGCAACGCAACGGCATCGAAGATCTGCGCCTGGTTCGCTTTGTCGAGGATGATGGCTCATCGCGCTATCTGGGCAGCTATACTGCCTATGACGGCCGGGCCATCGCGCCGGAACTTCTCACAACCGACGATTTCAGAACCTTCAATCTCCACAGAATGGAAGGACCGGGGGCTAACAACAAGGGCCTCGCCTTTTTCCCGAGACGGATAGACGGGAAATACGCACTGCTGTGCCGCCACGACGACGAAAGCATCTGGCTGGCGCTCTCAGACAATCTTCACCATTGGGGCGAAAGCGTCACTGTCGTCTCGCCGCGCTATCCCTGGGAGTTCATCAAGATCGGCAATTGCGGCTCGCCTATCGAACTGGACGAAGGCTGGCTCGTGATCACGCATGGCGTCGGTGCAGTACGAAACTACGCAATTGGTGCGTGCCTGCTCGACAAGAAGGATCCCTCCAGACTTCTGGCGCGCACCCCCGAACCGCTGTTGCGTGCCCAAGCGGACGAACGTTCAGGTTATGTGCCCAATGTGGTTTATAGTTGCGGCAGCCTGGTGCATGACCGGGTGCTTCTTCTTCCCTACGCAATTGCGGATAGTTACACGACATTTGCCACCGTCCCCATCGACCGGCTACTTGCCACTATGCAGTGAAGGCAGGTTTTTCGGTATTGATTGGCGCTGAGCGCAGGAGAAGCGGTGGATTCCAGACGATCGAATTTAGGCCAGCATCGTGCTGCTGCACCGCGGATGCGGTTTGCGCGTACCCAAAGAGGACCCCGAATGTGGCGGTAGCACTATATCCTGTGCGGCGATGCAATGCCCTGAACACCGTCCGGTCGATGACGCTTTGATTCCGCCGAGGCTGTCTGCCATTCTCGTGATGGTCCTTTGGGCCTCATGCTACCCGCTGATCACGATCGGGCTCGCTTTCGCCCCGCATCTGACCTTCGCAAGTCTTCGCGCCGTTACGGCAGGGTCGGCGCTGCTTCTGGTCGCGCTTTGCCTGCGCAAACCCTTCCCGAAAGACAGGGCGGAGTGGGGGTGGATCGCTCTTGCAGGATTTGGCATGACCGGATTCGGTTACTTCGGGATGTTCCATGCAGCCGAATTTGTCGCTCCCGGCCTGGCAACCGTCGTGGCCAATACCCAACCCATCTTCGCAGCGGTACTCGCCTACGGCCTGATCGGGGAACGCCTTGCGTTGCGCGGATGGACCGGCCTGCTGATCGGCTTTCTAGGCGTCGTTATCGTCGCCGCCCCCCAGGTCTTTGCCGGCAACGAGCGCTCAACCGGACTTGGCGTGATGTACGTGCTTCTGGCCGCGCTCGGTGTTGCCGCTGGCAATGTCGCAATCAAGCAACTTGCCAACCGGGTCGACGCGGCGATGGCGATGGGCCTTCAATTGCTTATCGGCGCCATTCCGCTGATGATAATCGCCCTGCTGACCGAACATCCACGTGCTGTCGTCTGGTCGCCGGGCTTCATAGTTTCCCTCGTAGGCCTTGCACTTCCAGGGACAGCACTCGCCTTCTGGCTGTGGCAAACGACTCTGCGCTCGATGCCTCTTTCAAAAGCGAACGTGTTCAGTTTTCTCGTGCCGTTTCTGGGCATTACGATCGGAGCCCTTTTCTTCGCCGAGCCGCTCACTCTCATGGTGATGATCGGCGTGGTCCTCGCCGGCATAGGCGTCTATCTCGGAACGAAAGCCGAGCCCGATAGAGGCCCGGTTCGTGATCAGGGTTCCGCATGCCGATCCAAGTGAAGTGGCTGGCAAGATCGGTAATAGGGCTCTGCGCTGCTCAATTTGGCTTATTCAACGTGACGACACCCAGAGGCCCTCAGTCACCTTGCTGCCTGGATAGGCAACGAGCAGTTCGCCATTGTAGTCGAGGGAATGCTGCTCATCGGCCAGCCATGTCTGGCCCGGCTCCACAGGGGCAGTACCTATACGTCCGTGTCCTGAAAGCGGTACAATCCATGCCGCTGTGCCGGGCGCGAGTGTACCGGCGCGAGCTCCGCTCCATTGCTCGACCACGAATTTATGCCCTTCGGCGACTATCCGGCGAGCATCGGCAAGAACGTACGGTTGTGTTGGAGCCTGCCAGGGTCCAGGGCGTGCCACGCGCAGCGCTGCTTCCAAATGGAGGACGCGCGGACGGCCATAATCGTACATCCTGTAGGTGAGATCGACATTTTGCTGGATCTCGATGAGGGTAATTCCCGCACCGATCGCGTGGATGGTTCCTGCGGGCAGATAGTAGACGTCGCCCGGGCTCACCTCGCGCCAATCAAGCATCGTCTCTATAGTTCCATCGAGCGCTGCGAGGCGCAGGGTGTCGATGGCGACAACTGCCTTCAGCCCCAAGCCGATCTGCGCACCCGGCTCAGCCTTCAGGATCATCCAGCATTCGTCTTTGCCCCTCGGATGTCCGAGCGCTCGCGCTCCGGCATCGTCTGGATGGACCTGGACAGAGAGCCGCTCGCTCGTGAACAGGTATTTGACAAGAAGGACGCCTGAGCGGTGGTTGGGTTCTTCGAACCAGATTTCACCGATCGGATCGTCGCCGCTTGCTGCCTGCGCAAATCCGAAGCCAGGCTGACGGCGACCCCAGACTTTGGCCACCGCGCGGGGAACGAGCTGGACAGGGGTCATAGTCGCCGCCTCCTTCGATTAGCCCTTGCTTGAGGGGCTGGTAAGGAAAAACCATGTGCATATGGCGGGGTCCGTACGCCGATCATATCAGTGCGCGAGAATCAGCGGAACGGGGCTCGTCGTGATAAGATCCTGGGTGACGCCGCCCAGAACAGTTTCGCGGAGTCGCGAATGGCCATAGGCACCGAACACGATATATTCTGCTTCGAGGCTTGCCGCGGCCGCAATGAGCGCATTGGCCACGGTATCTCCGTCGAGCGACCAGTCATGTCTTTCGGCGGTGACACCATATCGCGTCAGGTAATTGCTGAGGGCGTCCAAAGAAGGTTTCTTCCCCTTCTCACTGACACTTACGATATGCAATTTGGGTGCGGCGCGCAGAAGCGAACGGCTCTGCCGAATGGCGTTGGCAGCCTCTGGGGAGCCATTCCAGGCGATCATGGCAGCATTGCTGTTGGTAAAGCGCTGCCCGGCAGTCGGCACGAGTAGTACGGGCGATTGAACATGGAGCGCCACGTCGGCGGCGAGTGGCGCCCTGCGCGGGAGCATCGTTTCCTTCTCTTCGGGTTGGCTTAGAACGATAAGGTCGGCAAACTTCGCGTGTTCGATGATGGTCTGAGCCGCTGATCCCTCGGCGTGAAGCCATTGCCAATCGATTCCCTCCCGTTTGAGCGTATCTTCGATCCGCACCTGTTCAAGTTTCTCGTTTTGGCGAAAAGTCTCGAAGATGCCGGAAGGAACGTATGACCCTCCAAACGGATCGCCGACAAAGAAATACGCATCGAGAGGGCTTGCCTGCAAACAGATCAGCTGCCCGTTGTGGGCGCGAACGACTTCCATGGCAGCAGCTAACCGTGCGGCCTGGCCAGGATCCTGGTTTATGTGGAGCAAAACCGACTTCATCTGATCATCCTGGTCCGGTTGCAATCGAGCGCTTGCGCTGGATCAAAAAGCATACCCTGTTGTCTTTGACGTTTCACTCGATTCGATCTTACACACCGTCCCTGTCGGGCCTGTGGACCTTCAAGACGCCGCTTTTGACAAGGGCACGGGAGCCCTTACCGAGGGCCGAACTCGCACTCATCGCTCGCTGTCGAAATGCCGCTGCCGGGGCCAACAAGCGTAGCGAGCGGGCGGGTATGGCCGCTCATACCCATCCGAACAGCTGGAGGCCTTCCCCAGGGAACACCACAACTTGCGAGCACGAAGAGGATTCGCTGAAATTCAGACTTCCAGGACTGGCGCAAAACCGCCACCCGGTGTGCGCATGTTGGTCGTCTGCCCCCTGTAGAGCCGCGCAGCCTTCAACAATACGGAACCAGCGTAGGTATAGAGCCTCACATCGACCTTGAGGTCCACAGCCTCTCCATCGTACTTGACCTTGCGAAGACTCGGCGGCGCGTATTGCTGGGCGATATAGTCACCGTCCCGGATCTGTGACCAAACGCTGCGGGTAAGCTTGGCACCGCGATAGGCGGCTTTGCTGCCGTATCCCTGCGCCGGCTTGAAGAAGAGATGCCGACGTTCCGCCCAAAGCGACGCGGCGTTATCGGGTGTTACTAGAGTGGTAGCAGGAATAGTCGTCCCAAGAACCTCAGCTTGCTCCTTTGGCAGGCCCCAGTGGGTAAGGAGAGCGCTGTCGCTCAAAAGCGAGAGATTTCGCTTATCGGCCAACATGGTGTGGACGTAAGGGTTTGGCGTGACCACTGCCAGATTGTTCAGATAAGCGCTTTTGAGGACGGAATGGTCCGGCTCATCCAAGGTAAAGTCGACGAGACGATTGTACACCAGATCGATCTTGCAGCCATCCGCAAGAAGTTTACCGCCCGAAGCCTCCAACGCCGTTGGATCAGCGATGACCGCCGAAATTCCCTGACGCTCGAGCGCTGCCTTGGCGAGCAGAAACTCCGGGTAGAGATGCTGATCAAGGGGCGCGTCATCGACTATCGCAATCATGTTGGGTGTCCCGGTGCGGCCCTGCCGCAACCACTCGCTGCGAAACATTCTCGCAATCGCCGGTCCAAAATCTTCCTCTGATCCATTCGAGCCATCAGTGCCGAAGCAGCAGACACGCTGCGCCTTGGCGAGAGCTGCGTTGAGGAACGCGCCGCCAGCATTTGTATTGATCTCGATCAGCACCGGTCCGGATTCGGAAAGATGAAAATCATATCCCATCAGCGCACCGGCAGGGCCCAGATCGGGGGCGGAGCCGGACGGTGCCCACTTCTGCGCCGCCTCACCATATTGCGCGAGGGCTGCGGCGGTCTCCACCGCCCTGACGACGCGTGTCATCACCGTCATTGTCTCCGGCGCGATAAACACCGGCGAGTTCGCGAACAGGTGCGGGTGCGAGATCGCCAACTGCTCCCCGAAACCTTCACGTCCGGTCTGGCTGTTCAATGTGGCCTCGAGCATGTCCCGGTCGAGCGTAATGCAGGAACACACGGAATTGGCACGTAGCGCCGCCTGGAGCGCTTTTGACTTGTCTTGCATCGGGTCTCCTGGCGGCATTTTGGGGGTTATACCAAAGGACGCTGCGGCTCCTGGAATATTTCAAAACATTGGGCGCAGGCATTGCAGGAAGGTAGTGCATCCTTGCCGTGAGCCACGTAGACAGCTATCTTGGCGAATAAAACCTCGAGCGGGCGCATCAAGCAAGTCGGCCGCTTCCGGCGCATCGGGGGGCTGACTCGGAGCCCGTCACCATTTAGAGTTTCCACAGCGTCTGAAGCGATGGGAATCTTGCGAAGTACGCTTCACTTTTCTGCGGCGCAGTTTTGGGAACCGGTTGGCCAAGAGGACAAAGCCCGACAACGCGATCACCGTCCCGCCGATCCCGAACAGCAGCAGCCACCAGCTGTTGATCCGGTCCCGCTCGGTCCAGTCCATGATGTGCAGTCCCCAGACGAAGTCGAAAAAGCGCCAGGTATCGCTTCTTGCGGCGAGGATCGCGCCGCTCGAGGCATCGATGTAGAGCCTCGTCCCGTCTGGATCGGAGAAGGTGATTTGCCACGCTGGAAATGGCCCGCGGAACTCTGTTCCCACCTCGGTTTCGATCAGCTTCGAATTGGCGATCAAGGTCTCGGGCCCAGTCCAGGCGCGCAAAGCGATGGCCCGGGCATCAGCACTCGACAAGGGAGAAACCCTCGTCCCGGTCTCAGTCTGATGAAGCGTCGTCGAGCCATCGCTACGCTCGATCTGGACGAGAGGGCGGCCCGCTACGGATTTGGTCGTTACGGCAACGATGCCTTGTCGATCCATCAACCATCGCGGCGCTGAAAACTCAGGATCGAGCGTTTCGGCCTCGCGCGATATGACGTGCTCGGACCGAACTTGCTCAATCTTGAGAAAGGACATGATCGCGCCGGTTCCCATCCACAACAGCACCTGCACGCCGACAAACAGTGCGAGCCATTTGTGCAGCTTGCTACCGAGTATGTGCAGCCGAAGCTTGCGTGACGGCTTTCGCGAAGCCGGAACCGACGCCATGAGATCTTATTGGTTGCGGGGAGGACGCGATGATGAATGGTATTGTACGATCTTCCAGCCATTGGCGTCGTGCGTGAGCACCGATGTCGCTACGCCTTCGCGATCGATCACCCGTCCGTCCGTCAGTTCGATCCGGTAGGTATAGGTTTCGCGGCCGTAAGCCATGTGTCCCATCCGGGTGACCGCGACGGTCGGCTCACCGAAGGTGAAGCTGGTGATCGCGTCCAGTTCAGGCCCCAGGTGATGCGCCATGTAATTGGCGAAGCTGCCTTCATCCTTTCCGTTCTCGTAAACGAAGGATTCTTCCGCAAACAAGGCTGTCATGGCCTCAGCATCGCGCGCCGTCAGCGCGTTGCGATACGCTGTGAGAGCAGCCTCCGCCCCCGCGACGTCGTCGTTCATGGCCGCCATATGATCCGCATGGTTCATGCCCTGCGCCGAAGGGTCCATCTGCATCGATTGCGAATGCTCCCCATGCGCAGAATGATCCATGTCCTGCGCCAACGCCGGCACCGCGGATAAGGCGAGCGCCGCAGCGGCTACGCCCCGAATTATTGTAGTGTGCATCAAATTTTCCTTTTTCTTAGAACCAGAACCGTATGCCGACGACGTAATTCGTCACGCTGGGGTCTTCTCCCTCGGCGCGTGCGTAGTCGGCGCTCTGGCCGACCCTCCATTCCTGATCGATCCCGATATACGGCGCGAATTCACGCGAAAAATGGTAGCGCAGGCGCAGACCGGCTTCGACCGTATCTACCCCCGCACCGATGCCTAGTTCAGGCACATCCTGCGCAGAGAAGGACGCTTCCACACGCGGTTGAATGACCAGGCGCTGGGTTATGCGCTGGTCGAGCTCGGCCTCGATGCGTGCTGTGAGGTCGCCTTTGTCCGACAGGAATGCGGCGGCATCCACTTCGAACAAATAGGGAGCGAGACCCTGGATGCCGACCACGGCATAGGTGCGGTCCATCGGAGCGAAATCCTGCCGGATACCGGCCTGGAAATCGAAGAATGGCGCAATCGCACGACTGTAAAGCGCCTGAACTTCGGCGCTCTCGATCTCTTCGCCGAAACTGCCTTCGCCTTCCGATTTGAACCAGAATTTGTCGAGATCGCCGCCGTAATACCCCTGCAGGTCGAACAGGTAGCCATCGGACCCCTCGCGCGCGCGATATTCGACGCGGTCACCCTGGAACCAGAAATACTTCTGGCCGCCTTGTTCATCGCGCAACTGCTCACGGCTTTCGCGCATCGCTTCCACGCCCCAGATCGCATCTGCAGCCCGTGCAGGGCCCGAACCTGCGGAAGCGGGCGGTGGACCGGATGGGATGTCCATCGCCATGGCCTCGTGACCCATGGCGGAATGGTCCATCGACCCATGGTCCATTTGCGAATGATCCATCTGTGAGTGGTCTACAGGCGACTGGCTCGTGGGTTCCGACACCTCAGGGCTACCTTCACCTTGCGACTGCATGGATTGGTGATCCATTGCACCATGGTCCATTTGCGAATGGTCCATAGGCATTGCGGAGGATGTCGGCGAAGCATCCTCTTCGCTGCCTTCCTCTTCAGCGGCCTCCTCTGCGTCCTGCGGGCCGGCAGGCTGCATCGGCATGGAGTGGCCGTGGTCTTGCGCAAAGGCGGGCATCGCCGTTCCGGCGAGCATGAGCGCGATCATATACTTCATCCGCTCTCTCCCACGCGCTGTACGTCGGGTTGGCCTGCTTCCTGCGCGACCGTCACGATCTGGAACATACCGGCATGCATATGATACAGAAGATGGCAGTGAAACGCCCAGTCTCCTGGCTCGTCGGCGGTGAGATCGAACTGGGCAAAGCCACCGGGTTGCACGATCACCGTGTGCTTTTGCGGTTGGCGATCGGCAGGCGCGCCGTTGACAAGCTCGAAGAAGTGCCCGTGCAGGTGGATCGGGTGCGCCATCATGGTGTTGTTGACAAGCTTCACCCGGACCCGCTCGTTATAGGCAAAACGGATTGGCTCGTCGCTGACGGCCGAGAACTTCTCGCCATCGAACGACCACATGTATCGCTCCATGTTGCCGGTGAGGTGGATTTCCATCTGGCGCGACGGCGTGCGCAGGTCGTCATTGGGTTCGAGCGCCATCAAGTCTCGATAGTTGAGCACCTTGTGCGGCACGTCGGCGAGACCGATGCCAGGATCGCCCATCCGGTCCTGCGGGTTCATCGACACCATATCGATACCCGGTCCGACCTTCACGTCGGGTGGCAGGCGAGACGTGTCGCGCATGTCCATGCCGCCCATCGACATGCCTGCCATTCCTGCCATCGCCCCGTCAGCGGACGACGCGTCGCCACTCGTGCCCGCACCGCCCGAAGATGGCGTACTATGCCCCATGGCGGCGTGGTCCATGCCGTCTATACTTTCGCCGACGTTACCGCCATGCGCGCCGTGGTCCATACCGGCCATCCCCGCCATGCCCATGTCAGCCATGGTCAGCAGCGGCGGATCGCGCAGCGCGGGGACAGGCGCGCGGGCACCGGGGCGACTGGCGAGCGTCGCGACCGCCATGCCTGAACGGTCCATGCTTTCCGCGACGATAGTGTGCGCTTCGCCGTTCGGTTCGACGACGATATCGTAGGTCTCGGCGGTGCCAATCTGGAACTCTTCGACCTCGACCGGCCTCACGTTGAGACCGTCGGCCGCTACGACCCAGAATTTCAGCCCCGGAATACGGACGTTGTAAAAAGACATGGCGCTGCCATTGATCACCCGGATGCGGACTCTCTTGCCGCGCGAAAACAGATATTCCAGTCCTTCTTCGGGACCGTGTCCGTTTGCGAGGTAAGTGTAGGTAGAGCCCGTGACGTCGAGGATATCGGTCGGCATCATGCGCATTTCTGCCCACATCCGGCGCTCTTCTCCTGTCAGCGGGTAATCATCGGTCAGGGTACGCTGTTGGAAATTGAAATAGCCTTCGCCCTTTTTGAGCTTGGACATGATGATGTGGGGATGCATCGGCGTAAATTCGCTTAGCAACATGATATAATCGTAATCGGCCTGCACTGGATCGGATCCGGCAGGGTCGACAATGATGGGCCCGTAATGCCCTGCCTGTTCCTGCAGGCCGGAGTGGCTGTGCCACCAGTATGTGCCGGCCTGTCGGATGGCGGGCATTTCGTAGGTGAACGTCTGTCCCGGCATGATTCCGGGAAAGCTCACACCGGGCACGCCATCGAACTGAAACGGCACAAGCAGTCCGTGCCAGTGAATCGAACTGTCTTCGTCCAGCGAGTTGGTCACGTTGAGATTGACCGGCTCGCCTTCCTTCAGCCGCACCAGCGGTCCAGGAACACTGCCATTGACGGCGATCCCCATCCCGCGTCGACCCTGAACCGCGAAGGGACCCTGTGCGATGGTTAGATCGATGTTGCGGCCAGATACTTCATCGAAACCCTGGCGGATCGTCGCGCCATTCATGTTGCCGCCGCGCGCCCAGGCGGGCATCGCGGCGGTGGCACCCAACAGGCCACCGGCGACGATACTCGAGCCTAGGAATTTGCGTCGATTGATTGCTTGCATGAGAAAGTCCTGTTCGAAGGAGATTTGCCCTATCCTACGCGGCTGGAGGCGTTTCCCCTCACGCGCGCGAAATTTTTTCCTTCAGAGCCTTTCGGGCGCGGTAGACCAGCGATTCCACCGCCTTCTCCGAAACACCCATTATATCGGCAACCTCGTTCTGGCTTCGCCCATCGATGGCAACGAGAATCAGCGCCTCGCGCAGCCGCACGGGAAGCCGCTGAATTTCGGCATGGGTCTTTTGCAGAAGCTGCCGATCAACTGTCTCGGTTTCCGGCGAGGGAGCCGGATCGGATGCAAGCTCCGGCTTCGTAGCCTTTCCGAACCCCAGGAACTGCGCTGCCTTCCGTCTGCGGAGCTTGTCGCGGCATTTATTGAGTGTAATCGTCGTGAGAAACGGGAGAACGGGACGCGCTGGATCGAGGCGCGTGCGGGCGATCCACGCCGAAGCAAGCGCATTCTGCACGACATCTTCGGCTTCATCATGTGCGCCAAGCATCCGGATTGAGGTTGCGAGCAAGCGGGGTATGAGCGGTTCTACAAGTTCCGTGAAGGCGCGGCGGTCACCAGCGGCGACTTTTGCAACAAGCGCCTGCTCCTGACTATCCGGCTGCCCCAGCACTCCGCGATCATTCCGAAGGCGAACCGGTCAGTGACCGGGCAACCTGCTGATCGAATTCGCGTTGCTGGTCTTCGTCGAGAATGCTGCGCATCGCGAAGACATGCCGGACCGTCGCCTTCTGCAATTCGCCCATGCTCTGGTGGACTTCGTCGATCGCCACGCTGACCTCGGGGCCGTATTCATGCTCCTTGTCCATCGCGGCAGCCAGATTGGCGTTCGCACGCCGAACCGCCAGTTCGCGCTGGGCGTTCTCGATGGCGTAACGCTCCTCGAGACGGTCGAGCCGATCTTCCTGTTGGGGGTTGAGGTCCAGCTGTTCATGAACGAATTCATGAAGGCTGCCCGGCTGGGTTGGCGCGAACCATCGCTCAGCTGCGATCGCGCCCAGAAATCCCGCCAAAGCTGCGAGCAGGACGGCGAGCGCGATATACAGTTTGGGACTTTTCATCAATCGACGTGTAGCAGAGCGGCGGGAGAAAGGCGGGCGTCACTGAATAGGGGGTAGGTAGAATCCTGAGCGTAGACAGGAGCCTGAACCGTGAGGGCGCCCGCTCCGAGTCCGACTGCGAACAGGCCGGCAAACAGCATGCTGCGCATCGCCCTGTCCCGCCGCGCACTCATATCGCCTACCCGTTCCCAGACGCCTTCCATGAAGCCGCCGGGCACGCTCGGTGCAACGTCGTGCGCAAGAGCGCTAAGAATAGGGTCCAGATCCTGTTTCATCGGTGCGGGTCGGTCCTTCAACTGCTGTTCGCTCTTCCCATACGCACGGCGCGTCCGCTCCCCGCACAAATATTTAGTGAGGGGAGGCGGCTCGGGATGCGTAACAGGGAACATAGCTCTCGTTAATCTGCGGTGAAAGGGCACGCGCCACCATGAAAGCAGTGCATTTTTTGATTCTTGTTTGCGCAATGTTCCTAGCGATCGGTCCTGTTCATGCGCATGGCGACGAGGACCATGGTTCCGCTGCCAACGCCGCCGCCTCTTCCGCATCGAGCCAGGAAGCGTCTGGCATGAACGGGACGCAAAGTGCCCGGGGTCAGTCGGCTGAAGCCGGCCACGGCTCCGACGGGCATGATGACGCATCCGGCGGACACGAGAGCGCCAGCGAGGGTGACTTCGTCACTGTCCTCAAGAAGCTCCATCCCGCGACGATCCATTTCCCGATCGCTCTGTTCCTGATGGCGGCCCTGACCGAGTTGTTCGTCATGGCCGGGAGAGGCGCTGCAGCCGAACCCGCCGTCCGCGTGCTGATCTATGGCGGAGCGGCCGGTGCCGTCGTTGCAGCCCTGTTCGGCTGGATTCATACGGGCGTCTGGTTTGGCGGAGACACAGTCATGCAACTCCACCGCTGGAACGGAATGCTGATCACCGCGCTCGGTCTCGCTCTTGCCGCACTTGCCTACAGGCCGCGTGAAGGCAGAGCCCTTTTGCGTAGCGGACTTTTCGCCATGGCCGCGCTCATTCTGCTCCAGGGATTTCTTGGTGGAGAGCTTGCGCACGGCCCGGATCACCTAGGTCTCTCCTGGATCTGAAGGATAAACATGATGCAGCATTTCGCGCCGAAGAAAGTGATTGGAGCGCTCTTGCTCGGGACCACGCTGGCGGGTTTGGCTGCGTGCGACCAACAACCCGAGCCTAGGGCGGATGCCGACGATACGGTTACGATCGAGACAGCCCCGGCGAGCGCTCCTTCGCCAGGCGAGACCGGCGTAGAAACCGCGCCGGTCGCCAGCGTATCCGCGACTGAGCGCAGGCCGACTGATCCCGTGACAGCTCGGCCACCGCGCCCGCCGACAACCGGGTCGACGTCGATATCTGCTCCAACGAACACGGATGTTGCTGATCCAGATGATCCGCATGCAGGGCACAACATGGAGACCATGTCCGATCACGACATGGAAGGAATGTAGGAGATTTGAGCATGAAATTCATAGTTACTGGCTTGGGCATACGTCGCGCGCGCGCGAAACTCGCTACTTTCGGCGTGATCCTCCTTGCAGCCTGCACGAGCGCCGCACAGGCGAGTCCCTATGTGATGTTTCGCGATCCGCAATGCGGCTGCTGCGAGGAATGGGCGAAGCATGTTCGCACCGGTCTGGATGACGAAGTCACGGTTCGCGAAGACCGTCCCATGGCCGAGGTTAAGGCTGAGGCAGGCGTGCCTGACGACTTGGTCTCCTGCCATACGATGGAAGTCGATGGCTATGTGATCGAGGGTCATGTTCCCGCACGCGAGATTGCGCGCCTGCTCGAAGAACGGCCCGAAGGCGTGACTGGCCTCGCCGTTGCGGGAATGCCCTTGGGCTCACCCGGTATGGAAGTTGGCGGGAGGGTACAGCCCTACCAGGTCATCGCTTTCGGCTCTGCGGGCGAGAGCATATTTGCAAGCTATCCATGACCCGCTTGAGCGGGCTGGAGTGGAAACCATTCGATTGAAAGGAGGCCGATTATGACCGATTCATCGATCCGCCCGGACATCCTGCGATGGGGCTGGACGCTCAGCGTTTTTCTGCTCCTCAGCTATCTGCTTTGTGTAGTTTTCGGCCTCCTTTTCCCTGAGCGGTTTCACATGCACGAGGCCTGGGCGCCTCTCTTGCCCGGCTTCGAATGGCTGACCTGGCGCGGCTTCCTTGCCGGAGCCGTCGGCAGCTTCCTTTATGGCTGGTACATTGGCGTTATCGTGGTGCCGCTTTACGCCGTGTTTGGTCGAGAAAAACGCGGATGACGATACACCTCATACTCCACAGGACCTGTCTTCATCGACGCGTTCCCGGCATTCCGGACGGGGGAGTTCGAGCCTTATGACGGCGACGAAGCATGGCACACATACCGCGATGGAAAGTGCGCCCGACGCCGCTGGTGAGGGGACAATAAGTCTCGCCGGGGGTGTGGCTATGGGTACCGGCGTGATGATCGGCGCTGGGATCTTCGCTCTCACCGGTCAGATCGCGGAACTTGCCGGCCCGCTGTTCCCGCTATCGTTCGTTCTGGGCGCACTCGTCACATCGCTGGCCGCCTATAGCTACATCAAGATGTCCAATGCGTGGCCATCGTCGGGCGGCATCGCGATGATTCTGCAGAAAGCCTATGGTCCTGGCGTCGTTGCGGCCTCGGCTTCCCTGCTCATGGCGCTTTCGATGGTTATCAACGAAAGCCTCGTTGCGCGAACCTTTGCTACCTACGCCCTGCGACCGTTCGGACTTGAGGAGAACAGTCTCCTGCTGTCAGCCTTGGCTCTCGGGCTAATTGTGTTCGCGTATATCGTGAACAAGGCTGGCAATCGATCGGTAAGCGGCTTTTCGCTGATCATGTCGGCGATCAAGATCGGTGGGATTGCTCTGTTTGCCGTGGCCGCCATCGCGGCAAGCGGATTTTTTTCCGGGGCGTTCGCGCAGCAGGCCTCGCAGACAAACGGCGGCGCGTTTCTCGCGTCGGTGGCCTTCTCGATCCTGGCATTCAAGGGTTTCACCACGATCACCAACAGCGGCGGCGAGATTGTCGATCCGCATCGCAATGTCGGCCGCACGATCATGATCTCAATCGCGATCTGCGTGGTAACCTACCTTCTCGTTGCTGTCGCGGTGGGCTCCAATCTGACTATCGGCCAGATCGTCGAGGCGCGAGACTATTCGCTCGCCGCCGCCGCCCGACCTGCGCTTGGTCAGCTAGGGTTCTGGTTCACCATCGTCATCGCGATTGCAGCGACCACCTCCGGGGTGATCGCAAGCGTATTTGCAGTCTCGCGGATGCTCACCATGCTGACCGAGATGAAGATGATCCCTCATAGCCACTTCGGCATGAAGGGCGGGATCAGAAGTCACATGCTCGTTTATACCGTAGTGATCGCAGGCACGCTCGCCGTGCTGTTCGACCTTTCACGGATCGCCTCGCTTGGCGCCTTCTTCTATCTTGTCATGGACATCCTGGTGCACTGGGGCGTCTACCGCCATCTCCGCGAGGAAGTCGGGGCAAGAAGTTCTGTCTTGCTCGCTGCCATCGCCGCCGACGGGGTCATTCTGGCGGCATTCGCGGGCGTAAAGCTCGAAAGCGATCCTGTTATCGTTGGAATCGCTGTGTTTTCCATTGCTGCGGTCTTCGGTCTGGAAACCCTTTTCCTGCAGCGCAAACCTTTACCGAACGGGAACCCGCAGCGCGACACGCGCGTCGATGGGAGCAGCCAAAGCCACGAAAGCGAGGCGGACCAGCAATGAAACAGGCGAAAGTATACCGGATGGTGATGGACGAACATATTTGTCCTTACGGTCTCAAAACTGTCGATCTTTTGAAGCGCGAAGGTTTCGAGATCGACGACAATCACCTTACCTCGCGCGAAGAGACCGACGCGTTCAAGGAAAAACACGACGTCGAAACCACACCCCAGACGTTCATCGATGGCAAGCGCATCGGTGGCTACGACGACCTGCGCGAGCATTTCGGCAAATCGCGCAGCCAGCCCGAGGAAGGCGAGACGAGCTACCAGCCCGTGATCGCCATTTTCGGCGTCGCCTTTCTGCTCGGTCTCGCCATCAGCTGGTACGTGTTCGATACCGTTTTCACAATTCAGGCGATCGAATGGTTCGTCAGCCTCTCGATGGCCTTGCTCGCAATCCAGAAGCTGCAGGACATGCGCAGCTTCGCGACTATGTTCCTCAATTACGACCTGCTGGCCCAGCGGTGGGTGCGCTACGGCTTCGTCTATCCCTTCGGAGAGGCGCTTGCGGGTATCCTCATGGTGGCGCACGCCTTGCCGATCATATCGGTCCCGGTGGCGATGTTCATCGGCACGGTCGGTGCGGTCAGCGTCTTCAAGGCGGTCTATATCGACAAGCGCGAATTGAAGTGCGCCTGCGTGGGCGGCAGTTCCAACGTGCCGCTTGGCTTCGTCTCACTGACCGAGAACCTGTTCATGATCGGAATGGGTCTGTGGATGGGTGCCAAGGCGCTGGGCTGGATCACTTTATGATCGCGGCTCTGCTCCTCGGCTTCGTCCTATTTGCGGTCTCGCTCTATTTTCATATGTGGATGCTGCGCGGCGCCAAGGCCCTTTCCCCGCCCGGGAAGGAGCCAAGGCATCTTCGGGTCCTTGCCGGCTCGTCCCTGGTTCTTGCCAGCCATCTCGTCATCGCGGGCATCTTCGCAGGAGGGATGTATGTCGCCAGTCTTTGGGGACTTGGAGCGCTGGAGCAGGACGTCATCGATAGCTGGATGGACTATTATTACTTCGCGCTGATTACGATATCGACTGTCGGACTGGGCGATATTCTGCCCGCCGGTCACATGCGCGCTATTTCCGGAATAGCCGCACTGACCGGGTTCCTGATGATCAGCTGCACCGCCCAGTATCTCTACCAGACCATGAGCAAACAGGAGAATTGATATGGCGAAAGGCACGCAACACGATCACAGCGACGGCGGAGGCGGCAATTACTGGCGCTTCATGGCGATGGTCTCGACATCGACCGTCATCATGTTTGTCCTGATGTATGCCAACACCTACGATGCCGATCACTTCTTCTGGAGCGAGACGCGCTTCTGGATGATGTTCGTGATGGGCGCGATGATGATGGTGGTCATGCTGCTTTTCATGTGGGGGATGTACAAGGACAGGACCAAGAACTTCATCATTCTCGGCGTCGCAGCGGTGGTCTTCGCGCTGGCGTTGTGGCTCGTGCGCAGCCAGACCACGATCGACGACGAGGAATATATGGCGGCGATGATCCCGCACCACTCGATCGCGATCATGACGAGCGAACGGGCGCATATCCGCGATCCGCGCGTGCGCAAGCTGGCGCACGACATCATCCTCGCCCAGCGCCGCGAAATCGCGCAGATGAAATACCTCATCGAGGACATCGAGGAAAATGGCGTGCGGACCACCGAGAGGCTCCCCGAAGGTATCGAAACTCCGGTTCCCGCAGCTCCGCAACCTGACCCAACCCTTGCCGAGACATCCGAAGAAGGAGCTGCGCAATGAAGACGACCTTTATACTCGCCGCAGGGCTGGTTGTCGCGCTGGCAGGATGCAACCAGAACACGGCCATCGGCAATGATCGCGAAGCGCAGCTCGATCCACCGGCCGAAGCGTCGCCAATCGAGCCTGCTTCCAGCGCCCTGCAGAACATATCGAGGGCGCTCGTAAAGCCCGAGACGATGAGCGATGCCGATGTTTCGGCAATCGGCGGGATGGAGGGCCGTTGCGTCTTCCGCTTGACCGAGGTTGGTTTCCCCACCTTCGTCTACGAACCAGGAAGCCAGGGCTTCATCAAGCTGAACAGCAAACTGATCCCGGTCAGCGCCGCCGGTACGGATCGCTATACCAGCGGCGATCTGCTCGTCACTACGCGCCTGCTGGACGATGAAGGCAATGCGGGCTTGCAAGCGCAGGAATTGATCGTGGTCCCGCCCGGGGCAGGAGATGAACTTGGGTACCGTGGGTATTCTATCTGCGATCAGTAGCAGAAAAACCTGCGGGAGCTGCCTGAATTTTTGCCTTAGGCAGACTATGCGCGGGTTTCGAAGCTGCAATGGACAGGCGGCTCCACCTCCCCCCAAGAGAGCCTGCGGGTCGCAGGCTCTAGAGCCGTCTCGGAGCCCCGCGCGTGACCAACCCCATGCGCGGGGCTTCACATTCAAGCGCATCATTTGCAATTGCGAAGGTTTCTTTTTGACCGATAATCTGACCCTTGCCGTCTTCGGCGCCGGTGGAAAGACCGGCACGCTGCTCCTCGAACAGGCGAAGCGGCGCGGCCACCACGTGCGCGGTCTCGAGCATCATTTGCCGGACCCGGCGAAACGGATCGAAGGTGCCGACTATATCCAATGCGACGTGCTCGAGGACGACCTTGCTGATGCCATCCGTGGTTCCGATGCGGTTATTTCTACCCTTGGCGTTTCGTTCACGCCATCGACCGCGATCGACCCACCACCGCTCTACACCGAGGGAACACGCCGCATTCTCGAAGCGATGCGCCGGGCGGACATCGACCGGATCGCAGTGATCTCCGCAGCTTTCGTGGACCAGCAGCCCGGAATGCCGTCATGGTTCCGGCTGACTGTTGTCCCCGCTCTGGCAAACATTCTCGAACACATGCGGGTCATGGAGGGCATGCTCGAGGCCGAGCAAGGTCTCAGGTGGACGGCCGCAAGACCCGGTTGGCTTATCGATTTGCCCTATAGCGGCGAAGCGCAAGTGAAAGCGCGGACGCTATCGGCGGACTGCTTCCGCTGCCGCCATGCCGATCTCGCTGCCCTGCTTCTCGATTCAGTAGTGAGTGGGAGGTGGATCAACGAAAAGCCTGCAATCGGCAAGCCGGAGGCTGACGATCTTGAAGGGCTTCTTGCCCTTCGCGAGGATTTGGAAAGCCTCTTCGCATCTTCGTCGCGATAAGTTGAGCGATGGCGATGTTTGTCGCCGTTTGGAATGCGCCGCTTGCGGCATCGGCAATTCGGTCTGGAGTTTGAGAACATGACACATGACAAGAAAGACATCGCAGTGTCGCGGTGGGAAGGCGAGGGCGGGGCACTGCCCTGCGGTCCCCAGGAAGCGCTAGCAGCCACTTGCGACGAGTGGGATATCCCCGCCCTGTCGGACGCGGAGCTCATCCAGCTGCGCATCCGGGTCATTGCCTTGGAAAATATCGTTCTCAGCCTTCTGTCGAAGGCAAGCAACGAGCAGCTGGAGCATATCGCTGAAATGGCGGACTTTATAACGCCGCGGCCCGACGCGAAGCAGCATCCGCTGACCATCCACGCAGCGACCCAAATGAACCATATGGTGGAGCGCGCCAAGCATTTTCGATCATGACGCAGAATGCGGATGGCAACTGGTTGCTTATTTTTCCCACGCTGCCGTTCAGGTCTTTCTCGAAACAGCCTTCAGGAGGGGGGACACCGTCTCTAGCGGTTGAACTTTCCAAAGAGATCGGAAAGTTCCGCCAGTTTCATTCGCTGTGCTTCCTCGTCGCCGCTTTCGATTATGGCTGCGATGGACTCCTGCGCATGGATGGCGAGAACTTTGGTTCTCGTTGCGCGGCCAGCGTTTCGATCGGATCGTCTCGGTCGGCATGTTCGAGCACGTCGGACGCCCGCAATTCGCAACGTTCTTCCGCTGCTGCGCCAATATGCTGACGGATGACGGGGTGATGCTGCTCCACACGATTGGTCGGATCGGCACACCGGGCACAACCGACGCTTTCACGCGCAAATACATCTTTCCAGGCGGCTACATCCCGGCGCTTTCGGAAACCGTCGCGGCGAGCGAGAAATATCGCCTCATTGCCAGCGACGTCGAGATGCTGCGGCTGCATTACGCCAGAACGCTGCGCGCATGGTATGCCAATTGCGAAGCCAACCGCGAACGGATCGAGGCGATGTTCGATGCGCGCTTCTATCGCATGTGGACCTTCTATCTCGCCGGAGCCACGGCGGCTTTCGAACATGGCGGCATGTGCAATTACCAGATTCAGTATTGCCGCGATCGGAGGGCTTTACCCTTGACGCGCCGATATGTCGGCGAAGCGGAGGGGGCATTGCGGGGCAGGTGGGGCAACCTTTCGGGACGGGTTTCTTAAGATCCTTTGCTGACCTGACAGCAACCGTACGGGCCAGCAACGGAAGATCATGTCCAGATGCTACTGCTCATGGTGCAGTTCTACTTCCGCGCGAGCGAGTTGCATCATCCAATCTGGTCGAACGCAAGGCGCATATCATCCAGGCGACAGCTTCATGCGTGTCTTTCACGTGATTTTCCGCATCATCGAGAGAAACCACCATATCGAGCAGGACGTTTTCGTCGCAGCTTGCTTGACCGTCTTTGCCGACATACCGGTGTCTGACGGTCCTGATCGATCGGATCAGTGACCGGCTGCACCGGGTCCAGATCCATGAACCCGACGTATTGCTCGACGCTGTAGAAAGCCTCGCTGAGATCGGGGCGAGTCTACGATGCTCGCGTGACATACGGATGCGCGCCTTGCGGCGTTACCTTCGCAGATGCGAGGAGCGCGTTCCGCAATTGGTCAGTCGGCTATCGGGATAGGTTTTAGCAATTCAATTCTGCGCTGCTTTCCACGCGCCCATCGAACCCAGGTACACATCCACATTGTCAAAGCCGTGGGCGTCGAGCCAGCCTGCCGCCACTGTCGCCCGCATTCCGCTCGCGCACATGAGGGTGTAGCCGCGGGCCGGGTCCAGATCCTGCCAGCGCTTGGGCAGTTCGCCGACATAAATATGCTCCGAGCCGTCGATCGCGGCTGCCGCCCGTTCATCGGCATCACGCACATCGAGCAGTGTCCATTCGTTGTGTTCGCCGGTCAGCCGCCGTTCGACTGTTTCGGTATCCACCATCGGAATCGATCGCATATTCTTGCCCGCCGCCGCCGCGGGCACTACGCCTACGTAACCACCCAGAACGTTGTCCAGTGCAATGCGGACCAGGTGTTCCATGGCAGTATTAAGCTGGCCCTGCGACGAGGCGATCAGGGCGACACTCTCCCCTTCGCCGATAAACCACCCCGCAAAGGCGGGGATCATCCCAACCGGGAGATTGATACTGCCGGGCAGATGGCCCGACGCATAGGCGAGCGGCTCGCGGATATCGATGAGGTGGTCCGCGCCGCATTCGCCCAGCTCCTGTAGCGACATCGGTTTCGGCTCAATGACCCGCGGAGCGGGACTCCCGCCCTCCAGGTTTAGCCGCTCCATCAACCTGAAATAGGGAGGCTGATAATGGTTCTCTCCCACCTTGAAGTCGATAAAGGCTTCGCGGTCCTCGATCTGCAGCCGCGGATTGTTGTGCCGCTCGTGGCCCACGCTGGAGAACTCGCGGTCGGCCATGCCCGACCCGCAAACAGAACCGGCACCGTGGGCCGGATAAATGATGGCCTGATCGCCCAGGTCGCAGATCTTGCGCAGGGAATCATAGAGCAGGCCTGCGACCTCACGTTTGCGGTCGGGATGGAAGTCGGTGCGTCCGACGTCGCCGACGAACAAGGCGTCGCCGGTAAACACGCCAACGGCTTTCTCCGGATATTCGGTGTCGAACAATGCGTAGGCGAGATGATCGAATGTATGGCCCGGCGTCTCCAATACGCGGAATTCGAGCTGGCCGATGCGATAGCTGTCGCCCTCGCACGTCGTTTGCGCATAGACGACTTCGCCATCGGCGTTCGGGCCGTGCAGCACCTTTGCCCCGGTCATGTCGGCCAGGACCGCTGCGCCGGAAACGAGGTCCTCATTACGATGCGTCTCGAAAATATGCGTGATCGCCAAGCCTTCGGCGCGGGCCTTCTCGATATAGATGTCGCAATCGCGGCGCGGATCGATCACTGCCGCCTGCCCGCCGGACCCGACGAGATAGGACAGATGGGATAGGCCGGGTGTCTTGATTTTTTCGAGAAGCATGATGGGTTTCCTTCTGGTCGGTTTACGAGGGGATGCGGTCAGGCCGAAAGCAGGCCCCCGAGCAAAACGGTTGGCCACCGTAAAGGATTGCGAGTTCACAGGAAAAGTGCCGCCTGGGCGGACGATGAGGAAAAACAAGTGCGTCGAAAATGCCTATAGCGATGGACGCCGAGAGATATGCCAATCTCCATTTCCTTTTTGGATATTCGTTCATATCAAACCTCGAGCGATATCGTCGGGCAGAGACGGATCGCCATTATCCCGCGACAATTCGCGAAACGCGCGGTTCTGCGACAGAAACACACGCCCGCCGATTTTCTCGAGAAATTCGGTTCGCTTGAGCCGATCCATCACCGGACCTTTAACTTCCGATAGGTGGAGGTCGATCCCGCTATCGGAGAGCCGGTGATTGATCGCCTCGAGGCTTTCCAGGCCCGAGGCGTCCACTTCGTTGACCGCACTGCACATCAGGATGACGTGGCGCACCTCCGGCTGGTCCGCGACGCGCTCGAGCACGTATTCCTCCAGCCAGCGCGCATTGAGATAGGTCAGGCTTTCATCAATACGGATCGACAGGACGTGCGAAACGGTAAAGACATCATGCCGCTCCACATTACGGAAATGTTCGGTTTCCGGAACACGCCCGACGATGGCCGCGTGCGGCCGCGATGCGCGCCACAGATACAGCAGCAGACCAACCACGACACCGGTAATCACGCCCAGTTCCACGCCAGCCAAGAGAGTGGTGACGATGGTCGCCAGATGCGCCGCGAAATCCGCCTTGGAATAGCGCCACAGCTGACCGGACGTCTTCAGATCGACCAAGCTGAGCACCGCGACGATAATCGTGGCCGCCAGCGTGGCGATAGGCAGGCTGAACAGCAGCGGCGTAAGGAACAGCGATGCCAGGGCGATCCCGATGGCCGTATAGGCGCCCGCAGCCGGCGTTTCCGCGCCGGCATCGAAGTTTACCACCGAGCGGGCGAACCCGCCCGTCACCGGATAGCCGCCCGAAAAGGCGCTTGCGATATTCGATGCGCCCAGCCCGATCAGCTCCTGGTCGGGCGAGATACGCTGACGCCTCTTGGCGGCCAAGGTCTGCGCGACCGAGACGCTCTCCACGAACCCGATCACCGAGATCAGCAGAGCGGGCACCCATAGCTGCGCGATCAGGTCCATGTCGGTCGACGGGGTGGCGAAGGGCGGCAGCCCCTGCGGAATGGCCCCGACCAGATCGACGCCTTTTTCCGCAAGATCGAGCATAACGACCGCCAGAATGGTCAGCGCCACCGCGATCACGGGACCCGCCTTCGCAGCGATATCGGCGGCGCGCGATTTCAGCCCGATCCTCAAGAGGGCTGGTTTCAGTCCGCCCCTGACCCAGAACAGGAACAGCGTCGCCGGTATACCGATGGCCAGCGTCCACGGATTGGTCAGGCCTATATTGGACGCGAGCGATCTCAGCATCTCCGGCCAATTGTCGCCGCCGCCCGGAATCCCAAGGATATGCTTGATCTGGCTCGTGGCGATCAGAATGCCGCTGGCCGTGATGAAACCGCTGATCACCGGATGCGAGAGGAGGTTGGCAAGAAAGCCCAGCCGAAGAAAGCCCAGCACAGCCAGCAGGATACCCGACAGAGCGGCCAGCGTGATCGCCGCTTCGACATATTCGGCCGTGCCCTGCGCAGCGACAGCGCTCGCAGCAGATGCGGTCATCAGTGACAGGACCGCGACCGGACCCGCCGCCAGCGTCCGGCTCGTCCCGAACAGCGCATAGGCCACCAACGGCAGGATCGAGGCATATAGCCCGACGACCGGTGGCAGGCCGGCCAGTAAAGCGTAAGCGAGGCTCTGCGGGATCAGCATGATCGTAACGATCACCGCCGCCACCAGATCGTTCGTCAAGACTGAACCATTATAGGTGCGCCCCCATTGCAGAATGGGGAGGTAGCGTGCCAGCAGGTTGGGCTCGGCCATGGCTTCGATTGCTCCGACGACGCTTTAGCGCTGCGGCTCAAACAAGCGGACGATCAGCATTCCGCCCAGCATCGCCGCGACGAATGCCGCCGCCTTTGCCGGTTGGATTACCAGCGCGGCGAAGCCTGGCCCGGGACACAGGCCGGCAATTCCCCAACCGGTGCCGAACAGCGCGGCGCCGCCGATCAGGCGGGGGGTCAGGTCTGTCCGGTCGGGAAGGGCGAACGTGGCTCCAATCAAGGGCTGCGCCATGCGCGCCTGGATCCGCCAGGCAATCGCCATCACGATCACCGCGCCGCCCATCACAAACGCGAGGGTAGGATCCCAGTGCCCGAATATGTCGAGAAAGCCGCGTACACGCGCCGGGTCGACCATGCCGCCCAGCGCCAGCCCGCCGCCGAACAATGTCCCCGATAGGAGCGGCACCAGCCGCGTCATGACAGCACCTCTGGCCCCAAGGCGTTCATGACGGCGACGGTCGCGATCCCGGCCGCCATGAAGGTCGCCGTGGCAACAAGTGAGCGCTGCGACAACCGGCTGACGCCACATACGCCGTGGCCGCTGGTGCAGCCGCTGCCGATCCGCGCGCCGATGCCGACCAGAAGGCCCGCCACGATCAGCGGTACGTAACCGGCAAAGCTTGCCTCGATTCCGCCGGTAATCCAGGCGATCAGCATTGCGCCAATCGGCAGGCCCAGGACAAACGCCCACGCTGCGGATCTGGGCATACCGTCCCCGCTGATGCCGCAGGCGCGCGCGGCGATGCCTGACACACCGGCAATTCGCCCTGCGCCCAGCAGCATCAGCGCGGCCGCGAGGCCGATGAGCACGCCGCCGAGCAATCCGGCCACTGGTGCGGCATCGGGAAATCCGGGCAGCATCACAGCTTGTTCACCGGCATCTTGAGGTAGGACGTGCCGTCATCTTCCGGCGGCGGCAAATGGCCGCCGCGCATGTTCACCTGGATGGCTGGCAGGATCAGGCGCGGCATCTCCAGCGTCGCATCGCGCTGCGTGCGCATCTCGACGAACTGATCTTCATCGACATCTTCGTGAAGATGCACATTGGCTGTGCGCTGTGCGAGCATGGTGGTTTCCCACACGAATTCGGTGCGATTGGGCGCTTTGTAATCGTGGCACAGGAATACCCGCGTCTCGTCCGGCAGGCGCATCAGTCGCCGGACCGAGCGATAGAGGTTGCGCGCATTGCCGCCCGGAAAATCGGCCCGCGCAGAGCCATAATCGGGCATGAACATCGTATCGCCGATAAAGGCCGCATCGCCCACGATGTAGGCCATGTCGGCCGGGGTATGGCCGGGAACGTGGAGCGCGATCAGCGGTATCTCGCCGATCATTAATTCGTCGCCATCCTCCAGCAGGCGGTCGAATTGCGAGCCGTCGCGTTCGAATTCGGTGCCTTCGTTGAACACCTTGCCGAATACGCCCTGCACGGTGACGATCCCGCGCCCGATGGCCATTTCGCCGCCCAGCTTTTCCTGCAAATAGGGCGCGGCCGACAGGTGATCGGCATGTGCGTGCGTTTCCAGAATCCAGTCGACGGTCAGGCCTGCCTCGCGCACATAATCGATGATCTCGTCCGCCGCTTCCAGGCTGGTGCGGCCCGAGGGCTGATCGAAATCCCAGACGCTGTCGATAATGGCTGCGCGCTTGGTCTGATCGTCGCTGACGACATAGGTCGCGGTAAAGGTCGGCTCATGGAAGAAGGTTTTGACGTGAGGCGCTCGCGGATTGCCGGCAAGAACGCCGTTCACTTGTGCAATGGCCTTTTCGATATTCGTGTCGTCACTCATACTATCTCTCCGATGTCGTCGCTCGGCTGGGGGGATTGGCCGAGTTCGGGGCAAAAGATGTCGTGCAGCAATTCGAGAACCCGCTGCGCATTCGGGTCGCACACACGGTAGAACACCGACTGGGCCTCCTTGCGGGTCGCGACGAGATCGTCTTCGCGCAATTTTGCGAGGTGCTGCGACAGGGCGGACGGGCTCAGCCCGACTCGCTGCGCCAGATCGCCGACGGACAACTCGCCTTCCTCAGCCAGGAAGCAGAGGACCAGCAGGCGCGATTGGTTGGCCATCACTTTCAGCAGGCGGCTGGCCTCGCCAGCCTGGCGAATGAAATCCGTTTCTGAATGCCCGTCCTGGCCCATAATCTTCTCCATTAGCTATTACTAATTTAGAACTATCTGAGATATGTTCAAGGAAGGACTTTTGCCTTTCGCCAATCTTTCGATGGTGGCGTTGGAACCTGTAGCCGCTCCAGCTTCGTTGATCGGACAGGAGAGTGAACATGAAATACGATTTAGTCGTAATCGGCACGGGGACGGCAGCCATGGTTTGCGCCATGCGCGTTGTGAAAGCTGGCTGGAAAGTCGCGGTCGTCGACGAGAAGCCGTTCGGTGGCACCTGCGCGCTACGCGGCTGCGATCCCAAGAAAATGCTGGTGGCCGGCGCAGAGGCGATCGATGCAAAACAGCGAATGACAGGGCACGGGATAGAAGGGGGTCTGCACATCGATTGGCCCGACCTCATCCGCTTCAAGCGCAGCTTCACCGACCCCGTGCCCGAAAAACACGAGCGGCGATATGAAGAGGCCGACATCGTGACCTTGCATGGAACGGCAAAATTCAGGGGGCCTGATCGGCTGGCCGTAGGCGACCAGGAAATCGGATATCGCAAAATCCTGATTGCGTCGGGAGCCAGACCGATACCTCTAGCCATCCCGGGCGAAGAGCACCTGATCGACAATGAGGGCTTTCTCGAATTGCCCTCGCTGCCGAAGCGGATCGTGATGGTCGGCGGCGGATATATCGCCGCCGAGTTTTCCCATATCGCCGCCCGCGCGGGAGTCGAGGTAACGATCCTCCAGCGGGGACCGCGCATGTTGACACAGTTCGAACCAGAACTGGTGAGCTGGCTCATGGATGCGATCAATCGGATCGGTGTCCGCGTGATTACCGATACGACCGTCGATGCCATTCGAGAACGGGACGGAGAGTATGCGGTCCATGCGAGTGGCAAGGAGGGGCCGATCGAGGTTGCGGCCGATCTTGTCGTTCATGCGGCAGGACGGGCCCCGGCGATTGAGCGGCTCGATCTCGAAAAGGGCGGTGTCGCAGTCGAAAACGGAAAGCTGAAGCTGAACGAATTTCTGCAGAGCGTGAGCAATCCGGCCGTCTACGCTGCCGGCGATGCTGCCTCGAACGGGCCGCCACTCACGCCCGTTTCCAGCCATGATGCAAAAGTGGTCGCGGCCAATCTCGTCGAAGGCAATCACCGCGAACCCGATTACAGAGGAGTACCGAGCGTTGCCTTTATTCTTCCGCCTATCGCCCGGGTTGGGCTCACCGAGGCCGAGGCGAACGAGGCGGGGCTGAAATTTCGAACAAAGTGCGAGCGGACCTCTCAATGGTTCACCGCCAGGCGGGTCGCCGAACCGGTCTACGGCTATAAGACACTGATAGATGAGGAGACAGGAAAGATACTGGGCGCCCACCTCGTCGGACCCGGCGCAGATCAGACCATCAATATTTTCGGACTGGCGATCCGCCATGGGCTAACCGCTGACGATCTGAAGACTACGATGTTCGCCTATCCAACCGGCGCGTCTGACATCGGATACATGGTCTAGGGCCGTGCGGTTTCCAGCATGTCTATGACGGCGCAGTCGGGCACATGACCGCCCGAACACTGCTCGACGGTAGCGGAAAGGTGTCGTTCCAGGCGAGTGAGATCGTCGATCTTGCGCCGCACTTCTTCGAGGTGATGAACTGCAATCTCGCGCACTTCGTCGCAGCATGCTTTGGCAGGACCGCCCAGATCCAGAAGTGTCCGCACCTCCTTTGGCGCAAAGCCGAGCTCGCGCGCCCGTTTGATGAATTTGAGTGTGCGGAGGTGACCGTCGTCGAAAACCCTGTGACCGCCTGCTGTACGATCCGGCGCACCGAGCATGCCGATCTTCTCGAAATAGCGGATTGTCTCGACATGGACGCCAGTCTTGCGCGCCAACTCACCTATCGACAGGCCACCCATGCCGAATCTCCTTGAACCTATATCTACTACAGGACGTACATAGAGTTCGAATCGAGCGGAGGCAAAGATGACCGAGCAGGCTATCCAATACGACGAGCCGAAAAGCGTGAGCGATCGTGGGGTTGCTGGCGTCGGAGTGCTGGCGAGTGCAGCAGCGCTTCTCTCCGCAGCCGCTTGCTGCGTCCTGCCCTTGGTCCTTGTCGCTGTCGGGCTCGGCGCTGGAGGGCTCGCATGGTTTGTTCCTTTCCATTTGCCCCTCACGGTCGCGGCCTTCGTCCTCGTGGCCCTCGGGTGGTTCCTTCACTTGCGCAAAGCGCGCGTGTGCAGTGCCGAAGGCTGTGAAAAGCCTGTCCATAACGGGGCTACGCGACTGGTATTGATGATTGCCACGGCCATGATCGTCCTGTCCGCGCTATGGGGCTTTATTGAACAACCGCTGATGCGTGCGCTCGGAGGAGCCTGATGCAGACTGTCTCCACGATCACTTGCCCCCAATGCGAAGCGGCCACGACCGAAACCATGCCGAGCAACGCATGCTGGTTCTTTTACGAGTGCCCGCATTGCCAGAAAAGGCTGAAGCCGCTGGCCGGAGACTGCTGCGTCTTTTGCTCTTATGGAGATGTGCCATGTCCGCCCATTCAGGAGGCGCGCGAAAATGGCGGCGGTTCCACTTGCGGCGCGTCGCAGTAGAGGACCGCATCACCCACGGTGCGAACGAGATGTCTGTTCCGTCGAGGGCTTTGCCCTTTTCCTGTTTCCAGTTGGGGCGCTGGTAGGCGCGCGCAACGCCTGCTTGCGAACCGCTCACATGGTTCACCACCGCCAAGCCAGCTTCGGGTAAGGATACCGCTAGCGATTTCAACGAAAATAAATGCAAGCGACAAGAACCCCGATATTACAAACGAAGGTTGCCAAATGGCCCTATATGGCCCATACGATGCCATATAGGAGTATCATGATGACTGCATTTCAACCTGTAGACACCGCAATTCGCGATTTTCGGCCCGTCCCGATTACCGATGACGAGGCCGCTGCGATGTTTCGTGCGGTGGTAAACCTGTTCGGAAAATGGGATGTGACCGACGAACAGGCATCCACACTGCTTGACGTCCCCGTGCGGTCTTACCGCCGCTGGAAAGCGGACGGTGAACCCGGCCGGATCGACCGCGACGGCAAGGCGCGATTGTCCAACCTGATCGGTATTCACAAGGCGCTGCGCTATATGTTTCGTGAGACACGGCGCGCCCATGACTGGATCAAGGCACCCAATAGCGCATTTCAGGGTCGCTCCGCGCTCGATATCATGCTGGGCGGCGAACTGACCGATCTGATGCGGGTGCGCCGCTATCTCGACGCCGAGCGTGGCGGATGGTGATCGATCCCGAAACGGTCCCGGTTTCCACTATCGAATGGCAAAGCGCGGTCCGTATCATCCGCAGCATCCACCCGCCGATCGATCTGTTCGAGGATATTGCCGATCCCGCCGACTGGCCACTGCTCATATCGGCGGAGCAAAAGACCAATCCGCGATTGATGGAGAATATCGGCAATCTCGACCTCGTACCGCAAGAGCGGCGTGTCGGCGGACCTGGGGCGACGTATCTTATGGCACCGTTCACCCATGTCAGCCACGACCGCCCGACGCGATTCAGTGACGGCAGCTATGGCGTGCTCTATGCGGGCAACAGCTTCGAGGTCGCGCTGCTCGAAACCATTCATCATCATAGCCGCTTCATGGCGCGCACGAACGAAGCACCAGGCTGGACTTCGCAATTCCGCGAGGTCGTGATGGACATCAATGCGCGGCTCCATGATCTCCGCGCGGATGAGGGACGATTCAGTGAAGCCGCGGACCCGAATGACTATTCGGCGAGTCAAACGCTGGGAGGGCAATTACAGGCAGCCGGGTCGAACGGGGTGGCCTATCCGAGTGTGCGCCGCGAAGGCGGCGAGTGTGCTGGCCTGTTCTATCCCGACCTCGCCTCAAATGCGATCCAGGGCCGCCATCTTGATTATCATTGGGATGGGGCGCGGGTTGATCTCTACCGCGATACCGGGACAGGGGAAGTGTTTCGGATCGTGTGACATGTGAGATGCAAATTTTCGGCAGAGATTTTAAAGGGAAGCGGCGCTGACCATACGCCGACAGTTCTGGTTTAATATTGCTGTGAGCGGCCTGTCGATATCCCCGCGACTGCCTGCTCCATCATCAAGCGTGTCGAACGCAAAGCGCAATTCAACAAAATGCAATCTTCTTGAGTGCAGCCGATATAAATTCGCGCGTCTTCGGGATCGACGAGCATATCGATCAGAGCGGTTTCGTCGCCGCTTCGATCTCCATCTTCGCCGGCAACAATGGATCGTTTCATAGCCGCTTCGCAAAGGGTCATCAGGCTATCAAAAACCGGGACGAGAATTTCAAGCCGATGCCGCGCCAGCGTCTGATATATGTAGGGCTGAACTGCTTCGCCATGATCCTTGGCATCGCGCCAGCATCGCATGACGTCCAGAATTATGCCTTCCGGCATATCCAATGCTTCATCGAAGCGGACCGCGTGAGCCTCCGCCATTGTCTAAAGCCTCTCTAGTCTCTCGAACAGAGTTTTGGATCAGGACACGCGGAACCAATTCCTTGTCTCACATACCGAGCTTTCGCCTAATCGACAAAGCTCCAGTACGGCGATACCGGCGATCAACCATCCTTGTCGGCGTGCTCGGGTTTCCCTTGGCGCTCGCCGTTGGCGAAATCCTCAAGTTCGTCCTCGCTCATCGAATCGTACATGTCTTTCGAAGCGCCTTGCAGATCGCTCACCTTAGTATCGCCGCGCTTCGCGGACAGAGCTGCTCCTGCGGCTTTTTGCTGGGCTTTCGATTTTGCCGGCATGGTATCTGCTCCTTGTCTCCACTCAATATGCTTCTCGGCACTTCGTGCGCGCGAAGTGCGTGGCTTCCGTCACCAGTAAGGTGTGACCGCCCAATATTCGTACGAGCGCGTCTGGTAATCGCGGTCATAAGCGGTGTCGCGCTCGCTTTCCTTATAGGTCGGCGCGCCCTTCAACTGATCCTCGGTCACGTCGAGCTGGTAGCCATTTAGTTCGGTATTATAGTCGAATTTTTCCCAGGGCAGGCTGTGCAACTCGCCGCCCATACCAAGGAAGCTGCCCACCGAAATCTCGACGTCGCGGGCCTGACCACCGCGTTTTTCGATCAGGACACGTTCGACAGTACCGATCTTGTCGCCATTGGACCCATAGACCGCCGTTCCTTCGACGCGGTCGCTGCCAATCAGATCGCTGCTCCTTACGTTTTCATGGGACATCGTGATAACTCCTTTCCGACTGAAATTGACCAAGAGAGACTTGGTCACAGCGGAGTAACGCGTAAGCGTGGCGTGAAGACCGCAGGTCAGGCTGCTTGGGCGATTGGAGCCGTTTCTGAAGACTTCCAGTTCCATGGCATGAGCTCGTCCCAGCGCGAGGCTGGCCAGCCACCTGCGATCTTCTCCATGGCGTCAGCGATGTAAGCTTGCGGCTCGATACCGTTGAGCTTGGCCGTCTCGATGACGGAATAGATCGCGGCAGCGCGTTCGCCGCCAGCCCTGGAGCCGGCAAAGAGCCAGTTTTTCCTGCCTATGGCCACCGAGCGCATTGCGCGCTCGGCGATGTTGTTATCGATCTCGGCCGCGCCCTCGTCGAGATAGCAGGTGAGCGCTGTCCAGCGCTTGCGGCCATAGACCAGCGCCTTGGCCATTGCCGATTTGGGCGATAGGCGGCGCAAGGCATCGTCGATGGCTTTGCGCAGTTCGTCGACTTCTGGCTGGCTGTGCTCCTGCCGGTGTCGGCGGCGAATATCCGGCGGCTCGCCTCGTATCTCCTCTTCGATCCGATAGAGTCTGGTGATCCGTTTAAGAAGATCGGTGGTCAGCGGGGTCGGACTGGTCTGATGGTTCTCGAATATCTTGCGCCGGAAATGCGCCCAGCAGGCGACTTCGCTGATGCGATTACCCCGGTAGAGCTTGTCGTAACCGGCATAGCCGTCCGCCTGAAGCAGCCCGACAAAGTTCTTGAGCTCGCTCTGGGGATGAACGCCGCTGCGTGTCTGGGTAAAGCGGTACCAGACCAGCGCCGGACCGGTCGCACCCGAGGCGCGGTCATCGACGACATAGGTCCACAGCCTGCCTTGAGCGGTCTTCCCCTTGCCGGGCACCAGCATGGGCACGGGGGTGTCGTCTGTGTGAAGCTTGGCGGCCTTCAAGCCCTCTTCGCGGATGCGGGTGACGACAGGATCGAGAAGCGCGGCGGCCTGGCCGGCCCAACGGGCGAGTGTTGATCGATCGATCTCGATCCCCTGGGCGGCCATCATCTCGGCCTGGCGGTAAAGCGGCAGGTGGTGATCGAACTTGTTCACGACCACATGGGCGAGCGTGGCGAAGCTGGCTTTGCCGCGCGCAATCGCCTTAACCGGGGCCTGTGCCTGGACGATCGTCTCGCAGGCCCGGCAGGAATACTTCGGGCGGATGGTGCGAATGACACGCCACTGCACCGGCGCCACGTCGAGCACCTCGTCACTGTCCTGCCCAAGCGCTCGAAGCGCGCCGCCGCAATCCGGACAGGTGCAGTTGCCCGCGTCAGGCTCGATCCGGCGTTCGGTGCGCGGCAGATGAGGGGGAAGGCTGCGGACCGGCGTATCGCGCATGGTCGTGGCTGGCACATCCTTGCGGGCTTCCGCGACTTCCGCTTCGCCCTCCAGTTCCTCGAGCGTCAGTTCGAGCTGCTCGATCTGGCTGGAAAGCTTCTCGCAGGACTGGCCGAAGCTCATCCGCCTGAGCTGGGAAAGCTGGAACCGGAGCGTCTCGATCAACGTGTCACGGGCCGCGAGAGCTGCTTCCAGCTCGGCGATCCGGGCGTTCTTGTCGATGTGAGAAGAAGCTTGCTCTGGCACCTCCATCCTCTAGCGGATCGGGACGCCCAATGCCAGAAAAACCGCACGAAACTGCCGTTTTTATCCCGCCAGAAGCGGGGTCGCGGTGCGCTCCGGACGGCGCCAGTCGATACCTTCCAGCAGCATTGAAAGCTGCGCCGCGGTAAGGCTCACGCTACCGGTCTTCGTCATCGGCCAGACAAAGCGGCCGCGATCCATGCGCTTGGAAAACAGGCACAGTCCCTGGCCATCGTACCACAGCAGCTTGACCAGATCGCCGCGCTTGCCGCGAAAGGCGAACAAGGCGCCGGAATGCGGGCTTTGCTCCAGCACCTGCTGCGCCAGAACAGCGAGACCGTCGAAGCCCTTGCGCATGTCGGTCGCACCGCAAGCGAGGTAAATGCGGGTCGAAGGCGGAAGCGGGATCATCGGGCGAGCACGCCAAGCACCCGCGCCAGCGCATCGGCATCGACTGTCTGATCGACGGTCAGCTTTACTCCGGAAGGAAGCTCGATGCCGATCCGGCCGTTCGGCGGAGATCCCGGTGGCGATGACACTGCGGCCGTAGCTGCCGGCTCGGCCAAGGCGACCTCGGCAAAGCTCGCCCCGGATAGCGCTGGAACCGAGGGTCTTGTGCCGGTCAACTCGCCCGACATCGCCAATCGCCGCCACGTGTACAGCTGTCCGCTGCTCACCTCGTGCCGTTCGCAGGCCGAACGGACCGAGCCATCGGGGCCGAATGCATCGCGCAGCATCGCCAGCTTCTGGTCCACCGTCCAGCGCCGGCGCCCGGAAACGCGTCCAACGACCTCGATACGAGTACTCTTACGACCGCTCGTATGACTACTCGCTCCCTGCTCTTGCGTATCCTCAGCCATCACCACTCAGTGGCTGGCGCCGCCTACCTCGACAAGGCGGCCTGCACGCCACGGTTACAGTAACGCTCGCACCGCGATGATAGTTTCTCCGGTCGTCGCAAAGATCCTCTTTGATAACAAAGGTTAGTCACTGAAGCAGTAGGCTGATCGCCACCTAATATGAGCAAGGCGCTCGAACGGCACGGCGGTTTTCTCGTCGAGAATGGTCTGGCAGCACGGCAGGGAACCGCGTCAAGTTTGCGCGCAACTTGCTTGGGGGGCGCTGCGGGATCACGTTATGGCGGCTCTGGGAATCCCTTTATCGGTCCGGAGCCTAATCTGCCGACTTGGAATGCTCGACTATCATCAGAACAAGTCCTGAGAAAACCAACCCAAAGCCCAAGAGGTGAGACCAGCGAAAGGGCTCGCCGAGCAACAAATAAGATAGCACAAGCGCGCTAAGGGGCATGACCGCCATAGCACCTGCCGTGAGTGCTCCCGGCGCTTTGCGGGCACCATTATACCATAAAACAGGAGCAAGCCCCGCTGTAGCCGCGCCCCAGAAGGCTAACGCAGACCACCCAGTCTGACCTACGTCGGAAAATTCGAACGGTCGGGGGTCGAAAACAATAGCCAGAACAACGAAAACCAACGCAGCAATCAATGAGGCTGCTAGCGTGGCCTCCAGCGAGCTTATACCGTCGGACAGTTTCCGAGAAAGCAGGGTGTAGGCTGCTTCGAAACACACGGCCATTGCGACAAGAGCTGCCCCGAGGACCGGAGCTTCAGTGGCTCCGTCTTCCCCCGTTCGCAGCAGATTGATCACCACTATCCCCGCGACCGCAAGGGCCAATGCTCCTGACGTGCGCCAGTTCAATGCGGCACCGAAGAAAACTACGGCTCCAGCGGCAGTCACTGCCGGTGTCGCGCTCATGATCGTCGAGCCGATCACGCCTGTAGTGAGACGCATACCAAAAAGCATGGCTGCGGTAAAACCGACCATCCCGAACAGTGAGATCGCGACAATTACCCACCAGTCCGACCGCTTCGCAGCGGCAAACCGTTTCGTCAGCAGCCATGTAAATGGAGCAAGAACCAGACAAGCGATCAGCATTCGCATGCATGACGCCGTGAAGACCGAGAACTGTTGCCCGATTAACTTGCTGAGCGGCGTCGCACTGCCAAAGAGTGCCATGCCCAGCAAAAGCTGCACAACAATCGCAGGAGTGGTCGAGCGTCTTTCGGATACCATGATACTGCAAAAATTTAGCATGCGGGGCTCCGCTTGGAAAACATAGTCTTGTTTCCGTTTCGCGGTCGGCGTCTCGTGTCAGATAGCTCAGTTCTTCAAGGATATCGTCTATTTCTTACGCTGCGCCAGAGTCCGATCGCACGTATTCGAGCGAGGAGAATTGGGAGGTTGGGAGTGATACGGACGTGACCCGCGCATCCGGCGATCGACCGAGATCAGTCCTTGGGCCACGTGCGCTACTTGATAGCGGATCCGCGTACAAGCTTTCCCGGAAAGGGTTCTGAAAGGCAGGCCGAGTTGATCCACTAGAACGATAATACTTCTTATGTTAAATCCGATACTTATTGTTAGCATATCAGAGTGCATGTAAAGTTCGCTGACGCAAGAGCGTCAGCCTTAGAAAACCGAAGGCCCTGTTAGCAGTGCCGGGTTCCATTTGCTGGTTGACCTCGGCAAACCATCTGGTGGCGTGCTCTTCATTGAGCTCGTCGATGCAGAGACCCGGAAAAGCCTCCTGCAAGTAGAGCCGCCGGTAGCAGCCATTGATGTTCTTGGTCTTTGGGACACCAGCGCATTGCCCATTTCTCCCAGAACTCGTCGAGGAACTGGGTGAGCAGAAGGATTTCGGCGAACTGATCGACATCTGCGAAAGTGGCGGGAGGGCGGTGTAATGACCGCTGGCACACTTTCACGCACCGAGAAAATTGTCCGGCTCAATGACCGGGCGCGGCAGGCGATGGGGCTGGCCGGTGTTGCCGTGGCGACAGAGGGATTCCGGGCCTTGCCCGAGGCAGATCGGTCTCGGGTGCGTGAGTTGATCGAGACCTTCGACGCCTTCGTGCCGGACAACGATCCGTAAGGCGCGCGTGATTTCGGAACGATCTATCAGGGCGGCGATGGAAATTGGACGATCATGCGACCGGCACAACTTGCCGAAACCGTGTTCTGGAAGATCGATTCCTACGACCGCGATTTGCGGTTCGGCAGCGAGAACCCGGCCAACCTAGCGACTGCCCGTCGAGTGCTGACGATCATGCTTGCCAGCGAATATTGAGGGGTGGAGCATGACCAGGCGCAATCCACCGGTCCACACCGCCGGACCCGACCCCGACCAGATCACCATGCCGGGCGTGCGCCCGGCCACTCTTAGCGAGATGTTGCAATGCCGCGCCGACATGCCGCGAGGTGCTCGGGCCGTGCAGCAACCGATACCTTGACGCGAACATCGCGGTCGAGCCGGTCGAGGATGCGCATCAGCCGGTCGACGGTGAAGCGGTCGAGCTTGACCTGGCGGATGCGCGAGAAATCGGCCGCCGCGATACCTGTGCGGGCCTGGGCATCGCGGACGGTCAGTTTTTCCTTGTCGAGCGTCTTGACCACTTCGGCGGCGAGGATCGCGCGGAGCTGACGCAGGCTCGCATCGGCCACGTCGAAATCGGCAAAGACATTGCCTGACCCGCGCACCAGTTCGATGTCGTCCTTCTGTTCGGTCATTCCAGCATCTCCTTCAATCGTCTGATCCGCTCGCGCACGAGGTCGATCTCGCGCTGCGGCGTCGATATTCCCTTCGTCGACTTCTTCTGGAAGGCATGCACCACCCAGATATCGTCATCCAGTTGCAGGGCGTAGACGACACGGTAGGCATCGCCGCGCTCCTTGATCGCCAGCTCCCAAACACCGGAGCCGAGACCAGCGAGCGGCTTGGCGATGTCCGGCGCCCCGCCATCGGCCACGATCGTCAGCGCATCGAGCGCCTTGTCGATCGCACGGGCCGGGAACGCCCCGAAATCCTTGCGCGCTGCCTTGATCCACGAAATCGGTCGAAGCGTTGGGGCGCGACATGATCCTATGTAGTCATATCTGACAACACTTGTCAATCGGGTATGTCGGGATGTTTGCCAGCGTGATCGAAGCGAAGCTTTCGTCTAACCATGTTTTCGGATTCATCCTGGTAGGACGTTCCCCACCTTCCCTGACCGCCCTCGTGCCGTGCGGAGATCAAAACCGAAGCCTTCCATCCGGCTCCGCAGACGCCCTTGGCGATGCCGAACGGCAGCCAAAGGCGCTGCCAATTCCTGCGGTGAATATAGACGTCAATCTCCGCATCGCCCAATATATTCACGGCAGTTCGTGTGGAGATTGGGGAGTCTATTCTCCGCCAACCGCATGGAACCAGAGCGACCGGATGCGAAAAGTCGGTCGCTTAAGCCTTTTCAACCGACCGATATGCCACTCCGATCCGGTGCTTGGCGCTTTCGCGTCGACGACGAACTGCATCGACAAAACGCCGCGCCGACGCCGCATTCGGAAAGCTGTCGCGCGCGCCCTTTCCTTTACAACCTATGCGACCCCAGTGACGATCGACGACGGTCCAGCCAAACAGGTCAAGCGTGACCGTGAGCTGATAATCGCGTGCGATGTTGCGCGCAGTATCGACAGCCCGCCAGTGCTCGCGGCATTCGAAGTGCTTTGCCATGAATAAACATTACTCACACCGAAACCCGCAAATCCAACGCAGAAACTGAATCACCGCCCTGCCCTGTGATTCAAATCTTCGATTAAGCATCGCAGGGGTCCTGCTATCCGAGCTTGGGCCACGCGGCCTGACATTTTCCGCAAGGACCTAAAGCATGCGGCGGAGGCCGCGCTTTCGCCGTCGATGCGACAAAATGATGACAACGTGGGCTATCTGAAGTTGATATCATCCCACTCGTTGAGGGTTGGCTTGACCCAGGATCTGATCGCGTTGGGCGCTGACGGTGTCGCGATCTTGAATGCAATGCGCTGGGATTCTGCATCGACGGTGCTGCGATACGGCAGGAAGCTGCAGGCATATTCGAGCGCAACCGCACGGTTTCTGGGAAACGATCCGCAATAAGACCAGGGTTTGATTCCGGACAACGAAGTTTCGATACTAGCTTTATTGAAACAGCATCTTCTCGAGTGCATCCGCCAGTTCACATCGCTTCTTGGCAGGGAGCCGGTCCAGATTGCGTTGCTTCCACAGGACGGCAGGCAGGTGCCAAGCTTCCGGTATGCCGAGAAGTTGCCAGTCCGGCTCTCCGCGTTTGAAGCCGACCAGAAACCGCCGATGCGCATCGGGCATGTCGGCAACCATCGCAGCGATGATCGCCTCGCGCGCTTCTTCAAGATCGGCCAGCGCGATCGGCTCATGCGTCATTCCGACAAAACCGCGCTCGAATTCCTCCATAAGCGGTTTTCGTGTCGGGGCAAGAACTTCGCCAATCGGGCGATGGTGACTGATGACGTAGACAAGGAATGCGCGCCGCAGCTCGTCGCCTATACCTTCGTGCGCCAGGAGATCGCGCACGTCGAAAAGATCGCGAGGGTGCTGGCGGTCGAGCGCCGCGACGATCTTGCCCGCATAAAGGTCGCCGAAGGATACGACCTGCAATTCGGCAAAGCCAAAGGCGTCTTCGACTGTTGGCACAACGCTCTTCACGGCAGGATCGTAGACGGTGCCGCGCAGTACCGGCGTCACCTCAATCTTGATCTGCACGCCTCCGGCGCGGACGACCAGCTTGGTGACGATTTTCTCGTCGGCCGAGCGCGAAGCATGGACCTTCGCATCCGGTATTCCGCGTTCGATCCGTTTCGCTATTCGCAGCATGGCCGCGTCGATCGCGGCAAGTGACCTGGTGCGATCCTCGACCGGCAGATAGGTCAGGTCGATGTCCACCGACAGGCGCGGCATGTCGCGCACGAACAGGTTGATCGCGGTACCGCCTTTGAGGGCGAAGGCTTCTTCCTGCGCCACGAAAGGAATGGTGCGGATGAGAAGGGCGACCTGTTGCCGGTAAGGGTCGAGAAAGGCCATGATGCCCGCTACCCCGCCAGATCGGACGGTACGGTTATGTGGTAGCCGGGGTCGAGCGTGCCACCTCTGACCAGGACGCGCTTCCCCGATCCAAGATCGACACGGGTCACATCGAGCCGGGATCGCCAGGCATGCCGGTGGCGGTCCGCGAAGAACAGGAATAGCCGTTTTACCTTCACGCTGGCACACGTCTCCAGCAGGGTTTGCAGGCGACGCGGGCTGAGATCGCTCAGCCCTTCCATCAGGGCATCGACTTGATGGAAACTCTCATGCTTGGGCAACTCGTCGAGCAGCTCGAGCACGGCGCGTTCCTTGCTGGCATAGCGGATGGGCAAGCTTAGGCCAGCGGCGCTGACCATGACCGGGCTGGGTTCCGGCGGCGCGCCGGCATCGCCGGGAAACAGACGCAGACTGTTGTGCCAGCGGAAGGCTACGTCGAGCGGCAAGCTGTCCAGCCATGTCGGCGGTCGCTTCGGCCCGTAGAGGTGAACCTCGCGCATCTCCGCCGAAAGGTAATGGGCATAGCCTAGCTGTTCGAGTGCGGTGCGCCCGCCGACGGTCAGCGGCAGGTCCAGCACGGTCTGGAGCGAGATAACCACCTGCGGCCATGTCAACGGCGCGCGCGAGCGACGATAGACCCGCCGCGCCGGACTTTCGAGCCAGCCAGCGCGGACATACTGGCTGCGCAGCGCCGATGAATAGCCGTGAGCCTCCATCCACGCGGCATCGGCCAGGAGTCCCTCGGGGAGTTCCCGCTGGAGCCGGTTTAGCTTGCCGTCCGAACGCTTAGTCATGCTTCGTGTTTTGGCATACCTTCAAACCAAAATCCAGTTTGAAGCTTTCCGCTTTTGCCAAGCCAAGCTTGGTGTTTGGCGAAGTCTACAAACCTTAGCTCGGACTCAGGGCCCAAACCTGCGGTCGAACTCACGCCTCAGCCGCGAGATCTCGGACGTCTAGTCTGCGAGGTATCCGCGCTGACAAGTAAGCGTGGCGTGGAAGCCACCTTGCATGATGGCGTTGGGATAG
>TARA_R100000501_G_scaffold14543_2_pt1 | contig 80796 bp, 71 predicted proteins | sample TARA_R100000501 | Tara Oceans TARA_R100000501 (sample SAMEA2620120) | marine metagenome | biome: marine biome (ENVO:00000447); feature: mesopelagic zone (ENVO:00000213) & marine oxygen minimum zone (ENVO:01000065); material: "saline water (ENVO:00002010), including plankton... | reverse complement strand
CTCGTAACGGCTGCGGCGCAAGCGTCCGGCGCACGACTGCTGCCAGTCGACAGCGAACATAATGCGATTTTCCAAGTCTTCGATTTCGATGCACCCGAAAGCGTCGCGCGCATCATTCTGACTGCGAGCGGCGGACCGTTCCGTACGCTTTCCTGCGAACAGATGCGCACGATGACGCCGGACCAAGCCATTGCACATCCGGTCTGGTCAATGGGCGCCAAGATCAGCGTCGATAGTGCGACCTTAATGAACAAGGGTCTAGAGATGATCGAAGCGGCGCGGCTGTTCCCGGTCGGCCCGGACCAGATCGACGTCGTCGTTCATCCGCAATCGATCGTCCACAGTTTCGTGGAATATATAGACGGTTCCGTCTTGGCGCAGCTCGGATCGCCAGACATGAAAACGCCGATCGCCTATGCGCTCGCCTATCCAGAACGCATATCCACCCCGGTCGAGCGTCTGGACCTGGTATCTGCGGGCCGGCTCGATTTCGAGGCGCCTGACCCGCAGCGCTTTCCAGCGCTCCGTCTGGCCCGAGAAGCGCTGGAGATGGATGGGGGTGCGCCCATCGCCTTGAATGCCGCAAACGAAGTCGCTGTCGAGGCCTTTCTGAAGAAGCGCATCGGCTTCCTGGACATCTGCGCCATCAACGAAGAGGTGATGGGCCGCATGAGCGGTGCCGCCGCCGCGACTCTGGAAGACGTTCAGCAAGCGGACAGCGCTGCGCGGGTACTGGCCGGGGATGCCGTGTCGGCACGGCAGCGGAGGTAAGAGAGTGCAGACCGGTTTCGAGCAGCCAGGGTTTCTGTTTACCATCATCATGTTCGTGTTGATGATCGGCCCGCTCGTGTTCGTGCACGAAATGGGTCATTACCTGATGGGCCGCCTGTTCGGTACGAAGGTTGACAGCTTTTCCATTGGTTTCGGCAAGCAGGTGGCTGGCTGGACGGACCGACGGGGGACGGTGTGGGCACTCGGTTGGCTGCCGCTTGGCGGCTATGTGAAGTTCGCGGGCGATGCGAATGCCGCCGGCGCCGGGTCGGAGGGCCTCGACCACATTCCGGCGACGGAGCGGGATCAGTATTTTGCGTTCAAGCCTCTGTGGCAACGCGCCCTGATCGTGCTTGCTGGCCCGATGATCAATTTCCTGTTCGCCATTCTGATCTTTGCCGGGTTTGCCTTTACCATGGGCCACTCGACCGTGCCGCCAGTCGTCGGCGGCGTCGTGGAGGAAAGTGCGGCGGCGGAGGCGGGCCTTCTTCCCGATGACAGGATCGTGGAAATAGACGGTCGTTCAATCTCAGAGTGGGAAACGCTGGTGCAGGAGGTTCGCATGAACCCCGGCGTTCCTATGGACCTGGTGGTCCAGCGGGTCGGTCGTCCTGTCGACGTCGTTCTGACACCCAAGGTCGTCGAGATGGTCGACCGCTTCGGCAATCGCGGCAAGGTCGGGCAATTAGGTGTCTACTCGGCGACCACACCCGAAGTTCGCGAAGTCGGTCTGTTCGAAAGCGTGCAGATCGGCACGATGCAAACAGTGCGGACGGTCCGTTCCATGTTCGACCTGATTGGCCATCTGATCATGGGAGAGCGGTCTGTCACAGAACTTGGCGGACCGCTGAAAATTGGTCAGATGTCGGGGCAGATCGGCAGCTTGGGGCCAGAAGCATTCATCAGCTTTATGGCGCTTATTTCCATCAACCTCGGTTTCATCAACCTGCTGCCCATTCCAATGCTCGACGGCGGCCATCTTGCGCTTTATGCAGCCGAGGGCATCAGGGGCGGAAAGCCGCTGCCGGAACGCGCGCAGCAATGGGCGTTCATGGGCGGCTTTGCACTGGTGGTCTCGTTCATGGTGGTGGTGACATTCAACGACCTTGCTTCTTTCGGGCTCTGGCGTCATGCCCTCTCACTAATTGGTTAGACTTGCGGCGGGTGACGCAGCGTACGGCATGCGTAGAACGCAAAATGATAAGGGTAAGGGGTTAGATGTCAGCTTTTTCCGCGGCGCGCCAGCGTCTGGTGACGGGGCTGCTTTTGGGCAGCACGACGCTTCTGACCCCGGCAGCTGTTTTTGCACAGGACGCGCCACTTCAAGAAACCGAGGCAGTGAATCCTCTCGACGCGGAAGCGGCGGAAGAGGCAGTGCCAACATCCGACGCGGGCGCTCCAGTGTCACCGGATGCATCCGCAGCCGAGGCGGATCCCGAAGCCAGCGTTGCAGCCACCGACCCCAACAATGCGGGGCGTGTCCGCTCTATTACGGTACGGGGCAATGAACGACTGGAGGCGGAAACCGTTGCATCCTATGTCGGTCTTTCGGCTGGCGAAGCGTATGATCGCAATCGGCTGGATGAGGCACTGAAGGCGCTATACGCCACAGACCTGTTCGCGGACGTTATCATCCTTGGATCCGACACGGGAAATCTGATCGTTCAGGTGCAGGAAAACCCGGTCGTGAACCGCATCGTTCTGGAAGGAAACGAGCGGGTCAAGGAAGACAAGATATCTCCTGAAATCCGCCTCGCGCCGCGCCAGATTTTTACCCGCGCCAAGGCGCGGAGCGACGTTGCGCGTATCGTCGAACTTTACCGTCGCCAGGGCCGCTTCGCTGCCTCCGTCGAGCCATTGATCGTGCCACTGGATCAGAACCGCGTCGATGTCGTGTTCGAGATTCAGGAAGGACCGAAATCGAAGGTCCGCCGGATCAATTTTCTCGGCAATACCGAATTCAGCGATGGCAAGCTGCGTGGCGAAATCGCGACACGCGAAGCCAAGTGGTATCGCCTGTTTACTTCCAATGACACGTACGATCCCGACCGGTCGGCCTATGATCAGCAGGTGCTGCGGCAGTTTTACCTGACGGAGGGTTACGCCGATTTCCGCGTTGCGTCTTCCGTCGCGGAACTGACGCCAGACAATGAGGATTTCGTCCTAACCTACGTCATTGAAGAGGGGCAGAAGTATAATTTCGGTGAGGTGGCGCTCGAATCCGAAATTCGCGATATCGATGAGGAAAATTTCCGTAACCTGATCTCGATTCAGGAGGGCGATGATTACAACGCCAAACGGATCGAAGACACGATTACCGTATTGCAGGAAACTGCCGGCCTGCTTGGCTATGCCTTTGCTGATGTTCAGCCCCAGTTCGTGCGTAATCGCGAATCGTTGACCATGGATGTGACCTTCGTCGTGCGCGAAGCACCGCGCGTTTACGTCGAACGCGTGGATATCAACGGCAATGTCATCACCCGTGACAAGGTCGTTCGCAGAGAGTTCCGTCTTCTGGAAGGTGACGCCTTCAACACCTTTAAGGTGCAGCGCAGCCAGGCGCGCATCCAGAGCCTCGGTTTCTTCCAGGAAGGGCTGGAAATCGAGCAGAAGCCCGGTTCCGGTCCGGACAAGGTAATATTGGAGGTTAACGCCCAAGAGCAGGCGACCGGCGAGCTACAATTGTCCGCAGGCTTTTCCTCGCTTGAACGGTTCCTCGTTTCTGCGTCGATCCGTCAGCGAAATTTCCGAGGCCTGGGGCAGGAATTGCGCGCTTCGGCGAACCTGTCCAGCTATTCACGATCCGTGGACGTCGGCTTTACCGAGCCTTATTTGTTCAACCGGAACCTTGCGCTTGGTTTCGACGTCTTCCGCCGCGATTTCAACAATTTCCGCTTCGACGGCAGTGGCAATCGCGACACCACGTACGAGCAGGTTTCGACCGGTTTCCAGCTTCGCACCGGCTTCCCCATTACGGAATTCTGGTCCGCATCGCTGCGATACAATTTGCAGCTAGACGACATCTTTCTGGACGAAGGAGCATTCTTCACAGACCCGGATGGTGCCTCCGGCCCTCTGGAGCCAGTGTGTGACCCGCTTCGCGCGGGACGGTTCCTGTGCGATGCTATCGGCAAGCGAACGACGTCGGCGCTGGGCTACAGCATCGCCTTCGACAATACCGACAACCGGATTCGCCCCACCCGCGGGCAACGCGTCGTATTCAGTCAGGACGTCGCTGGCCTTGGCGGTGTGAAATATATCCGTACAGGCTTGGACGCGGACAAATATTTCCGCTTTGGCCGCACGAACTTTGTACTCGGTGTCGGGGTCGAAGGCGGCTATATTCGCGGCTTCGGTGGCGATGATATCCGCATTAACGACCGCTATTTCCTCGGCGAACCCAGGATGCGCGGCTTTGACATTCGGGGCGTTGGTCCCCGCGTTATCCGCACACGCTATGTCACAGGCACCGAAGACGGGCCGAACGCCGTCAACATTGGCGACATCGATTTCGACGGGGAGGACGACTTCGTCGAATTGGGGCAGGAGGGTAATGCCCGGCAGGATGACGCCATCGGCGGCCAGGCCTATTATCTGGCGCGCGCGGAGTTGCAGATCCCGCTGGGTGAAGGCGTTGCGGAACTGGGTATCCGCCCGTCAATCTTTGTAGATGCCGGCGCGCTGTTCGATGTCGACTTCGATCCGGTGAATGATATCACGCCAATCTTCTCACAGGAGCAGACATTCACCAACCCGGATGATGAGGACGACACGCTGACGACCGACGTCCCGGTTTTCCGCGAGGAATTTTTTGGCGACAGCGCCAAGCCGCGTGTTTCCGTGGGTATCGGTGCATCCTGGAATTCACCATTCGGACCGTTCAGGTTCGATATCGCAAAGGCTCTGGTAAAGGAGCCGGGTGATGACACCCAAGTCTTCCAATTCAATGTAGGGACGTCTTTCTGATGACCAAATTCAAAGCTCTTCTTTCCGGCACCGCTTTCTCCATGGCGGTATTGACTGCTCCGGCCTTTCCGGCCCTAGCGCAAGCACAGGCCGTTGCCATCATTAGCCCGGAAGGCGCGATCCAGGGCACGACCGCATTCCAGAATGCGCAGACCGCCATTCGCACGACCTATGCGTCGCAAATATCAAACCTCGAAACGCGGGTTCAGGCGCTGCAGGCGGAATTGACGACGGCGAGGACAAATTTCGAGAACGCCCGCTCGCAGCCTAATGCCACGGATGAAAGCGTCCGGCCGTCGGCAATGGCTTTACAACAGCTGCAGGCGCGCGCGCAGCAGGAACAGCAGCAACTTCAGCAGCCGATCGCGCTCGCAAATTCCTATGCAACCGAACAGATCGAGGTTCATTTGGACGAGGCCGTTCGCGCCGCAATGACGGCGAAGAATGTTGACCTGGTGCTGCGTCCGGAAGCTGTCGTGGCAATGGCGCCGGGCGGCGATGCGAACCTGACCGACGAGGTTGTCGCCGAACTTAACCGCCGTATCCAAAGCGTTACCGTGCAGCCTCCGGCAGACTGGGAACCCGGTGATACCATGCGCGCAGCACGACCGCAGCAGCAGGCCCCGGCCGCTGCCCAGCCGCCCGCTCAGTAAGTCTCAATTCGGGGTGCCAGCTTCTTCAGCGTATTGGCGATGAAGAAGCTGGCGCCTTTTCTGCCCGGCCGACGCCGCGGGCGATCATGACTGGAATGCGCGCTGTTTCAAAGGTTCGGGGCTAGAATCCCTGACAGAGGCGGCCTGCGCCGCGCCATGCATGATCGCCTCGATTTCCCGAGCGACAAAACCTGCACCATCGCCCAGCCGCCTCAGGTCGGATGCAAATCTCGACGCATCCGTTCCCGGCCTGGCCAGCGTCATGGCGTCATTCAGCGCGTCCAGAAGCCCGATCACGGTTTCTACCGCATAGTCGCAGGCAGTTGCACTCTCGCTAATCCTGGACGGCAAGCTGTCCATCTTTGGTCTCCCGTGGTCAACGGGGAATAGTAGAACTTAAAGGCTTAAGGCGACGTATATGATGCGCCAAAGCTTTTCGCGAACCAGCTTTCTATATTGGTGACGGTGGCCATTTCCACGCTCAGGCCCAATTTCGTGCGGCGCCACAAAACATCCTCCGCGCTTGTCGCCCATTCCTCCGCACTAAGATAATCCAGTTCGGTCTCGAAAATCCCGCCCAGGTTGCGGCCAAGCCCCTGTTCCAGCATCAACACCGCGCGTGTACCGTAGACATTGGCCAGTCGCACCACGATGTCGGGATCGTAATCTGCAAAGCGCTCCACAAGTGCGGCTCGCCAGATCAGAAAGGCGTCCCGCGCCGATTTGCCCCGGACTACCGGAATGTCCCCCCCGGGCAGGCGCGTCGTCGCCGTCCATGCCCTCGTTTCGGGATATAATTTTTTCAGTGCCGCCTCAGCCAGCAAGCGATACGTCGTCAACTTGCCACCGATCACCGTCAGAGCCTCAGTTCCGGCATGGTCGTGCAACAGCCATTCGCGGCTGGTTTCGCGCGCGTCCTTGCCCTCCTCCAGAACCAGCGGGCGCACGCCGGCGAACGCGGCGATGATGTCGTCACGAGCAATCGGGCGGGAAATATAGCGGTTGGCTGCGTCCAGCAGATAATCGACCTCGCTATCCGTGGCCCCTGATTCGTCGGGACTGGCAATCGCCGTTTCCGTGGTACCGATCAGGCTATAACGGTCATGATATGGCAGAACGAAAACCACGCGCCCGTCTGGCTGTTGCAGCATAAGCGCGTCTTCCTGTCGGCCGATGCGCGGAACGACGATGTGCGCGCCCTGAACGAGGTTCAACCGCGGCGCATCCTCAACGCCCAGCACATCTTGCGCGACTTGTTCTGCCCAAGGGCCCGTGCAATTCACGATCTTGCGCGCGTATAGCTCCCGTCCTGATTCCAGCACGACCAGCCACCCATCGTCCGACGGAAAGGCGCTCTCAACTCCGTCACGCGTGACGATTTCGGCGCCCCGTGCCAGCGCGTCCTGGGCGTTCAGGATGCACAGGCGGCTATCATCGACCCACCCGTCCCAATATCGAAAGGCATGCTTGTACTTGGCCGCGACGACAAAACCGGCACGATCACGCCTCAGGTCGATCTTGCTGGAATTCGGGATGGAGGTTCGCTTGGCCAGACGATCATACAGCCATAGGCCAATACGAATGAGCCAGCCGGGCCGCGTATCCTCCGACAGCGGCAGGACGAAGGGCAGGGGCCAACTGATATGCGGCGCCAGGTTCAACAGAACCTCCCGCTCTGCCAGCGCCTTCCTGACCAGCTTGAATTCATAGAATTCCAGATAGCGAAGGCCGCCATGGATCAGCTTCGTCGATGCGGAAGACGTGCCGCCGCCAATATCGCCCGCTTCGACCAGCACAACGTCCAGATCGCGTCCCGCCGCATCCCGGGCGATGCCGCAGCCATTGATGCCACCCCCGATCACGAGGAGGTCGCACGTGTCGCGAAAAGTCTTGTCAGGCGTGGGGGGCATGCCGTTTTCCTTAACGCCCGCTGCGCGCTAGGGAAGCGATATGGGTGAACATATTCTTGTTATAGATGAAGGCACGACATCGACGCGGGCAGTCGTGTTTACCGCGGCTGGGCGCATCGCGGCGGAGGCTGCGCAACCGCTGAAGCAAAGTTTCCCCCGTCCGGGCTGGGTTGAACATGATGCCGAACAGATATGGACGGACACCAAAGCCTGCATAGAAGCCGTTACGACCAGCATCGGCGTTGCGAACATCCATTGCATCGGCATCACGAACCAGCGTGAAACGGTCGTCTTCTGGGACCGCCGCTCCGGGCGGCCGCTGGCCCCCGCCATCGTATGGCAGGACAGGCGCACGGCCGCCCTGTGCGCCGAGCTGAAAAAGGCAGGGCATGAGCCTAAGATTCAGGCGCGGACCGGCCTGTTGCTGGACCCTTATTTTACCGGCACAAAGATATCATGGGCGCTGGATAATTGGCCAGAGGTGCGTGCGGCGGCCAATGCGGGCAGTCTGTGTGTTGGAACGGTCGATACCTATCTGCGCTATCGTCTTTCGGCCGGCGACATATTCGAAACCGACGCCACGAATGCGTCGCGTACCCTGCTGATGGACCTGACGAAGGCATCCTGGTCGCCCGAATTGTGCAGTCTGCTCGGTGTGCCCGAGGATTTGTTGCCAAGTATCGGCCATTGTGCTGGCCTTCTGGGCGAGGCACGCCTTGGCGATATGATGGTGCCCATAACCGGCGCGGCGGGTGACCAGCATGCCGCGGCGGTCGGGCAGGGGTGTCTTGTGGCTGGGGAAGTGAAGGCCACCTATGGGACAGGAGCGTTTCTGATCGCCAATGCGGGGTCGCAGCCCGCAATCTCGAAACATAAATTGCTGTCCACGCTCGCTTGGAAGCTGCGCGATCAGACGGTTTACGCCCTTGAAGGAAGCATCTTTGTCGCCGGCAGTGCGGTTCAATGGCTGCGTGACAGTCTGGGCCTGATCGAGAGCGCTGCCGAAACTGAATCCCTGGCGCGTTCCATGCCGGATTGCGACGGGGTCGTCTTCGTGCCCGCCTTCGCCGGTCTCGGTGCGCCATATTGGGAGCCGGAGGCGCGGGGCGTCATTTCGGGGCTGACAGGTGGCGTAAAGAAGGCCCACATCGTGCGCGCCTGTCTGGAGGCAATGGCAAACCAGACGGCGGACGTTCTGGACGCTATGGCAGCCGACGGAATAGACCCAAGCATTCTGAAAATCGACGGCGGCATGGTACGGAACGATTGGCTCTGCCAGGATCTCGCTGATACGCTGAATATCGAGGTGGAACGGCCAGAGATTATTGAGACGACTGCGCTGGGTGCCGCGATGTTGGCAGGGGTGGGTTCGGGCTTGTTTGCCTCGCTGGAAGATGCGGTTGCGAATATGCGCCACGTTGAACGCCGGTTTGCCCCCCAAGCGTCGCAAGCGACCCGCGATGAGCGCCGCGCATCGTGGAAAAAGGCGGTCGCTCAGGTGAAGGCAGGGCTCTGATCGGAAGCGGTGGCTGCTGTCGTGATCGCCGTGCTAACCCGTCCCTGATGTGCATGATGCGGGTTTCCAGCGGGCCGTTTTCGGCATGACCGGCACGGCTTTGTTCAATGAATTATAAGAGGGGGATCGAATGGGAAGCGTGGTTCAGATTGCCTTGTCACTGGCGGTGGTGTTCGCCGTAATATTGGCAGCAGCGGGAATTTTTATCGTCCTCCGCCGTCCTCGCACGGAACGAACGAAGGGGCTGTTGATGATCGCCGTCGCGGCCGTGACGGTGGTGAACATCTGGCTGCTTACCGCGCCGCTTTAGAACTTTTTCGGGCGTCCTCCGTTGTCGAAGGAGGTAGCGCCGAAAGGACTGAAATGAAAACGCCCGCTCAAGACGGAATGGACCCCAAAAGTTTGGCCAAGACGATCAAGAACAAGGGGGAATTGATTGCCGACGAGCAATTGAACGAGGATCTGGCCGTGACCGGGAAACCAGAGAAGAAAGAGCAGCCCACCAATGCGCCGGAGTAAGGGTGCTTGCCCAAACCGCGTTGCTTTCCTATAGCGCGCGCCGGTCTGGAGTCCCGCAAAACTTCGGGGGGCTGTAGCTCAGTTGGGAGAGCGCTGCCTTCGCAAGGCAGAGGTCGAGGGTTCGAATCCCTTCAGCTCCACCAGACCCCACCGCATCGTCCGACCATGTTTTAACCGACGACGTCGTTCAGTAATCTTTCCACCTTCGCAAATTGTTCGCTGCGCGTCAGGGCGAGTGCGGGACCATCAGGCAGGTCAGGGAGCCTGCCTGCCTTACGTTGCTGGGTCTTTTCCGACAGCCACGCGGCTATTTCTGCGGGATCATTAGAAACGAGGCCTAATTTATTCCGCCGGATCACATCGGCTGCCTCACCTTCCAACTGGCCATGGCAGAGGATGGGCCGACGGGCGCCGGCATATTCATACAGTTTCCCGGCGACGACGTGCTTCTCTCCTTCGGTGTCGAAACGAAGCAGGAGCAGAATGTCGGCAGCACGTTCGATCCGCAGAACTTCGGCGCGGGGGATAGGCGGGTGCGTCTCTACAAGATTCGCCACCCCTTCCTCCTGCGCCATTTCGAGGCCGATTTCTGCGTCTTCCCCGTAAAGGCGTACGCGTACATCATTCGCCGCCGCGCCCATCGTCCCCAGTGCTGCAAACAGGGGGCGTGGCGAACGGCGACCTCCATAGGTGGACCCGGCATGGACAATCGTCAGCGCCTCGGGGTCCAGCGGCGCCACGTTCTCCAATCCAGTAAAGTCAGTGGGGTCATATCCGTTCGCCGCCTGCACGACCGGAACGCCATAGCGCGCGGACAGGCGTTCCACCGCACCTTCGGTAACGGCAACAATCGCGGATGCCTTTGACAGCACTCTGCGCTCCAGCCGCATTTCCACCCATTCCACGAAAGGGCGGCTGTCGGCATAAAGATTGTCCGCCCACAGGTCGCGAAGCTCCGCAACGAAGGGAACGCCTGTCTTTTCACTCAGCGCCGCGGCAACCATGTGGGAGCTGTCGGGCGGTCCGGTGGAAAACAGAATGTCGGGCCGCCATTCCTCTATCAGCTTCAGGCCAGCCGCAATGGCGGGTTCTACCCATGGGCGGTGGGCGTCGGGCAATTGCCGCAGCCGCCACCAGCTCTGCTTGAGCCGCGTCAGAAGTGACGGTGAATCCTGCGAGGCGCGCGCTTTGCCGGACGGGGCAGGGCGTCTTTGGTCTGCCTCGGTCAGGGGCGCTGACTTGCCGAAACGTACATATGGCACATGGGTAACTCTGTCGCGGGGGATTTCCGGATCGACGGCGGCAGGAAATTGCAAATTCTGCGCGGCCAGCACACGGACATCATGGTTCCGTTCTGTCAGATAGCGAGCGAATTTGGGCGCACGGACCGTGGCCGTCGGCGCGTTGGGGGGGAACATTCCGGATATGATCAGGATACGCATGTGCCCCTGTTAACGGGCGCACCTTAACAGACAAGGTGGACGCTGGCCCGGCGCCTGCATATCTGTCTGCACATGACACAATCCGTACACATCATCGGCGGCGGGATGGCCGGTTCCGAGGCTGCCTGGCAATTGGCGCAGGCCGGCATCCCCGTCATCCTGCACGAAATGCGCGGGGTGGCACGAACCGACGCCCATGCAACTGACGGCCTAGCAGAACTCGTCTGTTCCAACAGCTTCCGCAGCGACGATGCGACCGCCAATGCGGTCGGCGTCCTGCATGAGGAGATGCGCCGCCTGGGATCGCTGATCATGCGAGAGGCGGACGCCGCACGTGTGCCGGCCGGGTCGGCTCTGGCGGTAGACCGCGATATTTTTTCGGCAGGCGTGACGGCTGCGCTGGAGGCGGAGCCGCTGGTGGAAATCAGGCGAGAGATCGTGGACCGCCTGCCGGGCGCAGACGATGGACAATGGATCGTCGCGACCGGTCCGCTGACTCACGCGGCGCTGGCGGAGGACATTGCGACCCTGACGGGACAGGATCAGCTGGCGTTTTTCGACGCACTCGCGCCCATCGTCCATTTCGATTCCATCGATATGGAGACCGCCTGGTTCCAGTCGCGCTGGGACAAGGCGTCGGAGGGGGGTGATGGCAGGGATTATATAAATTGTCCGCTGGATCGCGACCAATATGAGACGTTTATCGATGCCTTGCTGGCGGCAGAAAAGACGGAGTTCAAGGAATGGGAGGCTTCGACGCCCTATTTCGAAGGCTGCATGCCGATTGAGGTGATGGCGTCACGCGGTCGTGAGACTCTGCGTTTTGGGCCCATGAAGCCGGTTGGGCTGACCAATCCCGCTACCGGAAAACGTGCGCATGCAGTGATTCAACTGCGGCAGGACAATGCGCTCGGCACCTTGTGGAACATCGTCGGCTTTCAGACCAAGATGAAGCATGGCGAGCAGGTGAGGGTGTTTCGGACGATCCCGGGACTGGAGCAGGCGGAATTTGCGCGCCTGGGCGGTCTGCATCGCAACACCTTCATAAAAAGCCCTGTGCTGCTGGATGAGACGCTGCGTCTGAAGGCGCGGCCGAACATCCGTTTCGCCGGTCAGATTACCGGCTGCGAAGGCTATATCGAAAGCGCTGCGATTGGCCTGATGGCGGCACGCTATGCGGCGGCAGAGGCAAAGGGGGAAACGCCGCAGACGCCGCCCGTCACGACCGCCCACGGCGCGCTGCTGTCGCACATTACCGGCGGCGCGGAGGCAGATACATTCCAGCCGATGAACGTTAATTTCGGTCTCTTCCCCATGCTGGATTATGCGCACGGTAAGAAGGAGCGGAAGGCCGGCTATGCCCGGCGCGCGCTGGAAGACATGAACGCGTGGATTGCCGCCGCCCCTGCCTGATAAGCCGCAGCTGCCTGATAAGTCGTCAGAGGCGTTACGGGGTGAGTATCAGTTCGCCGCGCTCTACGCGCCAGCCGGAAAGCCGGTTCAGAAAGGACATTCCGAGAAGGTCCTGGTCCAAAGCGCCCTCATTAACCGACACCACTACGCCGGACCGGCTGACCGGGCCAATCTGCAAGCTATCGAGGCGCGCCGCGGCGATGCGAACGGGGCCGTTGGCAGTCATGGCGACACCGTCGAAGTTCAGCGATTCCGCAGGTAGTCCGGCGCGCTCTGCCGTTTCGGGGCTGAGCACGATATCGCTCGCGCCTGTATCGACCAGAAAGCTTGTCGGCGCGCCGTTAACCTGTCCCCGAATGTAGAAATGCCCGTCATTAGCGGCGCGGACCCGCATCTCGACCCCCTCCATCCTTGGCTGCGAGGGGTCGAGCGCCGCGCGAATGCGGGGCCATTCGCCCACGAGGAGGAGCAGGCCACCAAAAATCAATACCCAAACCAGCGCCATCTGGACACTCTTTGAGAAGCCTACGCTCTTTAGACGGGGAATGAACGCAAGGAGGATAAATATCAGAAATCCTGCCAGATAGACGAAATTCATCGTCTGCCATTCGCTGTTCACAGGTCGATCCGCAGCATGTCGTATCCAGGTTCCACTCCGGCCGGCAGTTCGGCGCAAAGGGCGCGGTAGTCCATGCTATTGTCCATGTGGGTAAGGACGGCGCGCTTTACGCACAGCTCCTTTATCCATCCGAGCGTGCGGTCGAGATGGGCATGGGTGGGATGCGGCCGGCGACGCAGGCTATCGACGATCCACAGATCGCAGCCTCTGACCCGACTTCGACCTTCCTCGGTTATCTCGTTGAAATCGGTGGAATAGCAGACACGCTCCCCCTCCCGTTCAAAACAGAATCCCCAAGAGGTGATATAGCCGTGAACCTGCGGGAAGGCCGTGATCTGTATATCGCCGATAGTCAGGCTTCCCGGGCCAAAGCTGTTCGCCCGCGCGGTGGGTTCATAACCCTCCCGCCCCTCAAAGACATATTTGAAACGATCGTAGAGGTGGTCCCAGGTGCCCGGCGCAGCGTAGCATTCCACTGGCCGCCCCATCAGATGGAAGAACTGACGAAGGTCGTCGATACCATGGGTATGATCGGCATGGCTGTGTGTAATAAATACCGCATCGAGGTGGCGGATGTTCGCATCCAGCATCTGTTCCCGAAAATCGGGACCGGTATCCACCAATATATTGGCCTCGTCAGTCTGGACGAGGATCGATACGCGGCGGCGGCGATTACGGGGTTCTGCCGGATCGCAGGCGCCCCAGTCATTGCCAATTCTGGGGACACCGGAGGAGGTGCCGCTCCCCAGCATCGTGATCTTCATGCGGGGGCAGCCTTCGTAAACAACCTGTAGAAATTGTCGGTGGTCTGCTGGTCAAGATTCGCAACCGAGACACCGCGCTTTTCAGCCAGGAACGCGGCGGTGTGCATCACAAATGCAGGCTCACATGGCTTTCCGCGCTTTGGAACCGGCGCGAGAAACGGACTGTCGGTTTCGATCAATATGCGATCGGATGGCAGTTTTGCCGCCGTTTGCGCAAGGTCGGCCGCATTCTTGAAAGTGACGATGCCCGACAGGGAAATATAGAAACCAAGATCCAGCGCGGCATAGCCGAACGCCTCGCTGGCCGTAAAACAATGAATGACGCCGGGGAAGGGGCCAACCGCCATTTCCTCGCGCAGGATATTCAGCGTGTCTTCCTCAGCATCGCGCGTGTGCACGATCAGCGGTAGCTGCGTCTCTCGCGATGCGGCGATGTGACGGCGAAAGCTGCCGCGCTGCCGCTCGCGATCCGATTTGTCATAGTAGAAGTCGAGACCTGTCTCGCCAATGCCGATGACTCGTTCATGAGCGGCGCGCTCGACAAGCCGGGCGGTGGAAATCTCCTCATGACTGTCGGCCTCGTGCGGGTGAATTCCGACCGAGGCCCACACATCTGGCTCCCGCTCCGCCAGTGCCACGACCTCATCCCATTCGGAGGCGCGGGTAGAGATGCCGAGCATCGCGGTGACGCCGGCGTTGCGGGCATTTTCGATGACCTCGGCCTGCCGTTCCACGACGCCTTCGTAATTCAGGTGGCAGTGGCTATCGACGGCCATGAAATCTGTCCTCTTTCAGCTGCATCCGCGCCACACGAAACCCGCAGGCAGAAGAGCGCGGCGCCGATGACTAGGTCGTGATGCAGCCTACCGAACTCAAGGGGGGATGAAATACCCTCGTCCTTATGTCGCGCGGCAGGGGCCGGGATCGACCCCTGCTACGTCAGGTTGCGTCGATGGATAGCAGGCTCGCATTACCGCCTGCGCTGGTGGTATCCACGGTAACGGTGCGTTCGACTGCAAAGCGGGGCAGATAATGCGGCCCGCCTGCCTTCGGCCCCGTTCCGGACATGCGCTCCCCGCCGAAAGGCTGCGATCCCACGACGGCGCCAATCATCGACCGGTTCACATAAAGATTGCCTACCCGCGCCAGGGTAGCGACCTCCTCCGACGCATCCACAATTCGGCTGTGCAGGCCCATGGTCAGGCCATAGCCGCGCGCATTTATCCGCTCGACGGTATGCGCGAGACGACCGGCTTTCCACGTTGTGACATGGAGGAGGGGGCCGAACCATTCGCGTCCAAGATCCTCGGGGCTTTCAACGCGAATGATGGTAGGCGCGACATAGGTGTCGTCGTCCGGGACCGGGATCGTGTGGACCCACTGCGCCCGAACGGACTGACGATAGGCTTCCAGCCGTTCCTGCGCATCGGCGTCGATCACGGGTCCGATATCGGTTCTGGGGTCCAGCGGATTGCCAACCTGCAGCAGATCCATGGCGCCCATCAACATTTTGATCGTACGGTCGTAGACCTCCTCTTGCAGCACCAGCAGGCGCAGCGCGGAGCAGCGCTGCCCGGCCGACATGAAGGCGCTCGTCACGACGTCGGAAACAACCTGTTCCGGCAGGGCGGTCGAATCGACGATCATCGCATTCAAGCCACCCGTTTCCGCGATCAGGGGTACGATAGGGCGCTCGTCATCCTCGGCTATCGTGCGCTGGATACCCTTCGCTGTGGCGGTCGAGCCGGTAAAGGCGATGCCCGTGACACGGCGGTCGCTGACCAGTGCCTGACCCGGCTCTGCACCACCACAGGCGAAGTGCAGCACGTCTTTTGGAATGCCGCATTCATGCGCCAGTTCGACGGCGCGCTTCGCAATGCGGGGCGTTTGCGGCGCGGGTTTGGCTATGACGGTATTCCCGGCAACGAGGGCCGCCACCATTTGGCCTGTAAAGATGGCCAGTGGGAAATTCCACGGCGCGATGCAGCCAAAGACGCCGCGCCCCTCCAGAGTCAGTTCGTTCGTTTCGCCCGTCACGCTGGGCAGCTCGATTGTCGCGAAGTCCTCGCGCGCGCGGCGGGCGTAATAGCGACAGAAATCGATCGCCTCGCGAACCTCGTCAACGGAGTCGCCATAGGTCTTCTTTGCCTCGTGAACGCACAGTGCGATCAGTGGCATCATCTCTTCCTGCATCCGGTCGGCAAGGCGCTCCAGCGCAACCGCGCGTTTTTCTACATCCGTCCGCGACCACTCGCCGGCAACCGCCTGCGCCTTCGCAATCATGCTCTCCACCTCGGCTGCTGAGGTTTCGGCAGGCGCGGGGGGCATCTTATATTCACGGATTGCGGCTTCGGTCTCACGAAGGATCAGGCTGTCCTCCAGATCGATACCGATGGAATTCGAACGCGCCGGCTCGAAGACGTCTTTTGGCAGTGGAATGGAAGGGTGCCGGCTAAGATCTACATTTTCGACTTTCCGAACCGGATCGGCCAGCAGATCCTCCGGACTGACGCTTTCGTCGGCCAATTGGTGCACAAAACTGGAGTTCGCACCATTTTCGAGGAGGCGCCGAACCAGATAGGCGAGCAGGTCACTGTGGCCGCCCACGGGGGCGTAAATGCGGCATTTATAGCCCTCATCCCGCACCAAATTGTTATACAGTCCATCGCCCATTCCGTGCAGACGCTGGAACTCGAAGTCGCGGCGGTCGCCCGCCCGTTCCAGAATGGTGGCGACGGTCAGCGCATTGTGACTGGCGAAGGCAGGCTCGATATGTGGGGAATCCAGCATATCACGCGCGCAGGCAAGGTAGGATACATCCGTCGAAGGCTTGCGGGTAAAGAGCGGATAGTCCTCCAGGCCCTGTTGCTGCGTATGCTTTATCTCTGTGTCCCAATAGGCGCCCTTTACCAGACGCACCGCAATGATCCGCGACGTCTCGGCGCCCAACGCCTCGGCCCAGCCGACAATCGTGCGTGCGCGTTTGGCATAGGCTTGGACGGCCATGCCCAATTTGTCCCAGCCCTTCAGTTCAGGCGCCCGGGCCGTTTCGGCGATGATATCCAGGGATATTTTCAGGCGTTCGGATTCTTCGGCATCAACGGCAAGGCCCACGCCCGCCTTCGCTGCGCGAACGCATAATGCACGCAGCATTTCGGAAAGGGCAGGGACGCAGGTTTCCGCTTTCGCCGTTTCGTATCGCGGATGCAGCGCCGACAGCTTGACCGAAATGGAGTGACGATCCGCGCCCTGCCTGGCGCCCAGACGGTCGATTGCCTTGCCATAGGCTTCGAAATAGCGTTCGGCGTCCGCCTCTGTTCGGGCGGCTTCGCCCAGCATGTCAAAGCTGGCGGTGAAGCCACGGTGCTCCGGCTTGTCCATGCGGACGAGTGCCTCGTCTATGCTCCGGCCCATCACGAACACCTGGCCCATTATCTTCATCGCGGCGGCCACGGCACTGCGTACGAAAGGTTCGGACGTTCGACCGATCAGACGGGAAAGCGCCGTTTTCTTGGCACTGTCGCCTACCAGGGTGCGGGTCACAACGAGGCCCCAAGTGGCGCTGTTTACAAGGGGAGAGTCGCTCGCCCCCTTATGTGTGTTCCAGTTCGCATCGCCCAGCTTGTCGGCAATCAGCAGGTCGCGTGTCGAATCGTCCGGTACCCGCAGGAATGCCTCGGCAAGCGCGAGTAAGGCGATCCCCTCATCGGTGTTAAGTCGATATTCGTGAAGGAATTTCGCGACCCAGCTATCGCGTTCCGCGGCTTTCAGGTCCGCGAGCAGGCCGAAGGCACGTCCCTCGACGCGACTACGCTCCGCTCGTTTAAGTCGCGCAGAATCGACAAGTTCGGAAAGAACCTCAGGTTCGGGCGCACGGTGCAGTCGGCGCATCTCCTGAAGGAAGGGGTCGGGGCTCATGTCTGTCATAGGGTGCATATTCATGAGGGAAGGCATAGAGAAGCTAGAACTCAAATCAATGCAAGGAGTGCCGTGTGGCGCCAAAAATGATGTCAAAAGAGGAATTTCTAGGGCTAACCGGGAATGAAGTGGGGGTTTCCGACTGGTTTGATGTAACCCAGGATAGGATTGACCGCTTCGCCGAGGCTACGGAGGACGATCAGTTCATCCACGTCAACCCCCAGGCGGCCGCGCAGACACCTTTTGGTCAAACCATAGCGCACGGATTTCTCTCTCTTTCCATGATCGCCGGAATGGGCATTGGCGTCATGCCGATGGTGGAGGGCGCCAAGATGGGCGTCAATTACGGCCTGAACCAGGTCCGTTTCCTGACACCCGTAAAAAGCGGCAAGCGCGTGCGCGGCCGCTATGTAATGGCAGAGGTCCGAGAGCGCGCCCGCGGCATTATACAGACGACCTATGACGTCACGGTAGAGATAGAGGGTGAAGCCAAGCCTGCCCTGAAGGCCGAGTGGATCAACCTGGTCTACACCTGACCGGATCTGGATAACCAACCGAAATTAAATGCGTCCTGCAAAAATCAGGACGAAAGAATACCGAAAGGAAAAACTTAAATGCGGGAAGCCGTTATCGTATCCACCGCCCGGACACCTATTGGCCGCGCGTATCGCGGGGCATTCAACAATACACCATCGCCGACGCTCGCTGGCCACGCCATCGAACATGCAGTGAAGCGCGCCGGCATTGAGGGTACCGAGGTTGATGACGTCATCATCGGTGCCGCCATGCAACAGGGCGTTCAGGCCACCAATGTAGCCCGCAATTCGCTGCTTCGCGCCGGACTGCCTGTTAGCGTTTCCGGCATGTCGCTGGATCGTCAGTGCGCGTCCGGTCTGATGGCCATCGCCACTGCAGCAAAGCAAATCATGGTCGACAATATGACTATTGCAATTGGCGGCGGCGTGGAATCCATTTCCATGGTCCAGACGCCAGAGATGCGCGTCGGCGCCGACCCCGAACTCGTCGAGATGCACCCCGACATCTACATGCCAATGTTGCAAACGGCGGAAGTCGTCGCGGAACGTTACGGCATCTCCCGCGAGGCGCAGGACGAATATGGCCTGCAGTCGCAGCAACGAACCGCCGCCGCTCAGGAAGCCGGCAAGTTCGATGACGAGATCGTTTCCCTTACCCGCACAATGCTGATGAAGAACAAGGAGACGGGTGACGTCAGCGAGCACGAGGTTACGCTGGACAAGGATGAAGGAAACCGGCCCGAGACAACGCTGGAGGGTCTGCAGGGGCTGAAGCCCGTAATGGGGCCGGACAAGGTTATTACGGCCGGGAACGCGTCGCAGCTTTCCGACGGGGCCAGCGCCTCCGTTTTGATGGAGGCCAGGGAGGCAGAGAGACGCGGCCTCTCCCCGCTTGGCCGTTATGTCGGCATGGCGGTCGCCGGACTGGAGCCGGACGAAATGGGCATCGGGCCTGTTTTCGCGATCCCGAAACTGCTGAAGCAGACAGGCATCAAGATGGACGATATCGGCCTTTGGGAGTTGAATGAGGCCTTCGCGGTGCAGGTGCTCTATTGCCGCGACAAGCTGGGGATTCCGAACGAGTTGCTGAACGTGAATGGCGGCGCCATTTCGATCGGCCACCCATATGGCATGTCTGGCGCTCGGATGACCGGTCACGCGCTGATCGAGGGGAAGCGGCGCGGCGCCAAATATGTCTGCGTCACCATGTGTGTCGGCGGCGGCATGGGTGCTGCCGGCCTGTTCGAGGTTCTGTAACCGGTACGCGCTGGTCCGGGGTGTTTCGAATCTCCGGACCAGCGCGCTTCCATGGGCGCGTCCCGTCCTGCGGCGTTTCGTCCAGCTTTATGCGGAACATTGACGCCGGCTCTCTCGTTGCCTTCCCGTCTGGAAAAGCACTGGATTTACGAGAGGAAGCACATATGACCGACGACGATTTCAAGAAAAAATTCTGGAAGCATCTGGACGACAGTCCCTTCGTAATGCTGGCCATCAGTGGCAATGATCATTCGCACAGCCAGCCAATGACTGCTCAGTTCGACGATGATTTGCCAAACGACCTCTATTTCTTCACCTCCAGCCACAATGGCTTCGTCAAGGCCGCGCAGGCTGGCGAGCGTGACGCCGTAGTCAGCTTTTCATCGAAGGGGCATGATTTCTTCGCAAGCGTTCACGGTCTTATTACGATCGACAATGACGAAGCAAAGATCGACAAGTTTTGGTCGCCTATGGTCGCTGCCTGGTTCGAAGAAGGCCGTGACGATCCTCAGGTGACGCTGATCCGCGTGGATCTGGGCCGCGCTGAGTTCTGGGAAGCCGGCACAGGATCGTTCATGAAGGAAATGGCGAGCGCCATTTTCAACAAGAGCGCCCACGAACAAGGACGCAAGCATCAGCGCGAAACCCGCTTCGCAGCCTGATGTCAGTTCGGAGAGGCTGGTACAGACCAGCCTCTCCGCAGATCTTTTTCTCCGACCGGCCGGTCATCAGCCTGACGGGCTGAAATCCCAAACCTGTCCCAAGATGCCCAATTCAGCCCCACAATTCCGGCGCGGGCGGGTGAACGTCCGAATTTTCGAACGTGAGAGGATGTTCCCTGTCCCGGGCCAACAGCAGCGGCCCATCCAAATCGGCAAACTGGCCCTTCATGGCGGCGAAAAAAGCCGGGGCGATCCCCAGCGAAGTCGACAGCATGCAGCCCGTCATGATTCCAACACCGGCGGCTTTGGCCGCTTCAATCATCCTCATGGCCTCTGTCAGGCCACCGGCCTTGTCCAACTTGATATTGATGAAATCGAAACGCCCCAGGCAGTCGTCCAACGTTGCCAGATCGTGGGCACTCTCATCGGCGCAGAACGGGATATCTCCGCCCAGGGCCTCCATATCGGCCTCTTGCCCAGCCGGCAGGGGCTGCTCGATCAGTTCCACCCTGAGCGGGGACAGTGATGCCACCATACGCGGTATGTCTATGTCGCCCCACGCCTCGTTCGCATCGGCGATAATGCGGGCATGGGGCGCGGCGCGGCGCACGGCGGCGATACGATCTTCGTCTCCCTCGCCCGCCAGCTTGACCTTCAGCAACTCCCGATTGGCCGCCTTGCGGGCCGCCGCCTCCATCACTTCCGGCTCACCGACGCTGATCGTATAGGCCGTCAACATTGGGGAGGGGCGCGGCAGACCGAGGCGTTGCCAGACCCGCGTACCCGTCAATTTTGATTCCAGATCCCACAGCGCCGCATCGAGCGCGTTTCGCGCTGCCCCCGCCGACATTTCCGTGAGCAGGTCTTCACGAGAGATGGAGCCACCGACCGCGGCGGCCATGCGAAACAACTCGGCGGCAACACCTTCCGCCGTCTCGCCCCGGTAGTAGATGGGCGTAGATTCGCCGCGTCCCCGCACATCGCCGACCGATATCTCCGCCACCACCACATCGACATGGGTTTTCGCCCCCCTCGATATGGTGAAGGCTCCTTCGGTGGGAAACCGCTCGATACGGACGCTGAGAACAGGCTGTGGCATAATTTGTCTCATACAGATCGCTGCGGCATATGCGAACCATGACGAAGGACCAAGATCCGCGCCGCCAGGTCCGCGCCGATACCGATCATCTTGCTGCACTGGACGTCGATGGGAAGACCCTGAACGTTCGCGTGCTGGATGTCACGATGACTGGTGCGAGAGTTCAGCTCAGTGCGAAAATTTCCGGGGATGGCGTGCTGACCTTCAAAAGTGTACGTATGGGAAGTCGTCCCGCTCGGCTGGTCTGGCGTGAAGGGGATATGGTCGGCCTTCGATTCATCGACTCCGAGGCTATGGTAGCGGAAAGGCGCGGCTTGCCGTCTGCCAGGCACTGGCTGTCGTGCCTGCTAGGCAAAACGCTTCCTTAACCTGTCCGCCCTAGGCATTGGTCCCGGCGCCGTTAACCGTCTAAGGGGCGGCGGCCCACTGTTTATCCGAGGTGTTTGATGGCGATCCGCCACCAGTCAATGATCTTTCTGATGATAACCTTGGCTGTTCCCGCTCCTGCGGCGGGGCAGGCAGTCATTGAAACCCTTGCCTTTGAACGCACCGAAGACGGCGGAACGGTTACAATGTCGGTGCGCGGAGCGCATGGTGAGCCAAGATTTCTCGCGCTTAATAATCCCGCTCGTCTTGTGCTCGACCTGCCTGGCATCCGCACGGAAAATCGCAAAATCAACGGCGAAGGGGCGATCGCATCCATGCGCGTCGGCCAGTATAAGCCCGACACGGCACGGCTCGCCCTTGATTTGATAAAACCCATGCAGATCAGTGGCAGCGAACACCGGGATGGAAAGCTGCTCATTTCCCTCTCCGAAACCAGCGCGGAAGCGTTTGCGGCTTTAACGAAGCTAAGGCCTGCCAACCTCCCGCGCGTGCAGAGCGGGTCGAGCGGTATTGCTACCACGCCAGCGCAAACTCCGTCTCCCCCCAGTTCCGGATCAAACCCGGATGGTCCTGCGAAACATACCGCTTCGCCCGTACAGCTTGCCTATTTTCAAAGCGCGTCGGAACGCATCGTCGACACGGTGGCGCAGGACAACACAGCCGGCGCGCCACGACTGCCGCTACCCTCCGGCGCGCCGCTTTCGATCACCGCCGAGAATGACCCGCTTCTTAACCTGTCCAAGCAGACTGAAAGTCAGGAAGTATTTCGGGCCGTCATTGCGACAGCCGTCGCGCGCCATCCCAGCATCGCAGAAGCAGAGGCGAATGTAGACAGGGAGCGGGCCGAGCGGCGGGAGGCCCAGATGGGCCTTGTTCCCGATATCGAACTTGGCATCGCCGGTCGGCAAAGCATCACGCGCAATTTCGGGAATGACGTTGATACCGTGGTCGAACGTGCGCGGTCCCGAGGGCGCCTGGACGCGTCATTTATCGTACAACAGACGATCCTGGATTTCGGCGCCACTTCCGCGCGCATCGAGGCGGCGAAGCACGAATTGACCGCTGCGGCCCTGGAAACTGACGCGGCTGCCGAACGCACCGCACTTTCCGCCGTGGCGGCCTGGTACGACGTATTCGCCTATCGCGCGCTGGTCGACCTGACGGAAGCGTTTCTTGCCAATCAGCAGGAGTTCCGGGAGGCGATCTCAGGCCGCATCGAAAGTGGCGTCAACGCGGAGGGCGACCTCGCCCGCGTTGAAAGTTCGCTCGCGACCACTGGCGCCAGCCTGGCGCAATACCGTCGGCTCGCTGCGAATGCGGAGGCGCGCTACACAGAAATGATCGGATCGCCGCCACCGCCGGGCACTCAGCGCGCTCCGGCACCCGACGTTCCTGCGATAACGAAAGACATGGCGCAGTTTCTGGCGCGCGAATCGCCCTCGGTCGAGGCGGCGCGCCAAAAGGCCGATGCGGGTTATGATGAAAGTCGCGCGGTCGATGCCAACCGCCTGCCATCCGTTTCCGCCGGCCTGGAGGGCGGGCGCTATGGCGTGTTCGACCGCGACGGCTCGACTGATTACGACATCCGGGCGACGATCAACGTCCGGCAGCGGTTTTTCGCCGGCACCTTCGCGCGGGCAGATGCGCAAAAGGCGGCGGCGGCGGCACTTCGCGCGCGCGCCGACGCAGTAGCGGAGGAGGCGGCAAGAGAGGCGGCCATCGCCTGGGCGGATGTAGATGCGCTGGAGGCAGAGCTTGAGGCGCTGGAAAACAATTATCTTGCCAGCCGCCGGACCCGCGATGTGCTGGCCGAAAGGTTTGCCGTCGCACGTGGCAGTCTTTTTGACGTATTGCAGGCGGAAGACAGTTATTTCGCGGTCGCGGGGCGCTATGTGCAGGCACTGACCGAGCGCGACGCCGCTCATTATGTGCTGCTGGCCCGAACCGGGCGCCTGCTTGAGGCGCTGGGCATCGACACAAGAGGAAATCTGGAGTGAGCATGCAAACGGCCGCGTCTGCCGACATGGAATTCACGGCAAAACCGCCGCGGTTCGCCGACTGGCTGATGGAGCCGATGCGTGAGAACCGCTCGGTCTATCACCGCGTCGCGCTCGCTGCGGTGTTCATCAATATTTTTGCACTCGCCTCCAGCCTGTTTACGATGGTGGTTTACGACCGCGTGGTGCCGAACAATGCGGTCGATTCGCTGATCGCGCTTTCGATCGGCCTCGGCATCGTCATTATTTTCGATTTCATATTGAAACTGCTGAGAAGCTATTTCACCGATCTTGCCGGCGCCAGTATCGACCGCGACGTCGGCAGCCGTGTGTTCGAACAATTGCTCTCCGTTCGTCTGGACGCGAAGCGGGGATCGACAGGTGCCCTTGCCGGTTTGATGCGCGAGTTGGAAACGTTGCGCGACTTTTTCGCCAGCGCCACCGTGACGGCAATCGTCGATGTGCCGTTCATTCTCCTGACGCTCACCGTTATCGCCGTCATTGGCGGACCTGTCGTTTTCGTTCCTGCCGCAATGGTGCCATTGGTCATTCTGGCTGGGTATCTGACTCACCCGGCAATGGATCGGCTGAGTGCAAAGGGCATGGGGCAGGGGCTGTTGAAGCAGACTGTCCTCGTCGAAACCATTGGCGGCCTCGAAACCGTCAAGGTCGCGGGTGCCGGGCGTATGCTGACGGGGCGCTGGGTCGACGCCATCGACGAACATGCGGAAACGTCGCTGCGCCAGCGCCTGATCGGCAATATCGGCATTACGCTCAGTCAATCGGCGCAGATGATCAGCTATGCCGGGGTCGTGATTGTGGGCGTCGGGCGGATTGCCGAGAATGAATTGTCCATGGGCGGCCTGATTGCCTGCTCGATCCTCGCCGGTCGTGCCGTCGCACCGCTGGCGCAGATCGCCAATCTGCTTTCGCGCCTGACGACCACGCGTGCGGCATATCGACAGATCAACGGCCTGATGAATACACGCCGGGAAGGGCCGTCGGGCGAGGCGCTGCAGCTGGCGAACCCGCGCGGCGATATCGAGTTTCGTAATGTCAGCTTCAAATATCCTAATACGGTAGAAAAGGCGCTGGACGGCGTCAGCTTTACCATCCGCGCGGGGGAACATGTCGCGGTTCTGGGGCGCGTAGGCTCCGGCAAGTCGACGATCGCAAAACTTGTGCTTGGCCTGTACGAGCCGGAGGAAGGGACGGTTCTGGTCGACGGCCTGGACGTGCGGCAGATCGATCCCATGACGCTCAGGACGAAGATCGGCACCACGATGCAGGAAACGGTGCTGTTGTCCGGCACGGTTCGCGACAACATCACCCTTGGTCGCGAGCATATCGATGACGAAGAGATGCTTCGGGCCGCAAAGATGGCGGGCACCCACGGGTTCATGCAGCATGTGACGAATGGCTATGATCGCCGGCTGGCGGATCGGGGCGAGGGGTTGTCGGGCGGCCAGCGCCAGTCGATTGGCCTTGCTCGCGCGCTTGCCGGGCGACCGAATATCCTTCTACTCGACGAACCGTCGAGCCAGATGGACGCGCAGACCGAAGAAAAGGTGTTGCAACGCATTCAGCAAGAGGTTGCCGATCGCACGACGATCGTGATTACGCATCGACCGCCATTCTTGAAACTCGTCGACCGGATCATCCTGATGGATCGCGGCAAGGTCGTGGCCGACGGCCCGAAAGAAAAGGTTATGGAGCTGCTTAGGAAACGTCAGGGCAGCGTAGCCCAAACCTCCGGACAATCGGACCAGCGTCCTGGCAATGCCGGCGGTCTGGTTACCACGCGGATGAAGCCCTGATGCCCGGAATGCTGGAAGACCGTGTATCCCGGATTCAGCCGCGAAAGGCGGCGAACCTGCTGTTGTTCGTCATCGCCGGTGCGGTGGTTATCTTCATGATCTGGGCGGCGCTTACGGAACTTGATGTCACCGTGCGGGGGCAGGGCCGGGTAATCCCGTCGCAGCAATTGCAGACGATATCGAATCTTGAGGGCGGCATCATCGAGCGCATTCATGTGCGAGACGGTCAGGTGGTGAGCCAAGGCGACCCGCTGATCACCCTAGACGATGTCGAGACGGGTTCCGAATTTGGTTCGAACCGGGTGTCCGTCGAGGCCCTTCGCGCAAAGATCGCGCGCCTGGAAGGAGAGGTCGCCGGCCGTGATCCCGTGTTTCCGGGTGGCACGGGCGGTTCCTTCGCCGAACAGGTGGAAATCGAACGTTCTCTGTACGCCAGCCGGATGGCGGACCTATCCAGCCTGACGAATGCGGCGGTGGCGCGTGTAAATCAGGCGGAACGCAGCGTTGCAGAGGCGGAGGCGGCGCTTGCGGCGCGTACCAGTGCCGCGAACGCTGCTGAGAGCGAGCTATCCCTGCTTCGTCCCTTGGTCGAGAGAGGCATCGAGCCCCGCCTCAGCCTTATTCAGGCAGAAAACACCGTCGCCGTCTCTCGCGCAGACGCCGCCGCAGCGGCAGCCGGGGTTACGCGCGCTCAGGCGGCCGTGGCTGAAGCCCGTGCCAGCCTGAATCAGCAGCGCCAGGACTGGCGCGCGCGCGCCGCAACCGAACTGGCTCAGGCGCAAAGCGATCTGAGCGCCCGGAGGCAAGCGACCCCTGCACTGCAGGGTCGTGTCGACCGTGCCATTGTGCGCGCGCCGCTCGACGGCCGCATCAACCGGGTCCTGAAAACAACCGTCGGCGGCAGCGTTGGGCCAGGGGAACCGCTTGTAGAGATGGTGCCGAACGACGAGACGCTGGTCGTCATGGCACGGATCCGTCCGCAGGACATTGGCTGGGTCGCGATCGGCCAGGATGCGAAGGTGAACATCACCGCCTATGACCCTACGGTGTATGGCGGGCTGAGCGGGGAGGTCGTCACGATCAGCCCAGATGCCACCCTTGATGAGCGTTCGGGCGAAAGCTTCTATGAAGTCCGTGTGCAGACCGACTCCCAGGCGATCATCGACAAGGCCGGTCGCAGACTGCCGATCGGCCCGGGCATGACCGCCGACGTCAGCCTGATTGGTGAAAAGCGGAGCATCGGCAGCTATATTCTGCGGCCCATCACGCGCTTGCAACAACGCGCCTTTAGGGAATAGGGCGAATGCCGCTCGCCCGAGAGGCGAGAGATCGGAATCGCCGCATGGAACACGTCTTCTCCCCCCTGCCAGAGAAGGCCGTAATTCTCATACCGGCGCGATATGAGTCGCAGCGTTTCCCCGGAAAGCCGCTTGCGATGCTGAGAGGGGCGACCGGTGCCGCGAAACCGCTGATCCAGCGCACGTGGGAAGCGGCAGCAGCAGGGGGGATGGCTGACAGCGTTTGCGTTCTCACGGACGATCCACGTATTCGGGAAACGGCGGAGGCTTTCGGCGCCCGGGTGCTGATGACGCCACCGTCATGCCGTAATGGCACCGAACGCTGTTCGGCTGCGCTCGCTGCGCTGCCGGACAAGGACATCATCGTCAATGCGCAAGGCGACTCGCCGCTTACTCCTGGGGGTCTCGCCTGCAGACTTGCGCGGTATCTGGCGGACCATCCGGAAGCGGACGTGGTAAGCGCGGCGTTCATCGCGCCGGACAGCGTCCGCAGCCGATTGATCGCGGACGCGGAAGAAGGGCGCGTGGGGGGCACCTCCGTCGTTCTCGATGCCGCAGGGCGGGCGATGTATTTTTCCAAACGATTGCTGCCCTTCGGCGTTGAAAGCGATCCTTCTTTAGCGCTGAGGCTACACCTCGGCATTTATGCATATCGGCGGTCCGCATTGGCGGCATATCCTGACTTGCCTATTCCCCCAATGGAGGGCGCCGAGGGTCTGGAACAATTGCGGTTCCTGAATGCTGGAACGCGCATCGATGTTCTCGACATCGAGCCACAGGATGATTTCTGGGAGGTCAACAATCCCGACGACGTCCCTCTGGTCGAAGCCGCGCTTAAGGTGCGAGGAATTTCATAATGCAACTTTGCGGCAGGAATGTCGGGCTATCGCGACCGCTCTTTCTGATTTCCGGCCCCTGCGTCATCGAGAGCGAGAACCAGGCGCTGAAAACCGGGGATGAAATCGCCGCTATTGCCGAGCGGCTGGGTATCTTTGCCATTTACAAATCCAGTTTCGACAAGGCGAACCGCACTGCGCATGACAGCTTCCGCGGGCCGGGACTGGAGGAGGGGCTGCGCATCTTGCAACGGGTGCGGGCGAATTGCGGCTTACCCGTACTGACCGATGTGCACGAGGTGCATCAGATATCGGCGGCGGCAGAAATAGTGGATGTTCTGCAAATCCCTGCATTTCTTTCGCGTCAGACGAACCTGATCGAGGCGGCGGCGGCAAGCGGAAAACCGGTAAATATTAAGAAGGCCCAGTTCATGGCGCCGGCTGACACCATCCCTCTGGTGGCAAAGGCACGTGCTGCGGGCGGCAAAGATGCCGCGCTCATGTTGACCGAACGGGGCACGGCCTTCGGCTATAATAATCTGGTGGTCGATATGCGGGGGCTCGTTGCCATGCGGGCGTCCGGTTGTCCGGTCATATTTGACGCGACACATTCCGCCCAGCAGCCGGGAGCTCTAGGAACGAAATCGGGCGGCGACCGGAATACTGTACCCGTTCTGGCGCGGGCGGCCGTTGCCGCCGGCATCAGCGGGCTTTTTCTGGAAACGCATCCCGATCCCGATGCTGCGCTGTCCGACGGTCCCAATAGCTGGCCGCTGGACAGGTTGGAGGATCTGATGAAGCGACTGATGGATATCGACGGGATGGTGAAGGCGGAGCCGCTCGACCAGGACGGCTGATTTGTAGCGATTGCCGACGCTCGGAACGGCAATTGGGTCAGGCGCCTTGAAGATGCAAATGCCGTTCAATGGCCTCGTCGACATTGTCGAATTGATGCAGCCGCCCGCCATCCAGAACCGCGCCCGTGCGGCAATAGGTTCGAAGCGTCTCCGGGTCATGGCTGATCATGATCAGGGTGCGGTTCTGTGACCGCTCCGTCAACGCCGCGTGGCTGCGTTCGCGAAAACGCGCATCGCCCGCTGCGGTGATTTCATCGACCAGATAGCAATCGAAGTCGATGGCCAGGCTGATGCCGAATGCCAGCCGGGCGCTCATGCCGGCGGAATAGGTTTTTACGGGTTGGCGCATGAACGGACCCAATTCCGCGAAATTCTCCACGAACCGGATCAGTGCGTCGGGATCCTTGCGATAGATGCGGGCGATGAAACGCGCATTGTCTGCGCCCGTCAGGCTGGATTGAAAGCAGGAGCCGTAGCCGAGGGGCCAGCTGACGGACATGGTCCTTTCCACGGTGCCCGAGCTAGGCCGCTCAACCCCGCCCATGATGCGCATCAGCGTGGACTTTCCTGCGCCATTCGCGCCTAAGATGCCGATTGCCTCGCCGGGCTGCACGAGCAAATCGACGCCCGCCAAAACGGACTTGTTAAAGCCCCGAAGCCGGTAGCCCTTGGTGACATTCTGTAGCCGAATCATCGTAGGCAGGTTTAGGGCCGGACACTGCAAATGACCATTCCCGCGCGCCCCCTCCTTCTTGTCACAGCTTTGCTGCTGGGGGCATGCGCCACCATGCCAACGGCCGGACCCACCGCGAAGGAGGTCCTGGATGAAGAAGCCGCTGCTGCGGCCAGCATCGGTTATCGCATCATCGACCTCGATACGGCAACTATGCCGCCCCCGCCCGACAGGGCCGCCGACTTATCCTCGCTCGCAGCGCTGGCGGCTGGTCAGCCTGGGCCGCAACGTATCGGCCAAGGCGATATATTGCAGGTGACATTGTACGAAGTGGGCGCTGCGCTGTTTTCCCGCCAGGAGGGGATTCCGGCAGCAGGTTTCGATTCGTCCGCGAAGGCGCGCCCGCTGGGGGCGCTGGAAGTAGCCGCCGACGGCACTATCCCGCTGCCCTTTGCTGGAGAGATAAAAGTTGGAGGACTGACACAGCCAGAGGCGGCGAAAGAGATAGAAGCGGCATATCGCGGCCTGAGCCAGGAGCCGCAGGCTCAGGTAACGATCAGCCGCAATTTGACGAATACGGTAATGATCTCGGGTCTCGTGGGTCGGCCCGGCCGCCTGGATCTGTCGGCTGCGGCAGAAACATTGTCGGATGCACTGGCACTAACGGGTGCCCCCACCGCGCCGGCGGAACAAGTGCGCCTGCGGTTCACCAGAAACAATGAAACCGTCGAAGTTCCGCTTTCCGCCCTTTCCAGCGGCTCGACCGCCGACCTGCGCCTGATGCAGGGCGACCGGATTGAATTGCTGCCCGACCGGCGATCCCTGACCGCCTTTGGAGGACTGAACAGCGTTCGCGAAATCCCCTTCGAGACCGAAACCGTTACGCTTGCAGAGGCGGTAGCACGTGCAGGCGGGCCGTCCGAGGCCATAGCGGACCCCAGCGCAGTGTTCGTATTCCGTGACGATCCGGCAGGGCCAGCCATCTATCGAGTGGACCTGCTGCGTCCGTCGGGTTACTTCCTCGCGCAGCGGTTTTTTATGCGTGACAAGGATCTGATTTACGTGGCTACTGCCAGCGCGAACCGTCCGTCGAAGTTGGTCGATGTCATCAATCGGTTGTTCACGCCAGTTTTTACCATTCGTGAAATCACCAGGTAGGGTATTCGTTAAGAGGCCATGAGCTACCATCCTGCCATGTTTGCTCCGCGCCCCGAACAATATGTCCGGTTCTCAGAAGATTTTGGCCAGAGATTCCTGATCTTTGTGGATACGGAGGAGGAATTTGACTGGTCGCAGCCGCGGCGGCGCGATGCGACAGACGTGAAGGCCGTCCGCGCCTTGCCCGCTATCCATGAACTGATGCGCGGCTATGGCGCAAAGCCCGCTTATCTGGTCGATTATCCTGTGGCGACCGACCCCGACGCCATTGAGGTTCTTCGCAGATTTCAGGATGAGGGGGGCGCGACGATTGGCGCTCAGTTGCACCCCTGGGTCAATCCCCCCTTTATCGAACAGGTGGTCGAGAAGAACAGCTTTCCAGGCAACCTGCCGCGCTCCGTAGAACGCGCCAAAATGAAGGCCCTGAGTGACGCGATCGCGGCGGGCTTTGGCGAACGTCCGTTTGTCTATCGCGCCGGTCGATATGGCGTCGGTCCGAATACGGAGGCGCTGCTGGACGAATTCGGGTACCGTATGGACGTGTCGGTGCGGCCCTATTTTGACTATACGGAAGAGGGCGGACCCTGTTTTCGCCGCATTCAACCTACGCCGTATTGGACCGGGCCTGAGCAACGCTTGCTGGAATTGCCATTGTCCAGCGCGTTCACCGGCGGTTTTCGCGGGTTCGGCGAGTCAGCCTTTCGCTTCGCCAGTCGCATTCCGCATCTGAACGGCATCCTCTCCCGGGGCGGCTTGCTCAGCCGCATTGCCCTCACGCCAGAAGGGATTCCCGCAGGGGACGCCGTGCAGGCGGTCGAACAGATGCTGGACCAGGGCGTCCCGGTGATTTCCATCAGTTTTCACTCTCCGTCCGTGGAGCCCGGGCACACGCCCTATGTTCGCGATGCGGAAGACCTGTCGAGATTCTTCAACTGGTTCGACATGGTTCTGGGGACGCTACAGCGGCGGGGGGTCAAACCGGTGTCCTGCGAAGAAGTTATTGCTGCCGCCGAATCGGTCCGCGATCTTCCCGCGGTTGAAGCAACGAAACCGGCAGGCTAAGCGCCGCTATCTCGCGGGTGGGGCCTGTAGCTCAATGGTAGAGCAGGCCGCTCATAACGGCTCGGTTGGGGGTTCGAGTCCCTCCGGGCCCACCAGCGGGATGATGCGGGAAACTAAATAGACGGCTTGGCAATTGCCCGCCGCCGCCCCATGACCGGGGGCATGGACGATCTTTCGCATCCGGCGCATCCCCAAAACCCGAAAAATCCAGCCATGGCTGCGGCAACCTTGGTGCTGGTGAAGGAAAATTCCGCCGGTCCGCCACTGGTCTTCATGCAGAAGCGGGCGAACACCATGGGCTTTGCGGCGGGGATGATGGTTTTTCCCGGCGGCAAGGTGGACCCGGCGGATGAGCGACTCGCCCGCGCGGCGGACCCTTCCGCAATGCTGGATCCCGCCGACGCGTCCGCGCGTGTGGCAGCGGTGCGGGAATGTTTCGAAGAGGCCGGCGTGCTGTTGACGAGCGGCCCCGCCATTGAGCCGGATATGCTCGCGGACGCAGCCCCGCGCATTGCCGATCGCAGCCTCGATTTCGGCGAATTCCTGCGGAGGCTCGGCCACAGCATAGATCTAGATCGTCTGACACCCTGGTCGCGCTGGTGTCCGCCTGTGCGTTTCGAGACGGTCCGTTATGACACCCGCTTCTATCTGGCGCGCGCGACCGGCGAACTGGTGGCTGGACATGACGGAACGGAAGCGGTCACCAGTCTCTGGACCACGGCAACGGATGCCTTGGAAAGCGCCGCACGCGGTGATGGGAAGGTCGTCTTTCCAACCCATCGGAATCTGGAACGGCTTGCTCAGTTTAGCGATGTGGATTCCTTGTTCGCGCATGCCGAAGCAACGGCCATCCGCCTGATCTCGCCAGAAATTCGTGACATCGATGGACTGCCGCATCTTTGCATTCCAGATGGGCTAGGCTATCCGGTAACGAGCGAACTTCTGAAAAAGGCAAGACGCGGTTAAGGCTGCTTCGGCTATGGATACGGCGAATGTCTTTCGCGAGGCCCGATTGCCTTGCTACGTTGACATGCAGCCAGCCGCGATTCAGTAGGCATGCGGCAACGGCCCCGTAGCTCAGCTGGATAGAGCGTCAGACTTCTAATCTGAATGTCGCAGGTTCGAATCCTGCCGGGGTCACCACCCACCGCGCTTTCGAGCGTTCCTGAAAATGGTGGGCAAGGCGGGGCGTCGCACCTATCTCTGCGCTCTCTGAAGCACGAACGAGCGCCGCCGAAGTAGAAGGACATCATGCCGCGACATACCGAAACGCGAAACCTGCCATGGACCCCGCACCAGATGTTCGACCTGGTGGCGGACGTGGGAAGCTATGCCGAGTTCTTGCCCTGGGTCGTGGCGACCCGTGTGAAGTCGCGCACCGATATCGAACTGGTCGCCGACATGATCGTCGGGTTTCGGATGGTGCGGGAGACCTTCACCAGCCGCGTACGGCTTGATCGACCGCAATCGCTGCATGTCGATTATCTGGATGGGCCGCTGAAATATCTAAAGAATGACTGGCGGTTCGAGCCCGACGGAAAGGGCGGAACCGATGTGCACTTCTGCGTCGATTTCGAATTTCGGCAAAAACTTTTCGAACGATTGGCCGGTACATTCTTTCACGAGGCGTTTCGCCGTATGGTGACAGCCTTTGAAAAGCGCGCCGCCCAAATTTACGGGCCGTCCGATGCCGGGGCGGGCGCATCCGGCAATAATAGTTCCAGCGCGCAACGGACCGCCTGAAGCCGGACGGCAGTGCGTCCCTCATCGGCGAATATCTTGGTGTCCGCCACGACCTGTTCCGGGTCCTCTCCGCGTCGCGCGCGCGCAAAGACGACTGTGCCGACAGGCTTTTGCTCGCTTCCCCCGCCGGGGCCGGCAATGCCTGTCACGGCGACTGCCACGTCGGCATGGCTGCGCTCCAGCGCGCCGAGCGCCATGGCCCATGCGGTGGCGACGGAAACCGCGCCGAAGGTTTCCAGCACATCCTCGTGCACACCCAGCAATTCACGCTTTGCATCGTTGGAATAGGTAACAAATCCGCGACCCACGACGTCCGAACTGCCGGGAATTTCGGTAAGGACGCCCGACACCAGTCCCCCGGTGCAGCTTTCCGCAAGCGCAATCAGCTTTCCGGCGGCCCGGTTTTCCTCAATGACCTTCCGTGCGAGATCGGTCAGATTGCTTGGAAATAATTCCATCCGTTCGTCTCCTCAGGTGGTGAACCTAAATCCTGATTGTCGCGACGGCCTGCGCGGCGATACCTTCGCCACGGCCGGTGAAGCCAAGCTGTTCGGTGGTGGTCGCCTTCACGCTAATCCTGTCCATTGGCAGCCGCAAGATCTCGGCGAGGCGGCGCTTCATGGCAAGGCGGTGCGGGCCTACTTTCGGTCGTTCGCAAATGATGGTCACGTCGATGTGCTCCACCGTTCCCCCGGCCGCGGTAACCAGGTCACGCGCATGCGAGAGAAACCTGTGCGACGGGGCGCCCCGCCATTTTTCATCGGTGGGTGGAAAATGATCACCAATATCTCCTTCGCCAATCGCGCCCAACAGCGCGTCGGTCAGCGCGTGGAGCGCGACATCGGCATCGCTGTGACCGGCAAGGCTGTGATCGTGGGCAATTTCGACTCCGCAGAGCCAAACATGATCGCCGAGGGCGAACCTGTGCACGTCGAAACCCATGCCGGTCCGAAACCCGGCGGCGCCCAGCATGCGTTCGGCGCGGGAAAAATCATCTGGATAGGTCAGCTTGAAGAGCTGCGCATCGCCTTTGACGAGAGCGATCGACAGGCCGGCGCCGCGCGCAATCTCTGCATCGTCCGTCGCCCCCGCAGGTGCGTCTCTGTGCGCGGCGAGAAGAGGGGCGAAGCGAAATGCCTGCGGCGTCTGTACGCGGTGTAGGCCTTCTCGATCTACCTCTGCCTCTACGGTGATTTCTCCCCTTCTCAGGCTGTCGACCACGGGGAGGGAGGGGACGGCTCCGTCATGTTCGTCAAGCGCGGCGAGCAAGCGGTCGATAACAGGCGCGGTCACCAGCGGTCGCGCCGCGTCATGGACCAGAACCCGGTCGGCCGCGCCAATCGCCTGAAGGCCGGCGAGGACCGATTCCTGGCGGGTGGCCGCGCCGATGACAGGCTCGCCGAGCGACAAATCGCCGACCGCGGCATCATATGCGTCGCGCTGGTCCGATCCGATGACGACCCGGACTTCATCAATGGCGGCATGTGAGGCCAGCCGTTCAACCGACCAGCGGAGCACGGGCTTTCCCGACAAAAGTCGATATTGTTTCGGCGGGCCGTCGCCGGCACGGGCGCCGCTACCGGCGGCAACGATCAGGGCGACGGTTTTCATCGCAGCGCCCCTTACTGCCACGCCTCCTTGCCGAACACCCCCTGTGCGCCCTATGTTGCCGACTTATTATGCACGATAGCAATATGCCTGAATTGAAGCCGATAGATGTCGGTCCTGTCCGGATCGAGCAGCCGGTCATTCTCGCCCCCATGACGGGTGTGACCGATGGGCCGTTTCGAAAACTTGTGAAGCGTTACGGTGCCGGTTTGACGGTGACAGAAATGCTGGCGAGCCAGGCAGCGGTTCGTGAGACCCGCCGGTCCCTGCAGCAGGTCGCCTGGGATCCCATCGAGAATCCTGTGTCAATGCAGCTGGCGGGATGCGAGCCTGCGGTGATGGCAGAGGCGGCAAAGCTGAACGAACAGCGCGGCGCCGCGATCATCGACATCAACATGGGCTGTCCGGTGAAGAAAATCGTCAACGGACACGCCGGGTCTGCCCTGATGCGCGAACCCGACCTTGCCGCACGCCTGATGGAGGCAACGGTAAACGCCGTGAACTTGCCGGTGACGTTGAAGATGCGCATGGGATGGGACCATAATCATCTGAACGCGCCAGAACTGGCGGCGAAGGCAGAATCGCTGGGCATCAAGCTGATCACGATTCACGGCCGCACCCGTTGTCAGATGTACAAGGGATCTGCCGACTGGGCTTTCGTGCGTAGCGTGAAGGAGGCGACCAGCGTTCCCGTCGTTGTAAACGGCGACATTTGTTCGGTCGAGGATGCGCGAACCGCGCTTCGGGAATCCGGTGCCGATGCCGTGATGATCGGGCGCGGATGCTATGGAAAGCCCTGGCTGCTGAACCAGGTGATGACCGAATTATCGGGTCGGGCGAAAGTGCCGGACCCGACTCTTGCTGAACAATATGAACTGATCTGCGAGCATTACGACCTTGTTCTAGAGCAATATGGCGAGATGAATGGGGTCAACATGTTCCGCAAGCATATCGGCTGGTACACAAAAGGCCTGACCGGCTCGGCGGAATTTCGCAACAAGGTCAACCAGGAACCCGATTCCTCGACCGTCAAGGCGATGATGTCGGATTTCTATTCCGCGCGGCTTGATGCCGGCGACGATTACGCACCGAACGCACTCGCTGCATGAGCGTACGCGTGCCGCTGCGCTTCCGCCGACGCGCAGTGCCCTTGCCGGCGGAACTGTTAAACGCCCTTCAGATCCCCATCATTCTGGTGGACCGTTCCGGTCACCCAATTCAGGCTAATCCGGCGGCGGAAATGTTATTCAGCCGATCGGAAGACGCCTTGGCGACGAAAGGGTGGGCCGGCTTGCTACCTGCGGACAGCCCGGTGCGGGCGCTGCTGCATGAAGCGTCGACCCACCTTAACGGCATCAGCGCCTATGATGTCAGCATTGCCCTGATCGACGCGCCTTCCTTCGTCGCCGACGTTCTGATCTCTCCCGTTACGGGGGAAAGCAATCATATGACCCTGGCCTTTCAACGGCGCTCTGTCGCAGCACTCGTCGAACGGCAGTCCGACAATCGAGGCGCCGCCCGGTCAGCAGCGGCGCTGGCAGCCATGCTTGCGCATGAGATCAAAAATCCCCTGTCGGGCATACGCGGCGCGGCGCAATTGCTGGGCGGAGAGGATCGCGATGAACTGTCGGACCTTATCATTTCAGAGGTCGACCGGATTTCCGCTCTCATTGGGCGCATGGAACGATTCACAGACCCCCGGCCGCCAATTTTGGGGCGCGAGAATATCCACTCGATCCTTAGCCATGTACGCAAGCTTGCGCAGGCCGATGGCATCCAGATCGCCGAAAGCTACGATCCATCCCTGCCGCCCGTTGCGGCCGACCGCGACGCCTTGGTCCAGTTATTCCTGAACCTTGTGAAGAATGCGCAGGAGGCTGCAGGAAAGGGCGGCACCGTCACCCTGACCACTGCCTATCGGCATGGCCTGAAAATCGGCGTACCGGGCGGAAGGGGTCGGGTAAAGGTCCCCATAGAAGTGTGCGTTATCGACGATGGTCCGGGCGCGCCCCCCGACATTGTAGAGGATATGTTCGATGCGTTCGTTTCGTCCAAGAGAGGGCTTGGCGGCCTGGGCCTCGCACTGGTCGCGAAGATCGCCTCCGATCATCAGGGACACGTGGAATATGAACGAGACGAGCGGGAGGGCCGTACGATAATGCGCGTATTGTTGCCCATGGCGCCGCCGTCATGAGGACGGCCGCCACCATCGTCGTCGCCGATGATGACGCCGCCATCCGCACGGTGGTGCGCCAGGCCCTGCAGCGCGCGGGTCATGAGGTTCGTACCACCGATACGCTGGCCGGCCTCGCGCGCCTGATGGACGACGGCATCGGTGATGTCGTCATTACAGACGTGCGTTTGCCCGACGGGGATGGACTCGACAGCTTGCCTGCTCTCCTCGCACGGCGGCCCGAACTCCCGGTCATTGTGGTCAGCGCACAGAATACGCTTGCGACAGCAGTGCGCGCGACCGAACAAGGTGCTTTCGAGTATCTGCCAAAGCCATTCGATCTGAATGAGTTGACCGCAGCCGTTGAGAGCGCACTTCAGCGTAGCGGCAATGAGCCCCTTGCGCAGCCACCGGCCGCCGGCGACGGGCTCCCCCTAATCGGTCGCAGTCAAGCGATGCAGGATGTCTATAGGCTGATTGCGCGGGTCGTTCCCACCGAGCTGACCGTTATGATTCTCGGTGAATCCGGAACCGGTAAAGAGCTTGTCGCGCACGCGATCCACGATCTCGGACATCGTCGCACGGGTCCGTTCACCGCCGTCAACATGGCTGCCATTCCACGCGATCTGATTGAAACGGAATTATTCGGCCATGAACGTGGTGCCTTCACCGGCGCACAGGCCCGCTCTACTGGCCGTTTCGAACAGGCGCAGGGCGGAACCCTGTTTCTCGACGAAATCGGCGACATGCCTTTCGAGGCGCAGACGCGTCTGCTTCGTGTGCTACAGTCCGGTGAATTCACGACGGTTGGCGGCGCGCGAACGATCAAGACGGATGTTCGCATCATTTGCGCGACACACCAAAACCTTGAAGGGGCGATAGAGGCAGGCGAGTTTCGCGAGGACCTATATTACCGCCTGAACGTCGTTCCCATCGCGCTGCCACCGCTACGCGCGCGCAAGGACGATATTGCCGAACTGTCCGCGCATTTCCTGAAGCTGGCGGCGGCGGAAGGCCTGCCAGAGAAGAAACTCAGTCAGCCAGCAATCGATCAGCTTGCCGCCCATGACTGGCCCGGAAACGTGCGCGAGCTTCAAAATATCGTTCGCAGGATGGCCGCACTGGCCCGCGAGGATGTGGTTGGCACTGCGGCTGTCCGGCAGGCCATGGAGGGCATGAGGGTCAGCACACCAACTCAGGGAGAGGCGCAGGGCCTCGCCCTGGCGGTAGAAACGGAAGCTGCCCGCCTCGTCGCAAGCGGGGAGGGCGGGCTTTACGAAGCGATCATGGCAGAGGTCGAGCCACCCATATTGCGCGCTGCGCTTGCCGCCACCGGGGGTAATCAGATCAAAGCCGCCGCGCTCCTGGGCATGAATCGTAACACGCTGAGAAGCAGGCTGGAAAGTCGCAAGATAGAGGCTTTGGACTTCCGAGACCGTGGCTGACGAGTCCAGAGCGCCATTTCCTCATCGCGAGATGGCCATCGCTACTCCGCTCGTTGCAGATTGGGCTGCCCATTCGAGGCGCTGACACCGCCGTCGACCGGCAGGTTTACTCCGGTGACGAATTTGGCTTCATCCGATGCCAGGAACAGCACGGGGCCCGCGATATCGTCCGGTTCCGCAACACGGCCGAGGGCGATACGTGCCTTGAACTTGTCCACGAGTTCCTCCTGTTCCATCAGATCCGCGCTCAGTTCGGTGCGCGTCAGACTGGGGAGGACGGCATTCACGCGTACGCCATCTTTTCCAAGTCCAAGCGCCAGCGAACGGGTCAAATTGGTGACCGCTCCCTTCGACGCATTATAGATCGGCATGGTCCAGTCGCCGCCGCTGCCTGAAACGCTGGAGATATTGACGATCGAGCCGCCACTTTTCTTCAAGTGCGGTATTGCGGCTCGGCAAAGATAAAGGACGCCCCTCACGTTAAGTGAGATCACCTTGTCGATATCCTCATCACTGGCATCTTCCAGCGGCCCGGCGACAGCGGCTCCGGCGTTGTTGATCAAAATGTCCAATGCGCCGAAGCGATTGACTGTTTCCGCTACGATGCGATCGCAGCTTTCGCGCTCTCCGGCATCGCCTTCGACGATTAGGGTTCGGTCATCCTCCAGATTTGCGGCGACCCGCTCCAGACGCTCCCGGCTCCGACTGTTCAGCGTAACATTCGCCCCCTCTTCTGCGAAACGACGAGCGATTTCCTCTCCAATGCCGCTCGACGAGCCGGTGACGATGACGGTCTTTCCGCGAAAGCGCATTCTGGTTCCTCCTGTGGAATGGATCTTTATTCTAACGCCTTGTTTGCCTTTCGGGTCCGGTAATCCCTGCTCTTGCCCTTGCCAGCGTTCCGGCCACGCACTAGGTCATTCGCCGTAACAACAGACCCAAGGGGATCAACAGAATGAGTGATGTCGCCGAACGCGTGAAGAAGATCGTCGTCGAGCATCTGGGTGTGGAACCCGAGAAGGTTACCGAGGACGCCAGCTTCATCGACGATCTAGGCGCCGACAGCCTCGACACTGTCGAGCTCGTCATGGCCTTTGAAGAAGAATTCGGCGTGGAGATTCCCGACGATGCGGCTGAGAAGATCCTGACGGTCAAGGACGCCATCAATTACATTAATGAGCATCAGAACGGTTGAGCTACCGCCGCCGCTGACCCGAATTCACCGGATAAGAGTGCGGCGGTCCTCCTCGAGGCGGAGGGGCCGCCGCTTTCGTTTCAGGAGTACCCTATGCGCCGCGTCGTTATTACCGGACTTGGCCTCAATACGCCGCTCGGCGGCGACGTAGAGACCAGCTGGAAGAATATTCTCGCATCCAAATCGGGCGCGGGGCAGATTACCCGTTTCGACACCACCGGCCACGCCTGCACCATCGCCTGCGAAGTACCCATGGGCGAGGGCGAAGGTCAGCTGGATCTGAACAAGCGCGTGGATCACAAGATCCAGCGCCAGGTGGATCTGTTTATTCAGTTCGGCATCGACGCCGCCGGCCAGGCGATAGAAGAAGCGGGCCTCACCAACGTCTCTGAAGAGGAATCGGAGCGGATTGGGTGTCTGATCGGTTCCGGCATTGGCGGGCTCCCCGGCATCGAAAAGGAATCCATCGTCCTTCACGAGCGCGGCCCGCGCCGTGTCAGCCCGCACTTCGTTCACGGCCGCCTGATCAACCTCGTGTCGGGCCAAGTCAGCATCAAATATGGTTTCAGGGGACCGAACCACGCCGTCGTAACGGCATGTTCGACCGGTGCTCATGCCATTGGCGATGCCGCGCGCCTGATCATGCTCGACGATGCCGATGTCATGGTGGCGGGCGGCGCGGAAAGCGCCATCTGCCCTCTGGGAATCGCGGGATTTGCCCAGGCAAAGGCCCTGTCGACGCGCAATGACGATCCTGAATCGGCAAGCCGCCCCTATGATGAGGGCCGCGATGGCTTCGTCATGGGTGAGGGGGCTGGCATCGTCGTCCTCGAAGAAATGGAACGCGCAAAGAAGCGCGGTGCCACTATTTACGGCGAAGTGACCGGCTATGGCCTGACGGGCGACGCCTATCATACGACCGCGCCGCATCCGGAGGGGAATGGCGGCTTTCGTGCCATGCGCAATGCCCTGGCACGCGCGGGCCTGGACCCCAGCGCCATCGATTACATCAATGCGCATGGAACCTCGACGCCACTTGGCGACGAGATCGAGCTGGGCGCCGTCCGTCGTCTGTTCGGCAGCGCGCTCGACACGGTCAGCATGTCCTCGACGAAAAGCGCGATCGGCCATCTGCTGGGCGGGGCAGGCGCCGTCGAATCGATATTCTGCCTGCTCGCCATGCGCGATCAGGTCGCCCCGCCGACGATCAACCTGCACAATCCCTCCGAAGGCTGCAAAGGTGTGGATCTCGTGCCTCTGCAACCGAAGGAGCGCAAGATCGAGGCGATCCTGAACAACAGCTTTGGCTTTGGCGGCACGAATGCCAGCCTGGTCATGCAGAAGGTTTGAATCGATGGGCCCCCGCTTCGTCCAGGAATGAGCGACTGACGAATATGCGGGAGATAGCGTGGTGAAACCCTACTGATATGCGTAAGGTGCCGCGATGCGCCGTTTTTTCCTGATCCTGCTGTTCGCCATCGTCGCCGGTGGCGCGATCTGGTCCTTCACTGTCGTCTCGTCATGGACGGATGAGGGGCCGCTCGCGGAAGAGCGCAACGTCGTTATTCCGCGTGGCAGCAGCCAGACAGCAGCGGCACAATTGCTGGAAGAGCAGGGTGTGCTGGCGGATGCGCAGCGATTTACCTTGCTAGCCAGATTCCTGGGCAACGACATGCCGATCAGGGCTGGGGAGTTTCGCTTTCCTGCGGGCGTCAGTCCCTCTCAGGCGCTGAATATCATGCAGACGGCGGAACCGGTGCAAAGGCGCATCACCATCCCTGAGGGACTACCGTCCATATTGGTGCACGAGCGCTTGATGGCTGCCGATTTTCTGACCGGTTCCGTGCCCGTACCCGAGGAAGGCTCGGTTTTGCCGGACACTTACCAGTATGAACGAAATGAAACGCGTGCAGCCGTGCTGCAACGCATGCAGCAGGCAATGACCGATGAACTGGCGGCGGCGTGGCAGGATCGTAGCTCCGATACGGTGGCGACGACACCGGAAGAGGCGATCATCCTTGCCTCAATCGTGGAAAGGAAACGGGAACGCCCGAAGAACGCACCATGGTGGCGGGCGTTTATTCAAACAGGCTGCGCCAAGGTATGCGGCTGCAGGCTGATCCGACCATCATCTATCTGCAGACACGTGGGAAACCGCTGGGTCGCCGAATACTGAGATCGGAAATAGAGCGGGTCGACGGCTATAATACCTACTCGATGGATGGGCTCCCCGCCGGGCCGATAACCAATCCAGGCCGCGCGTCGCTGGAAGCGGTGCTAAACCCTGCTGATACCGATGCCCTCTATTTCGTAGCCGACGGTACCGGCGGCCATGTTTTTGCGAAGACTCTGGCGGAACATAATGAAAATGTTCGCAAATGGCGCGCGTTCCGCCGTGAACGGGGAATTTGATAGGAAACGCAGCGGGGGGCTTCGCTCTAGCCCAAATTAAGCCCGTCAATGCGTCGCGCACCCGTAAAGGGGACATCATAGTTCGGCCGCAGGCGATCGATCACGTCATCCAGCGGTTCGATGATGGTCGTCATCCAGAATGCGTTGGCGTGTATCATGCGTATGGCATCAACCATGATCCCCACGTGGCCGGGGAAGAAGACAAGATCGCCGCGCCTTAGCCATAGTTTCTCAACCTGCATTTCAACGGCCGCCATTTGCTGGTCGCTGTCCCGGGGCAACGCGATCCCACAGGCGGCAAAAGCGATCTGGACCAGGCCGGAGCAGTCGATACCTCGCCTCGTGCGCCCACCCCAGCGATACGGAGAGCCCAGAAATGCCTCTGCCACCAACACGGGATCGTCGCGATAATCCGCGAAGCCGCTGGCATGACGATGGTGAACGAAGGTGCCGTTCTTTAGGCGCAGGAACGCCTCGTCGAATGGCTCTGCAGCAATCTCTGCCTTCATCGGGAGTGTATGGGAAACATCGGACTTGATGTCGGGACGCGAAAAGCAGAGCGCGGTCGGCGCAATGATACGATGTGTGCGCTCCGGCGCATCGGCTCTCAGATGCTCGGAAGCGATGTAGCCGACATAATGATCGTGATGACAATAGCCCCACGCCCACCCTTCGGCCTCATCGATGATGTCGAACCGTTCGCCCGGCAGCAATTCGCTGACAGCGGTCGCACTTTGCAGGGGTGCCTCGCGCACCATCTCACTAACGCCATCCACCAAGCGATGGGGGACGGGCATTTCATAACGCTGTGCATCGACATGACCCGTCAATGCCGCGTCGGCCACCTCCGGCCGGTAGGCGGCAATACGCGGATCCAGCGCATCAATGGGTGGCGGGCTGGTCCCGGCTGTATCGGCTGTCGCTGTCGCGGTCATTTTCATCCTCACGGGCGATCAGGTCCTCGAAACTTTCGAGGAAATCTTCGCCGGATGCAGTGCGCTCCACGAAGATGTTGCGAAGATCGCTTTCGTCTTTCTGACGACGGATATAGCCATAGGCACCCAGCGTGTTAAGCGCCCGCGTGATCACCGGTTTCGATACGGACAGGCGCGCAGCCAGTCCGCGAACCGTATGAGGACCGCGCTCCAGATAGACCAGCAACAATATTGCCATCTGTCTATTCGTCAGGTCGGGCTTTGCCGAACGCACGTAACCAATCAGCGTCTGCATCCAACTGGCCAGCCCACTTGTAACGGAGGCGGCACGATTTGTGCGATAGTCTGTCATATCTCGCCCCGGTCCCTCTCGCTCAGTCGAAAGGTCACAATTGATTAGGGAAGTTTAACGCACTCTTTGCAAACATAGTTAAATGGATGCATCAGTTTGGCGTGTAGCGCAACCGGATCATCGCAAAACTTGCACGAAGACCAAGGGCCTCCCCGCCGAGCGGCCGTCCGGGCCGGGCTGCGGGCATCCAGGCGAAGGTGTCGAAGTGAACCCATTTCGTGTCCGCTTCGACAAACCGGGAAAGATACAGTCCCGCAGTGATGGCGCCGGCAAAGCCGCCACTCGCCGCATTGGACAGGTCGGCGATTTCCGACTTCAACATCTTCAAATATGGGGACCAAAGCGGCAACCGCCATATCGGATCGTCGACCTTGGAGCCTGCCAATTGCAAGGCGTCGGCAATATCGTCGTCGTGCGTCATCATGGCGGGCAGGTCGGGCCCCAGGGCGACCCGCGCCGCGCCCGTCAGAGTGGCGAAGTCGATGAGGAGGTCAGGCTCCTCCTCTTCGGCAAGCGCAAGACAGTCGCATAATACCAATCTGCCCTCTGCGTCCGTATTATGAATTTCGACCGACAGCCCCTTGCGAGTCGCCATGACGTCACCGGGGCGCAGCGCATTTGCAGAGACTGCATTTTCTACCGCGGCAACCAGTAGCGTCAGCCGGACGGGCAGGGCCGCCTGCATGACGAGCCGGGCGAGGGCAATGGCATGCGCCGCGCCTCCCATATCCTTTTTCATGTGCCGCATCCCTGCGGCAGATTTCACATCCAGTCCGCCGGAATCGAAGCATACGCCCTTGCCGACCAGTGTCAGCTGCGGCGCGTCTGCATCGCCCCAGTCCAGCCGTACCAGGCGTGGTTCCCGCCCCGGCGCAGCGGCGCGGCCTACGGCATGGATGGCAGGATAATTCTCCGACAGAAGCGCGGGGCCCGTGATCGTCTTAACCGCCGCTCCGAAGGTTTCGGCTTCGTGCCGGATAGCCGCTTCAAGATCGGCAGGCCCCATATCCTCCGCAGGCGTATTGACGAGGTCGCGGACGAGGGCCTGCGCCTCGGCAAGCATGGCGGTCTCGGTAAGGATGTCTTGATCGGCGACCAGGAGGACCCGCGGCTGAGGCGCGTCGCCACGCAAATAGCGGTCGAAGCGGTATTGCCCCAGCGCCCAGCCAAGCGCCGCACCCTGCGGCGCCTCTCCGTCCAGGCGGTACGTTCCCTGCGGCAGCGCCTTTGCCGAGGTGGCGAGCGCCCACATGTCCGCCTCTCCGGCGGCGCCCAAGCCAACGGCCACGCTCCAGGCGCCTGCATCGCTGCCGGGCAGAATGGCCTGGGTAAAGGCTTCGCCCGTAAATTGTGCCGCCTCCACCGCCGCCCGCGCCCGCGGGCTCAGTTCCTCCTTCCATGGCTCAAATTCGGAGGTCGTGACGGGGATCAGGGCGCGGGCGTCCTGATCGCGATCGACGGCTAAATAGGTTTTCATGTCCTGCATCAGCGGATTGCTATGCCTGCCGCTGCGGAAACGCAATGAGTGTCGCCTTGCGAGAAAGAGGGCGAGCGTCTAAGTCCCGCGGCACAGATTTCGCTTATCCTCGACTAAAATCCCAAAGGGAAATTCATGGCAACCACTCCTTCAAATGGCGCGGCCGCAGCCGCCCAGCAACTGCCCTTGTTTTACAAGTCCTTGACACCGCTGTCCTCGCAGCTGCACGGCAATTATGGTATCGACCGCCGCGAGAATCTGCAGTTTGTGAAGGGTGTTCACGCCGTTCCAATCACGGTGGACGAATTCGCATCGGCGGGCCGCCATTTTCCCATTATCTTTTCGACAGGCGCAACGCCTGCTCCTCTCGTCCTTCTTGGTCTGCAGGAAGGACAGAATTTCTTCGTCAAGGAGGACGGCAATTGGCAGGAGGGCGTTTACGTGCCGGCCTATATTCGCCGCTATCCCTTCATGCTGGCCCGCCTGCGTCAGGAATCGGAGGATCTTTCGCTGTGCTTCGACGATACTTGCGATGAAATCGGCGAAGGGAAGGAGCAGGCGTTTTTCGACGGAACCGAGCCGTCGCAGGTGACGAAGAACGTTCTGAACTTCTGCGAAGAATATGAAAAATCCATCCAGCGTACACGCGCATTCGTTCAGGAGCTCTCAACTCAGGAGCTTCTGATGGATGGAGAGGTGTCCATTCAGCCTCCGGGTGACAGCAAGCCGTCCATCTATCGCGGTTTCCAGATGGTCAACGAGGAGAAGCTGAAGGAATTGCGCGGCGATCAGGCACGCAAGCTGATACAGAACGGTGCCCTGCCGCTGGTTTACGCGCATCTCCTGTCCGTTCAGATCATTCGCGAGCTGTTCGCAAAGGGCACTCCAGTGCCGGAAACGCCGCTGAGCGTTCCCACGGACGACGGAACCGTTACCAACGGCTGAGGTTTTCCGGCCACGTATTGCCGTATCGTCGTGGGGAGGCGACGATACGGCACTGTCTTAGGGAGGGAGGACGCCGCTATGGCTATGGCGATCGACAGACGCAGTTCTTATTCTCGTGCGGCGATAACCCTGCACTGGCTGATTGCCCTCGCGGTGATAGGCCAGTTTTTGGGCATTCAATATGCCGAGGGGCTGAGCCGCGAAGACCCTGCCATGGCGACCGTGTACATGATCCACAAGTCCACCGGTCTGACGATCCTGGCCTTGACCTTGATAAGGCTGTTCATCCGCTTGCGCCGCGGGTTCATTCCGCTGCCGCAGCACATGGCTGGATGGGAAATCGTGCTGGCACGAGGCACCCATGTCGCATTTTACGCCCTCCTGCTGCTCATGCCGCTGTCAGGTTGGATATTCGGCATTTCGGCGGACCGAGGACTGGATTGGTACGGAATTTTCCCGGTGCCGGCCCTGCCTGCTGGCGGACTGGCTGATGCGGCACACCAGTTCCACGAATTGGGCGCCTGGGCGCTCGTTATTCTGTTCGTTCTGCATGTTCTGGGCGCGTTGAAGCATCAGTTTCTGGACAGGGACGATGTCCTCGCTCGCATGCTTCCTGCGGCTCGCCGGCGCTGAATGGCAAAGCCTGTCGAGAACGGCGGCGCCCGAATGGAAAGGGCGAGAAATCATAACGTGGCGGATTGTCACGCTCCTTGAATTGATCGATCGCCATCACATCTCTTGGTCAGATCGCTCGCATTTCCCCCTTTGTGCGGGCGACTTTATCACTGCCGCCGGGCCGGATACCCCCCTCCGCAACCCGGCGGCCTTTTATTCCGCCGCCTGCCGTAAAGAGCTGAAGTCAGTTCGCAAACGCGACAGAAGCCGGGTAAGCGCCGCGCGTATGGAGGCTTCTGTTGTGGTAAAATTTCCGTTCGGCGACAGCGAAGCCGGATCAAGATATAGCGACCTGTCGATTTCCAGCTGAACCGCATGCGTTCCCAGCGCTGGATTCCCGTGATATTCGGTCGAATAGCCGCCCGCATAGGGCGCATTGCGTGCAGTGCGGAAATCGCGTTCCAGCAAAGTCTGTAACCAATCCCCAATGCGCGGATCGCTGCTCATCCCGTTTCTGTCGCCGATCACCATTGCGGCGCCGGCTTGCCCCTGCCGTGGGGGCAGGGAAGGCATTGAATGGCAATCGATCAGCACCGCATATCCATTGGCTCCGCGGGCACGCGCCAACAGCGTTGCCAATTGACGATGATAGGGCTCATGAACCTCCACAATCCGCCGATATGCCTCCTCCAGTCGCAGCGGTCCCCGATAGATGGCCACGCCCGGAGTCGCGACCCGGGGCAGAACGCCCAGGCCCGCTCTTACCCGCTCACTCAGCTTGAAGCGCGGCGCGCCGGTCAGGATCAGGGGGTCCAATTCTGTCGGATCACGATTCAAGTCGATATAGGTCCGCCCGAAAACGGCCGTCAAAAGCGGCAGATCCAACTGTTCCGCCGTTCGCGATACCAACATGTCGACGAAGCGATCCTCCGCCCGCATCAGCGCAAGCCGCCCCGGCGCGACGTCCGCCAGAAAGCTATCGGGATAATGTGTGCCACTGTGCGGAGATGCCAGCACAATCGGCGGCACACGCTCGCCGGCTATGTCGCGAAGGTGGAAGGGTAGCATGGCGCCAACAGTAGCGCGTTCCACAAGGGGCGGAAAGTCGCCGCCTGTGCAGAACGTCTTGATAGAGTTTTAAGGTAGGCGCATTATGCGCGTGGCAGCATCAGATAATCAGGTGAAAGCATGACGGATCAGCCGGAAGGCCGCGCGGGACGCGGACGCATTCTGCTCGCCGAGGACGACGATTCCATGCGCGCCTTTCTGGAGCGCGCAATCCAGCGCGCCGGATATGATGTCGTGGCCGTCGATCGGGGTACCACGGCACTGCCGCATATTGCCGCCGGGGGCTTCGACCTCCTTTTGACGGATATCGTGATGCCCGAAATGGACGGCATTGAACTCGCCCAGCGCGCGGCGGCGCTTGCCCCCGGCATGCGTGTCATGTTCATCACCGGTTTCGCGGCGGTTGCGCTGTCAAAAGACGGCGGCGCCCCAGAGGGCGCGCGGGTTCTGTCGAAGCCATTTCACCTGCGCGAATTGACCGGAGAGATCGAAAGAATGCTTGCTGCGTAATTGGCGGTTGCAGTCTGCGAAGCGCACCGCTACATCGCGCCTCCTGAGTGGGCGCATAGCTCAGTGGTAGAGCACTGTGTTGACATCGCAGGGGTCGGAAGTTCGAACCTTCCTGCGCCCACCATCTTCCCCTCCGCTCTTGTTTCACGCCGGGAGGCTTGTCCCATGGACGTCGACGAATTCGAACTTTGGGAAGCCGAAGATGCGGAGGAGTTCTCCTCTTCCGTGGCAGGCGATATCGGCTTCATTATCGACCAGGCTCTTGATGCCAGGCGAGAGGCGATCATCGCTCTTCCCGCCGAAGATTTTCTGCTGGATGCTTATGCGCGTCTGGCAGAGGGCAAGCGCGACTGGCGCCACGTCATGATCGTTCCGACGCATGACGGTATCGTTGCGATTGACGATCCTACTTCGAACGTTGCGACTCTAGCCCGAATTTTCATGCCCAAGGGCGCGCGCGTCCTGCCCCTGTCGGCGGCCAATGACGATTATAAGCGGGCCGCCGCCGACGCCGATGCGCGCCTGCAGGCGCTGAACTGGCCATTCGATCTCGTCGTTCTGACGATGGACGATGACGGTGGCGTGATCGGGCTGAAGCAGGGACCCGACATTGACGAGGCCCTGACTGCAGCAGACGACCGCCGTTGCCTCGGCATGCTCGACGACAGGGGTGCGGAGGCGATCAGCCTGTCGAAGCGTACGATCACGAACGCACGGACCTTGCTGCTCGCGCTCTCAAGCCCGTTGCAAAAGGCCGAGGCGGAAAATGCGGTCGAGGGTGATGACGGTATTCTCGCGCGCATTCTGGCGGACGTCGCGGTACCCGTTGACGCACATGTCGTCGCCGCGGAATAACCGGACTGAAGATCGCCGTGCTGGCGGGCGGATAAATCCGTTCTAGCGCGTTTAACTACGCAAACGCTCCGTGCTTTGCGCCAGGGCAACGTACAGCTTCCCAACATCCGACGATAGCAGCGCAACGGAAAAGGCATCGCCGTCGCGGTCCGTCATGACCCGCCGCATCATTGCCTCGAAATCGTGGATATAGCGGCGCACGGCATCGCGGAATTCCGCTTCCTCCTCGAAGTGGCGCGCGATCGACTTCGAATCTGCAACTTCTACCAAACGAGCGGCGCGGCGCGTGAAGACGCTACGGTCACCGGACTGATACTGCTTCCAGGCGGCCTCGGTGACCTCGGTGGACAGCGCCTTGGTAATGTCGATGGCATTCGAATTCAGCGCTTCGATCAGAAGATTCGCCTGCTGCGACAGGTCGTTCTTCTGCGCCCGGTCCAGATGCTCATCCGCGTCCTTCACCCGGGCCTCCACCGCCGCAGCCGTCTCCGCAACAGACACGAGCGCGCGCGATAAACGCTCGGCGGCAGCATTCGCCGCGTCTGCGGAACGCGCGCTGACCGCCTCGATTTCCCCGATCTGCTCCCTCAACGGACCGGACGCACTGTCGCGGACGGCATCGTCACTCGCCCGCTTCAGCGCTTCGACCGCCTCGTCGACGACGCGTGCCAGCGTCTCCCGGACCGATTCGGAGGCTTGGGCGGCAACCTCCCGCACGCGGCCAAGCGCATCGATCAGTTGGCTTGCAGATCCCAGCGCCGTGCCTTCCGCCAATTGCTGCGTCTCGGTCAGGGACACGTGCGCCTGCCGTAAATTGTCGTTCAATTCGTCCGTGGTTTGCGCCAAAGATAGCCGCGCAGTCTCAATCGCGGCGACCGATTCGCCGATTTCCGCGCGAGTGGTTGCCACTGGCGAAGAAAGGGCCGCGGCGGCGTCGGACAGCCGGTCGAAATCGGCCTGCAGTTCGGCAACGCCCGTACGCATCCGCTCTACCTCTGCAGCGCTGCCACTGGTGACTTCCGGCAAACGAGCATTCATCAGCCCGATAACCTCTTCAATCTCGCTCCGTGCCGTGCTGATTGATTCGGACAGATTGTCGGCAAGCGCCCCATGTCGTGCCAACGGCGCGCCCGCTGCCTCTGCCTCGCCTTGCAGCCATATCAGCCGCCCCTCCAGCGTCTCGATCAGTCCATCGAGCGCCAGGCGCGTATTTTTCAGGCGATTGTCGAGACCAGCAAAACCGCCACTGGCGCGCTCGAAAAGGGCGGCACTGCGTTCGTCCTGTTCGACAAATCCCGTGGCGAGCGCCTGCGATCTTTCGACAAGAATATTAAGGCGTTCTTCTATGCTTTCGACCGCACTGCGCCCGGTCTCGTCCAGCGAAATATTGGCCCGCTCTATCGCGGCATTCAGAACGTCTGTCTGCGCGCCGACGCCGCTTCGCATCTCTTCCAACGCAGAGGCGGTACGTTCAAGCGCCCGGTCTATACGCTCATGAAGCTCGTTTCCTCGCTCCTGCATTTGCGCTTCCACATCCCGCGCCGTGGCATCGATATGCGCTAGCAGGGTATCCGCCTCCCGCGCGCGGCGCAGCGCCGTGGACGACAATTCATTATCCTGCTGGTCTATCTGCTGAAAACGAGCCGTCAGTTCGTCGATGCGCAGCGTCGCGGCCTCGGCATGCCCGGAAAGCGCGTCGCCAATGCTGGTCGTCCGTTCAGTCAGTTCAGGCAGAATTTCACCGAGCGAGGCAATTCGTGCATGCGTCTGATCCGCCCTTTCAGCCAGTTGCGCGATCAGGATCTCGATCTGCTCGCGATCCGCCGCCATGGTGGACGACGCGGCCTCCGTCGTTTCCGCCGCGCGGTTCGTCACACGCTCCAGGTCCGCACCTATCTGACCAAGCCCAGACCCCAGATCATCCATCCGTGCAGCGACGGCGGCAATCAGCCCGTCGACGCCTTCGACCTGGCGTCGCACCATTGTGGCGCTTTCTTCGAAACGTGCCTCTGCGGCCTCTATGCGCGCCAGTGTTTCGGGGCCGCGCCGCGGATCGAACCGCGACATGAAATAGGCCATCATCCATAACATCGTCAGCGGTGCAAAGGTGCCCGCGGATATCGCTGCCCACTCGGTCAGCGGAACGTCGGCAGGGTCAAGGTCTTGTTGGATTAGCCAGATCAGCGCAGCCGCAGCGGCAAGCCAGATGATCGAGAGAATCGCCGCGATCCAGATGATCCGCGGCGTCCGCGCGGGTGCCGGGTCCTCATCGTCATGGTACCAGGCGGTGGCGGCATCCATGGGTGGGGCAGCGTCCATGGGCGGCTGAGTGACCGGGGCCGTCGAGGCCTCTTGATTGTCTAAGGGCTGCGTGGCGATGGCCCGGGGCTCCGTCTCGGTTAACAGGTATCCGCGTTGTAGCAGCACACCCCCGCGCTGGACAGTCGCCTATTGGGTCTGCGTGCATCCTCGCTTAACCTTCAGGTGATTAGGAGGGCAGTCATGGTTTCCAGCGCTCTTTACGATATTACCGGGGGTGACCCTGTCCAAATGCAGGCGCTGATCCGGGAGTTCCGGCTCGCCATCTTGCGCTCGATTGATGATATGAAGGCGACGGCCACGGAGCGGGAGTGGCGGGATTGCGCCCATCGGTTGAAGGGCGGCGCACTCGCAATCGGAGCGGATCACCTTGCCGCCATTGCCGCCGATGCGGAAAGCGGCGCGATACCTCGTGCAGACTGCATGAAGTTGATCGACGAGGCCTTCGCCGCCGAATTTCCGGAGTAAGGGGGTTCCGGCACAGGCCCGCCCTGTGCTTGAGGAGCCGAACCTTCCTGGAGATCTGTTTTTTGCGCCTCGCCATCCTTTCCGCACGCGCCACGGACGCTCACGGTGGCTGTCTCGCGGAGCGGGAGATTCTCGGCACCACTCTTCTTGAGCGGCAAGCAGCGCTGTGTCGTGATCTGGGCGCGGAAAAATTCATCATCTTCGTCGACCGGATGCCGCCAGGGATTGCCGCAGCCCTCGAATGCCTGAGGGGGGAAGCGTCTGTCACCGTGCTGCGGGATTCGCGCGACATCGCCGCGCATCTGGATGATGTCGATGCCGCGATTCTTGTTCGTGACGGCGTACTTTTCTCGGATGCTATCCAGGCACGACTGCCGCCTAGGCAAACCGAAGGTGTTTTCATCGCCAGTTATGAACGGTCGCCGGATGCCGGGCCCAGCGACCAGTTGATTGGCGACGGGATGCTGAGCGCAGGCCTCGCCGTCTACGCGCATGAGAACGTTAGCGATGCGTTGAAAGAGGTCGCCGATTGGGACATCGAGCTTGCCATGCCGCGGGCGATGCAGGCGCGCAGCGCACCGCATTTCATTCCTCTCGACCCGGCAACCGAAAGACACGAGGTCGCGAACAACGCTGCGGCGGAACGCTGGCTCATCCAGCAGCTTCCCGGTCGCCACACTGCGCGCGCGCTCCGGCCTATTCTAAGAGGTCTGACGGCTCTGCGTGTGGAGCCGGGCTGGTTTGCAATGGCTGTCATCGCTTGTGGGATTCTCGCGATACCCGCTTTCCTGTTTGCCTTGCCCAAGGCAGGATTTGTGCTGGCGCTGCTGTCCGCGCTCACATCGCCGCTCGCGCTGCCCCTCGGCCGGATAACGCACCACGGCCTAGTGAGCAGCCGACTGGCCCGAATCAGGGCCGGGCATCTCGAATTCGGCTGGCTGGCTGCGTTGGCGTGGCCATTCCCCAATGTTGTCGCGCTCGCCGGAGGATTGTGCATGCTGATCGTTCTTGACCGGCGGGAGCGCGTCCTCGCCTCTGGCCAGGCGGGCGGAGGATGGCCAAAAGGTGCGGGTGTCCTCGTCCGCACGGCGTTGGCCGCCTTGATCTGGCTGTTGTCGGGGGACGTCGTCTTCGCTCTTGCCGGGGGCTGCGCGATCACGCTCGGCAGCATTTTCTGGCGGCAGGGGGCACGGATGAAGGGTTGCAGCGCACCGTAACCGGGCTAATCGATCATCACTGCGCTCCCTGAGGCGAGGCGCGATCTAGCGGGGTTAATAAGTGCGAATTAGCGTCAAGATTGCGATGACTTTGTTGCTTTTTGCCGGTGCGCCGCCGCTGCATGCCGGTCCTTGGCTGCCGGCAGGCGATCGCCAGGTGCGCGAGGATGTAGAGCTTTTGACCGCTGCGGGATTTATCCAAGGCCCCCTCGGTAGCTGGCCGCTGCCGTGGATGCAGGTGGCACCAGGACTGGCGCTTGCAAGGCAAGGTGCGCCGGCACCGCATATACTTGCCGCCGTGCGCCGGCTTGAGAGGCTATCCGCTCGTGACCTGCAATCCACCAGGGTAGAGGCCCGGGTGCAGGCTACAACAGATCCCGATCTGCTGCGCGACTTTGAGGACACAGCGCGCGAGACGGTAGATGCCGGCTTTCGCTATGAATTCGACAGTGGTCGGCTGACGCTATCATTGGGTGGCGGCTATCGGGACGGTCAGGATGGCAGGGACTTCCATGCCGAAAACAGCTATGCCGCTTATGCCGCCGGAAACTGGGCACTTTATGCCGGCTATGTGCAGCATTGGTGGGGGCCGGGGCAGGATAGTGCCCTGCTGTTCTCAAACAATGCGCGGCCCATACCGCAAATCGGCATAAAGCGGCTGCAGCCGACGCCTATCGACTTGCCGGTCTTGCGCTGGCTTGGCCCCTTTAAGTTCGACGCCTTCGCCGGAATACTGACCGAAAAGCGCGAATCGACCCGCTATGACAATCCCGCGGTCGTAGGTTTTCGCGCATCCTTCGAACCCGCCGATGGTTTCGAAATTGGGCTGAATCGCGCGCTGCAGCTTTGCGGGCGTAATCGCCCCTGCGGTGCCGGCACGGTCTTCGATGCCCTGTTCCCCTTTGGCGACGCGGAAAACACGGGCACGTTAGACGAGCCCGGCAACCAGTTGGGGGGCTTCGACCTGACCTATAGGTTCATGGCGGGCAATGTTGCGGCCAGCACCTACATGGAATGGGAAGCAGAGGATGAGGCAGGCATATTCCTGCTGGATCGCTTCGTGCGCATGTACGGCGCAACGGCAGCCGGCGCGCTCGGCGAACAAGGAGCCAGCTGGACCGCAAATGTCGAATATACCAACACCCTCGCCAAGGGCTATTTCGACGCAAACTCGTTCCTCGATCCAATTACTTTCGTTGGAATCGCATATAATAATGGCATTTACCGAGAGGGGTTCACCTATCGCGATGATGTCCTTGGTGCCAGCATTGGCGGTGACAGCGAACTGATCACTCTGCGGGGCTCAATCACCGATACCAGCAACAGGCGCTATTATGCGGCATATCGGCGGGCCGAACTCAATAGCCCGGATCGGATCGGAAACATGGCGCTGTCGCGCAATCGGGAGCGGGTAAACATGCTGACGGCGGGCGCCGTTATCCCAACCTCCTTCGGTGATCTCAGCGGAGAGCTTCGTCTGCAGGACGACCGCCCGAACACGCCCGACCGGTCGTCCGCCCGCATATCGGCAGAGATCGGCTGGCGAACGCGGTTCTAGCTTCTTTCGAACGAAGTCGTTTTCCACCAGAAACAAAAACGCCTTGAAGTTGAGGCAAATTTAAGATTTTGGAAGCACTGCGCAGCTAAGGTCGTCGGACCGGTGGGGATTTTCGATCCACGGCCAGATTAAGGGCAGGCGAGTCGAGTGAAGAAAACGGCAGGCTGGGGGATCGATGCGCGGTTGGCGCATCTGGCTGCAGCGCCCTCACGCGCTGCGCGGCCCTCCCGTCAGCATGTAGATGCGTTATTCGATCCCGTGCTGCCATTGCTCAGTGACGAGCAGCGTTCCTTGGCCCTTTTCGCCTTTTCCAGCGTTTTGCGCGGTTTGGTGGATGATCTCGCAGCGTCGGCGGTTCGGCCCGATCTCGATCTCGAACCGGTCATCGCCGCGCTCGAAGCGGATCGTACCCTGCGCAAGCCGGAGGTGGCCTCAGCAGTAATTCACCGGGCTGAGGAGCACAGGCTCGGTCGGCGGCTCAGGGCGGGCGCCTATGGTACTGAACAGGTCGATGCAGCGGATGGGTCTCTCCTCGACGGACTTATCGCGTCGGAAGACGATACATTGTCGACACCCGCAATCGCCTATCAGGACATCATGCGTTCACGGCTCAATCGCGAAGGCGCGCCGCAATTGCATGCAGAGGAATTGCCGCCGCCGTTGGCAAACATCCTGTGTTGGACTGCCGCCGCCGCGCTTGCCCGCAGCGACGAGCCTGCTCGTCTGCCTCTTTGGAGCCTGACAGCGAAACGGCTGAACGCCCGCCGGGATGTTTCGGATTCGGCCCAGCACCGCGCCATGCGTCTCGCCGCTCGCCTTCAAGAACGCGGTGAGATTGACGCGCTTTTGCTGCGTCGTCTTATCGCTGCCGGCGACCCTCTGATGCTAACGGCGGTCGTGGCCGCAAAGGCGAGCATCTCTTTGGGAACTGCGTGGAGCCTGTTATTCCGCGTCCAGATCGACGCGACGCTGGCGCTGCTGACCGCGATGAAGCTGCCGCAAACACAGATCGCCGCGATCGCGAGGCAGCTATTCGCAGCAACGGCGAGGGAGGCTGTGCAGGAAGATGTCGCGGAGGCCGCGATTGCAATCGAGGATCTGTTGTCGAACCGGGGCAGCGAAGATCTGCTTAGCTATTGGCGCATAGACCCCGCCATGCGGACGGCGATGGACGTTTCAGCTTCGGAATGATATTCCCTTTCGTGCGCCAGTCGGTTACGGCTACGCAACGATGGACCCATTTCATGCTTGTTGATGTCACGCCGGTATCGGCCGATGACCTGCTGCACGTGTTCGGGCATGATACCATGTTGGTTCGCCCCCCGCGCAAGACGCGGCAGGCGGCGCGTCAGACATTGGGAGAGCGTCTGTCCTCGCCCTTATCCGCAATGCTGGGCCAGGCCCGCCTGATTCGCGATCACGGCACCTACGATGCTTTTGCCGCCGACATAATACACGCGTGCGAACATCTTGGCCGCGTGCTCGTCGATCTCGACCAACAAGAAGAAACGGAAATTCACGCCGCGCGGGGAGATGTTCGGCGCATCGTCAGGGAAGTCTGGGCCATGTTCCTGCCCGCCGCCGATGCCGCTGGTGTGACCTTGCTGCTGCAGGGCGGTGAGGGCCCGGCAATCGTCGCACGTACAGGGCGAAAAAGGCTCAGGCAGATCCTCATAAATCTTCTGTCCAACGCCATCAAATTCAGCGAGCATGGCGGAGCGGTCGAGGTGGCGCTGCAGGCCGGCGATCCGGTCTACATCCGGGTCAGCGATTCCGGACCTGGGATCCCGCCTGCGGATCGTGAAAGAATTTTTTCCCGATTCGAGCGACTGCAGAGTGAGATTGAAGGGAAGGGACTAGGGCTGGCGATCGCGCGAGCTCATGCGACCGAGCTTGGGGGGCGGCTTTATGTGGAGGACCCTGCCGCAGATGGGCCCTGCAATGGTGCCGTGTTCGTTCTCGAATTGCCCTTAGAGGGCTGACACTCTTCACCGGGACGGATAGGCCGCTCCTGTGAAGAAAAATGACAATCTGGTGACGGCCCTGCTTCTTGCCGGCGCCCGTCCGGCGCATGCCGAACGCGGTCTGGGGCGGGGAAATGTTCCGAAGCCACTCATTGAGATTGGCGGACGTTCCATGTTGCGCCGTGTCGTCGATGCCTTACTGCAGGCGCCCTCGATTGGGACCACACGTATAATCTCCCAACGCGCAGACGAGATGGTCGAAAAGGCAGGCTTGGGTGCCTTGGACGTCGAGGCGAAAGTCAGTGGCAACTCGGTCAGTGCCGCCGTGCGCGCAGAGCTGGACGGCTGCTGGCCGTATCTCGTGACGACGGCGGATCACGCGCTTCTGACGCCGGCGCTGCTGGAAACATTTTTGGCCGCGGCGAGAGCCAGCAATGCCGACGTCTGCTTTGCCGTTGTCGAGCGCACGACGCTGATGGCGCGGTTTCCTGAATCGAAGAGAACCTGGTTGAAATTTCGGGGTGGCGCCTATTCCGGTGCCAACCTCTTCTTTCTTGCACATCCCAGCGCCGCAGCCGCTGTAGACCTGTGGCAATCCGTGGAGCAGGACAGAAAGGCCAGCCGCGCAATTGTCGCTGCTTTTGGCCCGCTCCTTCTGCTAGGGGTCGTAATGCGGCTGCTTTCGCTGCAGCAGGCGCTCCGCTTTGCCGGCAGGCGATTAGGGTGCACGGTGGAGGCCGTTATCCTGGATGAAGCGGAGGCCGCTATCGACGTGGATACTGAATCCGACCTGCTGCAGGTTACATCTATTCTGAAGCAACGTGAGGAACCGAGCGTACGTGATTGAAAGAGCTATCATACTGAGCGCAGGGCAGGGGTCGCGTTTGCTGCCGCTGACAGAAGATCGGCCGAAGTGCCTTATCGATTTCAACGGTCGGACCTTGCTGTCATGGCAGCTCGACATGCTCATCGCTAATGGGATGAAAGAAATTTTCGTGGTCACGGGCTTTCGGGCGGACATGATCGATGCCGAGCTGACGGCACGAACCGATCCGGCAAACGTGCGTATCCAGACCATCTTCAATCCATTTTACAATGTTGCAGACAATCTGGGTTCTGTCTGGCTGGCGCGCGAATATATGGACCGCGGATTCTTGCTGTTGAACGGCGATACGCTGGTTTCGCGCGAATTGATCGCCCTCGTTCTGGCCGCTCCCTCTGCCCCCATCCGCGTGACGGTGGACATAAAGAAGCAGGGATATGACAGTGACGACATGCGCGTCGAACTAGACGGCGAACGTCTTCTCGACATTGGCAAGCGCCTGCCGGTGGAACGAAGCCATGCCGAATCCATCGGGCTGCTGCGTTTTCAGGACGACGGCGCAAAACAATTTCGTGCCAAGGTCGAGGAAATGATGGCCACGGACGAGGGGCTGAGAAACTGGTATCTGCGTGTCATTCATTATCTCGCGCTCGATCCCAAAAGCCCCGTTTTCGTGACCCCAATCGTGGGACATGAATGGGGTGAAGTGGATTTTCCCCGAGATGTGGAATCGGGCCGAAGCCTTACGAAAAGCTGGATGAGCTAACCCACAGCTATCGCCACGGAAGGGTTGTTATCGCGGCCACAGGCCCTTCAGCCAGCCGGTGAGCTCGGCAATATCGGCTTCGGACAGGTTCACAGCCTCACCCAACTGCGGCACCTTGGGCCAACCTGCGTCCGCATAGGCTTGTCCGGCCCGGATGCGATCTCCCTCATAACGCGGAATGACGTGATAATGAACATGAGGGTCGACCATCATCAGCATGAGATAGTTGAGTTTCTCGAACTTCACTGCCTCCGACAGGACAGCTTCGATATGCGCTGTCACATCAGCAAGCTCTTCGAAGGCTTCGGCTGGTAACTTCGATAAGGCAAGCGCGTCGCTTTTTGCCGCGAGAACCAGACTGCCCAGGGTCGGCTGGGCGGGGCGCAACAGCACCACCCACTGATCATATTCGTGAATCAGAGTGGCTGGATATCCGAATTTCTCGATCGTATCGTTCATTCAGGTTCTTCCATATCGGTTCCAACCAGCCAACTTGTCAGCTCTTCGCCCCTGCGGCGGCGCATCGCAGCCTGGCATAGCCGAACGAAATGAAAGACGAGTGACAGGCCGGTCCAGATCGTGACAGCCCATAGTCCCAGGTCGGGCCGGGCGAAAAGCAGGCTGAGCAATAGGATGACCATGTTGGGGTTCCGGCGTGCGGTCACAAGCCGAAATTGGGTGTCCGCGCGCTCCCAAACATGGATATGCATGTCGGCTACTCGGATGAAATAGCCTTCGATCAGGCGCTGCAAGACATAGCCCGCGACAAGCGCAGCGATCAGCCCCCAGAACAGCGTCGGATCCATCGCGAGGCCAACAGCGCCAAGGCCCGCACCCCAGGCCCACCACCAGAAGGGCGGGTGGACCAGGTCGATACCATGATCGAAAATATTTCCCCACCAGCTGGACGTGATGCTGCAACGCGCAAGTTTCCCGTCGACTGTATCGAGCACCATGAAGATGAACGCAGTCGCCATGCCGGTCCAATACCAACCGTGCATCCACAAAAAGAACGTCGCCACACACAGAATGGCCCCGATCGACGTCACCATGTTCGGCGTCATTCCAAGACGAGCGGCAATGCGCGTCAGGAACAGCGCCCATTCGGGCCATAGATATTTGGTCAAGGCATCTGTGACGCCCTTATACGCGGAATAATAGCTTGCACGCTCCAGAGTCGGGACTGTCTCGGGCGTCAAGCGATCGAGAAATGGGCGCTCCCGTTTTCTCAGTTCATGATTGTAGATGGTGCGGCCGCTTTCATGGGCGACGACGCGCTCCGGCGCGCCGCGATGAGCGAGGACGGTTTCGCCGCCGAGGGTGAGGACAAGTCCGGGACGTTCAGCGACATAAGCATACCATTGCGGGTCAAAGGCAAAGCGGCGATCAACCTCGATGTAATTGTCGCCGGACAGGGCACCGTTCTTCTCTTCATGTTTCGTTGCCAGGCGGCGTGCACGCTCCTCTGCGGTCAGGCCCCACAATCTTGTCTTGTTTTCGCCCGTGAAGCGGACACGATCGGGCATTGATAATCACCTGCGGAGAAAAACTGTTCTAGAAGGGCCTGCTACACCCGATGAAGCGCATCGCCAACCGCTGGCGCGGCGCACGGTGTCGGGCTAGGCGCTGGCTCATGAGCGACGGTATTTATCACGGCCAACGTTCCGGCAGTCTGCGAGGGTTGGCGGCTAATTTCGCCTGGCTGCTCGGCGGTCGCACCGCCGCGGCCGTTTTCAGCCTGATCTATCTCGCCATACTTACCCGCACGCTGGGGCCGGTGGATTACGGTCAGTTCGCGCTGATCATCGGCACGGCGCAGGCGGTCACCGCATTCGTCTCCTTTCAGACCTGGCAGGTCGTCGTGCGCTTTGGAATGGACCGGCTCCGCGCGGGCAGGGAGGGGGATCTCGTTGCCTTGCTTAAATTCTGCATCCTGCTCGATATCGCCGGGGCCCTGGTCGGTGCTGTGCTGGCCGTGATTCTCGTACTCAGCCTCGCGCCGTTGTTCGGCTGGTCGGATCAGCTGGTCCGTTACGCGCTTATCTTCGCTGCAGCTTCGCTCCTGTTCGTAAAATCGACGCCCAACGGTATCCTTCGCCTCTATGATCGCTTTGCCGTCGCTGCCAATGTTGAGGCTGCGCTGACGGCCGCGAGGCTGGTCGGTGCGGTCATCGTGTGGCTGGCCACCCCATCGATCGGCAGCTTCATCCTTGTATGGGCGCTGGCCGAATTTGCCGCGTGCGCGCTTTCATGGGTGCTGGCCCTTCGTGCCAGCCGGTCGCTTCGCTGGTCGGAAGTACCAGCGCACCCTCGTCAGGTGCTTCAGGACACACCCGGACTCGGACGCTTCGCGGTGATAACCAACATTGCACAAATGGTGGGATTGGCGGGCAAGCAGGTTCCCGTGCTGTTGACAGGATTATTTGTCGGGCCGGCGGCCGCGGGCGGGTTCCAGATCGCGTTGCAACTGGGGAACGCCCTGACGAAGGTTGGCGCGCTTGCCGTGCAGACATTGCTGCCCGAACTCATGCGCGCCAAAACATTCGCGATCGAGAACGGCGAGCAGGCATTCCGGCGCCTGCTAAATTCGTCTCTCGCAATCGGCGCCATTGCAGGGACGGTCGTTCTGTTGGTCGTGGTGCTGTTCGGCAGATTCGCCCTTACAGGCATCGCCGGGCCGGAGTTCGCATCGGCCTATCCATTGCTCGTTCTCATCGCGCTTGCCTCGGCGATCAGTCTCGCGACTGTGCCGCTGGAACCTGCACTCTATGCCAGCGGAGGAGAGATGGCGGCGGTGAAGGTACGCGTCGTGACCACCGCGCTCGCCGTGGCGGCAATGGCTATACTCGGTGCATATTGGGACGCGATCGGCATCGCATTTGCCATTCTCGGCGGCGCGCTGATCGCCGGGGTAGCCCTCGCCTGGTCGCTGAAGCGACACATTGACACCGGAAATAAGGAAAACGGCGCGTGACGTTCGCTTAGCGAGGCGCTATCGACCGTTGCAAATTGAATGTTACGAAGGTTCGACCATGGCCGAATTCGCCCTGCCTGCAAACAGCAAGATCACCGGCAAGACCCGCCGGTTCGAGGCGCCCGAAGGCGCAGAAAAGGTTCGCTCTTTCAGCATCTATCGCTGGTCACCAGATGATGACGAGAATCCACGCTACGACGTTTATGATGTCGACATGGCAAGCTGTGGTCCGATGGTGCTTGACGCGCTCATCAAGATCAAGAACGAGATCGATCCGACCCTGACGTTCCGCCGGTCGTGCCGCGAGGGGATTTGCGGATCCTGCTCAATGAACATCGGCGGCACGAATACGCTGGCCTGCACGCAGCCAATTGATGAGCTTAAGGGCGAGATTCGCATCACTCCTTTGCCGCACATGGAAGTGATCAAGGACCTTGTTCCTGATTTCAAGCACTTCTACGCGCAATATGCTTCGATCGAACCCTGGCTGAAGACAAAGACGCCCGCTCCGGCCGGCAAGGAGCGCATCCAGTCGGAGGCGCAGCGCGACGAGTTGAACGGTCTTTACGAGTGCATCCTGTGTGCCTGCTGTTCGACGGCGTGCCCCAGCTATTGGTGGAATCAGGACAAGTTCCTTGGTCCCGCCATTCTTCTGCAAGCCTATCGGTGGCTCGCCGACAGCCGCGATGAGATGACGGGCGAGCGTCTGGACCAGTTAGAGGATCCGTTCCGGCTCTACCGCTGTCATACGATCATGAACTGCGCGAATGTGTGCCCCAAGGGTCTGAACCCTGCAAAGGCCATTGCGGAAATCAAGAAGATGGTGGTCGAGCGGCAAGTTTAAGGCCTCTCGTTCCAGAAACCTGTAACGCCGACCCCTTCTCTCATGAGCAGACGACCATGGGCGTCTGCTCATGAGCGCAGCGTGGTCGCTCCTGCACACACCGCCCGTCCTCCGATCAGCAATGATCCCGATATCGGACGAGATGTAACGGTCCGCCGTGGCAGCATATTGGCGACCACGCCGTGGAAGCCTCAACTGTACCTGCCAGCACAAGCTCGCCCCTATGGCGATGTACCCGACAAACAACTGATCAATATGGAAAAGGGCTTATCCGGCGATGCGCAGGAACCTGCCAAAAGGTTCAGTGGCTCCCCGGGTCTGATTCGAACAGACGACCGATCGATTAACAGTCGATTGCTCTACCGCTGAGCTACCGGGGAACACTGAAGGCGGGCCTATACCAACGGTGTGACAGCCTGCCAACCCGATATGTTGGCATTCCTGAAAAGACACGCGATCACGTCAAAAACTGTTCCATGACGATGCGGTCGTCCAGCGCATATTCGGGGTCGAACAGCAGGTCCAAACCAACCTGGCGGTCCGAGGACACAGTCACCTCTGCAACGTCGCGCACCTCACGCTGATCGGCAACCGCAGATACCGGACGCTTGCCCGCCTCCAACATGCGGAACGTAACCTGCGCTGCCGCGGGAATCAGCGCCCCGCGCCACCGCCGGGGCCGAAACGGGCTGATCGGCGTCAGGGCAAGCAGATCGCTCGAAAGCGGCAATATCGGACCGTTGGCCGAAAGATTATAGGCAGTCGATCCTGCGGGCGTGGCCACCAGTACGCCGTCGCACGTCAGTTCGGACATACGCACACGGCCATCAATACTGATCTCCAGCTTTGCCGTCTGGCGGGTTTCGCGCAGCAGCGACACCTCGTTGATCGCGGGGGAGACGACATGCTCGCCAGAAATGGTGCGCGCATCCATCTTCAGCGGGTGCAGGCGAAAACTCTTGGCATTACGAAGCCGGTCGGCGAGACCTTCGGCACGAAACTCGTTCATCAGAAAGCCTACCGTTCCCCGGTTCATACCGAATACGGGAAGGGTGCGACCCTGATTGAGCATTCCGTGCAACAATTGCAGCAGGAACCCATCACCGCCCAACGCAACGACCATGTCCGCTTCCTCCAAGGGAACCCAGTCATGCAACGTTCGGACGACCTGTTCCGCGTCACGCCCTCCTTGCGTCGGCGACACGGCAAGAGCAGCGCGAGGAAAGCTCATCCGCCAGTAAAACTCATGTGGCGTGGGGTCGATATCGAGCTGGCGCCACGTTCAATGACGAAGTCATGCCCCTTCGGCTTTCGCGAAATCGCCTCGTCAAGCGCCGCGTCCAGCATGCCCTCATCCTCGCTGGCGCGCACCACGGCCCGCAGGTCCGCGCGATCCTCCTGACCCAGGCACATGTAAAGCTGACCCGTCGCCGTCAGGCGAACCCGGTTGCACCCTTCACAGAAATTATGCGTCAGCGGCGTGATGAACCCCAACCGCCCGCCGGTTTCCTCGACCTGAAAGTAACGCGCCGGGCCTCCGGTAGAATAAACCAGCGGCGTCAGTTCATAGCGTTCCGCCAAGCGGCCGCGCACGACGGACAGCGGCAGGTAATGATTCGCGCGATCCTCGCCGGTATCGCCCATGGGCATTGTCTCGATAAACGTCAGGTCGTGACCCGCGCCGTGCGCCCAAAGCATCATCGACTCGAGTTCGTCCTCGTTCACATGGCGCAGCGCGACGGCGTTGATCTTCACGGAGATGCCAGCTGCTTGCGCCGCCGCAATCCCCTCTTTCACGCGTTCAATATCTCCCCAGCGTGTGATGCTACGAAACCGGTCGGCATCCAGCGTGTCTAGGCTGACATTGATGCGCCGCACCCCCGCATTCGCCAGGCCCGCCGCATGCTTGGCAAGCTGATTGCCGTTCGACGTAAGGGTCAACTCCTCCAACGCGCCACTATCCAGATGCCGGGAAAGGCGCTCCGCTAAGCCCACTATCCCGCGCCGGACCAGCGGCTCACCCCCGGTCAGCCGTAGTTTACGCACGCCGCGGCGGATGAAGGCACTGGCGATCCGATCGATCTCCTCCAGGCTCAGCACTTCCTTGCGGGGCAGAAACTCCATGTCCTCCGCCATGCAATAGGTGCATCGCAGGTCGCACCGGTCCGTAACCGACACCCGCAAATAGGTGACCTGGCGACCGAATTTATCCACAAGAGGGGGAAGTGCCGACATTATTCGCTAGTGCGTATCCATTGCGCACCTTCAGGGCAAGCGCGGCAAACGGGCACTGGCCACCCGCGGGTACATTCGGGTAGGAACGGAACGGATCGTTCCGGCATAATGCGGTTCGAGCAGGAGACCGTCACTCTCGCCATGCAACGGACGCCCGTCTTTCTGTATTCAGCGCGCTATCGCCGCGAAGCGACCAGCGCGATCGCGGGAACGGGCCGTGAGGTGATTTCCTGCGGGTCCACCGAAAATCCCGGCCGCAGCTATCGGACATCACGAGCTTTCATTGCCGTGGTGGATGCACGCGGGGCGCTTGCGACGGGTCTGGAGGCCACGCGCTCGCTGTCAGGACATGTCGGTGAACGGCGGGGCGGCCTGCTCGTCCTTTTGTCGCGCAAGGACGCTGCTGCACTGCCCGATGTATATGAGGCGGGCGCCACCCATTATTTGGTCAGCCCGTTTGGCGCTGACCAACTTGGCACCGCGTTGAAATTCGTCGAGCGGTCCATACGGCGCATGCGGGCGAGCGGGACCGAGGCGGCGGTGGCCGAGGCACAGGCGAATTTATCTCTCTCCCCAAGCTGGAGATGGGAACGGGGCAAGTGCGATATCGAAATATCCGCAGACCTTGCGCAGATGATCGGCATTTCCCGCTCGGAAACGCGGCTGGATGTCGACGCGGCGCTGGGGATGCTGGCCAGCCGAGAGCGCGTGCATGTGCGAAATTCCATGGAATCATTGCTCGCGGCCGGCATTTCTGGCGAAGTCTCGCATAGGATCCTTGTGGAGGGCGAGGCCCATCGCATCATTCATCACGTTCGGACATTGACGAACGAGGGGGGCACGGTCACCGGGCTTGCCGCCACCGTCGAGGACATCGATGCCACGGCGGCGCAGCAGCGGCTTTCTATCCATTATGATTCGCTGACTGGACTCTCCAGCCTGACCCACGTCCGCGCGCGGCTGAACGAAGCGCTGACACATGCGGACAGCTACGATCCTGCGGCGATTGCGATTTTGCTGGGTGTTTCGCGCCTGGATCAGGTGAATGCGGCCTATGGGCGCGTGGTCGCCGACGCGCTTTTGCAGGCGGTCGCGCGTCGCCTTACCCGCATCATGGAGGAGAGCGCACTGCCCAATGCGATCACCGCAAGATTGGGCGGGGCAGAATTCGCCATCGTGGCTTTCGGGCCTGTCATGTTGAATCAAGCGGTCTTTCTAAGTCAGTCTATTGCCAAACTCTTTTCCAGGCCTTTTGTCATTGAGGGGCGCGTTATCCACGTCGCCTGCCGTATTGGCATTGCCGCCGCCGATCGCGGTGTACAGCGCGCGGATGAACTCCTTCATCGCGCCAGTTCTGCGCTTGCCGGTGCCCGCGACGCCGACCCGAACAGCTTCCAGGTCTATCTGACCGGGCGGGAAGACGATCCGGCGCGTCTTGCAAGCCTGGAGCAGGTTGTGCGAGATGCCGCGCGGGATGGCGAGCTCGACATTCGCTACCAGCCTCAGGTCGACGCGCTCGAAGGACGGATTTCGGGCGTCGAGGCATTGGTGCGGCTGGATCATCCGATCTACGGCCTGCTGCCGGCCGAAACATTGCTAGCGACAGCAGAACGGGCTGAATTTGGCGTGGAACTGGGGCGCAATATCATGCGCCAGGCCTGCCGGGAGGCGGCGGCATGGCCTGAGGAGTTGGGGGATATTCGTCTGTCCGTCAATGTCACCGCCGCGGACATGCGGGGCACCGACTTCGTTCCAAACCTGATCGAGATCCTGAACGAGACGGGATTTCCCGCTGAGCGGCTGACATTGGAAATTACCGAAGGCGGGCTGGTCGAAAACCTTGAGCGTACGGCCCACATGCTTTCGGGTCTGCGTGCCCGCCACATTCGCATTGCCATTGACGATTTCGGCACCGGCTATTCATCGCTGGCCTATTTGAAATCGCTTCCCCTCGACTATTTGAAGATCGATAAAACGATCGCTGCGGATATTGAGGGCGAAGTGCGCGACAAGATCATCGTGCGCGGGGTTGTCGACATGGCCCGCTCCCTTGGCATGACGGTCATCGCAGAGGGGGTAGAAACACAGGCGCAGCTGGACCTTCTCGTGCGCGAGGGCTGTAACTGGTACCAAGGCTATCTGTGCTCCGAGGCGCTTTCTTCCGAAAATCTGCAAAGCTTTGTGAAGGTCTGGAACCACGCAGGCGAGTTGGAACACGCCTGATCTTAGGGATAGCCATGCTCATCCATCCCACACGGCGTCTTGACGTCATAGGCGGATTGGTCCCCCGCCCGCCGATATTAACCCTCCTGCAAGTCCATCTGTTCTAGGAATCTCTCGAACTGCTGCTCGAACATCGGGGTCGACCGGGATGAACAGGCTTGGAAACATGAAGACCTCCCTGGTCGATTGGCTGCGGCGGCGAACGGGCAACTGGCCCATAACGAAGAAAGTTCTGGCAGCGTTCGGCGGCGTGGCTATCGCCGGCAGCGCGGCAGCCTTGCTGATCGGCATTGGCGTTGTGATGATGGCCGACGCAGCCCGCTCGGCGCGCATGATCGCGAAGACAGCACAGGCGGTGACCGCTGCAGAGGCGGCGGTAGGAAGCGCACAAAGCAGCATCAAGGATTATGTCATCGCGCCCGGTGATGCTCCCGAAAGGAAGGTGCGTGGTCAGATCGCGAAAGGCCGAGCCGCCCTGGAACGCGCAGCCGCCAATATTGAGGAAACCGACTTTATTCATGCCAATCAGGCGATGGACGGACGTCTTGATGCGCTGGAGGCGAATTTCGCGCGCATCGTGAGCGCGCAGGAAAATATTGAAGCAGGGGCAGGGGCCACGCTTGATGAACTGACGCCCACCCTCGACGAGCAATTCGAAACGATGATCGAGGAGACCTTCCGCACGGGCAGTTTAGTGGCGGCAAGATCGACAGCTCAGGCGCTTCGTGATTATTCAGCCGCGCGGCACCAAGTCGATACTTTCCGCCTTACGGGCAGCAATTCTGCGGCGGAGGCCGCGCGCCTGGATCTGAGACGCTTGGACCAGTCGATGGACGGCCTGGTGACCGCCGTTGCCGGAACGGCAATGAGCCAGGCCGCCGATCAACTCGCCCGGAACGTGGGCCAATACCAGCGTGCGTTTGGGCAGGTGGATCAGTTGACCCATGCGCGCAACGCCAGCGTCGCGGAACTGGTCGGCGAGTTGGGGCCAGCTTTCGAAGCGGACGGCGAGGATCTGAGACGGACAATTTCCGAAATGTCGGGCCGGTCAATCGCCTCGGTCCGGGGACTTCTCAACCTACTGCTCATGATCCTGGGCACCGTTCTGATTGTCGGCCTGTTTTCCGTGATCATTGCATGGTTGGTCAGCAGGGAACTGATCGCCGCGCCGATAGAAAATATGGCCAATCTGATGCAGCGACTGGCTGCCGGTGAGCGAGACGTCATCGTGACACGAATGGATCGCAAGGACGAGATCGGCGATATGGCGCGTGCGATTCTGGTGTTTGACGAAAATGCGCGCGAGGTCGCAGCGCAACGCGCCGCCGCCGATGATGCCCAGAAGCGCGAAGCGCAGGCCAAGCGCCTACGCGAGGAGGAACGGCAAGCGGAACGCCTGCTCGCTGAGGCCGAAAAACGCAAGGCTTTGTCGGAACTTGCAGACAGCTTCGAAAGCTCGGTCCGAAATGTTGCAAGCGCGGTCAACATGGCTGCTCGCCAGATCGAAGCCGGGGCGCGGCAGGTTGCGGGCGCTGCAGGCGACAGTGCGCGGGTTTCCGCGGAAGCCGCCGTGGCGGCGCAGCAGTCGAGCCAGAATGCTCTTGCCGTTGCTCATGCGTCAGAGGAGATGGCGCTCTCCATTGCGGAAGTTTCGGCCCAGGTCGTCGAATCATCGGCAAAGTCGCAAAATGCGGCTCGGCTAGCGCGCTCCACGGACACGATCGTCGTGGGACTTGCGGAGGACGCGACGAAAATCGGCGAAGTTGTCGATTTGATTAACGATATTGCCGAGCAGACCAACCTCCTCGCGCTGAATGCGACGATTGAGGCGGCGCGGGCTGGCGATTTCGGTCGGGGGTTTGCGGTGGTAGCTGGTGAAATCAAGGCTCTAGCAAGCCAGACCGGCAAGGCGACCACTCAGATCGCTGAGCGGGTAGGGGGCATTCAGGCTGTATCCCGCGATGCCATCGCGGCGATTGAATCGATAACCGCATCCATCAGCGGTATCGACGGGATCGCCGCGACAGTGGCGGCGGCGGTGGAGGAGCAATCCGCAACTACAAGCGAGATCGCCTCCAACACTCAGCAGGCTGCCAGCGGAAGCCAATTGGTCGCGCGTAATATCGACCGCGTACGTAAGGGGATCGAGCAAACGGGCTCTGCTGCGGAGCAATCGCTCTCGGCAGCAAGCCAATTATCCGCGCAGGCAGAAATGCTGCAAAAGGAAGTCGACGCTTTCCTGATCCGGGTGCGCGCCGCCTAGCCACGGCCTTGCGCCGGGCAAAGCGCCAACGGTTCAGCCTGCCATCTTCGCAAGCGAACGCGCGATCTTGACCGTACCAGCCAGGCGCTGCTGTGGGCTGCGCCAGTCGCGACTGATGAACAGGCGCTGGTCCGGGCGCAGTTTCACCACCTCCGCATTGCGCTGCAGGAATCCCACCAGCTTCTCCGGCCGCGCAAACTCATTCTCATGGAATGTGATGAGGGCACCCTTTGCGCCGGCTTCGATCTTCTCGATGTTCGCGATGCGGCAAAGTGCCTTCGTTTCTATGACTTGCATCAGGTTCTTCGCCTCGTCTGGCAGCGGGCCAAAACGGTCGATAAGCTCCGCAGCGAACGCGTCTATCTCTTCGCGTGACGTGAGGTCGCCAAGCCGCTTGTAAAGCGACATGCGCAGATTGAGGTCGCCGACATAATCCTCCGGGATCAGGATGGCGGCGTCCACGTTGATCTGTGGGCTGAAGGCTTCACGCGGTTTGTCGATGCCCGCCGCGTCGGCCTTCGCGACCAACATCGCGTCCTCCAGCATGGACTGATAAAGTTCGAACCCGACTTCCTTGATATGACCCGACTGTTCGTCGCCAAGAAGGTTTCCGGCCCCGCGTATGTCGAGGTCTTGTGCCGCAAGCTGAAATCCGGCGCCCAGTGAATCAAGACTGGACAATACCTGCAGCCGTTTCTGCGCAGTCGGACTGAGCGGTGTATCCTCCGCCGTTGTCAGATAAGCATAGGCCCGCGTTTTCGACCGTCCGACCCTTCCGCGCAGCTGGTACAGCTGCGCAAGGCCGAACATGTCCGCCCGATGGATGATCATCGTATTGGCGCTCGGAATGTCGATGCCGCTTTCGATGATCGTGGTCGACACCAGAACGTCATATTCATTGTCGTAGAAGGCGCTCATGCGCTCCTCGACCGCGGTCGCGCTCATCTGTCCGTGCGCCACGATGTATTTCACCTCTGGCACATATTCCCGGAAAAACGCCTCAAGCTCAGGGATATCCTTTACCCGCGGCGTCACGAAGTAACTTTGTCCGCCGCGATAATGTTCACGCAGCAGCGCCTCGCGCACCACCACCGGATCCCACGGCATCACATAGGTCCGGATCGCCAGTCGATCGACTGGAGGCGTGGCAATCAGCGACATGTCACGCATGCCGGACATCGCCATTTGCAGCGTGCGCGGGATAGGAGTGGCAGTCAGCGTCAACATATGCACGTCAGATTTCAGCTGCTTCAGACGCTCCTTGTGCGTGACGCCGAACCGCTGCTCCTCATCGACAATGACGAGGCCAAGACGCTTGAACTCGATCGACTTCGCCAAGAGCGCGTGCGTGCCGATGACGATGTCGATGCTGCCATCCGCAATGCCCGCCTTCGTGCGCGCCCTGTCCTTTTGGCCGACAAGTCGGGACAGATGGCCGATCTCTATTCCCAGACCCTCAAAACGTTGCTGGAAATTTCGCGCATGTTGGCGCGCCAGCAAGGTAGTGGGGCAGACGACGGCGACCTGTTGCCCTTCCAACGCCGCGACATAGGCAGCACGCATCGCCACCTCCGTCTTTCCGAACCCCACATCCCCGACGATCAGGCGGTCCACTGGCTTGCCGCTCGCCAGGTCGGTCAGCGTATCGTCGACGGCGTTCTGCTGATCTTCCGTCTCCTCATAGGGGAAGCGGTCAACGAAAGCGCCCAATTGCGAAGGATCGACGTCGAGCCTCTTGCCTTCGCGCAACGACCGTTCCGCCGCTGTACGGATCAACCCGGCAGCAATTTCGCCGATCCGTTCCTTGGCGCGCGCTTTTCGCGCCTGCCAATTGGCACCGCCCATCCGGTCGAGGGCGACATCCTCACCGGCGCCGTACCGGCTCAGCACATCCATATTCTCAACCGGCACGAACAGCCGGTCATCCCCAGCATAGGTCAGCGCAACGCAGTCATGCGGCTGTCCGCCGACATCGATGGCCGTCAGCCCCTCATAGCGACCGATGCCATGATCGGTATGCACGACAAGATCACCCGGCGTCATCATTGCCAGTTGATCCATGAAGGCATTCGCCTTCCGCGCCCGCTTGGCCCGCCGCACCAGCCGATCGCCGAGCATGTCCTGCTCGCTGATCACGGCGATGTCGTCGTCGGTAAAGCCGTGATCCAGCGGCAGCACCGCTAGCGCAATACTGTCAGTACCTGAACGCGCGCTTTGCCAGTCTGGCACTTCGCTCAGTGGCCCTAGCCCATGCTCTTCCAGCAAACCCTTCAGCCGGTCGCGCGCGCCGACGGTATAGCTGGCGAGGATCACCTGCTTGCCATCCTTTCGCAGCGTCTCGGCATGGGCGCCGAGCGCCTGGTAGATGCTGTTTTCCCCTTTGCGCTCTGGCGCGAAATTGCGGGCAGGGCGGATGCCCAAATCCACACTGCGTCCTTCCCCTTCAGGCTGCTCGAAGGCGCTGGCCGTGTGAACGCCGAAGCGGCCCTTCAGCTCATGCCATTCGTCCGGGGTCAGGTACAATGCATCCGGGGCGAGCGGCCGGTAGCTTGCAGCACTTTTTTCCAACGCCTGCATTCTGTTATCATAATAATCTTGAATGGCTTCGAAACGCTGGTCCGCGGCAAGGGCGCTGCCCTCATCAGCCACAATGACGTCATTTTCAGACAGGAGGTCGAAGACGGTGCCCAATTCTCCCTCCAGCAGTGGCAGCCAGTTTTCCATGCCTGCCAGTCGGCGCCGTTCGCTGACCGCCTGATATAGCGGGTCGCTGGTGGCAGACGCACCAAAGCGTTCGACATAGGTCTGGCGAAACCGGGTCACGGCATCGTCGGTAAGCAGAAGCTCGCTGACCGGCTGCATGATGAACGCATCCGCATCACCCACCGTCCGCTGCGTTCCGGGATCGAAGGCGCGGACCGATTCGATCTCATCGCCGAAGAAATCCAGCCGCAGCGCCGTTTCGCGTCCACCGGGAAACAGATCAATCAGGCCGCCCCGCACTGCGAATTCGCCCGGCTCCAGCACCGTATCGGTGCGCGTAAAGCCGTTCGCGGCCAGACGCTGGGCAAGCTCCGTGGGTTCAATGACCTCACCCGCTGCTATCCTGACGGTCAGCGCGCGAATTCTCTCTGGTCGCAGCGCACGTTGTGTCAAAGCGTTCACCGTCGTCACGACGAGCTCGGCACCTTGCGGACGGTCCGCCAGAGCGGCCAGCCCTGCAACCCTGTCTGCGCTCGCCTTCAGCGAGGGTGACGCCCGGTCATAGGGCAGCGAATCCCAGGCAGGCAGTGAAATGATTCTCGCATCCGGGGCAAAAAATGCCGCTGCGTCGGCAAGGTTCGTCGCGGCCAGGTCGTCCGGCGCAATATAGACCGCTCGCGCACCGGTGCGTGCCGCCTGCGTCGCCAATTGGGTCATGAAAAGCGGCAGATATCCACTGGGCGCACCGCCGATTGCCAGCGGCGACGATGCCGCGGCAATCGTCTCAATTCTGTTCAAGTTCGGGTGCTTCTTTCCGGGCTGGGGATATAGTCTAGGACTTGCATTTCCTGCATCGTTTCGCCCTGAAAGCGCTCGGGGACCGCTTGCGTTCCGATGGCCCATGCCATGATGTCGACGTCCTGCTCTTCCAGCAGGGTCTCGTACCAGGAAATCGCCTCCTCATCCCAAACGGCGAGGTGGCGGTCGCAAAACCCACCGATTAACAGGTCGGCCTCCTTCGTACCCCGATGCCAGGCACGAAATCTAAGCCGACGGCGACGGGCGGCAAGTGGATCCTGTTGTGATTCTGCGGCGTCGTTCACATAAGGTGACCTAGATATGCGCCCGGAACTCCTCAACCCCCTGTTCGCACCCTGCGACACGATTGACGGGGTAGGGCCGCGCCTGAAAAAGCAATTGGCGAAACTTGGCATCGAGCGTGTCCTCGACCTGATCTACCATCTTCCGGTTCAGCATATTCCCCGTATCCGTGTCGCCCGTCTGGCTTCCGCCATGGTGGGCCAAGTCATCATCGCGGAAGTGATGGTCTTTCAAATCGACGATGGCGATGGGCGCCGGCCTACCCGCGTCCGCGTAACAGACGCGGCAGGGCGCCCAGCGACCCTCGTCTATTTTCACGATCGTGGATATGCGCGTAAAATTCTTCCCCGCGGGGAAACGCGCATCGTTTCCGGTCGGTTGGAAAGCTACGGCGATCAACTTCAGATCGTTCATCCGGATCATGTCGTAACGCAACAAAATAGCGACGAAATACCCGAGCGAGAGCCGGTCTATCCGCTTACCGAGGGTCTGACCAATAAACGGCTGGGCGGATTGATAGCCAATGCGTTGGAGAGAATTCCCGACATTGACGAGTGGGCCGACGGAAATTTCATCGCGTCTCAGCAATGGCCCTGCTGGGCTAATGCGCTGGAGAAGGCGCACGCTGCTGACAATGACGCAGCCGCGCGAACACGGCTGGCCTATGACGAGCTGCTGGCCAATCAGGTTGCCCTGCTGGCCATGCGCCAAGCGGCCCGGAAACGGCGTGGCCGCGCCCTGAAAGCGGACGACCGTCTTATCACCCAGTTCCGGGCGAAGCTTCCCTACCGGCTGACCGGCGCACAGGAACGATCGATCGCAGAAATCATCGGCGACCTCGCCGCAGATGCGCCCATGCTCCGCTTGCTGCAGGGCGATGTCGGCAGCGGCAAGACTGCCGTGGCCCTGGCCGCCATGTTGCGCGCCGTGGAGGCCGGGGGGCAGGCCGCTATGCTGGCACCAACAGAGCTGCTCGCACGTCAACACCATGCAACGCTCACTGATATGCTCACCGGTTTGGGTGTGCGCTGCGCGATTCTGACGGGCCGCGAAAAGGGCGCGAAACGGACGGCGCTCTATGCGGAACTCGCTGCGGGCCAGATCGATATTCTGGTCGGAACCCATGCAATCTTTCAGGACGCTGTCACGTACAAGGATCTGGCCCTCGCGGTGATCGACGAGCAGCACCGCTTTGGCGTTAACCAGCGCATGGCCCTCATGTCCAAGGCTAAGGTGCCGCCACATGTCCTTGTAATGACGGCCACGCCGATTCCGCGCACTCTCACGCTGACGCAGTTTGGGGAAATGGACGAGTCGCGTTTGGACCAGATGCCGCCGGGCCGTGTCCCCGTGGAAACGCGCGTCATCAGCCAGGACCGCCTGTCCGAAATCGTCGAATCCGCTGGGCGTCTTCTGGACAGCGGTGGTCGCGCCTATTGGGTTTGCCCGCTGGTAGAGGAGGGCAACGGCGCTGGTGAGCAGGCGGCCGCTGAAACCCGTTTTGCACTCCTAAAGAAGCGCTTCGGCGATGATGTTGTCGGCATGGTTCACGGCCAGATGCCCGGTCCCGAAAAAGACGCCGTCATGGCGTCATTCGCCGCAGGCGATATCCGGCTTCTGGTGGCGACTACGGTCATAGAAGTTGGCGTAAACGTGCCAGAGGCTACCCTGATGATCATCGAGCAGGCGGAACGGTTTGGGCTCGCTCAGCTGCATCAGCTTCGCGGTCGCGTTGGCCGGGGCGAGGGGAAATCGGTCTGCCTTTTGCTGCGCGCGCCGGAAATCAGCGAAACGGCGCGCGATCGCCTGAAATTGATCCGTGGCACTAACGATGGATTTGAAATCGCAGAGAAGGATCTAGCGCTGCGTGGCGGCGGTGAATTGCTGGGCACGAGACAGTCAGGGGAGGGTAGCTACCGCGTGGCACGGCCGGACGACATCATGCACCTCGCCGATTCTGCCCGCGCCGATGCAAAACTGTTCCTTGAGCATGAGGGCGGGTTCCAGGCTAGCCCCCGCCGCGATGCGATGCGCGCGCTACTTTACATGTTCGAGCGCGACACGGCTGTCCCGCTGCTACAATCAGGCTGACGAGGGCAGCGATACGATCTTGGCGCCTCTTTGCGGCACCTCATGCTCGTGGGTGAATTCGGGAACCAGCTCCTTCAACAGGCGCAACGTGCTGACCCTGTCCCTGCGCTGGGCGGCGTCTTGCAGCTTCTTCAATGCGGCCTCCAGCACCCGGTAATCCACCGTTCGGGGCTGAGCGAGTGTGATGCCGGCGCGCTCCGTCGGAACGGCTTCCTCGCCGTCATGCAGAAGTTCTTCGTATAATTTCTCACCTGGACGAAGGCCGGTAATCTCGATCTTGATGTCGCGCTCAACCTTCAGGCCCGACAGTTCGATCATGCGCTTGGCAAGGTCTATGATACGCACGGGCGCGCCCATATCGAGCACAAATATCTTGCCGGCCGCCGCGCTGCCACGGCTGCCGATTTCCCCCGCATGCAGGACCAGTTCGACGGCCTCACTGATCGTCATGAAGTAGCGCGTGATATTCGGGTGCGTGATTGTGAGGGGGCCGCCGCGTTCCAGTTGCTGACGGAACCGCGGAACGACCGACCCCGTGCTGCCCAGCACATTCCCGAACCGGACGGTGACAAAGCGCAAATCCTGCTTGCGACGCTCCGAATGCAGGTCCAGCGCCTGGCAATAGCTTTCCGCCAAACGCTTCGTCGCGCCCATCACATTTGCCGGATTCACGGCCTTGTCGGTGGAAATAAGGACCATTGCCTTGGTGCGATGGCGGAGGCAGGCATCTGCCACATTTCGCGTACCGATTGCGTTGGTAAGGATCGCCTCATTGGGGTTCGCCTCTACCAGCGGCACATGCTTCAAGGCGGCGGCGTGTAAAACAATTTCCGGAGCGGCCCGACCGAAAACATCCTCTATACGCTGCGTATCCCGCACGTCACCAATCATCGAATTGAGGTTAAGGCTGGGGTAGCGTTCGCTTATTTCAATATCGATCTTGTAGAGCGCAAATTCGCTGGCATCTAATAGCGTCAGCTCCGAGGGGCCGTAGCTCGCAATCTGCCGCACGAGCTCGCTGCCGATCGACCCTCCGGCGCCCGTTACCAGAACCCGCTTGCCGGCGAGAAATTCCCGTAGCGGAGATCGGTCCAGCTTAGTTTGCGGACGGCCCAGAAGATCCTCGATCGCCACCGGACGCAGCCGAACTTCCTCGTCCAGACCGGATTGTAGGGTGAGCGATGTCGGAATGCGGTCCAGCGACATGCCGAGTTCACCCGCCATCGCGATCAGCTCGTCGATGTCGCTGGCCTCCAGGGCTGATGGCGACAGCGCAAATCGCTTGGGCTCGATCCCGCGAGCAACTAGCTTGTGTATCACCTTCTGCAGATCGCGCAGCGACCCGTCGACGCGAACGCCCTGTATGGAACTGCCCTTCGAGCGCGGGTCCAGACTAACCAGCGATGCCACCGTATATGGGGTGTCAGAACTGGTCTTCAGACGGCGGATAAAGGCGTCGGCCTCCGCGTCCGCGCCGATTACGATGATCGGTTCCTTTCCGTGCTTACTCCGGAGGACGCCGCGTAAACCCCTGTCCTTCAGGCTGCGATAGGCCAACCGCGTTCCGCCAAGCAAAAACACCATCAAGACAAAGGCGATGATAAGGATCATGCGCGGGAAATCTTCGAGTCGGTTCAGGAAGAACAGAGCGATGGCAACGCCCGCTGTCGTAACGAACGCGGCCTGGACGATGCGAGACAAATCGGCGATCGACGCATAACGCCATATCCCCCGATAAAGACCCATCAATATGAAGACGACGCCGCCGACCGCCATAGCGCAGAATGCCGTCTGCAGAATCAGCGACCCGTTGCCCAAAAGACTTTCCGGTTCCAGCCGTACCGCGAACGCGATGACGAAGCTCGCGGCTGCCATGAAGATGTCATGCAGAAGCGCTAAGGTTGACCGGGAAAGCTTTCGCCGTGACTCCATACTCATACTACCTTTTGTCTGGCGCTGCGGATCCCCGTACCGGAAATATGGTTTCGAAACCACGCCACTGTTCGTTCCAGATCGTGTCCCTTATCGGGATGCCATTGCATAAACCTGAAGAACTCCGACTGTTCGATGCTGAGCGGGTCCAACAGCCGCCTGATCCGTTCGCCCTGGCCCGTTAGCAGACCCGCCATTCTAAGCAGAACCGTGGGTACGGGGAATAACGGTTCGTCGCGCCCAGACGCTCGGAATAGCTCACGAATCAGTTGATTCAGTGGCAATATGACGGGATCTGCCACCAAAAAGGTGCGCCCGGACGCTTTCGGGTGTCGTACCGTCCGCACCAGCGCTTCGGAAAATAATCCGACGTCAATCATGGCGCGCGGATTTTCCGCCGCACCAAACAGCCGCGGCAGGGACGATCCCGACAACACTGATTCAATCAGCGCAGCGAAGTTTGCCTTCACGCCTGGACCGTAAATGAGCGGCGGTCGAATGACGACGACCTCCAGACCTGTCTCCTGGGCTATCTTCGCCAGTGCGCGCTCCGCTGCCAGCTTGGATCTGCCATAAGCATCCGTCGGGGCCGGTTCATCATCCGCGCGAAAAGGCTGCGCTTCAGTCGCTGTCTCCCCATTCACCTTGATGGAGCTGACGAATACAAACCGCCGCAGCCCCGCACGAACAGCATCGCGCGCCAGCTTTGCGGTGGCCAAATGATTGATCCGATCATATTCCGCCTCGGGATCGGCGACCGTTTCGTTCATTACGTGCGCACGATTTGCCAGATGGATCACGGCATCGGCACCGGCAAGAGCGTCCGCAAAATCTGTGGTTGAGGCGAAGTCACCGACGGCTCTATCCACGGACGGCCCGCTCGCACGACCGACGCGGATTGTTTGGATCCCGGTCTGCTCAAGATATTTCGTCAGATGTTGTCCGACGAACCCGGTCGAGCCGGTTACGGCGACGATCATGCCCGTTTCGCCGCGCGGGTCATCGCAAGCAGCAACAGAGCAGTAGCCAGAGCTGCCATCAATAGCCGCACATATTCCCCTAGATGAAGAAGCGGCAGGGCCAGCAGAACTAGCACCGCATTCAGTGCGAGCACTGCCGACGATGTGTGCGCGTGGGACCACTTTCCCTGGACGGCCCGCTGATAAAAGTGAGAGCGGTGCGCATCAAATATCCTTTCGCCACGCAGAAGGCGCGTCACCAAGGTGATCGTAGCGTCCGCCGCATAATAAAGCGGCAATATGATCGCTGGCAGCCAGAAGCCACGCGACGCGAGCGCAAGCAACAGTCCACCGGCAAGAAATCCCAAGGGCAAGCTGCCCACGTCCCCCATGAACAGGCGGGCCGGATGCCAGTTCCAGATGCCGAACCCGACCATCGCGCCAACAGTCACGGCGCCGGCAACCAGAAGATCACCCCCGATCGCGGGAACGATAATGCCGAGTAAAAAAATACCCGCGCCCACCATGCCTAACTCGCTGACCGTAATGCCATCGATCCCGTCCATGAAGTTTACGGCGTTTACCATCCACAACCACGCGACAATCGTCAATATACGGTCCAGCCAAAATGGCATAACACCCTGAAAAACCGGCCCATCAAGGAAGGATAATGCGACCAGAACGGCGACAGTCTGGACAAAAAACCGAAGCAGCGGAGACTGTTCTGAGCGGTCATCCATGAAGCCGATGATCGCCAGACCCACCGCGCCCGCCAGCAACGCCAGATGCCCCAGCGTAACATCGGAGTAGGCCATCCATCCGACGATCATTAGCAACAGCAATACCGGCACTACCGCCAGGCCACCGCCACGCGGGGTGGGCATATGATGGCTCGACCGTGCATTCGGCACATCCATGATCGCCATCCGCCGCAACCATGGCAAAACGGCGCGGGTTGCCAGTGCCGTGAAAATGGCCGCGATGACGATGAGCACGAGGGCGGGCCACATACCTATTGCGGACGGGATCTCAGCCCCCGTGTCAAACTTCATGATACCGCTCGCTTCTATTACGCGCGGCGTACGATGCCGTGGCGTTTTTTCCCGGCTGACAGGCGGGTTTCGGCCTCCGTGCCTATCAGGGCAGTCTCATCGGAAATCGCTTCGCCATCCATGCGCGCGCCGCCCCCCTTTATCAGGCGACGAGCCTCGCCCTTCGATGCAGCAAAGCCAATTCCGACAAGCGCATCAAGAATAGAGACAGGTGCATCGACGGTCAGGCTAGGCAGGTCCTCGCCGGTTCCCCCGCCAGCAAAAGTCTTCTGAGCCGTTTGCGCAGCTGCATCGGCAGCAGCCTTCCCCCGACACATCGCAGTTGCCTCATTTGCAAGGACTTCCTTGGCGCCATTTATATCGGCGCCTTCCAGGGCCTCCAGCCGCTCAATCTCGCTGAGGGGCAGGTCGGTAAAGAGACGCAGAAACCGTCCAACATCCGCATCCTGTGTATTGCGCCAGAATTGCCAGTAGTCATACGAGGGTAGTTGCTCCTCGTTCAGCCAGACCGCGCCCGCCTCCGTCTTGCCCATCTTCTTGCCGTCGGCAGTGGTCAGGAGGGGGGTTGTAACACCGAACGCATGTCCTCCCTCCACACGGCGGACCAGCTCCATGCCGTTAACGATATTGCCCCATTGGTCGCTACCGCCCATCTGCAATACGCAATCATCGCGACGATACAGCTCAAGGAAGTCATATCCTTGTAAGATCATGTAATTGAATTCAAGGAATGTCAGCGGCTGCTCGCGATCCAGCCGCAGCCTGACACTGTCGAACGTCATCATGCGGTTAATGGTGAAATGCCGGCCGATGTCCCGCAGAAACGGAATATATTCGAGTTTTGACAGCCAGTCGTCATTGTTGACCATTATGGCATCTGAAGGGCCATCGCCAAATCTCAGGAAACGTTCGAATATCGTTCTGATAGACGCTATATTGGCGTTGATCGCGTCGTCGTCGAGGACGCGGCGCATCTCGTCCTTCCCGGACGGATCTCCTACCTTCGTCGTCCCTCCGCCCATCAGTACGATGGGCTTGTGGCCGCTCTGTTGCAGGCGCCGCAGCATCATGATCTGCACCAGACTTCCAACATGGAGGGATGCAGCGGTGGCGTCAAAGCCGATATACCCAGCGATCGGCGTGGCGGCTGCCTTCTCGTCCAGCCCCTCGGCATCGGTTATCTGGTGAATATAGCCGCGCTCGGAGAGCAGGCGTAGAAGATCGGAGCTGTACGTCGTCATGGCGGCCGCGCCCCTAGCACGAGGGAGATGATATGAGTAGCCGCCTTTACCGCGCCATCGGACTGATGTCGGGCACATCCATGGATGGTGTCGATGCAGCGCTGATCGAAACCGATGGGGAAGCGCATATCAGGCCGCTTGCCAATGCCTCCCGCGCTTATGACGAGGAAACCCGCGCTGCCATTCGTGACGCGGTGGCCCAGGCATTGCAGGAAGATGTGCCGCGTCATGGTACGCCTTACGATGCCCTTTCCCGGCGCTTGACCATGATTCATGCCGAAGCTGTTGGCGCCCTGGGAGCCGCCGCCGACATTGTCGGCTTCCACGGCCACACGATCGCACATCGCCCTGATAGAGGCTGGACATGGCAGATCGGCGACGGCGCCTTGCTGGCACAATTATTACGGACAGAAGTCGTCGACGACCTGCGAAGTGCGGATGTCGCCGCGGGCGGGCAGGGGGCGCCGCTCCTGCCTGCCTACCACCGCGCGCTCGCAACGGGACAGCCGCGACCTTTGGGTATCCTGAATCTGGGCGGCGTGGGGAATCTGACGTGGCTGGGGCAGGGCGGCGAAATTATTGCCTTCGACACGGGACCCGGCAACGCGCTGATCGATGACTGGGTGCGGGAGGCGACGGGCGCATCCTATGACCAGGATGGCGAACTAGCGGCACGGGGCGCCGCCCATGAAGAGGTGCTGGCAACCATGCTCGATACTGACTGGTTCGACAGGTCACCGCCCAAATCGCTCGACCGGCAGGATTTCTCACTCGCCGCGGTTCGGGGCCTCACTGCCGAAGATGGCGCCGCGACGCTAACGGCGTTCACGGCCATGACCGTTGTTCAGGCGATGCGCCATGTCCCAAAAAGGCCCCAGCGCCTGCTCGTCACCGGTGGAGGACGGCACAACTCGACGTTGATGCAGGAAATCGCCCGGCGCACAGGCGTCACCTCTCTTCCTGTCGAAGACGTCGGCTGGAACGGCGATTCGATGGAAGCAGAAGGCTTTGCCTGGTTCGCGGTCCGCCACCTGCGCGGCTTGCCGACAAGCTTTCCGGAAATCAGCGGCCCTGACCGTCCCGTCGTATGTGGAACCCTGCACTCGCCCAGTTAAAGGCCTATGGAACCTGCAATGTCGACGGCAGAATCCGGGATTTCGGAAAGTAGCCCGACATCGCGTCGGGCTCCCGACCCTATCGTGCCAGGTCCGTCGCCAGACGCATGTCGACGTAGTGATCGACCACCGCCATCACCTCTTCATGACGGCCGGGGAAGCCATAGGTGGCCCCCTCGACGACCTTGTGGGTAATGGTGATGTGCTTCTGCGTCTTCAACTTGTCGACCAGCTTCTGCACGCCGCCGGGCGTGACAACATCATCACTTCCGCCGTTGAGAATCAGCCCGGATGAGGGGCAGGGAGCCAGAAAACCGAAATCGTAAAGATTGGCGGGCGGCGCCAGCGACAGGAAGCCCCGGATCTCCGGTCGGCGCATCAATAGCTGCATGCCGATCCAGGCGCCGAAGGCAAAGCCGCCGACCCAGGTAAACGGCGCTTCGGGGTTGAACTGCTGCACCCAGTCAAGCGCACTGGCCGCATCG
>TARA_R100000501_G_scaffold17919_4_pt1 | contig 83577 bp, 70 predicted proteins | sample TARA_R100000501 | Tara Oceans TARA_R100000501 (sample SAMEA2620120) | marine metagenome | biome: marine biome (ENVO:00000447); feature: mesopelagic zone (ENVO:00000213) & marine oxygen minimum zone (ENVO:01000065); material: "saline water (ENVO:00002010), including plankton... | reverse complement strand
CCGATCACCCCGCTAACGGGGTCCCTTTTGCACGCCGGTCCACACACGTAGACAAACTTACGCACTAAGAGCACGTGATCCCGATCTGTACGCGAGAGACTTACGAGGCGCAGAGCTTCCGGTCGTTACACTTTGCGGTGAGCGTATGCGCCACTTGTTTCTTCATGTTGGGCTAGAATGGATCAGGAAGGGCAATAGCACTTTACGTTTTTCCTCTCTCCAGTTCGTCATTTTTCAGGGAGAGGGAGCTGTCCGCACCAAGGATATCCCCCTCGAAGGACGCCGGCAAATAATGCGCCTTGAATGGGAAGGTTCGCGGGATGACGAAAGCTTTGAGGCGATCGACGCAGCCCATCCACATTGGCAAATCGACGTACGCAATTTCGGGTTTAGCCAACCAGAGGTTCCTCATGATGCTCCACGCGCTCTGGAGGACGTGATGGCTACCCAAACACGTGGAACGTCGCTCGATTGGCTCGGGAGGGTTCATCTTCCAGTTTCCGCGCAGTGGGACCTGCATCCTTGGTGCGGGGCTGCCCAGCCGCGCTCACATGCCCGTTCGCCGGCGGACTTGCAAAGCCTGCAAACTTGGATGTTGGCGGCCTGCGATTATCTCCACAGGCAAATGTCGAGCGCGATTCGATAAATCAGCGTGTCAAAAAAATTTACGCGGCACTCGGCTGGAAGGCGAGGGCACGTCGACGCCGTCATGTGAAATTGATCATCGCGGCCAGGAAGAGAGGGTTCAGGGGCGTAGGTAAATCTACAAAACCGGACAAATTTGGGCCGCTCAGCGCGAGACGGCCCTCAGAGGCGCTTTACTTGCCACTTAGAGGCGCTTTACCTGTCATTCCGGGACGCTTTTTGTGCGGCTCGACAAAGCTGACCGGAAATGGTGCGCCCGACAGGATTCGAACCTGTGGCCCCCAGATTAGGAATCTGGTGCTCTATCCGACTGAGCTACGGGCGCCCGGGCGATCTCCTCACCTAGGTTCGGGGGTGGCGTCAAGCGTCTGATCGCCTCTTGACCGGGAACAGCAGCGGCATTGCGGGGACGCCTTCTTCATAAAGCGCCCTTGCTTCCTTGCGGTCTGTCTCGCCATAAATTGGCCGCGCCGCCTGCTCGCCATAATACATGGCGCGCGCCTCCTCGGCGAATTTGCCGCCGACATAGTCACTCTTCGCGACGGCTTCCGCCTGCGCTTTCGCCATCGCCGTCAGCGCTTTCTTTGCCTTTTCCGCATCGAAGGACGGCTGGTCTGCGCTAGGGGGAGGGAGGGGCCGCTCGCTATCGCGGCGCTGTCTCACATTACCTGATCCTGACCCCGGGCCAGTGGACGGAGACTCTTCGGCATGCGCGCCAGCCGCGGCCATCCCGCCAATAGCAAGGCGGCTGGGCAGTCGCTCTACCTCTGGGCTGTCGCAGAGCGGGCACGCGATCAGACCGCGCTCCCTTTGGCTTTCATAATCGCTCGAACTGCCGAACCATGCTTCGAAAACATGCTGGGCACCGCATTTCAGGTCATAGACGATCATATGGGCTCAATATGGACGCGATTATCGCGGGAGGGAAGACGGCGACGAATTTCGTCGATCTGGCCGAGGTCGATGTCGCAAATAGCCGTCCCCGGCTCCTCTCCCATGTCCAGCAATATCTTGCCCCAGGGATCGACGACCAGGCTGTGGCCATAGGTGGCGCGGCCATCCTCGTGCTCTCCGGTCTGTGCGGCGGCGACGACAAATGCGGTATTTTCGATCGCGCGGGCGCGGGCCAATATATGCCAATGCGCTGTGCCCGATGGTCTCGTGAAGGCGGCGGGGATGGCGATCAGGTCCGCGCCGGCTTCTGACAAGGCGTCGTAAAGACGCGGGAAACGGATGTCGTAACAGATCGACAGGCCCAGTCTGCCGGCGGGTGTTTGCGCGACCACGGCATTCGTGCCGGGTCGATAGGCGCTCGATTCCTGCCATTTGTCACCCCCGCCCAGATCGACGTCGAACAGATGGATCTTGTCATAGCGCGAAACGATTTCGCCGCGCGGATCGATCAGGAAACTGCGATTGGACAGGCGTTCGTGCGGCGGCGTACGGATGGCCAAAGAACCCAGGGCGATCCACACGCCATGCTGTCGCGAGGCATCCTGCATCGCTGCCAGAACGATATCGTCATCTTCCGTCCGGATGACCTGTTCCGCGCGCGCGCGGTTACGGTCCAGAAGCCCCGACATTTCGGGGGTGAAGACAATCTCCGCTCCCTCCGCAGCCAGTTTTGCTACCCCGTCTTTCAACATCTCGGCATTGGCGAGCGGATCTATGCCGCTGTTGGTCTGGACTAACCCCAGCCTCGTCATGCTTACTCCGCCAGCAAGGCGTCGAGTTCGCCTGCGCGCTCCAGCGCGGCCAGGTCGTCGCTGCCGCCGATGTGACGGTCGCCGATGAAAATCTGCGGCACGGTCGAGGCACCCGACGAACGCGCCAGCATTTCCTGGCGCTTTTCCCCGCCCATGGAAATGTCGATTTCGTTGAATTCAACGCCCTTGTCGGTCAGCAGCGCCTTGGCGCGGCTGCAATAGGGGCACAGGAATTTCGTATAGACGTCGATGGCGGGCACGGGTGAGATTTCCTCCTACTCCAATATTCATGCGGACAGGGCGCGGGCAAAGACTAGCACATCCACGCGCTCGGCGCCTGCCCTTTTCAGGGTGCGCGATGCGGCCTCGACCGTGGCGCCTGTCGTCATCACGTCGTCGATCAGAATGACATGCTGACCCGTCGCCAACGAACGATGCATCGCAAAAGCTCCCTGTGCTGCGCGAAAGCGCCCCGCACGGCTAAGTCCTGCGGTAGAGGAGGTGGGCCTGGTCCGTTTCAGCGTGTCGATCCCCAGCGGAAATCCACAGCGCTTGGCGAGCGCCCGTGCGATCAGACCCGCCTGATTATATCCGCGCTTGGCCAGGCGCTTTCGGTCCAGGGGAATGGGCACGATCAGGTCGGCTGCGGGGGGCAGGTGGCGTGCCATCATTTCCGCCATCAGGCGTGCCAAATGGGTCCGGCCGCCATGTTTGAATCCCAGCAGTACCGGAATGGCGTTACCGTCATAGCGAAGCGCCGCACGTGCGGTGTCATATGGGCGGGACGAGCCTGCGCAGTCGCCACAGATAATTCCGCCGGTTTCCCCGCTGGTCGAGAAACTGCCGGTCTCGAACGGCAATCCGCATGTCATGCACATCGGATCAGTTATAAAGCTAAGATCGGTCCAGCATTCGGCGCAGAAGCGATCGGGCTGATCGACGATTTCCCTGCAACCGGGGCAGCGCGGCGGCAGCACCAGGTCCAGGGCCGCGGCACCAAACCGGGTGGTGAGCGTGACAAGGTTCATTCGTTCGACTGCTGCCCCCTATACCCTACCAAGAAGGTTCGGCTTGCCTATATGCCAGCGGAATGAACGCTGAAACCAGCCAAAAGATCGAACCCTTCGACCGTCGTGCGCGCCGGCAATTGCGCGCCCGTGCCGCGCGCGAAGTCGCCGACTTCTCATTCTTGAAGAAGCATTTGGCGGAGGATCTTGCGGAACGGGCGGATGATTTCGGCCAACGCTGGGGCAGGGTTCTCGATCTGGGCGCGCATGATGGCTGTGCAACCGCAGCGATCCCTGCCGACCTGATTTTGCGCGCGGAGAGCGCCCTCGCTTATGCGCCAGAAATTGTGTGCGACGAGGATCGCTTGCCCTTTGCGGACGGCAGTTTCGACCTTGTCCTGTCGGCAGGCAGCCTGGCGAGCGTCAATGATTTGCCCGGTGCCCTGGTGCAGGTGCGGCGTGCGCTGCGAAAGGATGGCGTCTTTCTGGCGTCTTTCATCGGCGGGGCGTCACTTGGCGACATCCGCCACGCGCTGATCGAAATGGAGGTGCAGCAATCGGAAGGGGCGAGTCCCAGGGTTCACCCGATGGTGGACGCGCGCGAGGCGCCGGCCCTGCTGCAACGGGCGGGTTTTGCGGACCCTGTGGTCGATGTTTCCGAGCTCGTCATTCATTACCGGGAGCCGCTTGGCATGCTTCGCGACCTTCGCGGCATGGGGGAGCAGAATGTCCTGCAAAGCCGCGCGCGGAAACCGCTGACGCGCCGCGCGACCGCCGCGATGATTGCTGCGGTGGAAGGCCTGCGTGGGCCGGACGGACGTATCGCCGCGCGGTTGGAAATCATAACCATGACTGGCCGAGGCGTCTGAACGCAGCGGGAAGGCACGGGGGACGTGTTAAACGCCGCAGCTTTCCCGCATCTTGCGAACCCCCTCCGCGACGTCGGCATATCGCGGGCACGGGCACAGCACCCTGTCGTCGTCGAAATCCTCCTGCAAGGGTGCCCTCAGTTCGGCGAACCCAACCCTCAGCTGCTTTTCCTCGACGTCGTTGACCAGGCGCTGCAGCATGGCGATGCCGCTGGCGTCGATCTCGTTGACGCCGCGCATGTCGATCAGCAGACATTCGGCGTCCGGATGACGCGACAGCAGCGCCAGCAATTGATCTTCGCAATGCCCGACATTGCCGAAATAGAGAGAGCGGTCGATGCGAATGACCAGCACCGGCATACTGTCCACCTCAACCCCTTCACGATCGACAGAACGGAAGTGCACCGTATCTCCCCCCGTTTCGCCCAATCGCGTGACGCGTGGCAGGCTTGAAAACCAAAGAAATGCGATGATTCCGGCGGCGGCTCCCGTGCCAAGACCCCATTGGACGCCCATGCACAGAGTGGCCATAATCGTCAGGGCGATCACTCCTCCCTCAGTTCTTGAATGACGCCAAATGGCCAGCATCTCTTTCGGCTTGATCAGACCGAATACCGCGCTGATGACCAGTGCGGCCAGTGCGGCCTTCGGCAGATAGGCGAGCGGCGCGGCAAAGAAGAGCGCGACAAGGAGAACGATGGCAGCGCCGATTGCCGAGGCGAGTGGCGAGCGCCCGCCGCTGTCATGAAGCAATGCGGAGCGGCTGAAGCTGACCCCCGGCGCGTATCCTCCGGTTACAGCAGATGCGATTCCCGCTGCGCCAAGCGCGATCGCCTCCTGGCTGGTATTCAGCGATTTCCTCTGTCTTCCGGCAAGGGACTTCGAAATGGCCGTACCGGTCACGAAGATCACAATGGCAATGATCGCGGCAGAGGGCAGCATCGCGCTCCATGCCGCGACGTCGAAGGGTGGAAAGCCCGCCTTGGGCAGGCCGGAGGGCGGCTGCGGAACCGTCTCGACATCAAGGGAAAACCAGCTCACAAGCGCCGCGCTGACGACCAGCATCAGCAGTGGCGTCGATTTTAGCAGGGCGCCGCGTATCGGCGGGCGAACGCCCAGCTTCCAAAGCGCGGCGCCGCCGAATTTTTCGCTGAACAGAAGCAGCAGCAGGCCGCCGGCTCCGACCGCGAATGTCATCGCGCTGGCCTCTCCGATTGCCATGTGGATATTTTGCACCATGGTAAGCGCATCGCCGCCGCGTTCTGCGTCTATGCCGAGAAGCGGCGGAATCTGGCTCAGCGCGATTAGGACGGCGGCCGCTGCCGTAAAGCCCAGAAGGGCAGGGTCGCTTATGAAGTTCACGAGGCGCCCAAGGCGCAGTATGCCCAATGGAAGCAGAAGTAATCCGACCTCTACCGCGATGATCGACGCGGCGATGCCAGCCGGCATCTCAGCTCCGGCAATGGCGTCGGCAACCAGCAGGGACGGCAAGGCGACGGGGCCCACGCTCGTGCAACTGCTCGTTCCCAGGCAGGCATAGACGATGGGCGGCAGGATCGCCGTGTAAAGGCCGATTTCCGGCGGCAGTCCCGCCAGCGTCGCGTAGGCCATGGCCTGCGGCACCAGAAGAACCGACAGGATCAACCCGGCGACCAGATCGGCCATCAGGTCGCTTGTCGAATATTCGCGCAGCCAGCGAACTGGGGGAAGAAAGGTTTCCGCAACCATTTCATATACTCATAGCCACAAACAGAAGGAGTCAATGTCCGATTCACGCTTTTTGCAGTCTTTGATCGCGATAGGGCTTGCGTTCGCGATGACAGCCTATGAAAAGCGCTGCTAACTCACCTTCCGGGGGATTTTTCGAGCATGCGTAACGGTCTACTTCTTCTGGCCCTCACGGGCGTTCTTGCGGCCTGTGCCACCCCTGAACCACCCCCACCACCACCGCCGCCCCCACCGCCCCCGCCGCGCGTGGACCTTGCCGCGCCGGACACCTATTATTTCAATTATGTGCTGCCGTCCCGCGATGCGTCCGGCCAGTTTCAGACTCCCAATATCAATCTGTCGGAGCAGGAGGCGCTGTTTCACTTCCGTGCCGCAATGAACGTCGCGGCCCTGTCCTGCCGGGTGATTCCGGGCATGGACGTGACGGCGGAATATAATGCCTTCATCAAGAAATATGTTCGCACGCTTGCAAAGGCTAACCGCACGGTTGAACAATATTATATCGCCGAAGTAGAGGGCGGGCGTGCGGCACGCGACGCCCATCTGACGGCTCTTTACAATCATTTCGCGCGGCCGGGGACCTTGTCGGAGTTTTGCCCAGTCGCCGTAAAGGATGTGCGGGCTGCCCTCGATTTGCCGGATACGACTGCGGCAATCACTGAATACAGCCAGACGGCAACAGCGGCGCTGGAAAAGATCTTCCAGAACCACTTCGCCGAGATCGAGAAGTATCAGGTGACGTATCGCCAGGCCATGCGCGACAATGGCCAGACGCCGCCGCCATTGCCAACGGCCGCTCTTGATGAGCAGGTCGGCGCGCCGGGTGAAGCCATTTCGCCCGACGTTGCCGCCGCTGCCGCCACGGCGATCGAGGAAGCTGAAAAGGGCACGGACGAGATCGCACCCGTGGAAACGGACGCGCCGCAACAATAATCCGGAATCGCGACATGAGAGGCGGGACGCTCCCGCCTCTCATGTTCAGGATTCAGGAATATTGACGATCAGCGAGGTTGCACCGCCAAGCTCGCCTTGCGCAATTTGCTGATAGCAGGACACGGCGTCGGCCAGTCCCTCGACCTCCCGAATGTCGATCATCGGTGCGGCGAACGTGGCGAAATCGTCCCACGCTTCGTCAATTCTTTTCCGCACTTCGCCCGCGCTGCTGCGTTCTATCTCAGTTTGCATCGCATCAGGAGCGAAGAAGAATTTCGGCTCCGGTGGAGGAGTTTGTCCGGTTTTGCGGCCCTCTTCCCAATGGGTCAGGCCGACTGCCATCGAATAGCCCAGATGCGGGCCAAAGCGCTGATGCACGTTGCCGCGAAGCGTCCGGTCCCCGGCGATGTCGATATAGGCGGTCGGGACATCGGCAGCGATCTGGCCCAAATCCTCATAGGCCAGGACCTCGTCATATAAGCCGAGGTGGATGGCGAAGTCCCTATGGTTGGCCGAGGTCATGCCGATGATACTGGGAACCTCGCCTTCGCGCCGCTTGTAGTTCCATGCAGTTGCCATCGCCGTCTTGGACGATGCTGAGGAGATGATCACCTGCTGCGCGCCATAATCGGCGGCAATCTGCATCTGCTGCGCGATCAGCCAACCCGTCGTGAACAGCGGACGGAACAGCGCTGCCATATTTTCGCGTGCGGCATCCGGTTTTTCTTCGACATGATCATAACGGTTATAGATCGGCGACAATTCCTGCCGGTGCGGCGCCATGTCGGAAAAGCCACGAGGCGACACGTCGCCCACATCAATCAGCAGCATTTCCGCTATGGGCCAATAGCCGTAGACCCGCTCGCCGGGTTTGATACCGCTCGCTTCTGAGCCAATGCATTCGGCGAACCCCCACACGGGAAGGCTGCCATAGCCGTCCGGTGCAGGAAAGAAGCGCCAATAATTCAGCGCATCACCTGCGGCGGCATAGGTGATATTGTTGGCCGTCAGTGCCACACGCTCAATACGAAACAGCGCCTGTCCTTCCGCAAGCGAAGGCTGGCTACCGCCATCGCTCATCTGGGCGCGAGCAATATCGCCTCGTTCCACGAGCAGGCGGCGGCCAAAGACGCGTTCCCCTGCTTCATTATCTTCCGGGACTGACATGCTCGTTCTCCTCGTTGCTCCGCCTCAGTGTCGCAGGACCTTCGTCAGATTCCCATCTTCCGCTTCCTCATCTTGCCATAGCGGTCTTTTCGGGTCCCCGGCTTCCCCTCGGTCGCGCGCCCCGTGGGTCTCGCCACCTGCAAATCGGCTGGCAGACCTAATTCGTCGGCTTCCAGCGTGCGAATCTCGTCGCGGATGCGTCCCGCCTCTTCGAATTCCAGATCGGCGGCCGCCGCGCGCATCTTCTGCTCCAACTCGGTGATATAGGCCTTCAAATTGTGGCCCGGTCCCGGCGCGGCATCCTTGCGCTCGCCTGGTAGCCCGCGATCCTTGCCGCTGCGATCCGATCCGGCGTCCGCCATGGCGACGATATCGCCGACCGCCTTCGAAATGGTACGCGGCGTGATGCCATGTTCTTCATTATAGGCGATCTGCTTGGTGCGTCGGCGGTCGGTTTCCATCAGGGCACGTTCGATGCTGCCGGTGATGGTGTCGGCGTAAAGAATGACACGACCATCGACGTTGCGCGCGGCCCGGCCAATCGTTTGGATCAGACTGGTTTCCGAACGCAGGAACCCTTCCTTGTCCGCATCCAGAATGGCGACCAGACCTGTTTCCGGAATATCGAGCCCTTCTCGCAACAGGTTGATGCCGACCAGCACGTCATAAACCCCCAACCGCAGGTCGCGGATCAGTTCGATGCGCTCCAGCGTCTCCACGTCGGAATGCATGTACCGCACCTTGATCCCCGCCTCGTGCAGGAACTCCGTCAAATCTTCGGACATGCGTTTGGTCAATGTCGTCACGAGGCTGCGATAGCCCTTGGCAGTCGTCGCACGCAGTTCGCCGATCAGATCGTCCACCTGGCTCTCGACAGGCCGGATTTCCACCGGCGGATCGATCAGGCCGGTGGGGCGGATAACCTGTTCGGTAAAGACGCCGCCCGTTTGCTCCAGCTCCCATTTTCCGGGCGTCGCCGAGACGAAGGTCGTCTGCGGTCGCATCGCGTCCCATTCCTCGAACTTCAGCGGGCGATTGTCGATACAGGACGGCAGGCGGAAACCATATTCGGCCAGGGTCAACTTGCGGCGGAAATCGCCCTTCTGCATCGCCCCGATCTGCGGCACCGTCTGATGGCTCTCGTCGATGAACAGGAGCGCGTTTTCCGGCAGATATTCGAACAAAGTCGGCGGCGGTTCGCCGGGCAGGCGACCGGTCAGGAAGCGGGAATAATTCTCGATACCGGCACATGATCCGGTGGCGGCGATCATTTCCAGGTCGAAATGCGTGCGCTGTTCCAGACGTTGCGCCTCCAGCAGCTTTCCCTCTGCCTCGAATTCCTTCAGTCGTTCCGCCAGCTCATGTTTGATCGCGACCGTCGCCTGCTTCATCGTCGGGCCGGGGGTCACATAGTGCGAATTGGCGTAGACCTTGATGCTGTCCATCTTCGGCCCGCGTTCACCTGTCAGCGGATCGAATTCGGCGATCTCCTCGATTTCGTCGCCAAAAAAGCTGATCCGCCACGCCATGTCTTCCAGATGGGAGGGATAGAGTTCCAGCGTATCCCCGCGCACACGGAATGATCCGCGCACGAAATTGGTATCGTTGCGCTTATACTGCAGGGCGACCAGCTTGCGCATGATTTCGCGCAGGTCGACGCTCTCTCCTTTCTTCAGCTTGAAGGTCATCGCCGAATAGGTCTCGACGGAGCCTATGCCGTAAATACACGATACCGAGGCGACGATGATGACGTCGTCCCGCTCCAGCAGCGAACGCGTCGCCGAATGGCGCATGCGGTCGATCGCCTCGTTAATGGACGATTCCTTCTCGATATAGGTGTCCGAGCGGGGCACATAGGCTTCCGGCTGATAATAGTCGTAATAGCTGACGAAATATTCGACCGCATTGTTCGGAAAGAACGTCTTGAACTCACCGTACAGCTGCGCTGCCAGTATCTTGTTGTGCGCCAGCACCAGCGTCGGCCGCTGCAGATCCTGGATAATATTGGCCATTGTGTAGGTCTTGCCAGACCCGGTGACGCCCAGCAGCACCTGCGATTGTTCCTGTTGCCGCAGCCCCTCGACCAGCTCCGCAATTGCCGTCGGCTGATCGCCGGACGGTTCATAGTCGCTGATCAGCTCAAAGGGCTGCCCCCCTTCAGACTTTTCCCCGCGTTCCGGCCTGTGCGGCTGAAAGGCGGGCATGTCGCTGGGATCGGTGACGGAGGTGCGGATCGCAATATCGGACATGGGGGGGAGATAGGAGGCCGCTATCGCAAGCGCCAGCCGTCAGGAGCTCGCTGCGAAAGGCTTCATGTCGTGGATGTCGGCGCCGCCAGCATCGGCCACGCGCGCGCGGCCCATGGACCAGTTGGGCTGCATGCGTACCTGGGGATTCGGCGCGCACCAGATCTCGCCAGTGGCATCAATCGCCGTGACCCATAGCAAATTATGTTCGGCGCCATAATCGATGACGCCGAAGGCCAGGCCATCGCCGCGCCCGATGACGTGGAGGGGAAGGGGAGGTTCCAAACGTGTGAAGGACATGGGAAAGTTCCTGTCGGAGCCCGCAAGTGGGCTTCCTGCACTGTAACTGACAGACCCCGCTATTTGTGCCTTGATCCATGACTACCTGACCCGATTTTTTATTGGGGGTGGCCGTCCTCTCGCCAGCGCTTTAACATGGATCCTGGAAGAAATCAGAGGGGGGTTCTCATGAAAAAGCGCACGACGATGCTCATGGCTGTCCTGCTGGCGGCACCTGCCGCGGCGATGGAGCCCGGCATGTGGACGACCACCGGAAAAACGGTGGACATCGACATCGCGCTGCCGCCAGGCGTTCCTGCCAGCATGCGTGACATGATAAAGTCGCAGATGACGGGGCAAAGCTATTCCCAGGATCAGTGCATCACGCAGGCCGATCTCGATGAGGCCCCGGAAAAGATGTTCCAGGAGTCCGAGGGGAAGTGCGAATATGAACGCTTCGATATGTCGGGCGGAAAGCTGGATGCTGTTGCTGTCTGCAAGATGCAGGGCCAGACCATGCAAATGGTAATGACCGGCACCCATTCGGATAATGATTATCAGACCCGGATGACGATGACAGGGCAGGGCCAGATGGGCAATATGACGATTATCACTGAGGGATCGGGCACCCGCACCGGCGATTGCTGACCGGTTGCGGGGGCGCCGACCCGCTCAGCCGATCGGTTTCTCGTAAATCCGGTATGTTTTCGACAGCGGGCTTTCCAGCGCGTCGGCAATGGCGGTCATTCCCTTATTATCCTCCAGCACCCAGCCGAATTCGCCGACAGTGGCCGAATAATTCTTGACGGAATCGCGCCGGATCAGCTCGATCATCAGGAATGCCATGAATGTGGCCAGCCTGCCCGACTGGTGCGTTTGTCGAACGCCCATCAGGGGGACACGCATACGTTGAACCTGGGGCCGCCGCAGCCGCCACAGCAGCTTTGCCCAACCGAAGGGGAACAGCTTTCCGTGTAGATCGGCGGTCAGTTCATTAATATCGGGCAGGGTCATCATGAACGCGACCGGTTCACCATCCACTTCCGCGATGCGGATCAGATCCTCATAAACGATGGGCTTCAGCTTCTTGCCGACATAGGCAATCTCCGCCTCGGTCAGCGGCGTGAATCCCCAATTATCCGCCCAGGCGTCGTTCAGAATATCGAGGATCAGTGCCGCTTCCTCGTCGAAGCGCGCTTTGTCGACTTTTCGGACCTTCAGGCGCGCATTTTTCTCCGCCATGGCCACCATGCGATCGGGTGTTTCGGGAAAGCCCGCCGCTATGGGCAGTTCGTAGGTATATAGATCTTTCGCCTTTTCATGGCCCGCCGCTTCGACCAGGCGTTCATAATAGGCGTGGTGATGGCCCATCATGATGGTCGGCGGGATATGGTGTCCCTTCACCAACAGCCCCGGTTCGTCCCAGATGCTCAGGCTGAACGGACCCAGCATCCGGGTCATGCCCTCGGACCTCAGCCAGTCCGTCGCCACCTGCAGCAGGGCATCCGCGACTGCCTGATCGTCGATACATTCGAACATGCCCCATTGGCCCGTGCCCGGTCCCATATTTTCCAAGACCAGCTCGTCGATCTGCGCGGAAATGCGACCGACCATTTTCCTTCCGCGATAGGCCAGCCAGAACGCGGCGCGCGCGTGCAGAAACCAAGGATTGGTTTTCGCACCGCCGATAAGGCCGTGCACATCCGCCTTCAGCGGCGGTCGCCAGGCCGGATCATCATGGTAAAGGCCGTAGGGGAAATCGACGAAGGCGTTTCGGTCGGCGCGGCTGACGACCCGACGAAGAACGATTGGTTGATTATCGGGAGTGATCGCTGACGCTCGCTGATGCTGAAGGAAAGGAACGGCGCTCCTATTATGCCGCCTGCTGCCGTTCCAGTTCTTCCTTCACTTTCGCACGACGCTGCGGCGTCTTGAAGGTGCCGCCGGACTTTGCCGCGACCCATGGATAAAGCTTTGCCGCCTCGTCATCATAGCCCAGATTGAACACCGACGGGCTCTTCTGCGGGCGCTGCGCGCGCTCGTAAAAGGTGCCGAACAGCCGATCCCAGGTGAAATCGGTGATACCGAAATTGCCGGTTTCGTCGTGGAAGTGATGCGCCATGTGGCGCGCTTTCATCTTTTTCAGGAATTCATACTTCGGCTTGTACGCCAGATGCTGGATACAATGCACGAACTCGTAAAAGCAGGTCGTCAGCAGTCCTGCGGCCATCGCGACCGCCATGCCGCCGACGCCACCGATCAGATACCCGATTGGCAGCATCGCCGCCGCGATCGCAGGCAGGGTCGTGTAAAGCGCGCCGAAAAGGACCTCCAAATGGTTGGGGTCCTGATGGTGGTCGAAATGGATACGCTTCCACGTCCGCGCCGTCAGCCGCGATTTGAACATCCACTGGCCATGCAGGACGAAGCGGTGCAGAACGTACCAGACGAGCGGATAGAAGACGACGGCCACGCCTGTCGCTGCAAGAATTTCCAGCGTCGTTGGCGGGTAGGCAATCGCCACGCCGATCGAAATCGCCGCCAGGATCAGGTAGCCCTGAATGGCGTAATATTGGAAATATGCCTTCACCAGGCCGCGAAAGTCCATCTTGTCGAGATGATGGGATTTTTCCCACATTCCGAGTCGAAAGCCCTTTATCAGCTTCGCTACGCTACTCACGATCTCATCGCCCTCAAATCTGTTCATCAGCTTCGTCAAATTCGCATATTGCGACGCAATGCGGCGAAGATGCGGCAGGTCGTGGGTTGCCTCATGGCAATGCGGGCTGCGGGCCGCAACAATCGCTATTCCTCGGTACGGAAAAGCACGGCTTCCCCTACCAGAAAGAACATCAGAAATGGCCCCCAGGCGGCCAATATGGGCGGGGCTGCGCCAAATTGTCCCATCGCCAGCATCGCATTGTCGGCCACGAAATAGGCGAACCCCAGCACCAATCCAATGACCGTGCGTTTGAACAACTGACCGGACCGTGCCAGGCCAAAGCCGGCCACCGCCCCCAATAGCGGCATCAGCAGCGCTGAAAGCGGGGCGGAAAATTTGTGCATAAATGCCGTGTGCAACGCGTCCGTTGGTCGGCCGGCCGCCTCCAGCCGCTCGATTGCTGCCGCCAATTCGGATGTCGTGCTTTCGTCCGGATCGGGCGTTTCGACGGTGTAGCGCGCCGGCGCGATGCCGCGCCCCACGATCATTGGGCCGATCTCCTCGATCTGGGCGGCCGCGACGTTAAAGCTGCGCGTATCATCCAACTGCCAGCCGTCCGCAACAGGAACCGCACGGGGGCCGTTGGCGATCGCAACCAGGTCCGCGCCATTTGCGCTGCGCCGATAGACTGTGACACCGGTCAGCACCATGTCCGCTCCTGCGCCCTCGACCTGTTCGGCAAACAGAATATCGCTGTCGCCGATCTGCCATTCATCGAAGCGGGCCGTGCCAGGGTCGGCGGGAAGGACGCCGTAATCGGCCCCCTGCCATGCGTCCAGCCGGGCGTTGGTTTGCGGGAGCACGGTTTCCGAAAAGACAAAGTGCGCCACCGACACCAGCAGGGCGGTCGCCATCATCGGCAATAATATCTTGTGGGGCGACAGCCCGGCACCTTTCATGATGACGATTTCGGAGGACGTCGAAAGCGACGCCCATGTCACCAGCGCGCCCAGCAGCACGGAAAACGGCAGGAATGTGTCGACCAATTGCGGCGCGCGAAGCTGGACATATTGCCATAGCTCGGCATTGCCGTTTCCGCTGACCGCCAGGATCTTTTCGGATTCCGACAACAGGTCCAGCATTTGCAGGATACCGACCAGGACGAAGGCGAAGGCGACGATCCTGATCGCGAACATGCGCGCCTGATAAAGAGCCAGGGTATTTGATGGCCATGGCCGCATCATGAAGACGTCGCCTGCATGCGGTGGGTTTTACGACGAACGAACCGCCACAGTTTCTTTATCGGCTTCGCAAGCTGGGTGAAGGCGCTTTCCAGCATGCCAATGGGTTGCCCGGCCGGCTTGAACGCCAGAACATAGAAGAACCAGCCGCACAGCGCGGCAAAGGCGGCGAAGCTTGCCCATTGACTAAGCGCAATCGGTATATCGCCGGCCGCCCCGGCGCGCTCGGCCGTTTCCGAAATCTCATTATAGACGACCAGGATGATCAGCGCCGCGAACACCCCCAGCGCGCTTGACGATCTCTTCGCGGGAACGGCGAGTGCCAGCGCAAGCAGGGGAATGACGAGAACAACGACGATCTGTACCAGACGCCTGTGCAGGTTCGCCTCGATCGCACGCTGGTTCGCGGCACCAAAACTGGGGTTCGGATCGGCGCTCGCCTGCCACAGTTCCGGCAGGGTGAATTCCTGGTCGTCGGCGCCGTCCGCCCGGGCGCGAAAAACGTCGATGCGGGGCAGGGGCACGGCCAGGTCGTAATTCTGGAAACTCAGCACACGCGGTTCCGGGAATTCGGCTGCATCGTGAACGATAACACCCTCCTCCAGCCGCAACAGGATCACGTCGGGATCGTCGGTGGACAAAAACTGGCCCCGTTCCGCCGTTGCCGTTGCCGTCCGCCCGTCGGCGCGCTGTGTGTGCAGGAAAATACCGCGTAGGTCACTGCCGCTTTCCCGGCTCTCTTCGACGCGAAGGATCGTATCCTCCGCCACGGGGACGAAGGCCCCAACGTCGATGGTCGCGCCAAGCGCGCCTGACCGCAATTCGAATTCCAGCGCCTCATAGGTATATTGGGTGATCGGCTGGATGAACCCCACGATGCCCAGCGTCATCGCGCCCATTGCCAAGGCATAAAGATAGGGGACACGCAGCATGCGCAGATAGGACACGCCCACCGCGCGCATGGCATCCAGTTCACTGGACAGGGCAAGGCCGCGAAAGGCCAAAAGAATTCCGAGCAGCAGGCCGACGGGGATGCCGAGGCCCAGATATTGCGGAAACACATTCCCCAGCATTCGCCAAACGACGCTGACCGGACCGCCCTCGTTCACGACAAAATCGAACAGGCGCAACATCTTGTCCAGCAGCAACAGCATGGCAGCGACGACCAGCGTGCCCAATAGCGGCAGCGCGATCAGCCTGGCGATATATCTGTCTAAGCGGGCAGCGAGCATATCGGTGTTCGTTAGGCCCAGTCCTGCCCAGTTTTGCCCGGTGCCTGCCCAATTTTGGCCGCAACCGGAGGCAATATGTGATGTCCTGATGACGAAGGCATGGCTTTGCCCTTCGTCGGTGCACCGCGCAATAGCGCCCCGCATCAGAATACGCAAAGTCGGTGAGGAAGAGATTTTGAGATTCTACGGTAAACTTGTTCCGCTTTATCTGGCGAGCGCCGCTTTGGTGGCCGCCCAGCCCGCCATGTCGCAGGCTGCCACCGCAAAGCGTGAGATGCCGAATACCCCCTCGGCGTGCTATTCGAACGCGAAAGAACCCGCGGCCCTGGTCCGCGTCACGGGCTTCAAGGATCGCGCCGGTCAGGTGCGTATCCAGCTTTATCCCGACGACCCCGACAAATTTCTTGAAGGGGGGGAGTGGATCCGACGCGTCGACGTTCCGGTGTCAAAATCCGGCGACATGGATATCTGCGTGCCGCTGCCCTACTCCGGTGAAATGGCGATGGTCGTGATGCACGACCGCGCAAAGAACGGCAAACTCGATCCGTTCGAGGATGGTGCGGGGCTGCCGGGCAATCCCAGCATGAAGCTGGCCAAGCCCAAATATGACATGGCGAATTTTCAGGCGAAGGCCGGCGTGACGCCGATGACCGTCGTTCTCAATTACCACAAGGGTATTTTGGGCTTCGGCCCCGTGAAGCGGAAGTAAATCAAAAATGGCATCGGTCGCCCTCCTTTCCAATCCTGTTTCCACCGGCAATCGCGCCCATCTGCCCCGGGTGCGCGACTTCACTGCGCGGGTTCCGGAAATCTTTCATTACGAAGTGAATGACATTGCCGAGATTCCCAATGCGCTCAGAACGATCGCGCGTACCAAGCCAAAGGTGCTGGTGATCAATGGCGGTGACGGAACGGTCCAGGCGACGCTGACCGAAATTTATCACGGCAAGCCGTTCGGGGACACGCCTCCGCCAGTCGCCGTGCTGCCGAACGGTAAAACGAATCTGATCGCCGCCGACCTCGGCAGCGGTACCGATCCGCTGAAGGCCCTGGAACGTATCATCGAAATCGCCGAAACCGGCGTCGAGGATTATGTGACCCCGCGTAAACTGATCGCGCTGAACGACGGTCGGCTGTCGCGACCTGTCATGGGCATGTTCCTGGGGGGGGCGGGGCTTGCCTCCTCAATCCTTTATTGCCGTCATAAGCTCTACCCGCTCGGCCTGCCAAACTGGATGGCGCATTTTCTGACATCGGTGATGGCATTCCTCGTGCTGATCGTTGGATTGCCGGGCAAATGGGGTCCGGTATCGCGTGAAAAGCTGAGTGTGTCCGTTCGCCGTGACGGCCTGCTGGAGGGGCATTTTCTGCTCCTGATGGTCACGACACTCGAAAAGGTGCTGATGAACGTGCAGAATGGTACGTCCGCCGACCGCCGTCTGGGCGTGATGGCGATCGACCAGACGCGCGGCGCGGTGCTCCGCGCCAGCTTTGCGGCTATCTTTGGGCGGCTGGGACAGTCGAAATTTCGCGGCCTTTACATGGACAGCGGCGACGAAATCCGTATTTCAGGGACTCAGTCGGACGTCATTCTGGACGGGGAGCATTTTTCCGCGCCGAAGGGTGGCTCGATCATCCTGACACCCACTGAGCCAGTGAATTTCCTGCGGCTGGCGGCTTAGCTGCGGGGCGGTTATGCCCGCTTCCCATGCTGACCGACCTTTACAGAAACGAGCTGTCGAAGCCTGTCGATGCCCAAGTCCGCGGATTTGCCGCTGATGTCGCGGCACGCCATGCCGGTGCGCTCGGCGTCCTCTTTTATGGATCCTGCCTGAGAGAGGCTCGGCTCGACGGCCTGATGCTGGATTTCTACCTGATCGTCGACAGCTATGAACGGGCCTATGACCGCGCATGGCTGGCGCGCGCCAATGCTCTTGTCCCGCCAAATGTCTTCCATGCCCGGTGGCAGGGACTGGTCGCGAAATATGCGGTGCTCAGCCTTGACGATCTGCAGCGTGAATGTCGCGGTGAAACGCGCAGCGTATCGGTCTGGGCGCGCTTTTGCCAACCTGCGCGCCTCGCCTGGGGGGCAGGGTTGCCGGTGGCCGACAGGATCATTTCTGCCGTTGCGAACAGTCCAGTGACGCTGATGAACGCTGCGCGGCCGCTATTGCCGCAGGAAACGGACATGCGCTCCTTATGGTCTTCCGCCTTTGCGCTGACCTACGCGGCCGAACTCCGCGCCGAGCGCAAGGAGAGGCCGGGGGCCGTGTTCGATGCCGCGCCGGACTGGTATCGCTCCATCACGGCCGCAGCCCTGACGGAAGCGAAACTGGACGCAGAGATAAGCGGCACGCTTATTCGATTCAGGGACGCGGTTGATCGAAGGGCCGGGGAGCGTGCCTGGGCACGCCGGCGGCGCAATGGAAAGCTGATCTCCGTCGCTCGCCTCGCAAAGGCAACCGCCACGTTCGACGGCGGCATCGACTATCTCGCCTGGAAGATAAACCGCCACGCCGGCAGCGATATCCGCATTTCTGACTGGCAGCGCCGGCATCCAATCCTTGCCGGCATCACCCTTTTGCCGCAATTATTGAAAAGCGGCGCGGTCAAGTAACGGCACTGCCGACCGCACAGCCAATTCAGACCGCCGCCAGCCGCGCATGAACGTCCGCGGCAATTTCGTAACTTCTGATCCGCTTCTCGAAATCATGCACACTCGCGGACAGGATCAGTTCGTCGGCGCCGGTCTTTTCGATGAAGGAGGCAATGGTGTTCGCCACGGTGTCGGCGGAACCAATGGCGCTTGCCGACAGCATGCCCGACAGCCGCGCGCGTGCATCAGGGGGCAGATCCTTTTCGTACCCCTCGACGGGCCTGGGCAGCCGCCCCGGCGTACCGCGCCCCAGATTGACAAACGCCTGCAGGAGGGAGGTGGACAGAAATTGCGCCTCCTCGTCGGTTTCCGCGGCGACTACATTGTAGCCCAGCATGACATAGGGTTTCTTCAGCCTCTCTGACGGCTGGAAACGTTCCCGATAAATCCGGATCGCCTCGTGCATATGCGTGGGCGCGAAATGGCTGGCAAAGGCGTAGGGAAGGCCGAAATGTGCCGCCACCTGCGCACCATAGAGGCTAGAGCCAAGAATCCAGACGGGTACGTCCTCGCCCTCGCCGGGGACGGCGCGTACCGGCCCGCTGCCGGCAAAATAGGACATCAGCTCTTGGACATCGGCGGGAAACCGTTCCGCAGCCGCATACAGGTCGCGTTTCATTGCCTGCGCCACGACACCGTCCGAACCCGGCGCGCGTCCCAGGCCCAGGTCGATACGACCGGGGTGCAGTGCGGCCAGTGTGCCGAACTGTTCGGCGATCAGCAGGGGGGCGTGATTTGGCAGCATGATGCCGCCTGCGCCGACGCGTATCTTGCTGGTACCTGCCGCGACATGGCCGATAACGACGCTGGTGGCGGCGCTGGCAATGCCCTGCATGCCGTGATGCTCGGCCAGCCAGAAGCGATTGTAACCCAGACGCTCGCCGGCCTGCGCCAGCGCGCGGGAGTTCGCCAGGGACGTCGAAACGTCACCGCCCTCGACGACGGGGGAAAGATCAAGAATGGAAAAGGGGATCACAGGCCAAGTACGTCCTTCATGGTGTAAAGACCGGCCGGCTTTCCAGCCAGCCAGCGCGCCGCGCGCACAGCCCCGCGCGCAAAAGTTTCACGTGATTCAGCGCGATGACCGAGTTCCAGCCGCTCTCCATCGCCAGCGAAGATGACATCGTGGTCGCCCGCGACGGAGCCGCCGCGCAGCGATGCCATGCCGATCGCACCTGGCACTCTCTGGCTGTCCGGGCCGTCGCGCCCGCGTTCGGCCAGACGGCCCAGCGTTTCACCGCGACCTGCAGCCGCCGCTTCGCCCAGCAGCAGGGCCGTGCCGGATGGCGCGTCCACCTTGTGGCGATGGTGCATTTCCACGATTTCGATGTCCCAGTCCGGCCCCAGTGCCGCGGCAGTCTGCCGGACGAGTGATGCGAGCATGTTGACGCCGACACTGGTGTTCGCCGTCTGCAATACAGCTATATCGCGCGATGCTTCGTCAACCTGCTTCAGGTGAGACTCGGTCAGGCCCGTTGTTCCAATGACGATGGCGCATTTGGCCGCTAGCGCCGCATCCAGATTGCCCGCCAGCGCGTCCGGTGTCGTGAAATCGACCAGCACTTCGCAATCGTTCGCAATGGCAGAGGGGTTCGCGCAGATTGTCAGGGTACCGGTCAATGGCTCGCCGAGACATGGATGCCCCGGGCGCTCGGCTGCCCCGCCGAGTGTCACCCCGTCGGTCATTTCGACGGTCTCGATGATCGCGCGGCCCATGCGGCCGCCCGCACCCAATACGCCAATGCGGCTTGTCATGTTCTTCAGCGCTCCTATTCGTCCTTAAAGAGATGGAGAGCCCTATCATGCATGACAAGCCAGGAAACATCGTCATCCTGACCGGCGCCGGTATATCGGCGGAATCGGGTGTTGCCACATTTCGCGGTCCCGATGGCCTGTGGGAGGGGCACCGCGTCGAGGATGTCGCCACGCCAGAGGCATTTGCACGCGACCCCCGGCTGGTACAGAATTTCTACGATCAGCGCCGCGCGGCGCTGGCGGGGGTAGAACCCAATGCCGCGCATCTGGCCTTGGCGCGCCTTGATCGCGAATGGTCCGGGGATTTGCTGCTGGTAACGCAGAATGTCGACGATCTGCACGAGCGTGCAGGGTCGCGGCGACTGCTCCACATGCACGGGGAATTGCGCCGGGCATTCTGTCTGTCATGCGACGAGCGCCAGGATTCGCCTGCGACGCTGATCGAGGGGGCTACCTGTGCCGCCTGTGGGGCGTCGGAGGCATTGCGCCCCGACATCGTCTGGTTCGGGGAGATGCCCTATCATATGGAGCGTATTGAGGAGGCCCTGTCCGGGGCCGACCTGTTCGTTTCCATCGGGACGTCGGGGGCGGTCTATCCTGCCGCCGGCTTCGTTCGGGTGGCGGCCGCGCATGGCGCGCGCACCCTGGAACTCAATCTTGACCCCAGTGAGGGGACGTCGTTTTTCGATGAAGCGCGCCACGGACCTGCGGGAACCTTGGTGCCGCAATGGGTGGATTCGCTCCTCGGCTAGTCCGTCTGGTCCTCCAGGCCGTGCATATCATCGTCTGACATACCGAAATGATGGCCGATTTCGTGGATCAGCACATGGGCGACGAGATGCGCCAGCGTCTCTTCATGTTCCGCCCAATAATCGAGCAGCGGCCGACGGTAGAGATAGACGGTGTCGGGCAGGGCGCCTGACACCTCGACGGAGCGGCTGACATCATGTCCATGATAAAGGCCCAGAATGTCGAAGGGGGACTCCAGTTCCATGTCCCTCTGCACCTCCTCGGATGGGAAATCCTCCACTTTCAGGACCACGTCGGGCAGATAAGTCTGGAAAACCGGGGGCAGATCGGCCAGCGCCTGTCGCGCTATCGCTTCGATATCGTCAAGGGTCGGTGCGAAACCATGCGGGGTCGTCATGCGATCCCCCCCTAGAAACGCAAAGCACAGGAGGAAAGACGAAGATGAAAAAGCTGACCGAGGAAGAACGCGCCCAGCACTTGCCGAAACTGTCCGGCTGGAAAATTGCCGCAGACCGAGATGCGATTCAGAAAAGCTTTCAGTTCGACGATTTCGTCGCCGCCTTCGGCTTCATGACGAAGGTCGCCCTGCTGGCTGAAAAGGCGGATCACCACCCGGAGTGGTTCAATGTTTACAATAAGGTAGAGATCACACTTACCACGCACGATGCCGACGGTCTTTCGACGCGCGACCTGGACTTGGCAAAGCAGATCGACGCCTTGTAAGCGCCGCTAGTCCCGGGGCAGTGTGCGGCTGAACAGCCTTATGACATTGCCGCCCATGGCGGCGCGGACCTCGTCCTCGCTGAAACCCTGGTCCAGCAGGGCCTGCGTCATCGCCGCCATGCCGCTTGCATCGAAACCGGTGGTGACGGCGCCGTCGAAATCGCTGCCAAGGGCGACATGTTCGATGCCGACAAGGTCGCGAACATGTCGCATCGCACGCGCCGTTGCGGCCGGTGTCGGGGCACAGACGGCGCCGTCCCAAAAACCAATGCCGATCAGGCCACCCGTAGCGGCGATGCCCCGGATTTCGGGGTCGGACAAATTGCGGTTTTCCGCGCAAGTCGCGCGCACGCCCCCGTGCGAGGAAATCAGCGGCCGCTCAGCCATTTCAATCAGGTCGGCCAGTGCCATATGCGACAGGTGCGCCACGTCGACCAGCATGCCGCTTTGTTCCATGCGGCGTACCGCCTGTCGTCCCATGGGGGTCAGGCCACCCTTGTCCACGCCGTGCATTGACCCTGCCAGATCATTGTCGAAGAAGTGCGTCAGGCTCGCCATGCGATAGCCGGCATCGAACAGGCGGTCGAGATTGTCGATGCGCCCCTCCAGATTGTGCAGCCCTTCGACCCCCAGCAGCGCCCCCACGACCTGCTGTCCGCGCGCACGCTGGGCGAGCAGCAGGTCCAGATCGGCGTTCGTGCGTATCAGCAGAAAGCCGCCGGGCTCTTCCTGCGCTGCATCTGCCAGTTTCTCGGCATGATAGAGGGAGCGTTGCAGCAGGGAATCCCATGTTCGGATCGGCTGCAACTGAGCGACGGAAAGAGGCGTGATGTTGTCCGTATCGGCGCTGTTAGACTCGTAATTCTGTCCCCGCGGCGTCTTTGTGACGGATCCGAAGACCTGCAGCGCGACATTTCCGTCGCGCAGCCGCTGCAAATCTACATGCCCGCGTGCGGAACGCTCACTAGGATTGCGGCGCCACAGCAGCGTGTCCGCATGCAGGTCAGCGACAATCACCTCATTGTGCAGCGCCTGCGCCTCCTCCGAAACCCGCCAAAGCCCGGACCCCTCGATCCGGTTCATCGCGCGCTCCGCCATGGTGGGGACCAGCCAGAAAAACAGCACGATGATGATGGAAAAGACCGTAACCGTCGTGAAGAAGCGGCGAATTCTCCGCGCGGCGGCGGTTGCCGGTGGTTTCCCTTTCGACTTCGCCTTTCCCTGCGGGGCGGGTTTGCGCTTCGCTTTCGGCTTTGCCGCCATCAGGCTTTTTCCAGCGTGACGAAGCTGAAATCCGGCTGTCCTTCCGGCCCGGCATGGCGTTCCCGTGCGATTTCCTGCCATTTTAGCCTGTCGAAATCAGGAAAGAATGTGTCACCCTCCGGCGTGGCATGCACTTCGGTCAGTTCCAGCCGCGTGGCGGACGGCAGCGCCTGCGCATAGATTTCCGCGCCGCCGATGACGAAGATGGTTTCCGCGCGCGCCTTCGGATTCAGGCCGGCTTCCGCGATCGCTTCTGCCAGATTGGGTACGACGTGCGCCCGCTCCGCCTGCCAATCGGATTGCCGCGTCAGGACGATATTATGCCGGCCGGGCAGGGCGCCGCCCATCGATTCAAACGTCTTGCGCCCCATGATGCAGGGCTTTCCGATCGTCATCCGTTTGAACCGCTTCAGATCTTCCGGCAGGTGCCAGGGCATACCGCCGTCCTTGCCGATCACGCGATTTTCCGCCAGCGCGGCCAGCAGAACGATGTCGGGCCGCGTCATACCGCGATCGGCGCCTTGATCGTGGGCGCCGCCTCATATCCGTCCAGCCGGAAATCCTCATAGCGAAAGTCGAACAGGCTGGCACGGTCGGCAATATGCATTCGGGGCAGCGGCCCGGGCGTGCGAGTGAGTTGCTCACGCGCCTGTTCCTCATGGTTCGAATAGAGATGCGCGTCGCCCAGCGTCAGCACGAAGTCGCCCGGCGCCAGTCCGCTGGTCTGCGCGATCATCATCGTCAGCAGTGCATAGCTGGCGATGTTGAACGGAACGCCCAGGAAAATATCTGCGCTCCGCTGATATAGCTGACAGCTAAGCCGCCCGTTTGCGACATAGAATTGAAACAGGCAATGACAGGGGGGCAGAGCCATTGAATCGACCTCACCCGGATTCCAGGCTGTAACGATCAGACGGCGGGACTCGGGGTTTGTCCGGATCTGGTGCAGCACATTCTGCAATTGATCGACGACCCGGCCGTCCGCCGTTTCCCACCGGCGCCATTGCTTTCCATAGACCGGCCCCAATTCGCCATTCTCGTCGGCCCATTCGTTCCAGATGGAAACGCCATTTTCCTTCAGGTAGCGGATATTCGTATCGCCGGCGACGAACCACAAAAGCTCATGGATGATGCTTTTCAGGTGCAGCTTCTTGGTGGTCAGCACCGGAAAGCCGTCTGCCAGGTTAAAGCGCATCTGATGGCCGAATATACTGCGCGTGCCCGTTCCCGTGCGGTCGCCGCGCACGACGCCCGTTTCCAGGACGGTACGCATCAAATCCAGATATTGCTGCATGGCGGCAGTCATGCGTCACGCGATACATTTTGTGAAGTCCGCGTTTGCCGTTATGCGGCTTTCCCATGGGGGTGGCGACGACAGAGCAGTTCGGCTTTTGGCCGTATTACTGGGTGTTGACCCGCGACCTTTTGATGATGGCCGCCGTGGGTGTGGCCGTCTTCGGCCTCGATGAGTTGTTCGTCGATCTGACCTATATCGTGGGCAGTCTGCGGCGTCGATTCGGCGCCTATCGCCGCTATAGCCGATGGACGGAGGATGACGTCCCGCGCCGTGAACCTGCTGGGCGCTTCGCGATCTTCGTGCCGGCCTGGGACGAAGGCGACGTGATCGGCCCCATGCTGACGCGCCTGACGCGCACCCTCGATCACGCGTGCTACGACGTTTTCGTCGGCGTCTACGCAAATGATCCGGCCACCATCGCCGCCATCCGTCCCATCAATGACGAGCGCGTACACGTCACCGTAAATCCACGGCCGGGGCCGACGACAAAGGCCGATTGCCTGAACCATATCTGGCAAGAAATGCTGCGACATGAGGAAAAGGGCGGCTTTCGCTACAAGGGCGTCGTTCTTCATGACGCCGAGGACGTCGTCCATCCCAGCGAACTCAGAATATTCGATCATCTGATGCCACGGATCGCCATGGTGCAACTGCCGGTCATCCCGTTGCCGGATGCTGATTCTCGCTGGGTCAGTGGCCATTATCTCGACGAATTCTCAGAACATCATGGCAAGACCTTGATCGTCCGCGAAATGTTGGGCGCCGCGATCCCCTCTGCCGGGGTGGCATGTGCCTTTGGCAGGCAGGAACTCGGCGCTTTGGCAGAATTGCGTCAGCAAATGCCGTTCGATGCGGAATCGCTGACGGAGGATTATGAGATCGGGCTGAGGATATCGCGTGGTGGCAGGGGTGCCTTTGTGCGCCTGCCCGAGCGCAATGGCAGGGGCGCCGTGGCGACACGCGAACATTTCCCTGCGAGCTTCGACGCCGCGGTTCGGCAAAAGACACGCTGGCTGACCGGCATCGTGTTTCAGGGCTGGCAACGGCTTGGCTGGGCAGGGGGCCTTGCCGACCGATATATGATGCTCAGGGACCGGAAGCCGCCGGTGAACGCGGTCATCATTCTTCTGGCCTATGCCGCCTCGATCATGGCCGCTATTTCGGTGGTCGCCAGATGGGTCGATGCCGATGCGGCACGTCTGCCGACGCTGGTGAGGGGCGGCTCCCTCCTGTGGTATCTGATGCTTTTCTGCACGGCTTCGGTTCTTTGGCGGCTCGCGATGCGGGCGTGGTTTACCGCCCGGGTCTATGGCCTTGTCGAAGGGGCGCTTTCGATCCCCAGGGCGGTTATCGCCAATATCTTCAGTATCCTAGCTGCCAGACGCGCCCTTGGCGTCTATCTGACACTCATCGTGCGGGGTGAGCGCTTGCGCTGGGACAAGACCGTGCACAAATTTCCTGCCGCGGCAGACGACTGATGAGGCCGCTTTTCTGGCTTGCCCTGTTGGGAGCGCTGCTGTTCGGCTGGATGATCTGGCGCCTCGCCGTGCTGCAGGATAATGTGCGACTCCTTATAGCAGAGATGGGGCCGCCGCCCTCTGCGCCCGCTCCTGAACGGCCCCGCGCTCCTGCGGCCTCTCCGCCATACCCCACCCCGGCTGACGAGACCCTTGTTGCAGCGGCGGGTGCACCGGTGCCAGCCGGTTCGCCAGGCACGTTCCCATCGCCCTCCCGCCAAGGAGGCCACAGGCAAATTGCCCATGACCCGGATGCGCTTGCTTCTTTGCCCCTTTCTTCCATCGCGACTGATTCTCAGGCCACTGGGCCGAGCGCCGCGACCCTCCATTCTGCCAGCGCCCCGATCCGCACGGATATACCGTCTACCCGCCCAGACCCGTTCAATCTGGCAGAAACCGCTTTTACGCGGTTGCAAGCGGGGGACCGGCGGGAAGCGGCCGATTATTTCCAGCGGGCGCTGACAGAGGGCCCGGACCATCCCCAGGCTGAACTGTGGCGCGCGCAACTTCGCGGTCTCAACAAGCGGCTGTCCATTTCCGCATATTGGCTGGCGCGTGACGAGGCTACGGCGACGATCCTTCCGACCCAGCCGGTCTTCGGGGGAAGCCAATATGGTCTTGCCGCGTCATGGACACTCGATCCGCTCGCAAGGCGGCCAGTTTCAATCGAGGCGCGCATGACCGGCGCGCCTGCACAGGGCGGACAGCCGGGCATTGCCGAGGCGCTCGTAGGGGCGGGATGGCAATTGTTCGGCCGCGCAGCGCCTAAGCTGGTCGTCGAACAGCGTATCGCCCTCGGGGATGGCGGCATCAATGCAACGCAGATCCGCCTGTCCGGGGGCATGGCGACGGATCAGGAGAATGCGCTCGACGCGTCAGTATATGCCGATGTCGGAATTGTCGGCTGGCGGGATCGAGATGTGTTTGCGGGCGGGCAAGGGTTTACTGGCTATCGCCTGCGCGACGGTCTCAGCATCGGGGCGGGCGCCTGGGGCGGCATTCAAAGGGCAGGGAATACAATATCCGTTCTTGAGATTGGACCCGCTCTGCGTGCCCACGTCCCTATCGGAGCGGCAACCTTGGACCTGCGGGCCAGCTACCGGCGCGGAATTGCCGGGAACGCTGCGAACAATGATGGAGCCGCATTGACGGTCGCACTTGGATACTGACCACTGTTGCGGCGCAGCAATCCAGTGGCGACTCCGCGCATAGCCCGTTAAGGCAATCTGCCATGGATATTTACCTGCCGATTGCGGAACTAAGCGTAAACGCCGCCGTGATCATAGGCCTTGGCCTGCTGGTGGGCATTACGTCGGGCCTGTTTGGCGTAGGCGGCGGTTTTCTGATGACGCCGCTGCTGATGTTCTATGGCATTCCGCCCGCCGTTGCAGTCGCTTCTTCCGCGACCCAGGTGACGGGCTCCAGCGTTTCTGGCGCCATGGCGCATTGGCGGCGTGGCGGCGTCGATGTGAAGATGGGCGCCGTACTGGTTGCGGGGGGTGTGATCGGCGCGCTGCTCGGCTCTGTGCTGTTTCGCGCGCTGCAGCAGGTCGGCCAGATCGACCTGACGATCTCGCTGATATACGTCGTTTTTCTTGGTCTTGTTGGCGCATCGATGCTCATTGAGACTGTCCGCACGTTGCGGCGACAGGCAAAGGGGGGGCGGCCGAAACAGTCCCGGCGTCAAAATCGGCTTATTTCCGCCCTGCCAGGAAAAATGCGTTTTCGCGCGTCGGGACTGTTCATCTCTCCCCTCGCGCCGCTGCTTGTCGGCATGGTGGTCGGCATATTGACGTTCGTCATGGGCATTGGCGGCGGCCTGATCATGGTGCCGATCCTCATTTACGTCCTCGGCATGTCGGTTGGCGTCGTCGTGGGGACCAGCCTGTTTCAGATCGTCTTTACGACCGCGGCGATCACGCTGTTGCATGCCGTCCAGTCAAAGACGGTGGACATCGTTCTGGCTGCGCTGCTGCTGATCGGCGGTGTCATGGGCGCGCAGCTGGGCGCCAAAATCGCGATCGGCCTGCCCCCGGAAAAATTGCGCCTGGCGCTTGCCATTCTGGTGCTGATCGTGGCGGGGCGATTGCTGTTCGGGCTGACTGTCGAACCGGCGAACCTCTTCTCCATTCAGGTTGACGGCGCATGAGGTGGCTGCTGGCGCTGTTGACGTGGCTGGCTGTGCCCGCCGCGGCGCAAACCCCGCCCCGTTTGATCGCGGATCTGTCGCAAAGCCGGATCGACATCATCTATTCCTTCGCGGGTGCTGAGCTGCTTGTATTCGGCGCGATACAATATCCGGACGGGCGCACGCCCGACGAGCGCCCCGATATCGCCATCGTGGTGCGCGGCCCGCCAGAGGCAATCACCGTCAGGCGCAAGGAGCGGGTTCTCGGCCTGTGGCTGAATACGGATTCCGTTCGCTTCGAGACTGCGCCAACATTCTTTCGCGCCGCGTCCACCCGCCCCATCGCCGATATGGTGGACGAGCGGACCGCCGCCATCTTCGAACTCAGTCCGCAATATTTACAGCTATCACCCACTGGCGGCGCGGACGCGGCGATGGTGGCGGGGTTCGAGGATGGCTTCCTCGCCACATGGCAGGACGAGGCGCTTTACGGCTCGGACCCCACGGGCGTCGATCTGGTTGAAAATGTACTCTACCGCGCCCGCATCGACCTGCCGAGCCAAGTGCCGGTCGGCACCTATACGGTTGAAATACATTTGATAGAGGATGGTGACGTCCTGTCCTCCACGACGCGCACCATCGATGTCGACAAATCCGGTTTCGAGCGGGCGGTTTATTCGGCCGCTCAAGAGGAAAGCCTCAGTTACGGTATATTGGCGGTGGCGCTGGCGCTTCTTCTTGGATGGGGCGCGGGTCTCTTGGTGCGTAGATAGGGAAAAGCGGGAATGTCGGTCGCGGAACGTTTGAAGCTGACGGAGAAGGTGCAGCGTGTGCCGTCTCCAAAACTCGATCTCTTTCGCCTGCGAGATTTCATGACAGCCGAGGAATGCGAGGGCGTGATCGAACGGATCGATGCCAATCGCCAGCCATCAACAATTGCCGACGATTACAATAATGATCGCAGCTTCCGCACCAGTGAAACGTGCCATTTCGACCGCGGCGATCCGCTGATTGCCAGGATCGATCAGCGGATTTCCGCACTCTTGGATCTCGACCCAGCACTCGGCGAACCGATGCAGGGGCAGCGCTATGCCATCGGTCAGGAATTCAAGGGCCACACGGACTATTTCGAAGCGAACGGAGACGCGATCAAGACGATCCGCAAGATCCCGGGCCAGCGGACCTGGACGGCGATGATCTATCTGAACGAACCCGGCGCCGGCGGGGCGACCCGTTTCAAGGTCATTCGTAAATCGATACAGCCTGAGCGCGGCACGCTGCTGGCCTGGAACAATCTGAAGCCGGACGGTTCGCCCAATCCGGCTACCCTGCATCACGGCATGCCGGTGCGCGCGGGGTTCAAATATATCATCACCAAATGGTTCTGCGAACGCCCGTGGGCACATCCGCAATGAGCGGTGAAGGGGTCTCCGGGCGTCCGACAAATCGGACGCCCGGCTTTACCATATCTGATTAGAAGTTTAGCGACTTCACATTCTTGACGCCGTCAAGATTGCATATTTTCCACAGCAGCGGCTCGCTGACCGGCTCGTCGATGGCGACGAGCATGACGGCATCGTTGCCGCCAACGCGCCGGCCGAGGTTGAAGGTGCCGATATTGACGCCGGCCTCGCCGAGTGCGGAACCGACCGAGCCGATGAAGCCTGGCTTGTCCTCATTCTCGATGAACAGCATCGCGCCTTCCAGCTCTGCTTCCATGCGGATACCGAACAGTTCCACCAGACGCGGTGCATTGTCCCCGAACAGGGTGCCGGCGACCGAACGCGTGCCATCGGCCGTCTCTACTGTCAGGCGTAGCAGGCTGGAATAATCGCCTTCCTTGTCATGGCGCACCTCGGCGACGTCGATATCGCGTTCGCGTGCCATGAAGGGTGCGTTGACCATGTTCACCGATTCCGAAATCGGGCGCAACAGGCCCGCCAGGACTGCAGCCGAGATGGGCTTCATGTTCAGTTCGGCCAGCGCGCCCTCGGCCTCGATGGAGACACGACGGACGCCTTCCGTCATCAACTGGCCTGCCAGCAAGCCCAGCTTTGTCGCCAGCGCCATATAGGGCTTCAGGCGCGGCGCCTCCTCGGCGCTGACGGACGGCGTGTTGAGCGCATTCGTCACCGCACCGGTTAGCAAATAGTCCGACATCTGCTCGGCCACCTGAATGGCGACGTTCACCTGCGCCTCATCGGTCGAGGCGCCCAGGTGCGGCGTCGCCATGAAATTCGGCGTTCCGAACAGGGGGTTCGACTTTGCCGGCTCTTCGACGAACACGTCCAGTGCGGCACCGGCGACATGGCCGGATTCCAGCATTTCCTTCAACGCCGCTTCGTCGATCAGGCCGCCGCGCGCGCAATTAACGATCCGCACGCCTTTCTTCGTCTTTGCAAGATTTTCCTTGCTCAGAATATTGCGGGTCTGATCCGTCAGCGGCGTATGAAGGGTGATGAAATCGGCGCGTTTCAACAGGGTGTCGAGGTCAACCTTCTCGACACCGATATCGCGCGCCCGGTCCTCCGTCAGGAAGGGGTCGAAGGCAACAACCTTCATCTTCAGCCCCAGCGCGCGATCGGCGACGATGGACCCGATATTTCCCGCACCGATCAGACCCAGCACCTTGCCGGTGACCTCAACGCCCATGAAGCGGTTCTTTTCCCACTTGCCGGCTTGGGTCGACACGTCTGCTTCCGGCAGTTGGCGGGCCAGCGCGAACATCATGGCGATGGCATGTTCGGCGGTCGTGATCGAATTGCCGAACGGCGTGTTCATGACGACGATACCGCGTGCAGAGGCGGCATCCTTGTCGATATTGTCGGTACCGATGCCGGCGCGACCGATCACTTTCAGGTTCGGGGCGGCGTCCATGATGTCGGCGTCCGGCTTCGTTGCCGACCGAACGGCGAGGCCGTCATAGTCGCCGATAATCGCGATCAACTCGTCCTTGGAAAGGCCGGGTTTCTCGTCCACCTCGATCCCGCGATCGCGGAAGATTTCGGCGGCTTTGGGTGACATTTTGTCGGAAATCAGAACTTTAGGCATGGGAAATCTCCTTAAGGGAGTATCCTCCCCCTTGTGCGGGGAAAGGCGCAAATTTTGCAATCATAAGAGGGGTGGCCGCCGCAAACGGGCGGGGGCAGCCATCGCTGCGTTCGCGCCCCCTCCCCAAATGGGGAAGGGGCCTGACGTCAGCGTCCGGCTTTCACCTCTTCATAGGCCCATTCGATCCAGGGCAGGAGGCGACGCAAATCTTCCTCCTCGACCGTGGAGCCGCACCAGATGCGCAGGGAAGGGGGCGCGTCACGATAGCCGTTGAAGTCGTACGCAACGTCGCGTTCTTCCAGCATCTTGGCGATTTTCTTTGGCACGGCGGCCTGCGCGTCTGCGTCCAGCCCCTCGTACCAATCGCCCTGGAATACCATGCAAACGCCGGTATTCGTGCGCTGCGCCGGGTCGGAAACCATGTTGCGCAGCCAGGGGGTCGCCTCGATCCAGTCGGTGACGATCTTTGCATTGGCATCCGCGCGTGCGAACAGCGCCTTCAGGCCGCCAATCGACTTTGCCCATTCCAGGGATGCGATATAGTCTTCGGTTGCCAGCAGGGACGGCGTGTTGATCGTCGCGCCCTCGAAAATGGCGCGGTTCAGCTTGTCGCCCTTCTTGATGCGGAACAGCTTGGGCAGCGGCCATGCCGGATCGTAGCTCTCGATCCGCTCCACGGCTTTCGGGCTGAGGATCAGCATGCCATGCGCGGCTTCCGATCCCATGACCTTCTGCCAGCTATAGGTGGTCGCATCCAGCTTTGGCCAGTCCATGGGCTGCGCAAACAGCGCGCTGGTGGCGTCGTTGATCGCCAGACCCTTGCGGCCCGGCTCCAGCCAGTCGGTATTCGCAATGCGCGCGCCGGACGTGGTACCGTTCCAGGTAAAGACGACGTCATTATCCTGCGGAATGGAGGCGAGGTCGGGGATTTCGCCATAGTCCGCGTCAAGCGTGGTCAGCTCTTTCAGCTTCAGTTGCTTGACGGCGTCCTGAATCCACACATTGCCGAAGCTTTCCCATGCCGCCACCGTCGCGGGACCGGCGCCCAGCATCGTCCACATGGCGCATTCCAGCGCGCCCGTGTCGGACCCTGGCATTATGCCAATCAGATAATCGTCGGGGATGCCCAGCAATTCGCGGCTAAGGTCGATGGCGTATTTCAGGCGTGCCTTGCCGACGGCGGAACGATGCGACCGTCCAAGGGCTTCGGTTTTCAGCTTATCGAGCGACCAGCCAGGAAACTTCGCGGTCGGTCCGGACGAAAAGAAAGGACGCTCGGGTTTGAGCGTTGGTACATTTGACATTTAAGTCTCTCCTCACAGAGAGCGCGCGCGGCGTTGGGACCGCGTGGCCCGCCGCCGTACCTATTGGCCTCGCGTCGCATGTCAAACGGTCATTTGGCGCGGCGGGGCGTCGGCCGCGCTATCGCTCTAGGCAAAGCTGCTCGATCTTGTCGGCCGCCAGTGCCGCGGCATTCTCTACATCGCCCAGGGCAGCCTTGACCGCTGCTTCCTGCCGCGATGCGAAGGCACCGTGGTTCAGAAAGGCGGCGTTGATCGCTTGAGACAAATCGTCGTCGCGCGTGATGACTTCGCCCAGCGTCCAGTGCAGATAGTCGTGATTATCCTGCCATATCGCCGCCCCGTCGTTCAGAAAGACGCAGGGTCGTGGCTCTGCGATGAATTCATATACCTGGCTGCTAACGTCACCCAGATAAAGATCCGCCGCCCGCGTATAGCTCATGTCTACGCTTCTCTCGCTGCCGAAATCGACGATGATTCGCCCCGGTACGGCGCGTTTCTCCCATCGCGACTTCTCCTCCGGCGACAGTCGGTCGGCCAGCCGAATGTGGGGCGCGATGATCAGGTTCCAATCGGGCCGCGTGGCCAGGGCGTGCCACACCCGTTCGGCATTCGGCCATGACCCCAGCTTCTTGGAAAAATGCGGATTATAGAGGATCGTCCGACGGCTTATATCTAGGCCCAGCGTGGGCGTCGGCGTGTTTCCCAGAATATGGCCCAGCTTCACGGCGCCGGCGGCGGTGACCCGCTCGGCGGGCTGCAGGCCCGACGATATGATCCGGCTGCGGTCCTTGCTGCCTGCGGTGATCACATGATCGAATCGGGACAGGCGGGGTTCAAATCCCACCGCGCGATCGCCCGCCCCGTGGGGAATATGAACCATCTGCGGTGGCCAGCCCGGTATACGACCCAAAAAGGATGATGTGCGTTCCGTCGTCACCAGCGCATTACAGCGGGCCAGGTGCGGCAGGTTTGCAACGACGATGGGCACCTTCAGCGCTGAAACCGCTGGAAAACCGGCGATCAGCGAAGATATCAGGGGCGGGCGCCTGAACCGGGTCGCGACCAGATCCGGACAACCGCACTGGCGCGCGATGGCATCAAAGCAATCGACCTCGGCCTGCGTGGCGGCGAATGCGCGTACCTCGACACGCCCGCGCAGTGCCAGCTCCGCCGCGACGGGTGCGCTGTGCGCCACCTGATGACGCCCGCCAATATATAGAAAACCGACCTTAATACGCTTGGGCATTGATTCTTGACGGTCCTGCCTGTCTGCAAGCAGCAATGTCCTGACCGGATGGCAGGACGATGGCACTTGGCTGCGTTTTGTACCGTGCCTCTGGGAAAGGGTTCAATCTTTGCTACGGATACCGGTTGGTCGTCAAATTTCGGTCATACTCGCCCTAATGACATCGTTTCTACGGCCTCTCCATTTGGCATTGCTGCTGTGCGCTGCCCTGACGGCCTGCGCACCAGACAGACCCGTGGTGACGCGTCCGCCGTCGGCGGGCCCTGCCCCCATTCAGACGCCCGCTTCGGGACCGGCAGCACAATGCTATGCCTCGCTCGACCGTATGCCCGGCCTTCAATATCGCCCCCTGGCGCCACGCCGCACGACAGAGGGGTGCGGCTTCGACGATGGTGTTCAGCTGCTGCAGGTGGGCGTCCCCATAGCCGGCATTACCGCCATGTCCTGCCCGGTGGCCGGAGCGCTCTACCGCTGGATCGAGGAGGGCCTGCAGCCTGCGGCGCAGCGGCATTTCGGTCAACAGGTCGTGCGCATTACCAGCTATGGCACCTATTCCTGCCGCAGCGTCAACAGCCGCCCCGGCGCCAGGCTGAGCGAACATTCCTATGCCAATGCGGTTGATATCGCCGCCTTCGAACTCGCTGATGGCCGGACGATTGGCGTTGAAACGGGATGGCGCGCCGGGGGCGCTTCCACCGCCTTTCTGAAGGATGTGCATCGCGCCGCCTGCCAGACGTTTCAGATCGTCATCGGCCCGGACGGCGACCGCTTTCACCAGGATCATATCCATATGGACATGGGCCGTGGCCCCTATTGCCGATAGGGGCGGGGGCGCTATGCGCGGGCGCATGACAAAAGAAGAGAAGCTTCACGACCGCCTGTTCCCCACCAGTGCCGAAGATGCAGAGCGCGCGGCGCACGGTCCCACCGAGCATCCCGCCTACCGCCTCGCCTATCAGGATCTCGATTTCCTGAAGCGCGAGGATTTGCGTTCGGTGCGGCTGCAGCTCGAACTGCTGAAACCGGAACTGGTCCAGCAGGAGCGCGGCATCGAATCGACTTTCGTGATCTACGGGTCCGCCCGCATCCCGGAACCCGCCGCCGCCGAAGCGCGCCTGGCCGCCGCGACCAACGAGGAAGAGCGGCGAAAGGCCGAAAAGCTGGCCGAAAAGGCGCGCTTTTATGATGAGGCGCGCCGGCTCGCGCAGATCGTTTCCTCCCTGCCGCAGACAGACGATGGAAAGCGGAATTTCGTCGTCGTATCGGGCGGCGGACCGTCGATCATGGAGGCTGCGAATCGCGGCGCACATGATGTCGGCGCCGATTCGGTTGCCCTCAATATCGTTTTGCCGTTCGAGCAGGCGCCGAACGCCTATGTGACGCCGGAACTCAGTTTCCTGTTTCACTATTTCGCGATCCGAAAGATGCATTTCCTGATCCGCGCGCGCGCCGTGGCGGCATTTCCGGGCGGTTTCGGCACTCTGGACGAACTGTTCGAGACGCTGACCCTGATCCAGACCGGCAAGATCAAGCGCATGCCTGTGCTGCTGTTTTGCCGTGCCTTCTGGGATCGGATCATCGATTTCGAAGCTTTGGTGGACGAAGGGACCATATCGCCGGGTGACCTCGACCTGTTCCATTATGTCGAAACGGCTGAGGAGGGATGGCGGATCGTCGCCGACTTTTACGACATTGAAGAGGGCGCCGAAGTGTGACCCTTGCCGGCGGGCCTCTCGCCGCCCCTGCGGACCGGATCGCGACGCTGGACATCATCCGGGGTATCGCAATCTGCGGAATCCTGTTCATCAATATCTGGGTCATGGGCAGCGTTTCGGGCGTCGAATATGACGCCCGGCTCAGCGGTTGGGGCATTCTCGATCAGGCCGTCTGGTGGCTGCAGATGGTCTTTGTCGAAGGGACGATGCGCGGTCTGCTGTCGCTGCTGTTCGGTGCGGGCTTCGTTCTCATGTCTGCGCGGGCTGGCGCGGGCCGCTATTTCCGCAGAACTTTGATCCTGATCCTGTTGGGCGCCGCCCATGCGTGGCTGTTGCTGTGGCCGGGGGACATTCTCTTCGTTTACGGAATCGCGGGTTTGCTTCTCTACTTCGTGAAGGACGTGGATGCCCGCCCGCTTGTCGGCGCTGGCATTGCCATTCTGGTCTTTCTGGCGGGTCTGGGTCTCGGCGGAACGGCAGAGGTCGCCAATATGCGCGCATTGGCGGAGGGCGCGGCCGCCGCGGGCGCGCAGGCGGATGACGCCCGCATCGTGGAGTGGGCGGATTATCGCGCTTCCCTGAAACCATCGGCGGCGAAGATGGAGCGATCGCTGGAGGCGCGCGCCGGCAGTTTCGCCGAGAACTGGCACTATAAGCTGGGGGTTTCCAATGACTGGATGAAGCCGGAAAGCCTCGTCACGCTGGTCCTCGATGCGCTTGCGATGATGCTGATCGGCGCGGGGCTGATGAAATACGGTCTTTTGTCGGGCGAGGCTGATGCGGACCTCTATCGCTGGATGCTGGTGGCGGGATATGGCTTTGGCATACCGATCAGCCTTGCAGAATGGGGCCAGCTCTACGCCGCGAATTTCGCCCACCCGAACCCGATCCTCTTCTATTCCGACGAGATTGGCCGGGTTGCGATGACCATGGGCCATCTTGGTCTGCTTTTGTGGCTATGGCGGCGGGGGACCGGACGCCGTGCGCTCGGCATTTTTGCACCTGTGGGCCGCCTGGCGCTGACCAATTATATTTCCCAGACCTTGATTTGCCAGGGGGTCCTGTTTCCGGGATTTGGGCTGGGGCTCCACGCCCGACTGTCCCTCTCGCAGCTTTGGGGGGTCGCCCTTCTGATCCTCCTCGCGCAGATCGCGGCAAGTCATCTCTGGCTGCGCTATTTCCGCTTTGGCCCGCTGGAATGGCTATGGCGCTGGGGGACTTATCTGCGGCGTCCGGCTTGAGCATCGGAAAGAAAGCATTGTGCATGTCGGCTTGCGCGTTTCCCCGGTCGACGCCATGTTCCCGTCATAACATCGCAGGAGACAGTTCATGGCCACCACCGCCATCACGCCCGACAATTTCGATAGCGCCATCAAGACGGCGTCGGCACCCGTCCTCGTCGACTTCTGGGCTCCGTGGTGCGGCCCCTGCAAGCAGATCGCCCCCGCCCTGGAGGAGCTCTCCGACGAAATGGACGGCGTGACGATCGCGAAGCTCAATACCGACGATCATCCCGAACTCGCAGCCGAATTCGGCATTCGCGGCATTCCCACGATGATCCTGTTCAAGGACGGAAAGCCTGCCGCCACAAAGGTAGGCGCACAACCCAAGAGCAGCATCAAGGCATGGCTGGAAAGCGAACTCGGCTAATGCCCACCCACCGGGCTGGCGGCCGGATGGCCGTCAGCTTCGGTAATCGGCGTTGATCGTGATGTAGCCGTGCGTCAGGTCGCAGGTCCAAAACCGTGCGCGACCGTCACCCAGGCCCAGCGATATGCCGATATCGATGTCGCTGCCTTTCAGGTGCTGGGCCACCGGCGCCTCGTCATAGCCGTCGACCACTTCTCCATCGCGCGCCACCGTCACCGTTCCAAAGCGGATGGCGAGCCGGTCCCGGTCGGCGGGCTGTCCTGCCTTGCCCACGGCCATCACCACGCGTCCCCAATTCGCGTCCTCTCCTGCAATCGCCGTTTTCACGAGCGGTGAGTTCGCGACGGAAAGGGCAATGACCCGCGCACTTTCGTCGGATTCGGCGCCGTCCACATTTATGGTGATGAACTTCGACGCGCCCTCTCCATCGCGCACGATCTGCCGGGCCAGGTCTTCGCATACCTGGCGTAATGCACTGGCAAATGCATCCGCGCCGGGGCTGTCCATGCCTTCGATCCTGCTGCCGGTTCGGCCGGTGGCGAACAGCAGAACAGTGTCGCTGGTCGACGTGTCGCCATCGACCGTGATGCTGTTGAAGCTCGTTGCATTCGCGTCGTTCAACATGCTTTGCAGCATGGCGGGGGCGACGTTGGCGTCCGTGAAGATATAGCCCAGCATGGTCGCCATGTCCGGCGCGATCATGCCTGACCCCTTTGCGATCCCTACCAGCGTGACGGTCTCGCCGCCGACGACCGCCTGTGCAGTGGCGCCTTTTGGAAAGGTGTCGGTCGTGCCGATGGCCAGCGCTGCCGCCTGCCAGTCCGCACTGCCGAGCGCTTCGGCCGCGCTACCGAGCGCATCGAACGCCCGCTCTGCGGGCAGGGGGACGCCGATGACACCCGTGGCGGACAGGAACACCTCGTCCAAATTCAGGTTCAGTACCTCCGCCGCGCGGCTGCCGACGGCGTGGGCCGCTGCGGCGCCCTTCTTTCCGGTAAAAGCATTACTATTGCCGGAGGAGACGACCAGCGCCCGCGCAGTGCCGCCGGACAGCCGCTCCCGGCACCATTCGACCTCCGGTGAAGGGCATAGCGACTTCGTTGTCACGCCTGCGATAGTCGTACCTTCATCAAGAACGACTAGGGTCAGGTCCATGCGCGATTCGGGATATCGGTATCCTGCATGGGTGACCGCGATACGCACGCCCTCGACCGGCGGCAGTTCGGGAAAAAGGGCGGGCGCAAGCGGCGAACGTTCTGACACGGTGGGAATAATTCCTTTTGCAATTCTGGAATTCAAGGATTAGCCGAAGCAGGCCTCTCAGCCGAGACCAAAGAGTCGGGGGGTGTATTCAGGCAATAGCTCGTTCATTTTCTCGTGCTATCTTGTTTTCGTGGCGTACCGGTAGCTTGCCCACTTTCCTTTGTTCGGGGGGACTATCATGACAGATCGCGCGAGAGCGCGGCCAGAAGCCATACCGGTATCGAAGCCCGCAAGCGATTACAGGGTGGAACTGGCGCGGCTAAGTGCCGAAAATGCCGCTCTTCGTCTGTCGATAGCGCGGCATTCGACCGCTGAGGCGCGCCTGTCTCTGGCCCTTGAATCGACTGGGTTTGGCGTCTGGGACTGGGACATGAAATCCGGCGACGTCTGGATGTCGAACAGCGCGTTGTCCGTCCAGGGTTATTTGCCGGGGGAGGTAGAAACCCGCATGTTGGATGCGGAGGCCTATTTTCATCCGCAGGACTGGCCGCATTGGAAAAAACTGCTGACCCTTTGCGTAAAGGGCCGGTTGGACCTGATCGCCAACGAGCATCGCCTGCGTCACAAGGATGGCGGCTGGGTCTGGATTCTGGAGCGTGCCCGCATCGTGGAACGCGACGAAGCCGGTCGGGCCGTACGTATGATCGGCACGCGCGCCGACGTGACGGAACGGCGAGAGAGCGAAGAACGCGTGCGCTGGCTCGCGGTCCACGATCCCCTCACCGGATTGCTCAACCGCGCCCTGTTCGAGGAAATGCTGAGCGCGGCCATTCATTCCAGTAATAAGGAGGGCGGGCGCGCGGGTCTGCTGTTTATCGACATTGATGATTTCAAGGCGATCAACGATGAAAACGGGCATGAGGCGGGCGATGGCGCCCTGTGCCGCATTGCCGATCATCTGCGTGGCCTTTTTCCTCCCCCCGCGACGGTCGCGCGCATCGGGGGGGATGAATTCGGCGTGGTCCTGCCAAAGGTACGCAGCATGGCCGGGTTGAAGGCGCTGGCCAAATCGGCGTTGAGAAAGCCTGATGCGGGTGTTCCATCGATCAGCATAGGCGCGGCGCTTTATCCCGACCTTGCGACGAGCGCCCGGGATCTGCGGCGAAAGGCGGATGTCGCCCTTTACCGTGCCAAGGCAGCCGGAAAGAGCAGGGCCGTCGTTTATGACGGCGCGTGAAACACCGGCGCCAGGAACACCCAATTGATAAGGGACGCGGGCGGCGGCACTCATCCTGCGGGAACGTTTCGACAGCGTCCGCTTCATTGACCAGCAACCCATGCGTTCCTATGTCGCGCGAGCAGTTTGGCGTGGGCCGCGAATGATCGCGTCCGCCGATATCAAATTTGAGGGTAGTCCATGCTCGGGATGAATGCGCTGGCGAAGCGCCTGTTTGGCTCTTCCAATGATCGGTACGTGCGCTCGCTGCACCCCATTGTCGACAAGATCAACGCGCTGGAGGAGGAGTTTGTCCCCCTCGATGACGATGCGCTTGCCGCCAAGACTCATGAATTTCGCGAACGGCTGAAGAACGGCGAAACGCTCGACAAGCTGCTGCCAGAGGCCTTCGCCACGGTGCGGGAGGCGGCAAAGCGGCGCCTCGGCATGCGTCACTTCGATGTTCAGCTTATCGGCGGCATCGTTCTCCATCGCGGCGAAATCGCGGAGATGCGGACGGGCGAGGGCAAGACACTTGTCGCGACGCTGGCAGTCTATCTGAACGCGCTGGAGGGTAAGGGCGTTCACGTCGTTACCGTGAACGACTATCTGGCCAGCCGCGACGCCGCCTGGATGGCGCAGGTATATGAATTTCTGGGTCTTTCCGTCGGCGTTATCATCCCCGATCTGCCGGAACATGAACGCCGCCGGGCCTATGCCGCGGACATCACCTACGGCACGAATAATGAGTTCGGGTTCGATTATCTGCGTGACAATATGAAATATTCGCGTGGCACGATGGTGCAGCGCCCGTTCAATTTCGCGGTGGTCGACGAGGTCGATTCCGTTCTTGTGGACGAAGCGCGGACCCCCCTGATCATCTCCGGCCCGACGGAGGACAAATCCGAGCTTTACGTTAATGTCGATCGCATCGTTCGCCAGTTGGAAGACGACGACTACGAAATCGACGAGAAGCAGAAATCGATCATCCTGACCGAGGATGGCACGGAGCGCGTCGAACGCCTGCTGGAAGATGCTGGCCTGCTGGAGGGAGAGAACCTCTACGACATCGAAAACACGCAGGTGGTGCACCACACCAACCAGGCCCTGCGCGCGATCAAGATGTTCAAACGCGACAAGGATTATATCGTCAAGGACGGCAAGATTGTCATCATCGACGAATTTACCGGCCGCATGATGGAGGGGCGCCGCTGGTCGGACGGCCTTCACCAGGCTGTCGAGGCAAAGGAAAATGTCGATATCAAGCCGGAAAACCAGACTCTGGCGACGGTCACGTTCCAGAATTTCTTCCGCATGTATCCAAAGCTGGCCGGCATGACGGGTACGGCAGCGACCGAAGCGGCCGAATTCTACGAAATCTACAAGCTGAACACCGTTGAAATCCCGACCAACGTGCCTGTCGCCAGACAGGATTATGACGATCAGTTCTTCAAGAATGCCGGCGACAAATTCAAGGCGATCGTCGAGGCGATCCGCGATGCCACGCGCAACGGCCAGCCCGTTCTCGTTGGCACGACCAGCATCGAAAAATCCGAAATGCTGTCGGAATTCCTGAAGAAGGAGGGGGTCGATCATTCGGTCCTAAATGCCCGCTTCCACCAGCAGGAGGCGCATATCGTCGCCCAGGCGGGGCGTCTTGGTGCCGTCACCATCGCCACCAACATGGCGGGTCGGGGCACCGATATTCAGCTTGGCGGCAATCTTGATTTCCGTGTCGAGGACGAGCTTTCTTCCATGGAGGACGGTCCCGAAAAGGATCGCGAGATCGAGCGCATTCAGAAGGAGATCGAGGCGGAACGCCAGGCTGTGCGCGATGCCGGCGGATTGTTCGTGCTGGGCACGGAACGTCACGAAAGCCGCCGTATCGACAATCAGCTGCGCGGCCGTTCGGGTCGGCAGGGCGACCCGGGTGTCAGCCGCTTCTTCCTGTCGCTCGATGACGATCTTCTGCGTATTTTTGGCCAAGCCAATCTTCTCAACCGCATGATGCAATCCGGTCTGGAAGACGGCGAGGCGATTGAACATCCGTGGATTTCGAAGGCGATCGAGACCGCGCAGCGGAAGGTTGAGGCGCGGAACTACGACGTCCGCAAGAACCTGCTGCAATATGACGACGTCATGAATGATCAGCGCAAGGTGATCTACCAGCAGCGCGAGGAGGTCATGGATTCGGAACGCGTCGACGATGTGGTCGAGGAGATGCGCACCGAAACGGTCAGCGAACTGGTACGCAGCTACGCGCCGCCATCATCCTATCCCGAACAATGGGATGTTGCAGGCCTTTCCGAAGAGACGCAGCGCATCATGGGTCTCGACCTGCCCTTCACGGAATGGATGCAGGAGGACGCGGTCAGCCAGGAAATCTTCATCGACCGCATTACCGAACGTGCCGCCGCCGCGCTGGAGGCGAAGGTGGCCCAATTGCCAGAGGGCAAATGGTTCGAGGTGGAGAAGAGCTTCCTGTTGCAGGCCATCGACACGCGGTGGAAAGAGCATCTGGCGACCCTCGACGCTCTTCGCGGCTCCATTCATCTGCGCGCCTATGCGCAAAAACAGCCGATCAACGAATATAAGCAGGAGGCGTTCGAGCTGTTCGAGCGCATGTTGGGTACCATTCGCGAGGATGTGACGCGCATGCTGGCGAACGCCCGCCTTGCCGAACCGCGGCCAGAGCCGAAGCCTTCGGAATTCGTGACGACCCATATCGACCCCTTCACGGGCGAGGACGACAGTTTCCCGCATACGGAGCGGCCCGGCCCGGCCCAGCGCGCGCTGCCGCCCATGCCGGCAGGAACCGACGCCCGGATCAGCCGCAATTCCGCTTGTCCCTGCGGGTCCGGCCGGAAATACAAGCATTGCCACGGCGCGGGGGGTTAGAGGCGGTTCAGTCTCTTTGCTGGTCGGGTATGATTTCGCCCGCCGGCATGTCCCCTAACGTTTAGCGCCCGCTCTATTGGGGTCGAAGTCGGCATGGGTTCCGCGTGCGGAGATGGCATCGCACAGGCGCACCAGCGCGACGCCATAGGCGGCGGTTCGCATATCGATCTTTTTCTCGTTCATCATATCGAGAATTTTTGAGGCCGCTTTTTCGATCTGCTGCTTCAGGTACAGGTCGACATGGGTTGAATCCCAGGGCAGCCCCGCCCGGTTCTGCGCCCATTCCGCATGGCTGATTGTCACGCCGCCGCCGTTGGCCAGAATATCGGGAACCACCTCTACGCCGGCACTGCGAAGCGTGTCGTCCGCGTCTGGCGCGACCGGGCCATTGGCGATCTCCAGGATGGCCTTGCAACGGACATCGCTGGCATTTTTCCGCGTCACCACGCCGCCCAGGGCCGCCAGCGCAAGTATATCGCATCGCGCGGAGAGGATGTCGTTCCGGTCACCCCTCTCGACGCCGTCCTGCTTGGTGTCTGTAACGGAGCCGCCGGCGCGCTTCGCCGCCCTTAACGCATCCACATCCAACCCATCGTCGCGGCGGACCATTCCTGCGGAATCGGATACAGCGACGATGTGATGTCCGGCTTCCGCCGCGCGCGTCGCGAACCACGCCCCGGCATTTCCGAAACCCTGTAACGCAATGGTCAGCGGACCGTCACCGACCCCCAGTTCCCCGCGCACGGCCTGAAGCGCGATTAGCGCGCCGTGGCCGGTGGCGGGGGTGCGCTGCGGAATACCGCCCAGGGATGCAGGCTTGCCTGTAAAGGCGGCAGGACAGATCGACCCTAGCAGATCATTATACTGATCCGTCATCCACGCCATTTCCTGCTCCCCAGTCGCCACATCGGGGGCGGGGATATCGCGATCGGGCCCGATTATCCTGGCGAAGCGCCGTACCCACTGGCGCGCCAGCCTCTCCTTTTCCATCAGGGTCAGATCATTGGCATCGACCTGCACGCCGCCTTTAGCCCCGCCAAAGGGCAGTCCCATTAGCGAACATTTCATTGTCATCAGAAAGGCGAGCGTCTGCACTTCGTCGGCGTTGACGGACTGGTGGAACCGGATACCGCCCTTTGTCGGCCCCAGCGTCGAATCATAGCGGCACCGCCACGCCTTCAGCGCCAGCAGCGATCCATCGTCGCGCCGCAGCGGTACGGACGCGGCCAGCGTTTCCGCCGGATAATCCAGTCGCGTAACCAGCTCTGTATCGACGTTCACATGTTCGGCAGCGCGATGCATCCGTCCGCGCGCCGCGTGCAGCATTTCACCCATGCAGTGCTCCTCAGCTTATGTTGCAAGCAAAGGTGGCATCGCCATTAAGTTCCCTTATGTTGCATCGCAGCAGGCTGCGGCACATAAGCGCGGTCACTGAATTACGAAGGACTATCATATGGGATATCGCGTCGCCGTCGTCGGCGCGACCGGCAATGTCGGTCGCGAAATGCTGAACATCTTGCACGAGCGGGAATTTCCGCTCGACGAACTCACCGCTGTCGCCTCGTCACGCAGCCAGGGGCGCATGATTGATTTCGGCGACTCGGGGCAGGAGCTGAAGGTTCAGTCGATCGAGCATTTCGACTTTACCGGCTATGATATTGCCCTGTTCGCGGCGGGAAGCGGCCCCACCAAGACATATGCGCCAAAGGCCGCTGCCGCCGGCTGCATGGTGATCGACAATTCCTCGCTTTATCGCATGGAACCCGACGTGCCGCTGGTGGTGCCGGAGGTAAATCCCGATGCGATCATGAAGGCGAAGCGCAACATCATCGCCAATCCGAACTGTTCCACGGCACAGATGGTCGTCGCCCTGAAGCCGCTGCATGATGCCGCGAAGATCAAGCGCGTCGTCGTATCGACCTATCAGTCCGTCTCCGGCGCCGGGAAGGAAGCGATGGACGAGCTGTTTACCCAGACGCGCGCCATCTTCGTCGGCGATCCGAAGGAGAATCAGGTCTTCACGAAACAGATCGCCTTCAACGTGATCCCGCACATCGATGTTTTCCTGGAGGACGGCTCGACCAAGGAAGAGCGTAAGATGGTGCAGGAGACGCACAAGATCCTGTCGCCCGATATCGAGCTGACCGCGACCTGTGTCCGCGTGCCGGTATTCGTCGGACATTCGGAAGCGATCAATATCGAGTTCGAAAACGAGCTGACGCCGCAGGCGGCGAGGGACATCCTCAGAAAGTCGCCCGGCATCATGGTCGTCGATAAGCAGGAGGATGGCGGCTATGTCACGCCGGTCGAATGCGTCGGCGATTATGCCACCTTCATCAGCCGCATTCGCAAGGATCCGACGGTGCCGCATGGCCTCAACCTGTGGTGCGTCAGCGACAATCTCAGAAAGGGCGCCGCCCTCAACGCCGTCCAGATTGCGGAGCTTGTCGGCAGGAAACAGCTGAAGAAGGGATAATCCCGCTTCGTCACCTTCAATAGAAAAAGGGACGCTCCGAAAGGGGCGGCCCTTTTTTTTTAGGTCTGTCAGTGGGGGCGGCGGCGAACCGCGCCCCCATCGCAGATTACATTCCGGCGCCGCCGAAATTGATCTCCACGCGGCGGTTCTGCGGTTCGCGCACACCGTCGGCGGTTTCGACGAGCGGACGGCTTTCGCCGAATGCTTCCGTCGAGATGACGCCTTCGGGAACACCACGACCGACCAGATATTCGCGAACCGCATCTGCACGGCGCTGCGACAGGCCGACATTATAGCTCGCGCTACCCGATTTGTCGGCATGACCGGCAAGCGTGACGCTGGCCGAACCGCCTTCGGAATAGGCCGTTGCCGCACGGTTCAGCGTATCGGCAGCCTCTGACGTGACGTCGGACTCGTCCCAGTCGAAGAAGACCAGGAAATTATCGGCGACCGGCGCCGGGGGAGGCGGCGGCGGGGGAGGAGGCGGAGGAGGCGGGGGCGGAGGCGGCGGCGGCGGGGGAGGAGGAGCTGCCTCTTCACCACCAAAGTTGAAGCTCAGCGTTGCCAGCGCAGAATGGCTCTGGAACTTGCCGTCCAGTTCCGTACCGTTGCGTGCGACCTGCGTGTAATCAGGGATCCGGAAATAGCGGTACTTGACCCCCACATCGACCCAGCGGGCGATCGGATAATACAGCTCGGCGATGCCCTGATAGGCGAATTCCTCCGTCTTGTCGTCGATGAAGGCCACGCCAGGTTCATAGATCTGATAGATGTCGGCATCGATCTGTGCATAGCCGACACCGCCGCCGATGCTGACACCCACGCCGTCATTGCCGCCAATGTCCAGCAGGGCGTTCAGCATGCCTGCCCAGATACGCGTCGATCCGCCGGCACTGGTAAAGGTGCCGTCCGAATAATTGCCGGGCGCAAGCGGGTCGCGGCCCGTGACGCCGCCGCCCTGAAACCCGACCGGGGAGTCGTTCAATTCGACGATGTTCAGCTCGGCGACCTTGCGCGAGCCTTCCAGCTCGACGCGAAACATGCCGAAATCATAGCCCACGACCGCGCCGACATCATAGCCGTTGCTATGCTTCACGCGCAGGGGATCGTCAGAGGTCGTGTCGACGTCCGCAAGGTCGAATTTGATATCGCTGGCGTCGAAGAAGCCGCCCTCGACACCGACATAGGCGGCACCGTCGCGCGCCATGGCGGGCGCGGTGGCCATTGCCGACGATAGCAGCAGCGCCGCTACGAACTTGTTTCTGGTCATTGTGGAAAGTCCCCTTGAATCTAATGGCGGAGGGTTCGCGCAAATATTGTTGCAGGACCGCCGCCTACGCACCTTGTATGACAGTTTGACGTTGCGGGGACTGAAACTGGTGCAAATGCGATAGCTGTCGATCGGTCCAATGGCGCCTATGCTGCCCCTCGCCATCCAGACAGGAGATCGCCCGTCATGTCCCAGCCCTATCAGGAACTCAGCCGCTCGATCGCGGGCAAAATCGCCATCATCACGGGCGCGGCCAGTGGCATGGGCCGCGCGACGGCGCGCCTTTTCGCGGGGGAGGGCGCGCGTGTCGCGGTCACCGATCTGCGGCAGGAGGATTGCGATGCCGTCGTCGTGGAAATCGGCTCGGCTGGCCTGCCCGGATCGGCGCGGGCATGGGCGCTCGACGTATCGGATCCGCAGGCGATCCGCACCACGGTTGCGGCTATTGCCGAAAGTTCCGGCGGCATCGACATTCTGGTGAACAATGCCGGCTTTGCCCTGCCGGGCGACATTGCCGAGGAAAGTTACGAGGATAGCTGGCAACCGACGCTGGCGGTCATGCTCTCCGCGCATCAGCGCATGATCCGCGCCGCGCTGCCCTATCTGCGCCAGGCGGAACATCCCCGCATCGTCAACATAGCATCGACTGAGGGGCTCGGCGCGACGCCCGGCAACAGCCCCTATGTTGCCGCGAAACATGGTGTCATCGGCCTGACGCGCGGCCTCGCCGTGGATTTGGGGCGGGAGGGGATCACCGTCAATTGCGTCTGCCCCGGCCCTATCGTCACTGGCATTACAGAGGCGATTCCAGACGAACACAAGACGATCTACGCAAAACGGCGTGTACCCCTGCGGCGCTACGGTATCCCAGAGGAGGTGGCGCATATGACGCTGAACTGCGTCCTTCCGGCCATGAGCTATCTTACCGGCGCCGCCATCCCGGTCGACGGGGGCATGACGATCAAGAATGCCTGATGGAAAGGCTTTCGGGCCTTGAATGCATGTCGGCGCGCCGTCATCCCGGCGCGCAGCAACATAACTTTGGGATGCCACCATGACCGCCGTTCAACAGCACCACTTCACGACCTCTAATAATGTCAAACTGGCCTGGCATGAAATTGGACAGGGGCGGCCACTATTGCTGCTGCATGGCCTCTTCTCCAACGCGCAGATAAATTGGGTGAAGTTTGGAACGGCCGCGCGGCTGGCGGAGGCTGGCTTTCGCTGCCAAATGCTGGATTTCCGCGCACATGGCGGCAGCGGCGGTGATCCCTCGGCGGAATGGCCCGCCAATGTGCTGGCGCGCGATGTCGCCGAATGGGTGCAGCATCTCGGCCATGATGAATATGATCTTGGCGGCTTTTCCCTTGGTGCCCGCACCGCCGTGCACGCCGTCATCGATGGCCTCGCCCCGCGCCGCCTCGCCATATGCGGCATGGGGCTTCGCGGCATCACCGATCAGACGGCCGGGACCGACTGGTTCATTGACGCTGTATCGAACCGTGCCGGGCACAGCCTTGGCAGCGAAGAATATTTCGCCGTTCAGTTCATGAAAACGAACAAGGTCGATCCGGATGCCGCCCTTCGCCTGCTACGCGCTCAGGTTGACGCGGACGAACAGGACATCGCCGCCATCGACATTCCGACCGGCATCATCTGCGCGACCGATGATCGCTTTTATGACGATGCAAGGGCGCTGCAGGAATTGATGCCAACTGCAAGCTTTACGGAAATTCCCGGGACCCACATGTCGTGCGTGTCGAAGCCGGAATTCGGCGCGGCGCTCGTGGACTTTCTAACTGCTTGACCACACTGCGGCTTCGCGACCATTCTATCTGCATAGATCAGCCTTTTGGAGTATAAGAGTATGCTAAAGCCCATTTCCACCATCGCACTTGCCGTCGCATTGCTGTCGGGTTCCGCAGTCGCGCAGGCAGACCGCGCCGCCCAGACGGATCGCGCCGCGCAGGCGGAAACGCCGGCCGCGGCCTCCGCTGCTGCTCCCACGGTCGCCGATGCCGACGCCTTCGTGGTCGAGGCGGAACAGCGGCTTGCCGACCTCGCCCTCTACACGGCGAAGGCGGCGTGGGTGAACGCCACCTATATCAACGTCGACACCGACTTTCTGGCTGCGCGTGCCGGGGCGGAATACACGGTGGCCGCGGTCGAACTGGCGACCGAGGCCGCGAAATATGCCGACCTTCCGGGACTCAGCTACGATACGAAGCGAAAGCTCGACATGCTGCGTCAGGGAATGACGGCCCCGGCACCGAATGTACCGGGGGCGGCGGATGAGCTGTCGACCATCCTCACGGGTCTCAGCTCTACCTATGGCAAGGGCAGGGGCCTCTACAAAGGAGAGGAGACGCGCGGCAACGATCTGGAGGCGCTGATGGGGACAGAGCGCGACCCCGCGCTGCTGGAGGAGATGTGGCTGTCCTGGCACAAGGTCGGCACGCCAATGAGAGAGGATTATGCCCGCTTCGTCGAACTGTCGAACCAGGGCGCGCGCGAACTGGGCTATGCAGATACCGGCGCCATGTGGCGGTCTGGTTATGACATGGATCCCGACGCCTATGCCGAGATGCTGGACGCCAATTGGCAACAGGTGAAGCCGCTTTACGATCAGCTGCACTGCTATACGCGCACGAAACTCAACGAAAAATATGGTGAGGATGTGCAGCCTGCGACCGGCCCGATCCGCGCGGATCTGCTGGGCAATATGTGGGCGCAGGAATGGGGAAACATCTATGATGTCGTCGCGCCGGCGGGTGCGGGCGATGTCGGCTATGATCTGACGGAACTGCTGGAGCAGGCGCAATATACGCCGAAGGGCATCGTCGAGGCGGGCGAGGGGTTCTTCTCGTCACTCGGCTTCGCGCCCTTGCCCGACACGTTCTGGGAACGCAGCATGATCACCGCGCCTGCCGATCGGGAGGTCGTGTGTCATGCGTCGGCGTGGGACGTGGACAATGTGGACGACATCCGGATCAAGATGTGCACGAAGGTGAACGCTGACGATTTCGTCACGGTGCACCACGAGCTGGGGCACAATTATTACCAGCGCGCCTATAACCAGCAGCCGTTCCTCTACAAAAACAGCGCCAATGATGGTTTCCACGAGGCGATCGGCGACATGATCGCGCTGTCGGTGACACCGGACTATCTGGTGCAGATCGATCTGCTGGATCAGGCGGCGGTCCCGTCGGAAGACAAGGATATCGGCCTGTTGCTGCGTCAGGCGATGGACAAGATCGCTTTCCTACCCTTCGGCCTGATGATCGACAAGTGGCGCTGGCAGGTATTTTCCGGCGAAACCACGCCGGAGGAATATACCGATAGCTGGACTGAGCTTCGCCGCGAATATCAGGGCATCGTGCCGCCGGGCGGCCCACGTCCGGCAGACGCGTTCGATCCGGGCGCGAAGTACCATGTCCCGGGCAACACGCCCTATACGCGCTATTTCATGGCGCGCCTGCTGCAGTTCCAGTTCCACCAGGCCGCTTGCGAACAGGCGGGCTGGACGGGACCGCTGCACCGCTGTTCTATCTACGACAATAAGGAAGTGGGTGAGCGTCTGAACGCCATGCTGGAAATGGGCGCCAGCCGTCCGTGGCCGGAGGCGCTGGAAACCTTCACCGGCAGCAGGGAAATGAACGGCGACGCAATGCTCGCCTATTTCGCCCCGCTGCAGGCCTGGCTGGAGGAGCAGAACCGCGGAAAGCAGTGCGGCTGGTAGGGTAGCAGCCCTGTCCTGATATTGGTGGCCCCGTTCTAACCCGATATGTCTCTGCCGGAGGTTTCCGGCAGAAAGAAGAATGTCGTGAACAGGGCCACCGATACGACTGCGAACGTATACCACAGGCCGTTAAAGACGCCGCCCGTCTGCACGACGATCAATTGTGAAGTGAAGGGCAGCATCCCGCCGAAAATGCCCGTGCCTATGTGATAGGACACCGACATGGAGGTGTAGCGTATCCGCGCCGGGAACAGCTCCACCAGGATGGCGGCAACGGGTCCGAACGTGGCCGCCGACAGCAGGCTCAGCGCGATTACGCCGATCAGGACCACGGCGTCATTGCGCGTGGCGGGGTTGCTCTCCAGCGGATAGCCCGCCTCTGCCACTGCCTGTGCAAATCCCTCCGGATCGAAATTCAGCAGACGGACATCCGCAATGGCGACCTGAAAGCTTCCTTCCCGACGCGAAAAATTGATGCCGTTCGCGACGAACCATTCCAGCGACTTGGCGCAGTCCCGTTGCTGCACGTCGGCCAAGGCGGAGTAATTGCAGTCGTCCGGTACGCTGATGACAACCGGATTTTCCTCCAGCGCGCGATCCAGTTCCGGGTTCGCCGCTCCCGCGATCATGTGATAGATGGGAAACAGCAGGGCCAGTGTGACGGCATAGCCGGTGACGACCACCTTCCGCCGCCCGACGCGGTCCGACAACCAGCCAAAGAACACAAAGGCGGGGGCGGCCACGATAACGCCCCAGGCAATCAATTCGCGCGCATCCGCTTCCGATACGCCGCTCGTCGATTGCAGGAAGAACAGCGTATAGAATTGGGCATTGTACCAGATCACCGTCAGGCCGGCGGCAATGCCCAGCAGCGCGATCAGGATCAGGCGGACGTTGGACCAGCTGTTGAAGCTTTCCTTCAGGGGGTTTGCCGCCGACCGGCCCGCCTTCTTCATGGCCAGGAACACCGGGCTCTCGTTCAGCTTCAGGCGGATCCAGATGCTCAGCGCCAGCAGCAATAATGACCCCAGGAACGGGATGCGCCAGCCCCAGGCATTGAATGCCTCCTCCCCCACCAGCACAGTCGTGCCGATAACCACACCCAGCGCCAGCAGGAAGCCAACCGTCACCGACGCCTGAATGAAGCCGGTATAAAAGCCCCGCCTGTGCGCCGGCGCATGTTCCGCCACATAGATTGCGGCGCCGCCATATTCCCCGCCCAGCGCCAACCCCTGCAGGATGCGAATGGCAACCAGCAACAAGGGCGCCCAATAGCCGATTGCCGCATAGGTAGGCAGCAAGCCGATCGCGGCGGTGGCCAGGCCCATCAGGCTGATCGTGACAAGAAACGTGTATTTTCGCCCGACGCGGTCGCCCAGATATCCGAAAACGGCGGCGCCTATCGGCCGGACGATGAACCCGACGGCAAAGGTGGCGAGGCTGAGAAGGAAGGAAAGGCTTTCCGACTCCACCTGCGCGAAAAACAGGCGCCCCAGCAGGGCGGCAAGCGTGCCGTACACAAAGAAATCATACCATTCGAAAACAGTTCCAACTGAGGACGCGGTAATGACAAGCCTGTCGCGTTGCGGATCGATGGTGCGATCCGTGGCATTCACCTCAGTCACTCAAATCCTCCCCCGGCTATTTCGCTTGCGATTAGCAGCAGGTGGCCCCCGTGAAAATGATGAACAGGTGGCCCGCTATCTGCGGAAAAAGCAGGGGTACGCGACATAGGGGATGAACCGGCCTCGCGATGACGTTAAGACCGCCCCATGCTTGTTCACCTTTCCGACCGCAAAGTCATGCGTCTGCACGCGCCAGAGGAAGATCTGGTGGCGTTCCTGAACGGTCTCGTCACCAATAACGTCGCCAATGTCGGGGAGGACGCGCCCGTCTGGGGGGCGCTGCTGACGGCGCAGGGCAAGTATCTCGCGGACATGGTCATTTTCGCAGGCGGTGCCGACGAAGTGCTGCTCGATCTGCCAGCCCAGCGTTACGACGCTGCGGAGGCTGCGTTGCGGCGCTACCGCTTGCGCCGAAAGATCGATATTTCAGAAAGTCGCCAGCAGGTTTTCGCCGGCTGGAACGATCGCCTGCTTGTCGCGCCGGACGATCCGCGATCCGCAGCGCTTGGCAAGCGCTGGCTCGGCGCCGTTGAAAGCGTCACAGGCGAATTGGACGACTATCACGCCCACCGCATGCAGATCGGGATTCCCGACAGCGCCGATTTCATCGCCTTGGGCGAAGAGAAGCTGATGTGGCTGGAATCCGGTGCCGATCTTCTGGGCGGCGTCGACTTTACAAAGGGATGTTTCGTTGGGCAGGAAAATACCGCCCGGATGAATTATCGCGGTAAGGTCCGGAAACGCATTCTGCCGGTCACTCTGTCCGACGACCCGGGATCATCGCAGGATATCACCGCAGACGGAAAGCCTGCCGGTACGCTGACCGGATTTACCCACACGGCCGATGGCTGGATCGGCATGGCGCTGCTGCGTTTGGAAAAGATGGACCTTCCCATGGAAATTGGTTCGGTCCGGCTAAGCGTTCGCGTTCCCGATTGGCTGCCGCCGCGCACGAATACGGAGGGCGATGACCTCGTCGCGAACGAGCGGGAGGCGGAGCTTGGGTAGGAAGCGTCCGGATCCTCTGAAGGACCGGCGCCTGGTCATCGTGTTCGGCACGATGGCTGCCCTTATGATGGGGTTCTTCCTGCTGATCACTCTGTGAAGGGCGTCGGGTCTCTTATCCGGGGGGACGGGTCCGCCTTTTGATCTCTGCGGCGACCAGCCGTTCGACAAGCGGTGGCAGGTTCTCGTCCAGCCATGATTTCAGCATCGGGCGCAGCAGGTCTGCAACCAGACCCTCCAGCGTCTTGTCCGCCCCTTCATAGCCGCGCACCGCCGTCCCCGACAGCGTCTGCGCCGATTGCGCCCGTATTGCGGGCGTGTCGTCCTCCCGCTTGTCCGACAACACCTCATCTTCGACGCCGTCGCGAACGATGCGGGCCAGTTCCTGCAGCTCGGGGCTGGCTGACAGGTCGGGCGGATCGCGCTTTTCAAAGGCATCGGCGACCGTTCCCGGCCGTGGCGGTTCAACGGGTTGCTCGTCGCCTTTCGTGATGATCGAGCGGATCGATGCCAATATGTCCTGCATGGACTGTTGAGAGCGCGCGGAATCGGTCATGTCACGCTCTGCCTAGCGCTTGTCTTGGTGGACTTCACCTTATCCCTGATTGGGTCCCGCATCTGCGTCGGGGATGGGGTCGTGGGGCGTGGCATTGCCGGGTGTCTCGCCCGGAACCGCATCGCGCGGCGCGGGCAGCGTATCATCCGGCGTCGGGGCCAGCACGTCGGTACGCAGCGGCTGCGCATCGAATTCCGCTGCCCAGTCGAACCAGCGATCATCCGCCTCATCCAGATATTGTTCGGCGTTATAGACGGCGACGGGGATGTCGAGCAGTTCCACCTCCGCGCGTCCGATTGCCGCCAGCAGGGCATAGCCTGCGACATAGGCGTTCCGTTCGGCACGAACCACCTGCACCTGCGAATCCAGGAATTCCTGCTCCGCGTTCAGCACGTCCAGAATATTTCTGGTGCCGACCGTCTGCTCCGCCCGCGTGCCCTCCAGGGCCAGATCGTTGGCGTCCACTGCGGCGGTGGCGGCGCGGATCGTTGCGCGGGCGCTCAACAGGTCCTGATAGGCGGTGCGTACCGTCTCGATGGCATCGCGCTCCGCGGCCAGCGCATCCTCGCGCAACTGGTCCGCACGCGCCTGCGCGCTGCGGATCTGGCTGCCCAATTGCCCCTTGGAAAACAGCGGGATCGTCGCCTGTACGCCAATATTCTGCGTGAATTCGGTTTGTCTGAAGATCGCATCCAGACGCCCCCCGGTTTCGGGATCGAACTGCTGGGTGATGCCCCGGAAATTACTGTACCCCATGCCAAGCGTGGCATCGACGGATGGCAGGCGGGCGCCGCGCGCGGAGCGCACCTGAAAACGCGCTGCCTCCTCCGCCAGTTTCGCGGACTGGATGAACGGATTCTCGGCCAATGCAAGATCGACCGCCTGCGCCGGTGTACCCGGCAAAACGGGCAGCGGCGGCGGCGGCTGCAGATCCTCGGGCCTGTGCCCGACGACGCGCTCATAATTATTGCGGCTGGCCTCCAGATTGGCTTCCGCAGCAAGGAACTGGCTGCGGGCCAAGGCAAGCCGGGCTTCCGACTGGGCCACGTCGGTGCGGGTCACGTCGCCCACTTCGAACCGATCGCTGGACGCCTGCAACTGGCGCTCCAGCACCCGCACATTGTTTTCCGTCAATTCGACTTCCGACTGGTCGGAAAGAACATTCATATAGGCCTGGACCGTGTCGAAGATCAGCTGGTTTTCAATCGCGCGAAGCTGTTCGCGACCGGAAAGAACCTGCCTGTCGGCGGATTTGCGGTCATTGCGGATACGGCCGCCGCGGTAAACTGGCTGTGAAAGCTGAAGGTTCACGTTGAACGCACGGCTTCTGTCGTCGAACCGTCCGGGGTCGGACGTTTCCTGATCCAGGACGCCGTTGGCCGTCAGGGACGGTCGGATCGCCTGCTTGGACCGGATGAGTTCCTCGTCATTCAGCCTCTGGCCGGCACGCGCACTCGTAATGTCGGGATTCGTTGCATAGGCAGACGCCATCGCCTCCCGCAGCGTTTCCGCATTTGCGGTGGAGGCGAGCAGCAGCGCGGCGAGGGCAAGTCTGATCTTCAAAACACGAATTCCCGCTTTTTGCTGAAGCCCGGCAGGGCGGGTACATTGGCGTCGAAGAACCACGACCATCCGACATGGCCGCTGTACACCTTGCCAAGCCCTGCGCGCGCCACGCCTTCTTCCACCACCACGCCGACGATGCGGCCGCCCTCTGCGACCTGCTCGATCAATGCTGCCGGCACCTGTTCTACAGTGCCTTCGATCAGCACCAGATCGTACGGCGCGCTATCAGAAACTCCCTCGGACAAGGGGCCGCGAGAGACGCTGATCCCGTCGCCCTTCACGATGTCGCCGGAAAAGGCTTCCTCCTCTAAAAGGACGACGTCCGCTCCCATCTCGGTAAGCAGCGCGGCGGAATAGCCTGTCCCGCCGCCGATGATCAGCACGCGCTCTCCTGCACGCACGCGCGCGGCAGACAGCAGCCGGCCCAGCGTTAGCGGCTCCATCAGAAAACGGCCGTCCGCGATCTCGATATCCTCGTCATGATAGGCGAACGAGCGCATCGCGGCCGGGACATAGCGTTCCCTCGGAACGGACCGAAACGCCTTGATCAGCGCCGGGTCCACAACGGTGTTCGGGCGCAACTGGGAATCGATCATGTGGGTGCGCATTTTCGCGAAATCAGGCTCCATCACGGATCATCCTCACCTTGAATTGTCGGGGTGACTTATGCAGATAATACACCGGAGCCGCAAGCCCCGAGATTGGCGACCCTCTAAGCCTTTCGGTTGCGCTCGCCAAGCGTCGCTGATAGTTGCCGCGGCCTCCACAACTGCTTGAGGCCCGATGGCGGAGTGGTGACGCAGCGGACTGCAAATCCGTGTACGCCGGTTCGATTCCGGCTCGGGCCTCCATGCACTTGGCGGAAACTGCCAGGGGCCAAGATTCTTTCGGTCCGGTGCCATTGTTCATGGCCGACGCGACGCAAGGCTCGTGCCAACTATCCTTTCTCCGAAAACCTGGCCTTGTTCTGCTCCACTGTCCGGATTCGCACGCCTGGCGTTCGGTTTCGGACAGTGCTGTCGCGTCAATTTGCGGGAATCGGCAGGCTTGTTGTGTTCTTTATCTCGCTGACCACCACACTGGAATTCACCTCGCGTACGCCGGGCAGCTGTGAAAATTTCTGAAAGAAGAACTCCTCGTAATAGCGGATGCTTGGCACGGCGATCTTTATCAAAACGTCAATAGCGCCCAGCAGAACGTAGCATTCCAAGACTTCTGGCCAAGCTTTAACCTCGTCCTGGAATCGGCGCGTGGCCTCCGCATCGTGGGCGCTCAGCCGTACGGTAGCATAAAGGATCAAATCCAATCCTATCGAGGCGGGGTTCACCATCCACACCTGCCGCTCCAGCACGCCTTCGTCGCGAAGGCGCCGGACGCGACGCCAGCACGGCGGCGGGGTCATGCCCAGTCGGTTCGCAAGCTCGCTGATGGATAAGGAACCGTCTTCCTGCAGCGCCGACAGAATGGCGCGGTCCGTGGCATCTAAAGGTATTTTCATCTGAATTTGCCCGCTATTGGATAATAACAGTACCCGATATACGTATTACTGCATCTTTTAAATAGATGAATTTACCTCATGGCAAAGGCATTATTACTGCGCACCATCTGGTAGAGGAGTCGCAGCATGCGCGCGCTTTCGCAGGATCCCGACAATCGAACGGTCGTCGCTTCCTACTATCCGCATATCGACAGGCTGGACTTGGACTGGGTTCTGGCGCTGTTCGCGGCCGATGCGGTCTACGAACGCGCGGGCGCCGTCTATTCGGGTGTCGCGGCGATCTCCCGTTTCTTCAGGGAGGAGCGGCAAATTCGGGGTCTGCATTCGGTGCAGCGCATCTGGTCGGATGGCGACAGTGCGGTCGCTGTTGGCGAGTTTCGCGGCCACGGTGCCTCCGGCGATCCTCGAGAAGTTCGATTTGCAGATTTCTGGCAATTTAATCAGGACGGGCTGGTGCAGCGCCGGCAGACCTATCTTGCACTGGGGCATGATTACGTCCAAGAATAGATTTTGCCGCTGGCAGGAGCACACATTGGGGGACATCATGTACCAAAACAGGCGAGAACATCTCGCGCAGATGCTGGCCGTGGCGGGCCTGTTGGGGTCTGGCACTCGCTCCCTTGCCCAGAATGGCGAGGTCATTACCGCCAGGGTGCCAGAGTTCACGCCTTCGACTCTTGTCCGGATACGCGAATCGGCGGGGATCCCGGCGATCAGCGCGGCCTATTCCAGCGCCGGTGCGCAGCCGACGATCATTTCGGATGGGCTGCGATCCGCCGACGCTACGCGTCCGGTAACCGACAGCGACCTGTGGCATATCGGATCGAATACGAAATCGATGACGTCCACGCTCGTCGCGCGGGCGGTGGAGCAGGGCAAGGTCGGCTGGGATACCACCGTAGGAGAGATACTTGGCGATGCCATAGGGACGATGAAGGAGCCGTACAGGGCGGTGAACTTCCGCCACCTGTGCAGTCATCATGCCGGTTTGACCGGCGAGACGCCGGTTGACGGCTATGCAACGGACGAACCCAATCTGATGGTGGAACGCAGGCGGCTGTCCGCCTGGGCTTTGGAGCAGGATCCCATAGCAGCGCCGGGCGAAAAATGGCTTTATTCCAATACCGGCTATGTCACTGCGGCGGTCATGCTGGAAACTGTCTATGGGGAGCCGTGGGAGGCGCTTATGCAGGCGCATATCTTCGCGCCCCTGCAGCTCCGCTCGGCAGGCTTCGGTCCTCCGGGAACGGTCGGTCAACTCGATCAACCGCTGGGGCACGGAGTGGCAGAGGATCCGAAGGGCGAGGGTGCCCCGCTGGCGCCCGCGCGCCTCGGCGATGCTGACAATCCGGCGGATCTGCCTGGCGTTTATGGACCGGCTGGCTTGGCGCACATGTCGGTCACCGATCTGATCGCTTATCTGAACGTGCATTGCTATGGTTTAGAATCGTTCCTCACTCCGCAAAATTGGCAGGTCCTCCACACACCGCCTTTTACCGCCGACTATGCGATGGGGTGGCTGGTCCGCCCCGACGGGTCTCTCTGGCACAATGGCTCAAACCGGAAATGGTATGCGGAGACTGCGTTTCATCGCGAAAGCAACCGCGTTGCGTGCGTCACAACCAATAGCGGTGACCTCGAAAGCGCTACGCCGGCCGTGCAGGCGATCCTCAGCGCGGCCATGACCGCCTGATAAGAGGTTTTTCCTGCTGGTAGGATAGCATGCCGCAGCGTCAACAACAGGCGCGCGCGCTACCCGTTCCATCGGCTGCAGGGTGCGGGGCATGGGGCCGAAGGCCTGTAAGCTGCCAACAAAAAGGGCGGCGACGAAGCTGATCCAGCTCGCCGCCGCCCCATTTTTGTGTGCTTACAGGACGGCGGGCATCGCTGGCTCCATCGCCTCGACTGTGAACACGATGTCCTGATAATCGGCATCGATGTTGACCGTCTGGTCCTCAAAGGCGATGCGCACGTCATTCTCGGCCGTGCCCGTCGTGCCGGACAGGACGTGATCCAGACCGGTGACGTTCAGGTCGGCGTCGTGGCTGACCAACAGCGCGCGTTCGATGGCGCTGCCATCCACCGTCAGTACCGCCTCGCCAGAGCTGGTGTCGATGGCGAGATCGCCGTCGAAGTCGATATCGGCACCCTGCTGCAACACTGCGAAGTGCAGTTCATTGCCGGCGTCGATATCCTCTACCGTCAGCGCACCGTCCACGGTCTTCACATTCGCGGCCAGCAGCGTCACGTCGACGATGTTTCCGTCGCCGTCAATCTCATATGCCAGCAGCGAGTTGTTGAAGTCCGCCACTGACAGGTCATTTTCGAACGTGAGCGTATAGTCGCTGGCATTGTCGCCGTTCAGGTACAGCGAGGCGACCCCCATGCCGACTTGCAGATCATCGGAAATTGCCTGCATTTCGGTCAGGGTCTCACCGTCGATAATGTCGTCGACGCCGACCGTCAGTTCGTCTCCCTGACGACCGATCACGAAACCTTCCCGATCGAACTCACCCTCCAGGAAGATGCCGCCGGCTGCGATGTTGGAACCGCTGATCAGGAAACCGTCCTCTGCCTGCGTCACCCGCAGGTCCGAAGACGTGAGGTCAGGTTCCTGGATACGCAGCAGATCGCCCATGTGGAAGCCGATGACGCTGTCGCCCTGATGTTCGGCGAAGGTACCGATCACCTGATCGTCGCCGTCCCCAAGCGTGATGCTGTCATTGCCAAGGCCTGCGAAAATCTGGTCGTCGCCATCGGTGCCGGTAAGGGCATCGTCACCGTCGCCGCCCCTGATCTGCTCGACGTCGCCGGTCAGAACGGTGTCTTCGCGATATTCCAAATTCTGGATACGCGTGTCCTGCTCGACGGGGCGATCTTCCTCGTCGAACGCCGTCTCGGGCGTCCCATGGAACTCTTCCAGATAGTCGGCGAAGGCCTGCTGCTCACCCAGGATGTCGTCGGGCTCGGCACTCAGCTCTCCGTCGGTGACCGTAGCCGCCGCCGTGCCGTCTTCCGTCAGAAAGCGGAAATTGCTCGCATGATCCAGGAAGGGGTAGCCGTCACCGCCTGTGGCAAGGAACGACAGCGTGACAAGCGTGATTGCCATGTCCGCTGCCGCGCCTTCGACGAGAACGCCGTCGTCGTAAAGCGGGATCAGGCTGCCATCGGCTGCAACCAGCGCGATGTCGCGAACGCGGCTGCCGACCTCCAGCGTCTGGTCGAAGCTGAAGCGGACACCGCCGAGCTGCGGGAACCGACCTTCCGTGGCACCGGCGATGCCGCCGACGCCATGCTCCAGCACTGCCTTCAGGCCTTCGGCCGTGATGTCGAGCGCGATCAGCGAATTGTTGAAGCGCAGCGCATTACCGATGTCGAGTGCGGAGACGGCACCGTCTGGCTGCGGCGGCAGTTCAGCCACCTCGCCATTCGGTCCGGGGCTGGAGAAGGTGCCGATGGAAGCGCGGATACCGCCGCCATTCTTGATGGAAACGATGACGGCATTGTCATCCAGCTCTTCGCGGCTGCGCAGGGCGGCGGCATTGGCGTCCGCCGTCAAATTGCCGAAGTTCGTTTCTTCCACCCGGACGCTTTCGCGCGATCCGTCCAGATAGACGTCGGTATAGCCGAATACCTGGCCACCCAGATCGTCGATGATTTCCTGAACGGGAGCGATGACGTCACGTACCGCGTCACCCTTCGTGGTGCCGTCGGCAAAGGCGATGGCCTCCACCTCTTCCACGGTGATGCCATAGGCTTCCGCGACGTTTTCCATGGTGGCGGCATAGGCGCCGTTCACGTCCAGCCGCTCTTCCAGTGTTTCCGTGATAAGAACACCCTGCGCGTCGAAATCGACGGCGAGGCGGCCCAGATAGGTATATTCATTGTCCGTGTTGACGATCAGCGTCGGGCGGCCGTCCGCGCCTGCGGTCTGTATCGGGTAGTCGCCCACGAACTCGGCGTCATGGCCGGGGAAGGCAACCGCTTCGTCATTTTCATCGCCGAGGCGGGTATTGGACCCGCCGGCAACGATGATGTCGACGCCTTCCAGCAGCGGCGCCAGTGCCGTTTCCAGCTGGAGCTGCTGCAGGTGGGAGACGAGGATGATCTTGTTGACGCCCTGATTGGTCAGGTCGTCGATGACCGGCTGCAAAATGGCTGCCAGTGCCGTCATGTCATCCGCGCCGCCGCTGAGGACATCGATTCCACCGATGGAGGAGATGGCATCCAGGATCTGCGTCGTCGCGCCGACGATGCCGATCTGCTCGCCGCCTTCTTCGATAACCGCCGACGGAACAATACGACCGGCGAAATCGGAGGCAAGCTCAAGCCCTGACGTCGCGGTCGTGTCGGTGAAAAGGCCGCTGGTTGCGCTGTCGCCGGAAAAGTCCAGGTTGGCAGAGATATAGGGGAACATGGCCGCCTCAACCGCATCGGCGAAGACGCCAGTGCCGAGGTCGAATTCATGGTTGCCGATGGCCGATGCCTGCACGCCCATGGCGTTCAGGATTTCGATATCGGGGAAGCCATTCCCTTCCAGATAGCCTGCCGTCAGGAAGGGGCCGGGGATGTAATTGTCGCCTGCCGACAGGATCAGCGTATTGACGAAGCTGTCTTCGAAACCGTCGATCATGGCCGCGATCATCGGTGCCGTGTCCGTGCCCAGCGTGCCGACTTCGGGGTCGCCGAAGTGCAGCAGCTGCAGGGTATAGTCGACCCGCTCTTCCGGCGTCAGGGCCAGGTCGTAAATGGCCGTGGTACCCGATCCTTCATAGCTCACCGCGATTTGCGCCTCGCCGCTTGCGGAGCCCTCGGCGGGGATGAAGCGGATGATTTCCGGCGCAAAATTCCCATAGGCTGCCGAATCGATGTAATTAACGAACGTTGCACCCTGCGGATTGGTGATGTCGTAGATCATGATGCCGCTGTCGCGCTCCAGGCCGACAAATGCATAGATCTGGTCGCCCACCTGACCGACTGCGATGGCTTCCGGCTCCGGCCCCTTGGCGTCGGACCGGTTGTCATCGACGGTCAGCAGGTCTTCCTCGGCGATCGTTGCAGGATCGAAGTCGTCATTGTTGAACGCGGCGGGGACACGGGTGGCGGCGATGATCTGTTCGAAGTCGTCGCCCGAATCGAACACAACGTTGCCGGCGTCGTCAAAGATGGTGAACGAGCGGCTGCCATAGACGTACAGCACGTCATAATCACCATCATTGTCCACATCGCCATCAACGCCCGATATGGTCAGGCGGCCAAGCTGGTCGTCTTCCTGCAATGCGGCCGCGTTCGGGAATGCCGTGGGATCGAGGGTGACGTCCTTGATGCGGACTTCCTCGAAATCGCGGCTGTCGCCCTCGTTTGCGGTCAGGAAATAGGTTTCTCCGTCAATTTCCACCGTGGTGATGGAATCGGGCATGCGTAGGCCCATGACGGGGATGGTGCGAATGTCGATGCCGCTGTTGCGGTCGGAAGGATCGATGCCGTTGCCGGGCAGGGAATGGTCAACCGCACCGGCGCTGAAGATGTTGGTGAACTCCATCGTTTCCATGTCGAACACGGCGACTGCATTGGCCTCTTGCAGCGTCACATAGAGATTACCGTCGGCGCCCTCGGCGATATATTCCGGCTCGAAATCCAGTGAAGGACGGGAATCCGGAAAGGTGCGGATCCCCATATCGCGCAGCAGCGCCAGATCGTCTTCATCGAACACGTCGTCGCCGTTCATGTCGTCATAGGCTTCAAAGCCGAAGCTCTGCACTTCGCCGTCCGCCAGATTGATGACGGAAATGGTACCGGGGGCCATGTCGTCCTCTGGGTTCGGCAGGTCGCCGCGCTCGCCTTCATTGGCGACGAACAGGCGTGTGCCGTCTTTGGAAAATGTGACCATGTCGGGCAGGATGCCGGTTTCGTACTGCGCCAGCGCTTCGCCGGTGTCGGCGTCGAATGTTGCGATGATGCCGTTGCCGCTGCTGCGCGAGATCGCGGCGGCGATGACGCCGTCGCGGATGTCGACCGACTGCACACCCGCAAAGTCCGTGACCGTGCTGAGGTTGATGGACCGGTCCAGCGCGCCGGAGGCGGTGCTGAACACATCGATGCGGTTTTCCGCGCCGTTGGTGACGACGAACCGACCATTCTCGGTCGCGACGACCTCCGATCCTGCCTCACCGATGCCGCTGTCGAAAATCTGAGCGAGAGAAATGTCGAAGGTCGGTCTGTACATGATCCAGGTATCCCCTTTGGTGCCACACGATGCGGCGAAATTGCCGTGCGATGGCGGGGTTACGAAAGCCGCATGACAGTTTGCTGTCTGTTTTCATGAAGATTCGGCGCGAACTTTGTGACAGATCCATGACGCGCTTCTGATCGGCGTATTAACCACGCTTCGCCCGAGTTGACATTTCTTGTCCCAGAACGAACAAAGTGTCCCAATTGAGATTGGACCTCTGGGACCGGAACGCGGTGAATCGTCGGCACTCCAAAGGGGGTCCCGAGAAGGACAGATGATATGAAAATTGGTGAATGCCGTCGCGTGCGGATCAGAAGTCTTTCGATGAGCAGCTGCATGGCAATTCTTACGGCATTTGCAGTGGGGAGTGCGAACGTCGGGCCGTCCCTCGCCCAATCCCCGGTTGCGGATAACGCGCCTGCCGCACAGCCGCAGGACGAGGAATATACCGCGCTCATCCGCAAATATCTGACGGATGGCCGCATCACGACGGAGTTGACGGACCATATGCCGGTCGCGCCAGGCGTGCCGTCGCCGCTCGAATTTTTCGGTCGCATTCCCGGTACGCCCAGCGAACTGACCTACGCCGCCGATATTGAGCGTTATTATTACGAGCTCGCGCGCACCTCACCCCGTGTCCACACCATGTCGCTGGGCAAAACGGAGGAGGGCCGCGACCAGATCGTCCTTGTGGTCGCCAATGAGGAGGATGTGCGCGATCTTGAGGCGCGCAAGGCGGATCTGGCCGCGCTTGGCGATCCGCGCCGCACCAGCGCGGCAGACGCGCGCCGGATCATTCAGAACGGCAAGCCCATTTACTGGATCACCGCCGGCATCCATTCATCCGAAACCGGCGGCCCCGAAATGCTGCTGGAGCTTGCCTACCGCATGGCGGTGGAGGACACGCCCTTCATCGATCATATCCGCAAGAACGTCATCACCTTCATCACGCCCGTCATCGAGGTGGATGGGCGAGAGAAGATCGTCGACAATTATTATTACGGCAAGGAGACCGGGAAGGTTCGCCCGCCGAACATGTATTGGGGCAAATATGTCGGCCACGACAATAATCGCGACGGCATGGGACAGGCGCTGAAGCTGACGCAAAACGTCACCAAGGGCGTCCTCGATTGGCACCCCACCGTTCTGCACGATCTGCATGAATCCCGGTCCTATCTTTATGTTTCGACCGGCACCGGCCCCTATAATCCTTCGCTCAGCCCGCTTCAGTCGCAGGAATGGTGGCAGATCGCGCAGGCAGAACTGACTGAAATGGCGAAGCGGGATGTTCCCGGCGTCTGGACCTATGGCTTCTATGATGGCTGGGTGCCGAACTATCTGTTCTGGATCGCCAATACGCATAATTCTCTCGGGCGCTTTTACGAGGTGCAGAGCTATGGGCCGGACCCGCGACCGGAACTGAAACTGGCACCGGTGGACACCAGCCGGGAATGGTATCGCCCGAACCCGCCTCTGCCCGAAATCTCCTGGGGTCCGCGCAATAACGTGAACATACAGCAGTCCGGCCTGCTGTTTGCGCTGCACCGCGTCGCCACCGACCGGCAGCTTTATCTGGAAAATTACTGGACGAAGAACCGCCAGGCCATCGACGCGGGCAAAACGGGCGATATTAACGCCTGGGTTATCCCGGCGGATCAGGACGCCCCGCTGAACGCGGCGGAAATGCTGAACAATCTTCAGCGGCAGGGTGTCGAGATCAGCCGCGCCGACCGCGCCTTTACGGCGGGCGGTGTGAAGGTTGCGCAGGGCGATTATGTCATCCGCGCCGATCAGCCCTATCGCACACTCGTCGACATGTATTTGTCGGTGCAGAATTATCTGCCCAATTTCCCGCGCCCCTATGACGATACGGGCTGGACGATGCAGTATATGCGCAACGTCGACCTGCAGACGGTTAAGGACCCCTCGGTCCTCGACCGGCCGATGACGCTGCTGACCGATGAAATTCGGCGGCCCGGCGGTGTCAACGGTTCGGGCCCGGTCGTTCTCGTCAACCATAGCGGCGACAATGCGCTGGTTGCCTTGCCCTTCCGCCTGAAGGGCGCGAAAATCGAGGCGGCTGAGGCGCCGTTCGAGGCTGGCGGCAACAGCTATGCCGCAGGCAGTTTCATCGTGTCGGGTGCCGACCGCCAGGAGCTTTCCGGCCTGCTGGCCCAGCTTGGCTTAAGCGGGCAGGCGGTCTCCCGCGCCCCCTCCGTCGCCACGCATGAGGTGGTCGCGCCGCGCATCGGCTTCATGCACTCCTGGATGTCGACACAGGACGAAGGCTGGTGGCGCATCGCCTTCGATCAATGGGACATTCCCTACACCTATTTCGCCGACACGCAGGCGCGGCAGGGAAATCTGCGTGACCGTTATGATGTGATCATTTACCCGACGGTCGGCGGCACGCCGCGCGATCAGATCGTCGGAATCCCGAAAACAGACGGCGACCCCATCCCCTATAAGAAATCGGAACTGACCCCCAATCTGGGCGTGCTCGATTCCGCCGACGATATCAGGGGCGGGCTGGGCGCCGACGGCTTGGCGGCTCTGGAGGAGTTCGTCCGCGCGGGCGGCACCCTTTTGGGGGATGGCTCCACCGTCGAAATGCTCGCCAATTTCGGCAGCGCGCCCGGCGTATCGGTCGGCGAGGCGCCGTCACTTTATACACAGGGGTCGATCATGCGCGGCGTTTTCGCCGACAAGGAAAGTCCGCTGACCTATGGGTATAAGGGCGAGGAACTGCCGATCTATTTCGGCGGCGATCTATTGCTGGAGGTCAGCACGAGCAGTCGGCAGGCACGCAATCCCTATTTCGATCCAAATGCGCCCGGCAATCGCCTCAGCCAGAAGATCGAGCTGAACGTCAATCCACCTGAAATCGCGCCCTATGTCGCCGCGCCGGCACTGCCGCCCGCTGATGCAAATGAACCGCAGGGTGAAGGCGGCGACGAGGAAGATCATTCGCGCCCCAAAAGCCCGCTTACCGTGCCAAAACCGCGCGTCGTGATGCAACTGCCCGATCAGACGGACAATATGTTGCTCAGCGGTCTGCTCAGTGGCGGCGACGTCCTGAAGGGGAAGCCGCTGGTCGTCGATGTGTCGGTGGGACAGGGGCACATGGTGCTGTACGCGCTGCGGCCCTTCTGGCGTTCGCAAACGCAGGGCAGCTACTTCCTGGGCTTCAACGCCCTCCTGCACTGGAACCATCTGAATACGGGCGCCGAGGAAACCAAGTAGAGCCTGATAGGCATGGGGCGGGCGTTGCACCCGCCTCATGCTTCCCCGGTCAAGGTGTCAGATCGATCGAATAGCTGAGCGCAAATTCCAGCAGTTTCAGCGCGTCTGCAGGTGTCTCGCCTTCGAAACGCACGCTGCGCGCGCCGCTTCGTTCAACCTGTGGCAGCCATGACAGCACTTCGGCGGGCCGATAATAATGGAACGTCACGTCCATGATTGCGGGCGTATCCACCTTGAACGGCCGATAGCTGTCGATCTTTCCCACGGCGCGACGGGCTGCCGCCTGAATCTGCTTGCGCGCTGCGGCCGGTGTCAGCGTCTCGGCAGCATGAAAGCCGATCGCGCGCTTTACGGCGACGCCTTCTGCGCCGACGGCCTCCAGTTCCTTGATGGTCGCATCATCGCCGGTGATCAGGATGACGGGGACGTCGAACTGGCCCGCAACCGCGGCGTTGATATAGCCCTCCGATGCCGGCACGCCGTTCAGCTTAACCTCCGACAGTCGTGCACTGGAAAAGGTGTGCGCGCGAACACCTTCCATATTCGATGCGCTGGCATGATAGCCGATGAACATGGCGCCATCATATTCACCATTGTCGATGCCCTCGACCATGGAAAGGGGACGCGGCTCTCCGCGGATGATCAGCACATCTTCGGGCAACCCTTCCAGCGGGATGTTCTGCAGGCTTCCATGCGAATCCGATATGACGAATTCGGTGGCACCGGCCTCGCGTGCGCCGCTGATCGCCGCCAGCAGCTCGCCCAGCATGATCTGGCGGAACTCATTATATTCATTGCCGTCGTCGATAATCTGATTGGGCGTGACCGCACCGGCCAGTCCCTCCATGTCGACGGAAATATAGATGCGATAGCCGTCCTGCTGTGCCGCGGCGGGCGCCGCCGAAAGGGCGAACATCAACAGGAATGCTGTGCCCAGCCGCCTGATCGCCGCGCCAAATCGGCTCCCCTTTAAGGCATGGCCTCCAAGATGATCGGATATTGCTGTCACGGATTTCCCCTTTCGCGATGTCTGCGGAGCCAAGTGCTGGTCAAAAAGACACGCGCCGTCAATCTGAACAGGACATTTTCTCTGGCAAGGTTTCAATTGTCCTGACATGTTGGGACATATTTCTCAGCGAGGGGGCAGGTTATGAAGTTTGAGCGAGTGTCGATCCGTGCGGTTGCCGCGGCGGCCTTTGGGGCGGTGGCCCTGCTTCCGACTGGCGTCGCGGCGCAGGCTTATGACACGGTGATCAGCAACGGCACCATCGTCGATGGCAGCGGCGCTGCGGCCTATCAAGGCGATGTCGCGATAAAGGACAGCTATATCGTCGCTGTGGGCGACATTGACGAGGCGAATGCCGCCAACGTCATCGATGCACGCGGCATGATGGTAACGCCCGGTTTCGTTAATATTCACAGCCACGCCCAGCCGGATGCCGTTGCGACTGCGGTTAACATGCTGACCCAGGGCGTCACGACTGAGATCACCAATGCCGATGGCCATGGCACCACGGACATTAGGAAGCAGCTTGCGGGCTTTGCCGAAAATGGGCTCGCGGAAAATGTCGGACTTTATATCGGCTTCAACGCCGCCTGGGCGGAGGTGGTCGGGGAGGATGATCGTCGTGCCACGGATGCGGAAGTGCAGACGATGCGCACCTTGATCGAGGGTAATCTGGAAAGCGGCGCCTGGGGGGTTGCCTCTGGCCTCGATTACAAGCCCGCTTATTTCGCCGATGCCGATCAGGTCGTCGATATCGTCTCCGTCGCGGGCAAGTGGCGCACCAACTTTCCCAATCACGACCGCATCCGGCCAGAGGAGGGTTACAGCTCCTTCAAAGGGATGACGGAAACCATTGCCATTGCGGAGCAGGCCGGCCTGACGCCCGTCATCACGCATATGAAGACGCAAGGGGCGGAGCAGGGCAATACCCCCGCCGTCCTAGATATGCTGCGCCAGGCGAATGCGGGCGACAAATATGCCGCCACCGATATTTATCCCTACACTGCCGGCCTCAGCGGTCTTTCGTCGCTGAACGTACCCGGATGGGCCCTCGCCGGCGGGCGGGAGGCGATGCTGCAGCGGTTCGCCGATCCCGAAACCCGCGCGCGCATCATCGAAGAGGTAGAGCGGGCGATGGCGCAGCGGTTTGACGGCCCCGGCGGCGTCTATCTGTTCCAGATGGGCCGCGAACTGACCGACGTGATCGACGAAATGAATGTCCGCCCCGGCGAGGCAGTCCTTCGCCTGCTGGAGGATCAGGAGCACGCTGCAATTCTTCGCTTCGGCAAGGACGAGGACGTCATCGACTTCATGCAATATGAAAACAGCGCCATGGCGTGTGACTGTGGCGCCTCCCTTGAGAAGAAGGGGCATCCGCGCGGCTGGGGCTCATTCCCGCGCGTCCTCGGCCATTATGTGCGCGATGAGAAAGCGCTCAGCATGGAGGATGCCATTCGGAAGATGACTGCCCTGCCGGCGACGATCATCGGCATGACGGAACGTGGCTATCTCGCCCCCGGCATGCGCGCCGACGTGACTGTGTTCGATCCGAATACTATCATCGATCATGCGACCTATGAAGATCCGACGAAACCGTCCGTCGGCATCCGCGACGTTTTCGTCAACGGCGCCCTCGCGCTCTCGAACGGAGAGGCGACGGGCGCACAAGGCGGCGAAGTCGTCCTGCGCAGTGAACATATGCCGACCCGCCCGATGAACGCCTATACCGACGAGCGCAGCCTTTCCGGCGGCGGCAGCGTCACCAGCGGCGGCGAAGGCTTCGAAATCACCATGGATATTCGCCAGGATGGCAACAGCCGCTATGCGACCGGTTCGCTACGGCTCGTCGACGGCTCCGGTGAGGTCTGGAGTCCCTATCAGCTGGGCGTGCTGCAAACCGCCGACCAGTGGAGCAGCCTGACCGCCATAATCAGCAATCCGGACGGTGATCTTCGCCGCGTCACCATCACCACAGACGGCGGAGCGGATGGTGCGGCGGCGCCGCAGCTGCTGATCGAAGAGGATGACTGGGGTACGCTGTCGGGCCGCTGGATGCCCGGCGCACAACAGATGTAAAAGACGGAACTCCGCGCTATAAGCGGTACGCCAGTACCCGGGGGAGCGTGAAACAATGCAGGCCGGATTGTCGTCGCGCGCCCGCGTCAGGCGTGTTCCGTGTCCGCGAGGGGGCAGGGGCGCGTGAGGCCTGATACTCGAACCTGGTTCGGTCAGCCGCGCGGGCTGACCATCCTGTTCCTGACGAATATGTGGGAACAGTTCTCCTATTATGGGATGCGCGCGCTCCTTGTCTATTACATGACGAAGGAGCTGCTGTTCGAGCAGGAGGTGTCGTCCTACGTCTACGGCACCTACACCGCCTTCGCCTATTTCACGCCGATCTTCGGCGGCATCATCGCCGATCGCTGGCTGGGGAAGAAGCGCGCCGTCATCCTGGGCGGCAGCATCATGGCGGCGGGCCATTTCATGATGGCCTTCGAACCGCTCCTCTATGTCGCGCTCGGTACTATCGCGCTCGGCAATGGATTTTTCCTGCCCAGCCTGCCCAGCCAGATCAACGACCTTTACGGCCCGGACGATCCGCGCCGCCCCTGGGCCTATAATGTCTATTATGTCGGCGTGAATATCGGCGGCTTTCTGGCGCCGCTCATCTGCGGCACGCTGGGGGAGTTTTACGGCTGGCATTATGGTTTCGGTGCCGCCGGCATCGGCATGGTTATCGGCCTCGCCATCTATCTGTACGGACAACGTTACCTGCCTCAGGAACAGCGGGAGAAGATCGCGCCTGCGAACACGCCGCCACCCCCCGCCGAAAGCTTCAGGGAAACCTATTTGCTGCTGACCGGCCTGCTCTTCGCAGTGACGATCTTTCGCGGTGCCTATGAACAGGTCGGCAACACCGTTGCCCTGTGGGCCGATACCGGCATCGATCGCATGGTGGGCGGCTTCGAAATCCCGATGACCTGGTTCCAGTCGCTGAACCCCATGCTCGTCATTCTGCTGACGCCCATGCTGCTGGCCCATTGGCGCCGCCGGGCCGATTTGGGGAAGGAACATTCCCCGGTCCAGAAAATGGCCATCGGTGCCGGGATCGTCGGCATCGGCTATGCGGTGCTCTCGCTGGCATCGCTGCTGGTGCCCGTGGGACAGGCCAGCTGGTTGTGGCTGGCGCTGTTCTTTCTGATCTTCACTTTTGGCGAACTGCATATCCTGCCCAACGGCCTTGGCCTCTTTGCCAGGCTGGCGCCGCCGAAATTCGGGGCCAGCACGGTCGCGGCGTGGTTTCTTGCCAGTTTCACGGGCGGTCTTACCGCCGGATATGTCGGCAGCTTCTGGAGCGATCTTTCACACGCCGCTTTTTTCGCGATGTTGACGGGTATTGCCTGGGTTGCCGGCCTCGTTCTCCTGGCGTTCGATCATCCGGTGCGGCGCCTGATCACACAGCGTTTCGGCGTACAACCGCATCTCAGATGAAGGTTTGACAGTTTTCAGGGCAGGACATATTCGACCTGAACACGAAAAACCTGCAGGGAAGGGGGCATCTTTTGGGCAGTCTCGCCGGAACGACTGAAACGCAATCCGCCCCTGCCGGTATGGTGCTGCCATACCCCTATCTCCTGTTTCTCGGCGATGCCGATCCTTCCTTTGCAAAGACGGCCTATGGTCTGCGCGACTGGGCAAAGGATAAATGCGTCGGTGAATATCGCCTGCCGGGCGGGCATGCGACGACGGGATTGACTCAGATGACGCCGGTTGAGGCGCAAAAGGCTGGCGCCCGCTCCATGGTGGTAGGCATCGCCAATCCGGGCGGTATCATTCCCGAAGAATGGACGGCCGCGCTTGCCGAAGCGCTGGAGGCTGGCCTCGACCTGATCAGCGGGATGCACAGCCGCCTCTCCGATCTCGGCAATTTGGGCGAAGTCGCCCGGCGTACCGGTCGCCGCCTGATCGACGTTCGCATTCCCCCGGCGGGGCTTCCCGTCGGCACCGGCCGCCCACGCAGCGGAAAGCGTCTGCTGACGGTTGGCACTGATTGTGCCCTCGGAAAGAAATACACTGCGCTTGCCATCACAGAGGCTTTTCAGGCGCGGGGCGTCGATTGCGATTTCCGCGCGACCGGCCAGACCGGCATCATGATCGCGGGCGGCGGCATCCCCATGGACTCGGTTATTTCCGATTTTCTCGCCGGCGCCGCCGAAACGCTCAGCCCGGATGCGGACCCCGATCATTGGGACATTGTGGAGGGGCAGGGGTCGCTCTTCCATCCCTCTTATGCCGGTGTATCACTCGGCCTTCTGCACGGCAGTCAGCCTGACGTTCTGGTGCTCTGTCACGAGGCGCAGCGGACGCGTGTGATCCGTTATCCCGACTTCGCGCTGCCCAGCCTTCAGGAGGCGATGGACCTGAACCTTACCCTCGCCCGGAGGACGAACCCGGCTGTCCGCATGGGCGGGATCAGCGTCAATACGGCGGACATGTCGCCCGATGCGGCGGAACAGTGGATGGCGGATACGGCGGCGCGCCTCGCCATGCCGGTCGCGGACCCGGTTCGCGGTGGACCCCGTTTTCAGGCGCTCGTCGACAACTGCCTGTCCGGATGAGCCTGTGATGGCCTCCGAAAATATATCGAAGCCACAGGGATGGAGACCCAGCATATGATCCGGAAACCTTTTCTAAATCGCAGTTCAGCATTGTCGGTCGGTCGGCGTGCCGTGCCGCTCGCCTCCCTTGCTCTTCTCGCCGCCTGCGCGACGACCGCTGCTCCTGGCGCGGACGCGGGAACGCAGACGCCGCAGGCGCTCGCTTCCGGCGGCGAATATGACGTCGTCATTCGCGGCGGTACGATCTACGACGGTACTGGCGGCGCGCCTGTGCAGGGCGACGTGGCGATCGAGGGCGACCGGATCGTCAAGATCGGCGCGGTCGATGGCAAGGGCGATACAGAGGTCGATGCCACTGGAATGGCGGTGTCCCCGGGCTTCGTGAACATGCTCAGCTGGGCGACGCGCTCGCTCCTGACAGACGGCCGCGCCATGTCCGATCTGAAACAGGGCGTGACGCTGGAGGTGTTCGGCGAAGGCTGGACAATGGGGCCGCTGTCGCCGGAAATGAAGGCGGCGGCCGCACCTGCCGATGGCAGCTATCAGGTAGACTGGACCACGCTCGGCGAATATCTGGAGCATCTGGAGGAAAAGGGCATCTCCCCGAACGTCGCCAGCTTCGTGGGCGCGACCACCCTCAGAATTCATGAAATGGGCGAAAAGGACGTCGACCCTACTCCGCAGCAGCTGGACAATATGCGCGGTCTGGTGCGCCAGGCGATGCAGGAGGGGGCGCTGGGCGTCGGTTCGGCATTGATCTATGCACCCGCCAATTATGCCGAGACGCCGGAAATCACCGCGCTCGTTGGCGAGGCTGCGAAGTGCGGTGGTATGTATATCAGCCATATGCGTTCGGAAGGCGATGAAATCCTTGCCGCCGTGGATGAACTGATCGGCATTTCAAAGGCGACCGGCGCGCCTGCGGAAATCTATCATCTGAAAATGGCCGGCACCAAGAATTGGGACAAGCTGCCCGCCGTTATTGAAAAGGTTGAGGCGGCACGTGCTGGTGGCAATCGCATCACAACGAACATGTACACCTATACGGCGGGCGGTACCGGTCTCGACGCGGTCATGCCGCCCTGGGCGCAGGATGGCGGCATCGACGCGCTGGTCGAACGCCTGAAGGATCCGGAACTGCGCGCGCGTATCGCCAAGGAAATCAGCGAGCCGAGCGACGATTGGGAAAACCTGCTTCTCCTCGCAGGCGGCGCGGAGGGCGTCTTGCTGGTCGACTTCGAATCAGAGGCGTTGAAGCCCCTCGCCGGCAAGACGCTCGCCGAAGTCGCGGCGATGCGCGGCAAAAGCCCGGAAGAGACCGCCATCGACCTCGTCATCGAGGGCGGCAATGGCGTTGGCGCCGCCTATTTCATGATGTCGGAGGATAATGTCCGCAGCCAGACGGCGCTGCCGTGGATGAGCTTCGGTTCCGACGCGGGCGCTCCTGCGGCTGAGGGTGAGGCGCTGGAAAGCAGCACGCATCCGCGCACCTATGGCAATTTCGCGCGCCTTCTTGGAAAATATGTGCGTGACGAACAGGCGCTGCCGCTGGAGGAGGCCATTCACAAGCTGGCGGCGCTCCCTGCGGAAAATCTCGGCTTGCGCGGACGGGGCACGCTAGCGCCGGGGAATTTCGCCGATGTCGTGATCTTCGACCCGGCCACGATTTCCGATCACGCGACCTTCCAGGATTCGCACCGATATGCGACCGGCGTCCGCGATGTGTTCGTCAACGGCACGCAGGTCCTGAAAAATGGTGAGCACACAGGCGCGAGCCCCGGCACCGTCGTGCGCGGCCCCGGCTGGACCGGCTGGCCCGATGGCGGCAAATGCCCGGCTGACACTGCGGCGGCCGGATAGGCCACTCGGCGCAAATATTGGGGCGGCGGTCGTATTCGACCGTCGCCCCATATCGTCCAGAAACGAAAAAGCCGCCCCCCGCCATATGGCGAAGAGCGGCTTCCCTCAGACCTCCCGAACCCCCGGAAGGTCCAAAGCCTATTCGGCGGCGAACTGGTTCATCGTGTTATGCGCGCCGCCTGCTTTCAGAGCGGCCTCGCCGGCGAAATATTCCTTATGGTCGTCGCCCAGGTCCGAACCCGCCATATTCTGGTGGCGGACACAGGCGATCCCCTCGCGGATTTCCTTGCGCTGCACATTCTTGACGTAGCCCAGCATGGCCTGGTCGCCGAAATATTCCCGCGCCAGATTGTCCGTCGACAGCGCCGCCGTGTGATAGGTCGGCAGTGTGATCAGGTGGTGGAAGATACCGGCCCGCTTTGCCGCATCCTTCTGGAAGGTGCGGATCCGCTCGTCGGCTTCTGCCGCCAGCTCGGTGCCGTCATAATCGACGCTCATCAACCTGTCGCGATCATAGCCCGCGACATCCTTTCCGGCCTCGGCCCATGCATCATAGACCTGCTGACGGAAATTCAGCGTCCAGTTGAATGACGGCGAGTTGTTGTAGACCAGCTTCGCATTGGGAACGACTTCGCGAATGCGATCGACCATGCCGGCAATCTGTTCGATGTGCGGCTTCTCCGTTTCGATCCACAGCAGGTCAGCGCCATTCTGCAGGCTGGTGATGCAGTCCAGCACGCAGCGATCGGCACCGGTACCGGCACGGAACTGATACAGGTTCGACGGCAAACGCTTTGGACGCATCAGTTTTCCGTCGCGGTTGATCAGGACATCGCCCGGCTGGCCCGCGCCATCTACCTCTTCGCAGTCTAGGAACGCGTTATACTGGTCGCCCAGATCGCCCTCTTCCTTCACATAGGCGATCTGCTTCGTCAGGCCTGCGCCCAGCGAGTCCGTGCGCGCGACGATAACGCCATCCTCGACACCCAGCTCCAGGAACGCATAGCGGATGGCGCGGATCTTCTGCAGGAAGTCCTCGTGCGGAACGGTGACCTTGCCGTCCTGATGGCCGCACTGCTTTTCGTCGGACACCTGGTTTTCGATCTGAAGAGCGCAGGCACCTGCCTCGATCATCTTCTTTGCCAGCAGATAGGTTGCCTCTGCATTGCCAAAGCCGGCATCGATATCGGCGATGATCGGCACGACGTGCGTTTCGAAATTGTCGATCTTGTTCTGCAGATCGCGGGCCTTCACCTCGTCGCCTGAGGAGCGGGCAGCGTCCAGGTCGCGGAACAGACCGCCCAGTTCGCGCGCATCGGCCTGGCGCAGGAACGTGTACAGTTCCTCGATCAGGGCGGGCACGCTCGTCTTTTCGTGCATGGACTGGTCGGGCAGGGGGCCGAATTCGCTGCGCAGCGCCGCAACCATCCAGCCGGACAGGTAAAGATAGCGGCTCTTGGTGGACCCGAAATGCTTCTTGATGGCGATCATCTTCTGCTGGCCGATGAACCCGTGCCAGCAGCCCAGCGACTGCGTGTAATTCGCCGGATCGGCATCATAGGACGCCATATCCTCGCGCATGATCTTCGCGGTGTAGCGGGCAATGTCGAGCCCGGTCTGAAACCGGTTCTGCAGGCGCATGCGGGCGACCGCCTCGCCTTCGATCTGGGTCCAGTCATTGTGCGGCTGTACCAGATTCTGGGCGTTGGTGATTTCGGTATTGTAGGACATTCGGCTTCCTCGCTTTCTGATTGTCGCCTGAATACCCCGCCGGTGCCTGCTCGCGTAAGGGCCGCCAGAGTCATGCTGTAAGACTTTACAAGCTGCTTTTGTCATGTTGTAATGATGTGACAGGAGCGATTGTCATGGTAAAGAAAAGATCGGTTTATCTCGGCCCGCGCCTTCGCCGTTTGCGGCGCGAACTTGGCCTGACACAGGCAGAAATGGCCGCCGATCTCGAGGTGTCGGCCTCCTATGTCACTCTCCTGGAACGCAATCAGCGCCCGACGACCGCGGACCTCTTGATGCGGCTGGCGCAGGTCTACCGCATCGACATTGCCGAATTATCGGATGCCGACAGCGACAGTCACCGCACCCAGCTTGAGGGCGCGCTAAAGGATCCGCTGTTCGAGGGGATAGATATTCCGCCTTTGGAGCTGGAGGACCTTGCCGCCAGCTATCCCGGCATATCGGAGGCGATGCTGCGGCTCTATTCCTCCTACAGCAAGGGCCAGCTTGCCCTCGCCGATGCCGCCGCGCGAGAGGATGGCGGCGGCGGTCCCGATCCGGTTTTTGCCGTCCGCGAGTTTCTGGCGGCGGCCCGCAACCATTTTCCTGCCCTTGAAAATGCCGCGACCGCACTTGCCGAAAGGACGGGAGGGCGGGAGGGGTTCGCCGCCTATCTTCAGTCGCGCCACGGCGTTCGCGTGCGCCGCCTGCCAGCGGATGTGCTGGTCGGATCGCTGCGCCGTTTCGACCGGCACCGGCAGCAATTGATGCTGGCTGACAATATGGACGGCGCCACCCAGGCATTTCAGACGGCGCTGCAAATCGTCTATCTGGAATTGCAGGACGACATCACCCGCCTGCTGGGAAATCATTTCCAGGGCGGCACTGCGGAGCGGCTGGCGCGCCGGGCGCTCGCCAATTACGCGGCTGCGGCGCTGCTGATGCCCTATGAGCCCTTCCGGCAGGAGGTGGAGCGTCGCCGCTATGATGTGGAGGCGCTGGCCCGCCTCTTCTCGACCAGTTTCGAACAGACCGCGCACCGCCTGACCACACTTCAGCGTCCGGGGGAGGAGGGGGTCGCCTTCTTCTTCATACGGGTCGACCCGGCGGGGAACGTGTCGAAGCGGCTGGACGGTGCCGGATTTCCCTTTGCGCGCCATGGCGGCGCCTGTCCGCTGTGGAACCTTCACACCAGTTTTCAGCGTCCGCGCGAAGTCATGACGCAATGGCTGGAGCTGCCCGACGGCAAACGCTTCTTCTCGATCGCGCGCACCGTCACATCCGGCGGCGCGGGTCATCACGTTCCCCGTGTCGAGCGGGCTGTCGCGCTGGGTTGCGCGGAGGATCAGGCGAAAAGGCTGATCTACGCCGACGACGATCCGCAAGGGGCCGCGCGTGCAACACCCATCGGCGTGGCGTGCCGTCTGTGCCAGCGTGTCGATTGCCCGGCGCGCTCCGCGCCTCCTATCGGGCGGGAGGTTCTGACCGACGAATATCGCCGCATGGTGACGCCCATCAGCGTCGGCGACAGATAGGTGCGGCGCTGGAACGCAGGGGACGGCGGGAACACTGCCGCACCTCCGGCGTATTTGTTTTGTCATCCAGGGATGGCATCCTAGGCAGAGTGCATATCGAAGGGGGCTGCGAACAATGGCGGATGATATCAAGAAGGCGGGTCCAGACCGACGCTCCGTCCTGAAGGGAAGCGCGCTCGCCGGCGGTGTCGGCGCCATGCTCGCCACCAATGTCCGCGCTGCACAGGATGGCGAGCCTCGGGCGGCGGCCGCCGTGTCGCGTATCCCTGTCTCCCTCTCCGTCAACGGCCAGACGCGGGACGTCTCCGTCGATACTCGCGCGACTTTGCTCGATACGTTGCGCCACGATTTCGAACTTACCGGCACGAAGAAGGGCTGCGACCATGGTCAGTGCGGTGCCTGCACCGTCCACATCGATGGGGAACGCAAATTGTCCTGCCTGACCCTCGCCGCCACAGTGGAGGGCGCCGACATCGTCACCATTGAGGGCCTGGCAAAGGGCGACGCCCTCCATCCGATGCAGCAGGCCTTCATCGACCATGACGCGTTCCAGTGCGGTTATTGCACGCCTGGACAGATCATGTCCGCAGTCGCCCTCGTAAAGGAGGGGCATACCGGCAGCGACGCCGAGATCCGCGAATATATGTCCGGCAATCTGTGCCGCTGCGCCGCCTATCCCAATATCGTTGCCGCCGTGAAGCAGGCCGCGCCGCAAATGGGAGACGCCTGATGCGCCCGTTTCAATATGAACGCGCAGCAAGCCCCGCGCGGGCAGTATCCTCTGCGGATGCGGGTTCGAAATATCATGCAGGCGGAACGACGCTGATCGATTTGATGAAGCTGGACGTGTGGCGGCCGGAACGGCTGATCGACATCTCCGCGCTCAAAGAGCCGCGGATGACCCGGATCGAACGCAACGGAAAGGCACTCCGCATCGGCTCCATGGTCACCATGGCCGCACTCGCGGGTGACGAGGGAGTTCGCCGGTCGTGCCCGGTGCTGACCGACTCTCTCTGGCTGGCCGCATCGGCGCAGCTTCGCAATATGGCGCGCCTCGGTGGCAATGTGCTGCAGATGACGCGCTGCTCCTATTATCGCGACACGTCCTACGATCAGTGCAACAAGCGCGCGCCAGGATCTGGTTGCGCAGCCCTGGACGGGTCAAACCGTCATCACGCCATTCTGGGCACGTCGGACGCCTGCATCGCAACCTATCCGGGTGACTGGGCGCAGGCGCTGATCGCCCTCGATGCGGTTGTAGAGATCCTTGGAAAGGATGGTCCCAAATCCGTTCCTTTCGCCACCCTGCACCGGCAGCCGGGCAATCGCCCGGATGTCGAAACCACCCTTGCGGCGGGTGATCTCATCACTGCCTTCGTGATTCCGGATGCCGACTGGGCCAGGTCGAAATATCTGAAGATCCGGGATCGCGAATCCTATGCGTTCGCGCTTACCAGTGCGGCGGTCGCTTTGCGGATGGATGGCGATGCCGTCTCGGACGTGCGCATCGGACTTGGCGGCGTCGCTACGGTTCCGTGGCGCGCGACGGCGGCAGAGGCCGTTCTCAAAAATGCGGCGTTGAGCGAGGACACTGCCCAACAGGCGGCAGAGGCGGCCTTCGCAGGTGCCAACACATTGGAACATAATGCGTATAAGGTGGAACTCGGCAAACGCACATTGGTGCGCGCCCTGATGGACACCGCCGGGATGGAGGCCTGATCATGGCAGATGTTACGAACACCGCCGCCCCCACCATGGCGAATGCCGGCAAGCCGATCGCCCGTTATGAGGCGCGGCAGAAGGTAACCGGCGGCAAGATATATGGCGACGACCTCGCTGTTCCCGGAAAGCCGGCCCATGGCTGGCTGGTCACCAGTGCCATCGCAAAGGGCACGATCACCGCGATCGACGACAGCGCGGCAAAGGCCGTGCCCGGCGTCCTGATGATCATGACGCATGAAAACCGGCCACCCTTGCAGCCGATGAAGACGTTCTCGACGGGCGGCATCGGCCTTACCAGCCAGGAGCCCCTCGGCGGGCCGGAAATCGCGCATGATGGGCAGATCGTCGCCCTGATTGTCGCCGAAACCTTTGAGGCTGCGCGGGAGGCGGGGCGTAAGCTCGACATATCCTATAATGAAGGCCGCCCCGCCACGACTTTTGGTTCGCCCGGCGTGGTGCGCAAGACGACGAAGGAAGTCGTCGGGCGCGGCGGCGGCCCCACCCTCGGCGATGTAGAGGCGGCACTTGCCGGTTCCACACATGTTGTAGAGGCGGAATATTCGACGCCTGTTCAACACCATAATACGATCGAAATGTTCACCACCACCGCCTTTTGGGAGGGGGATCGCCTCACCCTGCACGAGCCCAGCCAGTTCGTTTGGGGCGCCAAGGTCGGACTTGCCAAGCAGCTCGGCATCGATCCCGACAATGTTCATTATGTCTCGCCCTTCGTCGGCGGCGCCTTCGGGGCAAAGGCCGCCATCGGGCACCGCACGCCCCTCGTCGCCTTGGCCGCAAAGCAACTCGGCAGGCCGGTGAAGCTCGTCCCCACGCGCGACCAATGCTTTACAATTGCAGGATATCGTCAGGAAACGAAAAGCAAGGTACGGCTCGGCTGCGACGCGGAGGGCAGGCTGACCGGGTACAGCCACGAGCTTGACGAATTCACGTCTCTTCTCGACCCCTATCATAATGGTGGCCTGGAAAATTCAGCCGCCATGTACGCGTTCAAGGCGGTTGGCGGCGACATGTTCCTCTCGCGCGGGGACCGCAACGTCCCCGTCTTCATGCGGTCGCCGCCAGAGGTGCCGGTCATCTATGCGCTGGAAAGCGCCATGAACGAACTCGCGGAAAAGGCCGGCATGGACCCGGTGGCGTTTCGAAAACTGAACGACACGCGCGTCAATCCCGTCAACGGCGCACCTTATACCAGCCGCTCCCTGAACGAATGTTTCGACGAGGCTGCGGCGTCTTTCGGCTGGTCGCGGCGCACGCCTGCGCCCAGATCGATGCGCGACGGCGATTGGCTGATCGGCTGGGGCTGCTCCATGGCGACCTATCCCACCTCCATGACGCCTGCCACCGCGCGCGTAACCCTGAATGCCAATGGGGGCGCGAAGGTAGAGGTTGCCGCCCACGATGTAGGAACCGGTGCGTATACCATCATCGGCCAGACTGTCGGCGAAAGGCTGGGCATCGATCCTCGCCGCATTATCGTTCAGTGTGGCGACAGCGACCTGCCGCCCGGCCCCGTGTCCGGCGGTTCCGTGACCACGGCCAGCGTGACGTCGGCGGTGGCAAAGGCATGCGATCAACTGCTTGCGAAAATGTCGGCATCCGGACCGATGTCGGACGAAGATCGCCGGGCCGCCTTCGATCGCATCGGCTCCAATGCGCTTATCGAATATGCCGAATGGACCCCCGCTGGCATGGATCCGAAACAGGCCAAGACGCTTTACGAGGGCGGCGTGCCGTTCGCCGGCGGCGCGGGAGAAGATCGCACCATGTTCGCCTTCGGCGCCGAAATGGTGGAGGTTCGCATCAATGAGCGAACGCGCGAAATCCGCGTTCCCCGCATGACCGGCGCATTTGCCGCTGGCCACATCATGAACCCCCGTACGGCGCACAGCCAGTATCTCGGCGGCATGATCTGGGGCATGGGCTCCGCCCTGCTGGAGGCGACTGAGATGGACCGGCTGCGTGGCCGCTACGTCAATGACAATATCGCCGAATATCTTGTCGCGACCAACGCCGACATTCCGCAGGTCGATATCATCATGGTGCCGGAGCAGGACGACGAGATTAACGTTCTCGGCGTCAAGGGTATTGGCGAACTCGCCAATGTCGGGACGGCGGCAGCAATCACCGACGCGGTCTATCACGCGACGGGTGTGCGTATCCGCGACCTTCCCGTCAGGATCGAGCAGCTTCTGGTTTGAAGCCACCTATTGCGCCTGAAGGGAAGTGGACACGGGGAACCGGACACCAACCGCACAGATCTGTGGTCCCGATGACACGCAGCAGGGAAAATCGACACGGGGTCCGTCTAAATTATTTTGAATAATAGGATTTAAGGCGCGATTTTCCACGGGGTGTTGGCGGAGACGTAGCCGCCGGGCGGGCAGAGGTCTTTCTCATTGATGACGAATGATCGTGCGCGTCTCACGCGCGCGCGCTGAGTGTGCGTTTTGTCCGGTTCGGCCCGAGCGTCGGGGTGTCCGCTTCGCCGGATCAGGGCTTGGGGACACCGCCGGAATGGTGTCGCCTTTTACGCTTCGCGCTCGATCCCCAACAGAAACGAATCGACGTTTTTGCCCAGATCGCCGACCGCATAACCACCCTCCATCACGATCAGCGTCGGCAGTTTCAGTGCCGCGATGTCAGCGCCCATCCTCTGGAAATCGGCCGTCTGCAGTTGGAAATGGGAAATCGGATCCTCGGCATAGGTATCTGCCCCGAATGACAGGATCAGGAAATCGGCCCCCCATTCCGTGATGGCGGACAGCGCACGCGCCAGCGCGGTCTTGTAACTGCTCCATGCCGTACCCTGTGGCAGCGGCAGGTTCAGCGTCGTGCCCTCACCCGGCCCCTCGCCGGTTTCATCCTCGTGGCCCCAGTAAAACGGATAGTCCGTCTTCGGATCGGCATGGATCGAGGCAAAGAACACGTCCTTGTCGCGGTAGAAGATGTCCTGCGTACCATTGCCATGGTGATAATCCACATCCAGGATCGCCACCCGGCGGGAATGCTGGCCGCGCGCATGCTGCGCCGCAATGGCCACATTGTTCAGATAGCAATATCCGCCCATATAATCGCGCCCGGCATGGTGGCCCGGCGGTCGGCACAGGGCAAAGACCGTCTTTCTGTCGGGCTCGGTCAGCAGTTGGTCGCACGCGGTCAGGGCGCATTGCGCCGACCAATAGACGGTCTCCCACGTCCCCTCTGCAATCGGCGTTGCGGCGTCGAAGGAATAGGCGCCGATGCGGGCATCGATCCGCGTCAGGTCCAGCGGACGCCGCCCCACCACGGGAAAGGTATAGCCGATCGCGTCGCCCGTTCTGCCGCTTGCCCGCCAGTCTGCATGTGCCGCTTTCAGGAAATCGACATAATCGCCATCGTGGACCGCGCGGATCGGGTCTTCGCCAAAATCCCGTGGCGTTTGGGTGGCTCCTAAGCTCGCCACGATATCTCGCGCGCGTTGCGGCGTTTCACTGAACGGCGCCCAGTCGCCATTGTGCAATTCTCTCAGCGGCGCATGAAGCAATTGGCGCTCGTCAAAAATCTTCAGCATGGACGTCCTTCCCTGATGCTCGTCTTGCGGGCCTAGTGCACCCGGTGACGGCGGCTTGCAACGGGAAGCGGGCAAGACATTGCGTCTCCCGGGCGAAAATAATTTGCTGTTTTGAGAAGGGCCAATACGCGCTATGCGTTGCGACGCAAATTTCATTGGACGGGGGAAGACGATGAAACAAATGCTTTCATGGACCATTGCAGCGGCTGCCTGCCTGTTGCCGTTCTCGACGAATGTGTCGGGGCAGGTCGCTCAGGAACCGCAAGTGCAGCAGGCTCAGCCTGCGCCTGCACCTGGCCCCGGCGGGGACTCCCCCGCCGCCGCTCTCGACGCTGCGGACAGCGCCGCCAGTGCAGCAGATGCCGCGCGGTCGGCCAGCACCTCAAGCACCCGCGACGGTGCGCATCCGCTTACGCGCGATGACCTCGTGACGTGGCTGGACGGCTATATGGAATATGCGTTGAAAAGCGCGGATATCGCTGGCGCCGTGGTGGTCGTGGTGAAGGATGGCGAGTTCCTAGCAGAGCGTGGCTATGGCTATTCGGATGTCGCGGCGCGTCGGCCTGTAGACCCGGAAACCACGCTGTTCCGGCCCGGTTCGGTTTCGAAGCTCTTTACCTGGACCGCCGTCATGCAGCTTGTCGAGCGCGGCGAAATCGACCTCGATGCCGATGTTAACCGCTATCTCGATTTCGAGATTCCGGCCCGCGACGGTGAACCCGTCACCATGCGCAATATCATGCAGCACACTGCCGGCTTTGAGGAGCAGGGCAAGGCCGTCATCATGCGCGATGGCGATCTGGTGCCCGCATATGATGAACTGCTGAAGGCGTGGATTCCGGAGCGGATTTTCTCACCCGGCACCACGCCCGCTTATTCGAATTATGCGACTTCGCTTGCCGGTTATATTGTTCAGCGGGTGTCCGGCGAACCGTTCGACGACTATATAGAGCGTCATATCTTTGCGCCGCTGCGCATGACGCGCTCGACGTTCCGCCAGCCCCTGCCGTCGGAGCTGGAGCCTCTGATGTCAAAGGGTTATTCGCGTGCCAGCGAACCGGCGCGGTCGTTCGAATTTGTCGGCCCGGCACCGGCCGGATCGCTGTCATCGCCCGGCGTGGACATGGGCCGCTTCATGCTGGCGCACCTGAATGACGGTGAACTGGACGGGCAAAGGATACTTCAGCCGCGCACGGTGGAGATGATGCACGATTCGCCCACCACGATCATTCCCGGCCTGAACCGCATGCAGCTTGGATTCTTCGAAACCAACGTGAATGGCCGCAAGGTCATCGCCCATCTGGGCGACACAGCGGATTTTCACACGTCTCTGCACCTCTTTCTGGATGAGGACACGGGCTTCTACGTGTCGTTCAACAGCGCCGGGCGGGAGGGGGCGTCCGGCAATCTTCGCTATGCGCTGTTCCACGATTTTGCCGACCGCTATTTCCCCGGTCCGCCCATGCCGTCGGCTCTCGATGCAGAGACGCAGCTTGAACATGCGTCACTGATGGCGGGAAATTGGCAGGTGTCGCGCCGGTCGGAATCGAACTGGGCCGCGCTGCTGGGCCTTTTGGGACAGACAAAAATTATCGTCACTGCCGATGGCAAACTCTCCATACCGGGCCTCACCACCCCCGGCGGCGGTGCGCGCGAGTGGATAGAGGTCGCGCCCTTCACATGGCAGGACCCGGTCACCAATGACCGTTTGATTGCCAAATTGCGCGACGGCCAGCCCTATATCTGGTCGTTCGACATGTTCTCCCCCTTCATGGTGTTCACGCGCCCTGCATGGTACGCCAACGGCGCCTGGCTGTTGCCCGCGGCCGGTATCGGTCTGGGTATCCTCGTCCTGACGATCCTGTTGTGGCCCATCCGCGCGCGCGTTCGTCGCCATTTCGGCACTGCGCTGTCACTATCCCGGCCGGATCTGCGGGCTTATCGGGCAAGCCGCTGGGGGGTGCTGGCCGTTGTTGCCGTCGTCCTGGCCTGGGGCATATTCCTGGCGTCTGCGGCGCAGGGGGATGCGGTATCCGGCGGCGGCCTGGACTGGCTGCTGATCCTGTTGCAGATTTTCGGGATCATCGCCCTGATCGCCGGGATCCTTGCCCTGGCGTGGAACCTGGTGCGCACATGGTCCGGCACTCGCGACTGGAAGGCGAAGCTGTGGGCGCTGCTGCTGCTGATTTCCGCAGTGTTGGTTGCCTGGGCCGTGTGGGTCGCAGGGCTGCTCTATATC